>Ga0207713_1000020_pt1 | contig 359258 bp, 335 predicted proteins | sample KBSS64metaG_FD_184404 | JGI IMG/M metagenome (GOLD analysis project Ga0207713, IMG submission 184404) | Switchgrass rhizosphere microbial communities from Kellogg Biological Station, Michigan, USA - KBS S6-4 metaG (SPAdes) (version 2) | ecosystem: Host-associated > Plants > Roots > Rhizosphere...
ACTGCTTGGCTCAGGGTGGTCATGGGGTCATGCCTCCGGAAGGGAGGCTTGACTCTATGCTCAGTCGCCGAGGGCGTAACCTGTCAGATCTTACAGGTGCACACCGTGGTCTGCAGATACTTGCCAACACTGTCACAGGCTGTGGGAGCACAGCTTGCTGGCGAAGGGCACAACGCGGTCCATCAGGTACACCGCGTTGCCATTTTCGCTAGCAAGCTACGCTCCCACCCCAAGGCCGACGCAGCCTGTAGGTGCACCCATGCGCGCCCAGGCGCCTACCTGCAACGGGCCGAGCAGCTGTGCATTGGCCTGCGACGCTTCACGGCGAAGCTGTTCGGCCAAGGTGCTCAAGTCAACTTCGCCCGGTTTTACAATGCCCAGGCGCACCAGATGCGGTAGCACCCCGCCTGCGCCTTCAACTGCCCAGCGATACAGTGGCGAATGTTCGCCGCCGCCTATCAGGCATTCACAGAATAATTCGGGCCGTGGCAGCCCCGCTTCGGCGAAATGCTGCACCAACCGGGTCGCTGCACCCGGGCTGGGCGTGGCGGCGCCCAACGCCCCCAGTACCCATTCTCCGATCCGGTCCCAGGCCGGCACCGTCGGAAAGGATTGGGCCAGGGGTTTCAGCAATAGCAGCTCATGCAGGCCGAGCAGGCCGCCCGGCCTGGTCAGCTCCGCCATCTTGCGCAGGAAAGCAACCGGGTCGTGCTGGTGAAGCAGGATGTACCGGCCGATGACCGCGTCGTACGGGGCCTGCGTGCTGAAGGCGTCGATCGTGCAGGTGTGGAAGCGGACATTCTTCAGCTTTCCCTGCGCTGCCCTGCGGGTCGCCAGCAGAACGGCTTCAGGGTTCTCGTCTATGCCCTCCACCGAGCCGCGCCGGCCCACCTGCCGGGCTGCCAGCATCGTCAGGTCGCCCGCGCCGCAGCCCAGGTCGAGCACCCGCATACCCGGCTTGAGCCCCATCTCGCCGAACAGTCGGAGGCTCACCGGCTCGAGCACGCGTGCCTGGTGTTGCAAACGTTGCAACTCGTCGTTGCCGTGGCCAAACACGTAATCCACCATGTGCGGTTCCCCCTGGCTCAATGGCGCTCGCCACGATGGCCGGATTGCGCCTGGACCAGCCGGCGCATGTGTTGCAGGTCGCCGGCGCAGAGCCTGAGCGCCGCTTCGACCCACTGGGTGGTGATGGCCATGAGCTCGTGATGTGAGACCGGCAACGCCCTGCGGCGGGCCGCGTAGATCGCCGCAAGGCCGTTATGGCGTTGCTCGGCGCCCGTCACGTACGCATGCACCGCGTCCTGCCCGGTGCCGGTGGGCACCACCCGATCGATGATCCCCATGCTTTTGCAGTCCGCTGCCGAATAGACCCTGCCCGACTTCATCATGTCCTCGGTCTGGCGCATGCCGATGCGTCGGCACAGCAGGCTGTACCCGCCCATGCCGGGGAACAGGTTGAAACGAATTTCCGGAAACCCGAACGTGGTGTGCGCTTCGGCGATGATGACATCGCTGGCCAGCGCGGCTTCGAAGCCGCCGCCCAGGGCGGCACCCTGCACCAGGCTGAGGGTGACCAGCCCCTGGGCTTCGAAGTGCCTGAGGCGCCGGTCGACGTTGTCGATGCACAGGGTGGCGTACTGCAACAGCGCTGCGCGGTCATGCTGTTCGATACAGGCGATGAAGTGGGCCAGGTCGCCGCCCAGGCCGAAGACCTCGCGGTGCCGCGACGCCCATACGTAGTAGGCGATGGGCTCATCACGGGCGGTGCGCAGGCCCAGGTGTTCGTCCCGGTGCAACGCAAGGTCATGGCGACCCAGTGCGTTCAACAGCCCCAGGGTAAAGCTGGGTTCGGCCTTCGGGGTGAGGAACCCCCATAGTAGCCGGCGCGTCGCATCGTATATCGTCTCGTAGTCCAAGGCCGTCCCCTCGAAAACTGTTGGCAGTCGCCGCTTGCCCCTATTACAGGGCAACCGGCCGGCCAGCGAAACTGGTACATCTGACAGTGGCGCCAGCACCCCTTCAGCAGCGACTACGCTGTGTAGGTGTTGCCAAGGAGACCCCCGATGCCGTCACGTTTGCCTTCCGTTGATAGTCTGTTGCGCCACCCCGCGTGCCACCCGTTGATCGCCCGTTTTGGCCGCCCGGCCACGTTGGCGGCGCTGCGCCAGTTGCTTGATGACCTGCGCCAGGCCCAGGGGCTGGATGCCGCCGAGCAGGGTGCAGAGGTGCTACTGGGCCGCCTCAGCGAACGCCTGGCCGTTCAACACCAACGGCGCGTGTGCCGGGTGTTCAACCTCACGGGTACGGTGTTGCACACCAACCTGGGTCGCGCCTTGCTGCCCGAAGAGGCCGTGGAAGCCGTGCAGACCGCCGCCCGCTACCCCCTGAACCTGGAGTTCGACCTGGCCACCGGCAAGCGCGGTGACCGCGACGATCTGATCGAGGGGCTGATCCGTGAGCTGACCGGCGCCGAGGCGGTCACGGTGGTGAACAACAATGCTGCCGCCGTGCTGCTGACCCTCAACAGCCTGGGCGCGCGCAAGGAAGGCATTATCTCGCGCGGCGAGTTGATCGAGATCGGTGGCGCCTTCCGCATCCCTGACATCATGGCCCGCGCCGGGGTGAGGCTGCACGAGGTCGGTACCACCAACCGCACCCACGCCCGTGACTACGAAGCGGCCATCAGCCCGCGCACCGGCTTGCTGATGCGCGTGCACCGCAGCAACTACAGCATCGAGGGTTTCACCGCCCAGGTGCCCACCGCCGAACTGGCGACCCTCGCCCATCAGCACGGCGTGCCGTTGCTGGAGGACCTGGGCAGCGGTAGCCTGCTGGACCTGACACGCTGGGGCCTGCCCGCCGAACCGACCGTGCGCCAGGCCCTGGCCGACGGTGCGGATGTAGTGACCTTCAGCGGCGACAAGTTGCTGGGCGGCCCCCAGGCCGGGTTGATCGTGGGGCGTAAGGAACTGATCGCGAAGATCAAGAAGAACCCCCTCAAGCGTGCGTTGCGCGTGGACAAGCTAACCCTGGCCGCGCTGGAAGCGGTGCTGGGCCTGTACCGCGACCCCGACCGCCTGGCCGAGCGCCTGCCCAGCCTGCGCCTGCTGACCCGTCCTGGGCCCGATATCCTGGCCCAGGCCGAGCGGCTGCTGGGCCCCATGGCCCAGGCACTGGGGCAGGGCTGGGCGGTGTCGGTACAAGCGGCGCTGGGCATGATCGGCAGCGGCAGCCAGCCGGTAGCGCGCCTGCCCAGCGGCGCCTTGTGCCTGCGCCCGCACGTCAGCAAGCGCCTGCGTGGGCGTCAGTTGCTGGCGCTGGAGCGCGCCTTGCGGCGTTTACCCATTCCAGTGCTTGGGCGTATCGACGATGACGCGCTGTGGCTGGACCTGCGCCAGTTGGACGACGAGCCGGCCTTCGTCGCGCAACTGCCGCGCCTGGCCCTGGAGGCATGCGAGTGATCATCGGTACAGCCGGCCACATCGACCACGGCAAGACCGCGCTGCTCACCGCGCTGACTGGCCAAAGCGGCGACCGTCGTCGCGAAGAGCGTGAGCGCGGCATCACCATAGACCTGGGCTACCAGTACGCGGTGCTCGAACGCGACGCCGCGCCCACCGGGTTTATCGACGTGCCGGGCCACGAGCGTTTCATCCATAACATGCTGGCCGGCGCCCAGGGCATCGACCTGGTGTTGCTGGTAGTAGCCGCCGACGACGGCGTCATGCCCCAGACCCGCGAGCACTTGGCCATCGTCGAGCTGCTGGGCATCCCCCAGTTGCTGGTGGTGATCAGCAAGTGTGACCGGGTAGCGCCTGAAAGGGTGCGCGACGTGCAGGGGCACGTGGCGCAGTTGCTGGCGGCAGGGCCTTATGGCGCCGCACGGCAGATCGCCGTGTCGAGCGTGACCGGGGCGGGTATCGATACCTTGCTCAAGACCCTGGTGATGATTCAGCGCGAAGTGCGCCAGCAGCGTGACAGCGGCGGTTTTCGCCTGGGTATCGACCGCGCCTTCACCATCGCCGGGGCCGGGGTGGTGGTGACGGGCACCGCATTGGCTGGCCGCGTGCAGGTGGGTGACCACCTGTTGCTGGGCGCCGAAGGCCGGCCTGTGCGGGTGCGCGGCCTGCATGCGCAAAACCAGACGGTGGAGGTGGCCCAGGCCGGGCAACGGGTGGCGCTGAACCTGGCTGGCGAGCGCCTGGCGGTGGAGCACATCCATCGGGGCGACTGGCTGGTGCCGGATTGGCTGCATGCCCCCACCCGCCGGGTGGACATCGAGCTGCGCCTGCTGGCCAGTGAAGCCCGGCCGTTCGAGCATTTCAGCCCGGTCCACGTGCACCTGGGCACCCAGGATGTGACTGCGCGGGTGGCCTTGCTGGAAGGCCCGTCGGTAGCCCCCGGCGAGAGCATGTTCGCGCAGTTGCTGCTCAATGCCCCGGTGCAGGCGGTGCGTGGTGACCGCCTGGTGCTGCGCGACCAGAGTGCCCAGCGTACCCTGGGTGGCGGCAAGGTACTGGACCCGTTCGCTCCCTCGCGTCAGCGTCGCAGTGCCGCCCGGTTGGCTCAGTTGCAGGTGCTGGACAGCGGCCTGAGCCTGGAAGGGGCGATGCCGTTGTTGCTGACCAACAACGGCCTGGGCCTGGACCCGCAGCGCCTGGAGCGCCAGTTCAACCGCTTGCGCGACACCTGGCGCCTGCCGCCTGCGGTGCGGGTGGTCGCCACGCGCCAAGGCCCCTTGCTGTTCAATGAACACCGCTGGCAGTCGCTGAAGGTAGCGCTGCTGGCCCACCTGGAGCGCTTTCACGAACTGGAAGCCGACCAGATGGGCCCCGACCGCGACCGCTTGCGCCGCTTCGCCGCATTGCCGCTGGAGCGCCCGGCGTTTGTCAGCCTGGTGGATGAGGTGCTGGCCGAAGGCGCGGTGGCGGCCAGCGGGCCATGGCTGCACCTGCCAGATCACCAGCCACAGTTGAGTGCGCAGGATGAAAGCCTGTGGCAGTTGGTGCGCCCCCTGTTGGCCGAAGGCGGTTTCGACCCGCCCTGGGTGCGGGACCTGGCTGCCACCACTGGCCGAGCCGATGCCGAGGTGCGCCTGCTGTTGCGCAAGCTCGCGCGCCTGGGCCAGGTGCACCAGGTCGTGCGGGACTTGTTCTACAGTGATGAGGCATTGCGCAGAATGGCGGCTATGCTGAGGCAACTGAGCGCCGCCAGCACCGATATCCAGGTGGTGGCGTTTCGGGACAGGCTGGGGCTGGGCCGCAAGCGCAGCATCCAGATTCTCGAGTTTTTCGACCGCATCGGCCTGACCCGCAGGCTGGGCGACCACCGCCGTTTGCGCCCGGACAACCCCCTGGCGCAAGACGGTTGAACGTGACAAGGAAGGCAATCGCGCCCGGTGGCGCGGCCGGGCTTCAAACCCGGTTGGGGACGGCATCCGTTCCCGGGCAGGTTCGACTCCGGCTGCCTTCCGCCAATTGCCGGCCCTGCGACGGGCTACAGGTCGTACCGCACGCTCAGCAGTACGGTGCGAGGGTCGTTGACCGAGTAGTACGCCGCGCCGCTGGACGGCACATACCCCACGGACTGCGGGTAGGCGCGGTCCAGCAGGTTCTTCACCGCCAGGGTGGTGGTCCAGTGGCCGTCGGCGCTGATGTAGCGGGTGTTGGCGTTCCAGAAGGTCTGCTTGGGGATTTCCTGAACGTCGTCGTTCAGGGCATTGGCATAGGACCTGGTCTGGAACTGCGCGTCGGTACCTACCAGGACGGTCCCCGGCAGGCCGATGGGCACGGTGTAGTTCAGGCCCAGGCTGGCGTTCCATTTGGGTGAGAACACCAGGTGCTTGCCGTCCGCGTCCACACCGGCGCCCGCCGCGTTCTGGAAGTCGTCGTAGCGGCTTTGCAGAAAGCCGACATTGGCAGTCAGCTGCAGGTCGCGGGTCAGTGCCGTCAGGGTTTCCACTTCCACACCATAGGTATGCGCCTTGCCCACGTTGGTGCGCAGGCTCACGCCCAGCGCCGGGTCGTAGGCATTGGTCTGCAGGTCCTGGTAGTCGTTGTAGAACAGCGCGACGTTGGCGCGCAGGCGCTGGTCGAAGAAATCACCTTTCACGCCCGTCTCGTAGGTGGTCACGTCCTCGGGCGAAAACGCCGTCTCGGCCGCCGCCGCAGTGGGGGCGCGGTTGTCGTAGCCGCCGGCCTTGAAACCCTTGGCCACGTAGGCGTACTGGTTCAGGTGCTCGGTCCAGGCGTATTCCAGCCCCACTTTGGGGCTGGTGCTTTGCCACGACTTGCTGGCATCGGCGGTGAAGTTCAGCCCGGTGATCTGCCGGTTGGTGTTGATGACGTAGTTGGTGTAATCGAAGTTCTTGTGTTCACGGGTGAAGCGCAGGCCGGCGGTCAGCGACAGTTGTGGCGTCAGCTTGTAGCTGCCCTGGCCGTACAGCGCGTAGCTGTCGGTGGTGGTGGTGCTGTACTGGCCCTGGCCGATCACCCGGCCTCGGGCGACGGAGTAGGTGAGGTTGTCGCGGTCGGCGTCGAACTGTTCGTGGTACAGGAAGGCGCCGGCCGTGAAGTTGAACCGGTCATAGTTGCCGTTGATCTGGAAGTCCTGCGTGGCGTATTTCTGCTTGTACAGAATCAGGTTCTGCTGAATCAGCGCCGCCTGGCCAGAGTTGTCGTAGTCCACGGGCTGGTGGAAGGCCGAGTAGGCGGTCACCGACTTGAAACTCAACTGGTCGTTGAAGCTGTAGAGGGCCCGTAGCACGGCACTGCCCTGGTCGAGCTTGTTCTTGGGGTCCAGGCTGGAATAGCTCTTGAACTTGTCGAAGCGGCCATTGGCATCGAAGGGGCTGTAGCTGGTGGTATCGCCGCGGTCGAAGGTGCCGGCCAGGGTCAGTTGCACGTCCCAGGGCGAGTCGTCGGGCTTGAAGCGCAGCTTGCCCCGGTATGACTGAATGTCGATGTTGTTGACGTGCTTGCCCCGGGTAGGGTCCGACACGGTGCCGCCGCGGTTCAGGTCAATGGCCGAGAAGCTGCCGAACAGCGCGTTGTCCACCAGTGGGCCGCTGATCAGCAGGCGTGCGTTGCGCGCGTCATAATTGCCGCCGCCCAGCTCGAAAAACCCGCGGGTCTGCTGATCGGGGTCGCGGGTGATGACACGGATCGCCCCCGCGCTGCTGTTGCGCCCGTACAGGGTGCCCTGTGGACCGCGCAGCACTTCCACGCGCTCGACGTCGTTGAAATCCAGCATCGAGGAGATAGCCCGGGGGATGTACAGGTCATCGGCATACACCGCCACCGCCGATTCCTGGATCGGGTCGGTTTCGCCGATGCCGCGGATGCCGTACGTCTGGGCGCTGTAGGAGATGGACTGGTGGCTGAGGGTCAGGTTGGGAACCTGGCCGGACAGGTCGCGCACGTTGCGGATCTGTTTGTCTTCCAGGGTCTTTTCGTCGAAGGCGGAAATCGCCAGTGGGGTTTTCTGCAGGTCTTCGCTCTTGTGTTCGGCGGTCACCGTGACGGTAGGCAGCGCCGGGCCTGCGGCCTCATCGGCCCAGGCCCCGGGGCTGGCGGTGAACATGATCGCGAGGGTGAGCGGGTGGTACGCAAAGCGCGGTGTTGGCATGGCGTTTCTCGGTTGTCGTGGGGGTTGGGGGCCTCCTCCTGGCGGGGTCGGGTTGAATCGAGACGGTGTGGCCGAACCCTGTGGGACCGGGCGAAGCTCGGGAAAAGAGCGCCGCTTATTCAAGTGATTTCGCGGTGCCCCCTTCCCGAGCTTCGCCCGGTCCCACAGGGGGGGGGTAGGCAATCTGGTGTGGCTCAATAGCCGCGGGTGCGGTCGGCCAGGTTGTGCAAGGGTTGGCCGGCGAGGAAACGCTCCAGGTTATCCAGCAGGATATCGGCGATGGCTTCGCCACCCTTGGTGGAAATCGCCGAAGTGTGTGGCGACAGGCGTACCTTGGGGTGGCTGTACAAGCGATGCCCTTCAGGCAGCGGCTCGGGTTCGGTGACGTCCAGCGAGGCGAAGCCCAGCGGGCCATGGTCCAGGGCGTTCAGCAGCGCGTCCTGGTCCACCAGCCCGCCGCGGGCGATATTGATCAGGTGCAGGCCCGGTTTGGCACTGGCCAGCACCTGGGCGTTGACCAGGTGCCGAGTGCCGGGCGTCAGCGGCGCAGCCAGCACCAGGTGGTCCGACTCGGCGAACAGGTGGTGAATGTCGCGCGCTGTCTCCACGCCCTCCACCCCCAGGGGGGTGTCGCTCTGGCGCAGGGCAACCACGCGCAGGCCCAGGGCCCTGGCCTTGGTGGCCAGGCTGGTGCCAATGGAACCGAAGCCCAGAATGCCCAGGGTCTGGCCCTTGACCGGGGTGAGGGCGGTGAACTGCCAATCGGTGTTCTGCACCCAGATGTCGGGCAGGTGTTTGTTGTGGGCGAAGATCGCCGCCAGGGCAAACTCGGCGATAGGGTCGCTGGCACTGCCACGGGCGGTGGTCACCGGCAGCCCATCGAACAGCCACGCCGGGTAGAAATCGATACCCGACGACGCCAGCTGAATCCAGCGCAGGCCATAGGGCCAGCCTGGCGGTGGGGTGTCCGGAGCCTGGTAGCCCCGTACGTTGATAGGCCGGCCCATGAGCACGGTGGCCTCGGGCGGCAGGTCGCTGGGCACGCCTGCGGCAACCTCGACCACCGTGGCGCCGGGGTGGGTCTTGGCCAGGCGCGCGCGCAGGGCGTTGTTGAATGTCGCGTCCAGCTGGCTGGCGATTACCAGTTCACTCATGGCTGTGCTCCTGGGGTGAAAGCGGCAAAGGCGGCCTTGCCGACCCCGGTGAAAATGGCGTCGTTCTGCGGTGTATGCACGCGGCTGCAGAGCACGTCCCGGTAGTGCCGTTGCAGCGGGTTATGGCGTGACAGGCCGGGGTTGCCCGAGGCCTGAATCGCCAACTCCACGGCGCGAATGGCGTTGTCGGTGACCAGGTACTTGATCTGCGCGGCGTGCTGGGGCGGTGTCAGGCCTTGGGCGGCGGCGTCGAGCAGGCTGCGGTTGTTGAACAGCAGGGTATCGATCTGCCCCACGGTTTCCTGGAAGCGCGGCAGGCTCGACAGCGGCGCGCCCAGATTGGATGGCGTGCGCTCGGTCAGCCACTGCACCAGCCAATCGCGGGCCGCCTGGGCGACGCCGTCGTACACCGACGACAGCAGCACCGACATCCACAGCAGGCCTTGCGGGTCCAGTTCGCTGCGCGGGGCGCTGGCCGGGCTGACGCTGACGGCCTGGTCCAAGGGCACCAGCACGTCGTCGAAGGTCACTTCGTGGCTGCAGGTAGCGCGCATGCCCAAGTGGTCCCAGGCGTCGACAATGCGGATGCCGGGGCTGTCCTTGTGCACCAGCCAGGCACCCACCAGGGGGTCGGCGTCATCGCTGCGCGCCCATACGCTGTACCAGGTTAGGCCATGGCTGCCGGTGGAATAGATCTTGGTGCCACTCAGGCGCCAGCCCTCGGCGGTACGCCGCGCCGTGGTAGCGGGCAGTCCGCCGCGGGCCGGGGTGCCCAGGTCGGGTTCCACGCGCAGGGCATTGATCAAGGCACCGTCGCGCACGGCGTCTTCGCTGACCCGCGCGCGCAAATGCTCTGGCCAGCTACTGTCCACCAGCCGCGAGTGCTGCAGATACTGCATCACCAGGATCAGTGCGGTGGAGGGTTCACCCCGGGCCACGGCGGCGATCACGTCCCGGGCCTGGGGCAGGGTAGCACCGCCGCCGCCCAGGGCCTTGGGCACGGTGTAAGCCAGCAAGCCATGGCGGTGCAGCAGGGCGAAATTATCGGCGGGGAACTCGCCCGTACGGTCATGGTGCTCAGCGCTGGCGGCCAGCTGCGCCGTCAGTTTGGGCAGCAGTGAGCGGAAGCTGAATTCAGTCATGCCAGCGCTTCCTCGGCGGGGGCTTTGGCAGCGGCCGGTGCGGCGTAGCGGTTGACCGGCACGTCAAGGCCCAGGTGCTCGCGCAGGGTGGTGCCGGTGTATTCATCGCGGAACAGGCCGCGCTGCACCAGTACCGGTACCACCAGCTCGGTGAAGTACTGCAAGCCATCGGGCAGTACCGAGTTGACGATGAAACCATCGGCGGCGCCGGCCTTGAACCAATGTTCGATCTGGTCGGCGACCTGCTCGGCAGTGCCGACGAAATCGCGTTTGGGCCGGGAGAAATACAAGGCGGTTTCACGCAAGGTCAGGTTGCGCTCACGGGCGAGTTCGACGATGCGCTCGCTGCTGCCCTTGTGGCTGTTCGCGCCCAGGTGGCCAACGTCGGGGAAGGGCGCGTCCAGTGGGTATCGACTGAAGTCGTGGTCATCGAACGAGCGGCCCAGGGCGACGATGGCGTCCTCGATGCTGACCAGGTCCACGGCCTGCTGGTAACGGCTTTCCACTTCGGCTTCATCCTTGCCGACGATGGGCCGGATGCCGGGCAATATCGCCAGTTTCAGCGGGTCGCGGCCGGCCTCTGCGGCGCGGCGCTTAAGGTCCTGATAGTAGGCACTGGCCTGCTCGAAGTTCTCGCCGTGGACGAAAATGGCGTCAGCATTGCCTGCGGCAAAGTCGCGGCCGTCCTCGGAGGTGCCGGCCTGAAAGATCGGTGGTTGGCCCTGGGGCGAGCGGGCGATGTTCAGCGGGCCCTTGACCGAGAAGAATTCGCCTTTGTGGCCCAGGGTGTGGAGCTTGGCCGGGTCGAAGAATTCGCCGGTCTGTTTGTCGTAGGTGAAGGCATCGTCCTCCCAGCTGTCCCACAGGCCCTTGACCACGTTCACGTGTTCCCGGGCGATGCGGTAGCGGGTGGCGTGGGCCGGGTGTTCGGGCTTGCCAAAATTGTCGGCGGTGCCGCTGAGCCACGAGGTGACCACGTTCCAACCGGCACGGCCGCCGCTCAACAGGTCCAGGGAGGCGAACTGCCGGGCTACCTGGAAGGGCTCGGTGTAGCTGACGGTCACAGTGGCCACCAGGCCAATGTTGCGGGTGGTGGCGGCCAGGGCCGAGAGGATGGTCAGCGGCTCGAAGCGGTTGAGGTAGTGCGGGCTGGATTTCTCGTGAATATGCAGGCTGTCGGCGATGAAGGCGAAGTCCAGTTTCGCATCTTCGGCCAGGCGTGCCTGTTGCTGGTAGAACGCCAGGCTGGTGCTGGCGTTGGGCAGCGCCTTGGGGTGGCGCCATTCGCCCCAGCCATGGCCGACACCGTGGATCATGGCACCGAGTTTGAGTTGGCGTTTCTGGGTCATGGTCATACTCCTTTGATCATTCACTGGGCGCGGGCGATGGGGGTGCTGGCGTTGAAGCTGGGGTCAAAGCCCTGGGACACGTCCACGGGGCGCGTGAGGATGCCTTCGCTGCGGTACAGGTCGGCGGTCTGCTGCAGGCCGCGCACGACCTGGTCATCGATGGCGACGCGCTGCATATGAGTGTTCTGCGCCGCCGCCAGCTGGATCTCCACCGGCAGGCCGGTGACCTTGGCCATGGCCGTGGCGTACTCCTTGGGATGGGCGTTGGCCCACTGCCAGGCGCGGTCGACGCGGGCGACGAAATCTTCCAGTTGCGGCCGCTTGCCCTCGATGGCCTTGGCGGTGGCCGCCAGGTACAGGTGGTTGCTCAGCAGCGTCTCGCCGCTGACCAGTACGCGCTCCTGCCCGCTGGCGGTGGCCACGGTGGTGTAGGGGTCCCAGGTGGACCAGGCGTCGACGCTGCCGTTTTCCAGCACCACCCGCGATTCGCTGGGCATCAGGAAGGCAAAGCTGACATCGCTGCTCTTCAGCCCTGCCTGTTGCAGTGCCTTGATGGCGAGCAGGTGGCCGATGGAACCCTTGGTGGTGACGATACGCTTGCCCTTGAGGTCGCTGGCCTGGTGGATGGGGGAGTCCTTGGGCACCAGCAGGGCGGTGGTGTAGCGGCCTTCCAGGTGGGTGATGCTGACCACCTTCAGGGGGGCGCCGGCGCCCAGGGCGAACACATAAGGGGCATCGCCCAACGCGCCGACATCCACGGCACCGGCGTTCAGCGCCTCGCCCAGGGGCGCGGCGGCAGGAAATTCGGAAAAATCGATGGTGTAGGGCACATGGGCGAGTTCGCCGGACACCTGCAGCAGGGTCTTGATGGTGGATTTCTGGTTGGCGACTTTCAGGGGTTGCAGGTCGGCGGCGTGGACGCCAGCGGCGGCCAGGCACAGCAAGGCGGCGGATAACAGACGGGAGATCGGCATCGAGGCGCTCCGGTGATGAAGTGGGGGAGGGCCTCCGCCTGGTGTGGGGTCGGTCTGGGTATGAGAATATGACTATAAGAAATGGCTGTGAAATTCTTTTTGGATCTATACTAATTATAAAATAAAGTGATTTTGAACTTATCCAATATGCACAAATATGCTGATAGTCTCTGTGGGACCGGGCGAAGCTCGGGAATCAGGCACCGCGGTGTTTCAGTCAATCCGCGGTGCGGCCTTCCCGAGCTTCGCCCGGTCCCACAGGGGTGAATCGGTCAGCGCCCCGATCAGATCACGAAGAACCCATGGGTGCCGTCCCGGCCCAGCTGTTCCACCAGGCCAAACTCCCAGTCCAGGTATGCTTGCATGGCTTCACGCGGCGCATCAGTGCCCTCGTAAGGCCGGCGGTAGCGGTCGGTACGCGGGGAGGCCAGGTGGTTCTCACCACTTTCAGTCGGCAGACCAGCCTTCAGCCAGCTTGCAGTACCGTCCTGCAACACGAACACCGGCTTGCCGGTCAGCGCTTCCACCTGCGCCACGGCAAAGCGCGCCAGCAGGCTGCTGCCGCAGGTGAGCACATAGCGCTCGGCGGCCGGGACGTTCTTCACCACGTTGGCCAGGTCCGCACGCAGCGCCCACCAGGCGCCGGGAATGTGCTGCTTGACGTGGTTGGCGCTGGTGGTGAAATCCAGCAGTTGCGTGCTGCCTTCGGCCAGCCATTGCTGCAAGGTCTGCGGGCTGATGGTCTCGAAGGGCGCGACCGCTGGCACGGCAGGCTTCCACGCGCCGGTTTCGCTGAAATCGGCCGCGCTGGCGTCGTCCAGTACATGCACTTCCCAGCCCAGTTGCGCCAGCCACGACGCGCTCATGTTGGCGCGTACGCCATCGTCGTCCACCAGCACGATACGTGCGCCACGCACACTGGCGTAATGGTCGGTTTCCTGCACCAGCTGGCCACCGGGTGTGGAGCGCGCTGCCGGCAGGTGCCCGGCCTCGTACTCCTGGGGTGTGCGCACGTCGAACAGGTAAGTGGTACGCCCGTTCTCAGCCTGCCACTGCTGCCAGTTCTTGAGTGTGGCGCGGCCTACGCCGGCCTTGTCGGCGACGGCGCGGGCGTCGTTGCTGGCCTGTGCGCGCGTGTCTTCACCGGTCTGGGCAAATTGCCGTGACTGGCCATGGTCAAGTGTCTGCCCGGCCAGCAGCCAGCCGATCGTGCCGTTGCGCAGGGCCGCGATGGGGTTGGGCAGCCCGGCGTTGACCAGCGACTGGGTGCCGATGATGCTGCGGGTGCGCCCGGCGCAGTTGACGATGATGCGGGTGGCTGGGTCTGGCGCCAGTTCCCGGGCGCGCAGCACCAGTTCGGCGCCGGGTACGCTGATGCCGGTGGGAATGCTCATGGTCTGGTATTCGTCGAAGCGGCGGGCGTCCAGCACCACCACGTCAGCCTTGCTGTCCAGCAGCGCTTTGACTTCCTCGGCAGGCAGGGAGGGGGTGTGGCGCTCGTGCTCTACCAATTCGCCAAAGGCCTTGCTCGGCACGTTGACGTCGATGAACAACTCGCCACCGGCGTCGCGCCAGCCCTGCAGGCCACCCTGCAGCAAAGCGACGTCGGTGTAACCCAATTGCACCAGGCGTTCCACGGCCCGTTGCGCCAGCCCTTCACCGTCGTCATACACGGTGATGGCGGTGTCCAGGCGCGGGATGCGCGGGTAGACCTCGACCTCCAGCTTCGACAGCGGGATGTTGGCCGCGAACAGCGGGTGCGCCTGGGCGAACGGCGCTTCCTCGCGCACGTCCACCAGGGCGACTTCCCGGCGTTCCAGCAGCGCCTGGCGAATGTCGGCAAAAGAGCGGGTCAGGGGGTGGCTCATAGGCTGCGGTTCTCTTTGGAAAGGTCCCAGATGTTGGGTAGCGTGGTGTTGGAATAGCCGGAGATGAACAGCTTTTCGCTGCCATCGGGCTGGTACACCGCACGGTGCACGGCACCGATATTGGCGCCATACACATGGATGCTGATCGACACCTGGTCGGCGAAGGCATTGCTGACCTGGTGAATATCGCCGATACGGGGTGATACCGCTTCGACGTGCCCAGGCTCCAGGCGGATGCGAGGGCCGTCGGGTACCAGCGCGTTATTGTCGCCGCGCACGTAGTTCTGCGAGTACTCGGCCCCGCGCAGCATGCCGATCAGGCCCCATACCCGGTGGTCGTGGATGGGAGTCTGCTGGCCTGGGCCCCAGACAAAGCTGACAATGGAGAAGCGTTGCCGCGAGTCAGCGTGCAGTAGAAATTGCTGGTAGCGCTCGGGGTCGGGCTGGGCGTATTCATCCGGCAGCCAGTCATCGAAGCTCACCAGTTGTTGCAGCAGTTGGCCGCCACGGTGCAGCTTGTCGCCTTCGCGCGGGTCGCTGTCGAGCAGTTCCGCCAGTGCGCCGATAAAGGCGCGCAGGCGTTCGGGGTGACGAACCTGGGACATCATTGCTCCTTGGTATCAGGCGACCTGGGCCTGGCGTTGCGCGACCAGCTGACGGGTCAGCGGGATCAGCTTGCGGCCGTAGTCGATGGCGTCGTCCAGCGGGTCGAAGCCACGGATCAGGAAGGTGGTGATACCCAGGTCGTAGTAGTCGAGCAGGGCTTCGGCCACTTGTTCCGGGGTGCCCACCAGCGAGGTGGAGTTGCCCTGGGCGCCCAGCAGGCCAGCGATGCCGGTCCACAGCCGTTTGTCCAGGCGCGAGCCCTTGGCGGCGGCGGCCAGCAGGCGGCGTGAACCTTCGTTCGGTGGCTCGCGGCGCACGAACCCGCGTTGTTCGGCCAGGGCGGTGGCGCGTGCAAGGATGCTGTCGGCGCGGGCCCAGGCCTTTTCCTCGGTTTCGGCCAGAATCGGCCGCAAGGACAGACTGAAGCGCACGGTGCGGCCATGCTTGGCGGCTTCGGCGCGCACCTGGGTGACCACTTCCTTGACCTGCTCATAGGTTTCGCCCCACAGCGCATACACGTCCGCGTGCTTGCCTGCCACCGCGATGGCCGCCGCCGACGAGCCGCCGAAGTACAGCGGAATCGGCTGGGCACTCTTCACTGCCGAGTGGGCGCCTTCGAATTGATAATACTCACCCTTGAAGTCGAACGGCTGGTCGGCGGTCCATTCCTGGCGCAGCACGCTCAGGTATTCATCGGTGCGGGCATAGCGCTCGTCTTTGCCGATGAAACTGCCATCGGCGCGCAGCTCCTTGTCGTCACCGCCTGTGATGATATGCACCGCCGTGCGCCCGCCGTTCAATACATCCAGGGTGGCGAACTGACGAGCGGCAAGGGTAGGGGCGGCAAAGCCGGGGCGGTGGGCGATCAGGAACTTCAGGTTTTTCGTCACGCTGGCGGCGTGGCTGGCGATCAGGGTGCTGTCCGGGCTGTTGGAGTGGAAGGCCACCAGGGCACGGTCAAAGCCCGCTTCTTCGTGGGCGCGGGCGACCTTCTCAATATGCTCAGGCTGCAGCACGGGGCCGGTCGCAGGGTGAATTTCCGAGGCGTGATGGCCGCCGATGTAGCCGATGAATTCGATGCTCATGGTGCTTCCTTTATGGGTAGAGCTGATCAAGGGCCTCCGCCGGGTGAGGGGTCGGTCGTTGATGAAGAACATAAAGGCAGGGTAAGGCGGTTGTGAAATTCGATTTTGTTCTAAGGTAATTATTAATTAATGGAATTTAAAAGTAATTAACTATTACCACAATGCATATTATGTTGGCGCCGCGCCTGCTGCGACCAGTCTGCGCATCCCCACCTAGCCAACCCCCCACCTTTAGTACTATGCTTTTCCCACATTTTGTCACCCCCCAAACATGTGCGGCCCGAATGAAAATTGATGATATCGATGCCTTTGTCGCGGTAATCCGTTGCCAGTCGATCAGCCATGCGGCCGAGTCCTTGCAGTTGACGCAGCCAGCCATCACCCGGCGGGTGCAGAATTTCGAGCAGGCGCTGGGCGTGGAGTTGTTCGACCGCAACACCAAACCCCTCAAGCCCACCCTGATCGGCCACCAGGTGTATGAGCAGTGCCGCACCATCCTGCGCGAGATGGATGCGCTGCGCGAACTGGTGGCCAGCGATGCGCCGCCCACGGGTGTGCTGCGCCTGGGTGTGCCGCAGACCATCGGCGATGTGGTGCTGCTCGATGCCCTCAAGCACTTGCGCCAGCAATACCCTGCGCTGCGTGCCCAAGTGGCCACCGGCTGGGGCAGCCACCTGGTGGGCAAGATCGAGAAGGGCGAACTGGACGCGGCTGCCGCGCTGTTCCCGGCTGGCAAGATCTTCCCGGACAACATCATTGGCGAGTCCATTGGCAAGATGGAGCTGGTGGTGGTCTGCGCCAAGGACAAGCTGCCCAAGCGCCCCGGCAAACTGGCTGATATCTATGACAGCGGCTGGATCCTCAACCCCGACGGCTGTGGCTTTCGCGCGGGCCTGCAGCGTACCCTGTCGGACCAGGGCCTGGGGTTGAAGATCAACCTGGAAACCTTCGGCACCGAACTGCAACTGGGCCTGGTGGCCGAGGGCATGGGGCTGGGCCTGGTGCCGCGCGACCTGCTCGACCGCAGCGCCCATCGTGAACTGCTGGCGGCCGTGCCGCTCAAGGACTTCAAGCCGGTGATGGACCTGTGGCTGATCTTCCCGCGCTTCCTGGGCAACCTGCAGGGGCCGGTAGAGTCTTTCGGTGACCTGGTGGCTCGGTCGCTCAAGAAAGCCAGGGACGCGGCCTGAAAACATAAAAATTTATGATAATTAGCTTAGAATAAAATGTGATTTTTAAATGCTCCCCGAGGCGCTTAGGCTGCGTGCACGACAGTCCTAGGCCCCACAGGGAGCAGTGCCCATGAGCAGCGTCACATCCTTACCGCTACACACCCAGACCTCCAGCGTGCGCGACCGCGTCAGCCCCGAAGAGTGGGAAGTGCGCGTCAAGCTCGCCGCCGCCTACCGCCTGGCCGCGCTGCACCGCTGGACCGACCACATCTACACCCACTTCTCCGCCCGCGTGCCTGGCCCCGACGAACACTTCCTGATCAACGCCTTCGGCCTGCTCTTCGATGAGATCAACGCGTCGAACCTGGTCAAGGTCGACCTGGACGGCACCATCGTCGATGACCCCACCGGCCTTGGCATCAACTACGCCGGTTACGTGATTCACAGCGCCATTCATGGCGCACGCCCGGACTTGAAGGCCGTGCTGCATACCCATACCCGCGATGGCATCGCCGTGTCCGCACAGAAAGACGGCCTGCTGCCGATCTCCCAGCACTCCATCGGCTTCTCGGGCCGTGTGGCTTACCACGGTTACGAAGGCGTAGCGCTGGACCTGGACGAGCGCGAGCGCCTGGTGGCCGACCTGGGCGACAAGAGTGTGATGATCCTGCGTAACCACGGGCTGTTGACCGGTGGCGTCAGCGTCGAGCATGCCTTCCAGCAACTGCACGGTCTGGAGCGCGCCTGCGCCATCCAGGTCGCCGCCCAGGGCGCGGGCAACGCTGAACTGGTTTTCCCGCCGCGCGAAGTGGTTGAAAAGGTAGAGCAGCAGGCCAAGGCCTTCGCGGCGGGGGACGGCCCAGGCGTGGCGCGGCACTGGAACGCACTGATCCGTCAGCTGGAACGTACCGACACCGACTATAAACTCTGAGCAGGGAAGCAGCATGAGCCGACAACTGAAACTGGGTGCCATCCTCACGGGCGTGGGCACCGGCCAGGCCGACTGGCTGAGCCCCGAGATTCCGGGGGATGCCAGCGTCAACATCGAGTGGTACCGCGAACAGGCGCGCCAGGCCGAGGCCGCCAAATTCGACCTGGTGTTCATCGTCGACAGCCCCTACATCACCCCGGATTCGGCGCCGCATTATCTCAACCGGCTGGAGCCGTTGACCCTGCTGTCGGCCATCGCCGGGGCGACCTCGAAGATCGGCCTGGTGGCGACCCTGACCACCTCGTACACCGAGCCCTTCAACGTGGCGCGCCAGTTCGCCTCCCTGGACCTGATCAGCCAGGGGCGCGCGGGGTGGAACGTGGTGACCACCGGGCTTGAAGGGGCCGCCGGCAACTTCGGGCGTGAGGAACACATCGACCATACCGAGCGTTATCGCAAGGCCCGCGAGCACCTGGAGGTTGTCCAGGGGCTGTGGGACTCCTACGAGGACGATGCCTTCCCGCGCGACAAACAGCACAAGCAGTTCCTGGACCCCAGCCGCCAGCACCGTCTGGACCACAAGGGCGAATTCTTCTCGGTGACCGGGCCGCTGAACATCGCACGGTCCAGGCAAGGCCAGCCGGTGATTTTTCAGGCCGGCATTTCCGAGTCGGGCAGGGCGCTGGCAGCGGATTTCGCCGAGGGGATCTTCGCCGGGGTCGACAACTTCGAAGACGCCCAGGCCTATTACCGTGACGTGAAGCGGCGCACCGCTCAGGCCGGGCGCAACCCCGAGCATGTGGTGATCCTGCCCGGCATCGCGCCAATCATCGCCGACACCGATGAAGAAGCGCGGGCCATCGAGCGGCAACTGCACGGTGAACTCGACCTGGACAAAGCCCTGGTGCACCTGGGCCGGCCATTCAACTACCACGACTTCAAGCAGTACCCGCTGGACGCGCCGTTCCCGGAACTGGGTGACCTGGGCAGCAACGGCTACCGGGGGCACGCCGAGCACATCCAACAGGTGGCGCGCGAGCAGAAGCTCACCTTGCGCCAGGCGGCCCTGCGGTTCGCCACGCCGTTCTCGCACTTTGTCGGCTCGCCGCAGACGGTGGCAGACGAGATCGAGCGGTGGTTCGTGGAGGGGGCTTCCGATGGCTTCAATATCCGTGTGACCGCGCCCAGCGAGTTCAAGGCGTTCACCGAGCGGGTGCTGCCGTTGTTGCAGGCCAAGGGGTTGTTCCGCGAGGAGTACAGCCATGACACCTTGCGTGGGCACCTGGGGCTGCCGGTGGTGGAGAACCGCCATACCCTGGCCCGTGGCATTGATGCAGGGCTGAAAATTTCAGCCTGAGCCGGGCTGCCCTACCGCGGCGCCTGGTTCCCGCGCTTCGCCCAGTCCCACAGAGCAGGTACAGATGCCTCTGTGGGACCGGGCGAAGCTCGGGAACCAGGCGCCGCGTGCGTTTCAGGCATGCCAAGACATTCAAATAGCTGATCTAACATACAAAAAACAATAAAATAAAATCATATAGTTTTATGTCTAAATAGAATTATACAGCGCTCACTTATTCCCATACCTTAGCCTTCAGACCACCTACCCCCACCCCCGGATGGTATCCATCAGAACAGGCCTGCAGCCTATCGGTACCCCGGACGGGTACCCGCCTCGCAGGTGTTGGACGGGAGTCACCCCCAGGTATGGAATTCGTCAGCCAACGCAGTGGACGCAATCCTTTCACCCCCACCTTGAGCCTCAGCCCGCTGGCCGTGGCCGTCACCGGTATCCTTTTCGCCACCGTTGCCCACGCTGAGGACAGCGCCCTGGACACCGTGGTGGTCACCGGCAACCGCGGTGCCGAGCAGCGTACCGTCACCAGCAGCCCGGTGCCGATCGACGTGGTCAGTGCCAAGCAACTGCAGGCCACCGGCAAGCCCGGCCTCATGGAAGCCCTGAGCGCGGCCATTCCCTCGCTGACCCTGCCGGAAAAGACTGGCTGGGATGCCAGCGGCATGGCCCGCGCGCCTAACCTGCGCGGCCTCAACGCTGCCGAAGTGCTGGTGCTGGTCAACGGCAAGCGCCGCCATACCGCCGCCACCCTGAACATCAATGGCATCAACACCGGCGCCGCGCCGGTGGACCTGGACATGATCCCCATCGGCGCCATCGACCACGTCGAAGTGCTGCGTGATGGCGCCGCCGCCCAGTACGGTTCGGACGCTATCGCCGGGGTGATCAACGTGATCCTCAAGGCCGATTCAAGCGGCACCTCGGTGACCAACGTCGGCCAGGGCTACGACGGCAAGAAACAGACTGTGCAGCAGAGCATCGACAAGGGCTTCGAGATCGGTGACGGCGGCATCGTCCACCTGTCCCTGGATGCCCGCAACCAGAACGATGACAACAAGGCCAGCGCCAACGGCTACACCTACGCCCAGGCTTACGACAAGGCCGGCAAGTCCACTTACGGTGGCTACGGTACGCCGAAGATCGACCTGTACAACCTGGCCTACAACGCCGAGTTGCCGCTCAACGATACCTTGAGCCTGTACTCCTTCGGCACCGTGTCGCACCGCGAGGCCGAGCAGGGCCAGAACTTCCGCCTGCCCACCATCACCAACACCATCACCACCGGCCCCAACGGCTACCCGGCCGGCTACACGCCCACCTGGACCATCACCGAGGACGACTACCAGGCCGCCTTCGGCGCCAAGGGCCTGGCAGGCGCATGGGACTGGGACCTGTCCACCACCTACGGGCGCAACGAGGCGGAGCAGGGCACGTTCCACAACCAGAACCCCTCCCTGGGCGAAGCCACGCCAAACAGCTTCACCAACGGCACCTGGGTGTCGGATGAGCTGACCACCAACCTGGACTTCAAGCGCAACTACGACATCGGCCTGAGCAAACCGCTGGACGTGTCCTGGGGCCTGGAGCACCGACGCGACAGCTATGAAGTGAAGAAGGGCGACTATGCGTCCTATGCCGATGGCGGTTACTGCGTGGCGCCGGGCAATTGCGCCTCGTCTGGCGCCCAGGTCACCAACGGCATTTCGCCGGCGGACGAGGCCAGCGCCAGTCGCAACAGCGTCGCCAGCTACGTCGACTTCGGCATCAACCCGCTGCCCCAGTGGTACCTGGGCACGGCGCTGCGCTACGAGCACTACAACGAAGGCGTGGGCAGCACCCGCAGCGGCAAGATCACCACCCGCTACGAGTTCACCCCGCAACTGGCGATTCGCGGCACGGTCAGCAACGGCTTCCGTGCCCCGTCGCTGGCCAACAGCATCTTCAGTGCGCGTTCCACCACCTATGGCGTGGTCGACGGCGTGTATCAATCGATCAACTACGGCGTGCTGCCGGTGGACTCGGCCGCGGCCAAGGCGTTGGGGGCCAGTTCGCTCAAGCCTGAGCGCTCCACCAACTTCAGCCTGGGCCTGACCTGGACCCCAGCCGACCGCCTGAGCTTCACCGCCGATGCCTACGTGGTCAACATCCGCGACCGCATCACCCTGACCGGCACGCTGCTGGGCGACGAAGTCACCCAGGTGCTGCAGGCCAACGGCATCAGCTCCACCTCCGGTGGCCAGTACTTCCTCAACGGCGCTGACACCCGCACCAAAGGCCTGGACCTGGTGGGCAACTACAGCCAGGACCTGGGCAACTGGGGCTCGCTGAAATACACCGCGGCGTTCAACTGGAACGAGACCGAGATCCTCAGCTCCACCGGCAGCACCACCATCGGGGGCACCGAATACGAGTTGATGGACCGCAAGGCGCGCAACCTGCTGACCAGCGTGCAGCCCAAGACCAAGCTGATCCTGGGGGGCGACTGGAGCATCGGCAAGTTCGACGTCAACCTCGGCCTGACGCGCTACGGCTCGTGGAAGGAAGTGAACGACGCCAGCGACCGCTCCCTGGACCGGGTGTGGAAAGCCCAGTGGATCACCGACCTGGACGTGGGGTACCACCTGACCAAGGACCTCAGCCTGGCGGTGGGCGCCAAGAACCTGTTTGACGTGTACCCGAAAAAACAAGGGGTGCCGTCTTCCACCATGGTCAGCGGCTACGGTGTGTATTCGCCCTACGGCTTCACCGGTGGCTACTACTACACCCGCCTGACCTACGCCTTCTAAGAGGAACCTGCCATGCCGATCGTCTCCGAAGCCGTTCAATACCGCAACGACGCTGCGCCCGCAGCGAAACCGGTGCCGCCGGCCGCGCTGCAGATCGTGCCGGCCCGCCACCCAGGGCGCTGGGTGGGCACGCTGTTCGCTGCTGCCGTGCTGGTGGGCATCGTCCATTCCCTGGCCACCAACCCACGCTGGGAATGGGGGGTATTCGCCCAGTGGTTCCTGGCCCCGGCGGTGCTCAAGGGGCTGGGCAAGACCTTGCTGCTGACGTTGCTGGCGACCCTGATCAGCGCCGTGCTGGGGACTGCGCTGGCGCTGGCGCGGCTGTCGCGGTCGCCGCTGCTGGCGTCGCTGGCCTGGGGCTATATCTGGTTCTTCCGCTCCATGCCGGCCCTGCTGGTGCTGATCATTCTCTACAACTTCGGCTATCTGTACGACCATCTCTGGCTGGGCGTGCCGTTCACCGACATCGGCTACCAGTGGTCAACGGTGGACGTGCTCAGCCAGTTCACCGTGGCAGTGCTGGGCCTGGGCATGCTGCAGGCCGCCTACACCGCTGAAATCATCCGCGGCGGCGTGCTGAGCGTGGACAACGGCCAGCACGAAGCCGCCGCGGCCCTGGGCCTGCCGGCACGCCGGCGGATCTTTCGCATCATTCTGCCCCAGGCGCTGCGCTCTATCGTGCCCACGGCATTCAACGAAGTGATCGGCCTGGTCAAGGGCAGTTCCATTGTCTACGTGCTGGCCCTGCCGGAGCTGTTCTACACCGTGCAGGTTATCTACAACCGCACCCAGGCGGTGATTCCGCTGCTGATCGTGGCCACCGTCTGGTACCTGCTGATCACCACCGTGCTGACCAGCGTGCAGTACTACATCGAACGGTATTTCGCCCGAGGGGCGCTGCGCAATCTACCGCCCACGCCGCTGCAACGCTTGCGTGGCTGGCTGAAGGAGAAGACCCATGGCTGAAGGGCGCATCGAAATCCAGGGCGTGAGCAAGCGCTTTGGCAACCAGTGGGTGCTGGACAATATAGACCTTACGGTCGACCCGGGGCAGGTGACGGTGATCCTCGGGCCATCCGGCTCGGGCAAGTCGACCCTGCTGCGCACCATCAACCACCTGGAGAAAATCGACGCCGGGCACATCACCATCGACGGTGAATACGTGGGCTATCGGCGCAAGGGCAACCAGTTGCACGAGCTCAAGGAACGCGAGGTGCTCAAGCGCCGCCTGGACGTGGGCTTCGTGTTCCAGAACTTCAACCTCTTCGGCCACCTCACGGTGCTGGAGAACATCACCGAAGCGCCGCTGGCGCACAAACTGTGGAGCCGTGGCGAAGCCCGTGAGCGTGCCCTGGCGCTGCTGGCCAAGGTGGGCTTGCAAGAGAAGGCCGACGCCTACCCCCGGCAATTGTCCGGTGGCCAGCAGCAACGGGTGGCCATTGCCCGGGCCCTGGCCCTGCGGCCCAAAGTGCTGCTGTTCGACGAACCCACCTCGGCCCTGGACCCGGAACTGGTGGGCGAGGTGCTCGACGTCATTCGCCAGTTGGCCGCCACCGGCACCACCCTGGTGGTGGTCACTCACGAAATCGGTTTTGCCCGGGAAGTGGCCGACCATGTGGTGTTCCTCTGCGACGGCAAGCTGGTGGAACAAGGCCCCCCTGAAGTGATTTTCCACCACCCGCGCCACCCACGCACCGCTGCCTTCCTGGGCAAGGTGCTGACCGCCCCTCTGTTAAAGGAATGACTGCCATGACACGCCCTTTTGCCTTGCTGGCCCTCGCCGTCGGCGCCGCGTTCGCGCTACCGGCCCTGGCCGCCGAGGCCCCGCCGGTGTTCGACCTCAGCCCCGACCGAGCGCACATCGACGCGCCCCGCAACCCGGCGGCCATTGCCCAGATTCCTGCCGGCTTCAAGTTCGCCGAACCCGGCAAGTTCACCGTGGCGGTGGCCGGCGCCTCGGGCCCGCCCCTGGCCCTGCTGGCCAGTGACGACAAGACCACCATCGGCAGCGAGGCCGACACCGCCCGGTTGATCGCCGACAGCCTGGGCCTGGAGCTCAAGGTGGTGCAGACCAGTTGGGAGGACTGGCCCCTGGGCGTCAGCTCCGGCAAATACGACGCGGTGCTGAGCAACGTCACGGTCACCGAGTCGCGCAAGAAGCGCTTTGACTTCGCCACCTACCGCCAGGACGTATTGGGCTTTTACGTGAAGGACAGCAGCCGCCTGACCTCGATCAAGGAAGCCAAGGACGTGGCCGGCCTGAAAATTATCGTCGGCTCGGGCACCAACCAGGAGAAGGTCTTGCTGGCCTGGAACGAGGCGAATGAGAAGGCAGGGCTGGAGCCGGCCACGCTGATGTATTTCGATGACCAGGCCGCCGCCACCCTGGCCGTGCAATCAGGGCGCGTGGACGCCATCTTCGCCCCCAACTCGATATTGGCCTACATCAAGGCCACGCGCGGCAACCTGCGGGAGGTGGGCCTGGTCAACGGCGGTTGGCCGCTGCAGGCCGACATTGCCGTGACGCTGCGCAAGGGCAACGGCCTGGTGCAGCCGATCCACACCGCGCTGGAAGGCGCCATCGCCGGTGGCCAGTACGCTGCCGTGCTGCAGCGCTGGGGCCTGGACGCCGAGCGCATCGACCATTCGCAGATCAACCCACCGGGCCTGCCGGACTGAAAGGAGCACTACCATGGCACTGACACGACGCGAAGCCCTGGCCAGCATCAGTGCGGTAGGCGGCGAAAAAGCCGCCCAGGCCGCACTGGCAGCCTTGGGCCTGGGCCCTTCCACCCACCTGCAGCACCAGACACTGGACTATGGGCCCCAGGCCGGGCAGGGCGCCAGCGTACTGATCCTCGGGGCGGGCATTGCCGGCCTGGTGGCCGCCCACGAACTCAAGCGCGCCGGCTTCCGGGTACGGGTGCTGGAAGCACGCAAGCGCACCGGCGGTCGTAACTGGACCCTGCGCAATGGCGACCGGGTCGAGTACCTGGACGGCCGCCAGCAAACCGCCGAGTTCGCCCCCGGCCTGTACTTCAACGCCGGCCCCGCGCGGTTGCCCAGCCAGCACCGGACCATCCTCGATTATTGCAGTGAGCTGGGCGTGCCCCTGGAAGTGCTGGTCAACACCAGCCACAGCGCCCAGTTGCGCCCCGACCTGGAACAGCCGGCATTCAGTGTGCGCCAGGCCCTCAACGACACCCGCGGGCACCTGGCCGGGTTGCTGGCCACCGCGGTCAACCGTGATGCACTGGATGATCAACTGTCGGCCGAGGAACGCACGCGGCTGCTGACCTTCCTGCAGGGTTATGGCGACCTGTCCCAGGAGCTGGTCTATGAGGGCAGTGTGCGCGCTGGGCACGGCGTGGCCAAGCCGGCACCGGGCTCGTTGCCGGCGTTTGCTGCCCCGGTGTCACTGGACCGTTTGCTGCATCCCGAACTATGGGGAGCCTTGTTGCACACCGAGTACCCGGAGTTTTCCGCCACCATGCTGCAGCCCGTGGGGGGCATGGACCGTATCACTCACGCCTTCGAGCAACGCCTGCGCGACGAGCTGCAACTGGGCGCGGTGGTGCGCCAGGTACGCCAGAACGAGGAGGGCGTCAGCGTCACCTTTGATGATGGCGTGGGTGGCGACCCTCAGGTGGCGCGGGCCGACTACCTGATCTCGACCATTCCCTTGCCCCTGCTGGCACGCCTGGACACCGACTTCAGCGAGCCCTTCAAGGCAGCCCTGCACACCACCCGCAATGACCAGGCCACCAAGGTAGCGTGGCAGGCACCGCGCTTCTGGGAGCGTGAGTACCGCATCTACGGCGGCCTGTCGTGGCTTGAACATCCGGCGCGCCTGCTGTGGTACCCCAGCAACGAACTCAACACCCCCGAGGGCCTGCTGGTGGCCGGTTACGTGACGGGCGAGGGCGCCGCGGCGTTTGGCCGCCAGGCGTTCGACGCCCAGTATGCGGCTTCAGCCGAAGCCGTGGAGCTGCTGCACCCCGGCCATTCGGCCAGCCTGCGCCACCCCTTGGCCGTGTCCTGGGAGCAAGTGGCGTACAGCGAAGGCCCGTGGCTGCAACGCGAGCATTTCCCCGCCGATGCCCATGCCCTGCTGGAAGAGCCCCAGGGCCGTGTGTACCTGGCCAGTGATGGCCTGGGCCAGAACGGCATCGGCATCTGGCAGGAGTCGGCCGCCAACTCGGCGCGCCGGGTGGTCGGGCAACTGGCCGAGCATGTGATCCGCCAACGGCAAACGGCCTTGGCGTTCTGAATTCATCCCACTTTTCCTGATAAAGAGAGTATCCACCATGAGCCACGACATTCTGCGTACCGGCCCTGCCACTTCCCCCATTTCCCAGACCGTCAGCGTACCGGCCAGTGCCGAGTTGGTCTTCCTCAGCGGCGCCTTGCCCGATGTCGCCGACCCTCAGGCGCCCCAGGGCACTTCGGCGGCCTACGGCGATACCCGTACCCAGACCGAATCGGTGTTGCGCAAACTGAAAAAGGTGCTGGAGGACCAGGGCCTCGGGTTGGGCGATATCGTGCAGTTGCGGGTATTTCTGGTGGGCGTTCCGGAGCTGGAAGGCCGTCTGGACTTCGCCGGGCTGCAGGCCGGCTACCTGCCGTTCTTCGGTACTACCGAGCAGCCCAACAAGCCGGCGCGCACCGCCATTCAGGTGGCCGGCCTGCCGTTGCCGGGCGCGCTGGTGGAAATCGACGGCATCGCCGTACGCCGCGGCTGACTGAAACGTGGGTGCCTGATGCCACGCAGCGCCTGGGGTGCGGCCTGACGGCCGCTACCCCTTCGCGGCGGTTGTCTGCCATGCCCCTGGGTGCGACAATCGGTTTTTCGTCGCAGCACTCAGGATCAGGCGGACTGCATGGATCATCGGGGACGGCAGCAGCAACAGGATCTACAGATCGCCGAACAGGTTCGTACCGACCAGCTGCAACAGTTGTTCCGCCAATCGATGTCGGCGTTGTTCGGCAGCTACCTGGCCGCTGTGATGCTGGTCTGGCTGGGCTGGGACCGCTTCGATCACAACGTGGCGGCGTGCTGGCTGGCCGTGCTGGCGGTCTCCATGCTGGTGCGCGGCAGTGTATTCCTTCGCTATTTTCGCAGCCCCCTGGCCGAGCGCACCCCCGCGCGCTGGGAACGTCCCTACTGGCTCACCCTGGTGTCTTCAGCCACGATCTGGGGCGTGGGCGCCCTGGCGGTGATTCCCGCCGACGACCTGCTGGCCCAGGCCCTCGTGATGCTGTTTGCCGTGGGCATGTCGGTCAGCGCGGTGTCCTGTTACTCGGCCTACCGGCACATGACCGTGGTGTCCATCGGCCTGGTGCTGGCGCCGTGCACGGTGTGGCTGCTGTTTCAGCCCAGCACGCTGCAGGTTGGCATCGCCCTGGCGGTGGTGGTGTTCGCCTCGTTCGTCTTCCAGGCCACCCACAAACTGTCCGAGGCGCTGGAAAAAGCCTATCGCCTGACCCATGAAATCGAACGCGCCCATACGCTGTCCACCTATGCAGCCCAGACCGACGAACTCACCGGCCTGAAAAACCGCCGCGCATTTTTCGAGCATGCCCAGCAGACGTTCAAGTACTGCCAGCGCAACCAGATGCCGGTGTGTGCGCTGATGCTGGACATGGACCATTTCAAGTTCATCAACGATACCTTCGGCCACCCCGTGGGCGACGAGGTACTGCGCCAGATCGGCCGGGTGATCAGCACGTCGTTGCGCGCCGCGGACATTCACGGGCGTCTGGGCGGCGAGGAGTTCGCCGTGCTGCTGCCCAATACCTCCCTGGAGATGGCCGAAGCCATCGCCGCGCAGTTGCTGCGTAGCATCGCCCGCCTGGAGCTTGAACCGGTGCGGCACGTGACCGCCAGCCTGGGGCTGGCCCAGGCCGACACCGATGCCCAGGACCTGCACAAGCTGATCAACAACGCCGACCAGGCCCTCTACCGCGCCAAGGCCCAGGGCCGCAATCAGGTGGTGGTGGCCGAGGTCGTCTGAAGGCCGGCCTGTCAGATCTGACAGGTTACAGCCCTGAGGCCCGCTTCTAGACTCGGACCTCTCACTTGGAGGTTTAAGCCCATGACCACCCTCAGCCAGGCGTTGCGCCGCGTCACGCTAAACGAGCAACGACGTGTCAATCCGAAACGCCACGATGGCCTGCTGCCGACCTTGTCACCGGCTATCATTCCCAGCGTGCTGGTGCATGGTGGTTTGAACAATAGCGACCTGCGTGACCCCAGAACGGCGGTGCTCGTGCAGGTCGTCGTGCAATTGGGCTGGGGCGTCGGTGACCGCCTGGACCTTTACTGGAACGACCTGGTAGTGGCCAGCGAAACGATCAGTCGCGGCGACCAAGAGCTCTCCCAGATCAGTTTTCGGGTTTTCCCGGGGGACATTCCCGACGGTATCGCCCAAGTGCACTATCACCTTACCGGCCTGGTGGGCGGTGGCGAGAGCGCGTCCCATCAGCATGCCCCTTTTCTGGTCAAGCGTACGGTGCCCGGCAACCCTGACCCCGACTCCAGCACGCCGTACATCAACGAACGCCTGCGGCCCCTCACCGGCATTCCCTCGTCAATGCCGGCTGACCAGGGGGCTCTGGTGGTCGGAATCCCCCGTTACGAGCACATCACGGCCGACGACCTGATCACGGTGTACTGGAGCGGTGTGCCGGTCACCAAACAGGTGTCCGCCGCCGAAGCCAGTGGCGGGCCCCTGAGCCTGGTGATCAGTGCCGACATCATCCGCGATAACCCCGGCATCAACCTGGCCGTCACCTACGATATCCGTGACACGGTCAGCAACTGGTCACTGTTCAGCGTTGCCCAGCATATTGACGTGGAAGGGGCCAACGCCTTGCTGGCGCCTGCGGTGCGTGATGCCGATGACAACGATGTACTGGATATGGACGCGCTCGGGGGCCGCGACGTGGCCATCCAGGTGCCGGTCAATGGCAACCTGGACGTGCCGTCCTCCGGTACGCTGACCTGGACGGGCCAGCCAGTTGTCGGGCCGGCGGTGCTTTTCAAGCTACCTTTCAGCATCACCCAGGCGGCTACCCGGGTCACGCTGTACGTGCCCAACAGCCAAGCGGCCGCGCTGGTGGGCAGCACGGCGACGGTGTACTACGATGGCGTCAAAGCCGGTGTGCCGAGCCGCTCGCGGCGTGTCACGGTAGGCCTTGTCGGCCAGCCGGTGGAATTGGCCGTGCCACGCCTGACCGGGGTCACGGGCACCACCTATAACCCTGACTTGATCACTGGCAGCCACCAGGAAGTGGTCGTGCCAGCCTATGGCTTCATGGCGGTCGGGCAGGGCGTGACCCTGGTGTGGGAGGGCATCACCGCCAGTGGTGGTAGCGTTTACCAGACATGGACGCGGCCTATCGAGCAAGCCTCGCAGATCGGGCTGCCGATCAGTTTCCAGGTCGAAAAAGCATATGCCACGGCGCTGGTGGGCGGTTCGTTACGGGTCAGCTATCGAGTAGCCTCCCTGGGGCAGGAATACCCTTCTGACGTATTGGTGCTGGCGGTCAGTGGCCAGGTCAATACCCTGCCAGCGCCGGAAACCGATCCGCATTTCCCGGGAGGCCAGGTTGACCCCGGCCAGGTGGGCAATACCGTGAACGTAGTGGTCAGGGCCAACACCGTCCTGCTGCCCGGTGACAGTATCACCGTGCACTGGCACGGCCGGCCGGATGCAAGCATCAATCCCACTGTATCCTTCCCGAGCACCGGTGACCTGTTGGTGCAGATCGCCAAGGTGCCCTATGTCACCGGCAACGCCAACGGGGCCGTGGACATATGGTACGACGCACGGCGTAATGGGGTGATCATCGGCAGTTCGCGGTTTCTTACCCTGACCATCGGCGAGGCGGGGCAGCAACCCTGGCCGGCCCCCATCGTCATCGACGCCACCGGCGGGCAGGCCAACCCCCTGAGCCCGATCCGGCCGAACACTTCCAATACCGCCAATACTGCCACGGTGGTGCTGACCGACTCTCGGCTGGCTGTGGGCGACACGGTGTCGGTGGTATGGCGCTACCTGGACGGCACGCCTGCGGCGAACCTTTCCGGGCCGGTGACCATCAGCGGCACGGCGCTCGTCAATGTGCCCAGCGCGGTCATCGCCACCAGCCTGGACTCGACGGTCGAGGTGGTGTGTGTAGTGTTCCGCAATGGCCAGTCGATCGGTACTTCCCCCGCGCTGCGGTTGCAGGTATCGGGCATGCCCCAAAGCGCGCTGCCGACGCCGGCGATCACCCAGGCCCAGGGGGCTGACCTGAATGTGTCGAACCTGAACGGCGATGCCACGGCCACGGTCGTCGCCTGGCCGCTGATCACCCTGGGCCAGCGTTACTGGCTGCGTGCCCAGGGCAACCTCAGCGACGGTTCGGCAACGACGATCGAACTGGCGAGTGACCGGCCTGTCACGTCGCTCAACGGCGTCAGCCATGTCATTCCCCTGGCACGGCTGCAAGCATTACGCGATGGCAGCGACCTGACACTGGAAATGCGCGTGGCCTTCGACAGTCCTGCCTAGCAGGCCACGGCGCCAGCATTCCCGGTATGAGGCCAGACCGGCTGCGCGCGCGTCAGCGGCGCAGGCGGTGGGGGATATCATCGTCGGCGATCAGCACGCGCTCCATCACGCGCGCAAAGTCGCCGTAGTTGTACACCGGGTAATGCAAGAGGGCGCGGTTGTCCCAGAAAGCGATGGCGCCCTCGGTCCATTTGAACCGCACGTGGTACTCGGGGTTGCTGTACTCGCGCAACAGCAGTGCCACCAGGGCCTGGCTGTCTTCCTGGGACCAGCCAATGATTTGCGGTGACATGGAGAAGTTGATGAACAGCGCGTCCTCGCCCGTCTCGGGGTGTGTGCGCACCAGGGGGTGGGCGAGGATCGGGTAGGGGTAGCCCACGCGGTCCAGGGACGACTTGAAGTTGTGGGTGACGAAGGCGTTGTCGATGCGTTCGCGCACCTCGGGTGGCAACCCGCGGTACACCAGGCCGCTGTCGGCCCACACGGTGTCACCGCCCACCGCTGGCAGGCTCACCGCCCGCAGCACGGCGCCGTAGGTGGGCTTGAGCATCCAACTGGTGTCGGTATGCCAGCGGCCCTTGCGCGCGTCGCCATAGCTCAGGCGTGCATCCTCGGCCAGGATCAGGTGCGCTTCGGGCAGGTTGGCGTCCTGCTTTTCGGTGGTGGGGTGCACGTACAGCTCGCCAAACTGGCGGGCAAAGGCCACCTGCTGGGCACTGGTGATGTGCTGGTCCCGGAAGAAGATGACCTTGTGCTTGAGCAGCAGCGCGTGAACCTGGTCGCGCTGGGCCGCGGTCAGCGGTCGGCTCAGGTCGATGCCGCTGATCTCGGCGCCCAGGGTAGGCTCCAGTGGGGTGACGACAAGGGATTGTTCGAGGTCGATAGCGTGTTCCGCGCCCATGGCGACGACTCCTGTTCAGGCAATGGCGGGGCTGGGGGTGGCACGGGCGAGCAGGGCGTCGACCGCGGCAATGATCGGCTGCGCTTCGGTGCGCACCAGCCAGTCGGGGCTGACCTGGGCGAAGTGCACGCGGTGGTCGCTGCCGATCACCACCACCGTTGGCTGTGGCAGCTCCCAGGTGCCCGTGCCGGTCACGGTACCGATATGCGACCCCTTGGCCTCGGCCGCCTGACGTGAAGCGTCGTCGAAGCTGTAGAGAATACCCAGGCGCCGGGCCAGCTGGTTGTTCCGGTCACTGGCGACCTGCAGGGTTAGGCCGTGGCGGGTCTTGATCTCCACCAGGCGCTCCGGCACCTGCGGGCTGACCGCCACCAGCGGCACGCCGCGGGCCTGCAGTGCTGGCTGCAGGTGGCGCTCGTAGTAAGGAATGGCGATGTTGCAGGCCGGGCAGCCGGCGAAGCGGAAGAACACCAGCACGGCCGGGCCCACGCGGGTCAGGCTGTCGAGGCTCAGTTCGCCGCCTTCAACCCTGTGCAGGGCGAAAGGCGCCACCGGGTCGCCTGCCTGGACAAACGCTCGGCCAGCGGCCTCGGCCACCAGGCGCGCACGCTGGTTGATATTGACCTGCAGGGCGGCCGGGTCCCAGGTACGCACGCGCTCGGCGTGCAGGTCGGCCAGTTGTTGGTTCAGGGAAGGGGGTACAGCGGTGCTCATGGGCAACCCTCGCGTCGGAAGATGGGGACAGTGGGCCTCCGCAGCGTAGGGTCGGACTGTGAAACGGACGTTAGAGGGTAAACGAGGCTGGGGGAAGGTTTGTTTCGTTATAAGTTAATATGCAAATAATTGATCATTTGCTTTATTGTTATGCAGTAATCGATGTTCCCGCAGCCTGCAGGACCGGGCGAAGCTCGGGAAGGGGCCACCGCGGACAACCAGAAGACCGCGGCGCCTGCTTCCCGAGCTGGCGCCCGGTCCCACAGGGTTGGCTGCGGCAGTTGGGGGTTCCCTGTGGGACCGGGCGAAGCTCGGGAAGGGGCCACCGCGTACTACCAGAGGACTGCGGCGCCTGCTTCCCGAGCTGGCGCCCGGTCTCACAGGGTTGGCCGGGGTGGTTGGGGGTTCCCTGTGGGACCGGGCGAAGCTCGGGAAGGGGCCACTGCTTACTGCCTGAAGACCGTGGTGCCTGCTTCCCGAGCTGGCGCCCGGTCCTACCGGTTTGGCTGCGGTGGTTGGGGGTTTCCTGTAGGACCGGGCGAAGCTCGGGAAGGGGCCACCGCGTACTACCAGAGGACTGCGGCGCCTGCTTCCCGAGCTGGCGCCCGGTCTCACAGGGTTGGCCGGGGTGGTTGGAGGTTCCCTGTGGGACCGGGCGAAGCTCGGGAAGGGGCCACTGCTTACTGCCTGAAGACCGCGGCGCCTGCTTCCCGAGCTGGCGCCCGGTCCTACTGGTTTGGCTGCGGTGGTTGGGGGTTTCCTGTAGGACCGGGCGAAGCTCGGGAAGGGGCTCACCGCGTACTGCCTGAAGATCGCGGCGCCTGCTTCCCGAGCTGGCGCCCGGTCCCACAGGGTTGGCTGCGGTGGTTGGGGGTTTCCTGTGGGACCGGGCGAAGCTCGGGAAGGGGCCACCGCTTACTACCTGAAGACCGCGGGGCTCCCGGCCCGGCCCGGGTACATGGCGTCACGGCTCGATCAACTGCCTTGCAGCGGCTTCTCATCCACGAAGAAGTAATCCTGCCACGAGGCCGGTTTGTGCTTGATGGCGCCCACCCGGTACATGAACTCGGCCAGCGGGTAGGTATTCTTCGGGTTGATGGTGAATTCGAACCGCGGGTTGTCGATGATTTTCAGCAACTCGGTGCGATCGATCTTGGCGTGGGTCACGCGAATGTAGGTGTCGGCGGCGCCCGGTTTGTCTTTCTGGATATAGTCCGCGGCCTCGGCCAGGGCTTCCATGAAGGCGTGGTAGGTCTTGGGGTTTTCGTTGCGGAATTTCTCCGTGGCAAACAGCAGCGTCGGCGAGTTGGGGCCCAGCAGGTCGTAAGTGTCCAGCACCACATGCACGCCGGGCTTGGCCACTTCCTGTTCCTGGAAAGGCGGGTTGGAGAAGTGCCCGGTCACCTCGGTGCCGCCCGAGCCGATGCTCGCGGCCGCGTCCGGGTGCGGCAGGTTGATGGAGTAGGCATCCAGACGTGCGTAGTCCTTGTCCCCCCACAGTTTGGCCGACGCGTATTGCAGGTAGCGCGATTGCACCGACACCCCCACCGCCGGTACGGCGATACGGTCCTTGGCGGTGAAGTCGGCGATGGTCTTGACCTGCGGGTTGTTGGTCACCAGCAAGTAGGGGAAGTTGCCCAGGGAAGCCACGGCCTTGACGTTCTGACGGCCGTAGGTGCGGTCCCAGACGGTCAGCAGCGGGCCCACCCCGGCGCCGGCGATGTCCACCGAGCCTGCCAGCAGGGCATCGTTGACCGCCGACCCGCCCGACAACTGGGTCCAGTCCACCTTGATGTCCAGGCCTTCCTTCTGGCCGTACTTCTCGACCAGGTGCTGGTCGCGAACCACATTGAGCAGCAAGTACACCACGCCGAACTGTTCGGCGATGCGCAACTGGCCTTCGGCCTGGGCAGTGGCCGGTGCCACCAGGCTACCCGCCAACAGCGACAGGCCCAGCCCCAGGGCAGTGGTGAGTTTGCTCAAGCGTGCGAAAGGAGGTTTGAAAGCGTTCATCGACTGTTCTGCCTGACTGTCATCGAAAGGATGGGACAGACAATATAGGTATAAATAACTTAGTTTAAATAACATATGGAGATAAGCTAATGCCTCCCAGTTGCCCTGTATTTCCGACCGAAGCGGCCAACCATGCCATGTACCGGACCAAAAGCGCGGGGCGCAACCGGTACGCGTGGTGACCCCGAGTCCGACTCAACAGCGGCCGTACCTGCTTATAATCGTCAGCCCACTTCAAGGAGAAACCCATGGAAAAGCCTACCTGGCACGCCGACCCGCTGACCTGGGGCCACGGCCCGCGCATGTTCGAGGTGTTCCTCGAACCCACGTGCCCGTTCTCGGTCAAGGCGTTCAACAAGCTCGACGAGTTGCTGAATCTGGTTGGCGAGGACCGCGTGACCATCAAGGTTCGCCTGCAATCCCAGCCCTGGCATCTGTTCTCGGGGGTGATCGTACGCTGCATCCTGGCCGCTTCGACCTTGCCTGAAGGCAAGCACGCCGCCAAGGCGGTGCTGGACGCCGTGGCCCGTCACCGTGAGGAATTCGAGTTCAGCCACCATGCCGGCGGCCCCAACCTGAATGCCACGCCCAATGACATCATCGCCCGCATCGAGCAGTACAGCGGCGTCCTCCTCGCGCACGCGTTTGCCATTCCCGACCTGGACCGGGAAGTAAAATGGCATTGCAAGTATGCGCGTCAGAACGGCATCCACGTTTCGCCCACCTTCATGGTCGACGGTCTGGTGCAGGGAAGCATCAGCAGCGGCGACTCAGTCGCGGACTGGGCCAGGCACCTGGCCTGAAGTCCAGACCCAGGGCCTGTAGCAGCGGCCTGGCGGCCACTGCTACACCGCGGTCGAGGCCTCAGTGCGGGGCGCGGGGAATGGTCTTGAGCAGGTCCTCGGGGGTGATATGCCCCACCACGCTCTTCTTGCTGCCCGGCGGCGCCAGGTCGAGGATGTGGCCCTTCATCTTGCCGATGACGTGCATCTCGCACGGCTTGCAGTCGAACTTCAGGGTCAGCACTTCATCGCCGTGAATCAGTTGCATCGGCGCGACCTTGGTGCGTACGCCGGTCACGCCCTTGGCCTGCTTGGGGCACAGGTTGAAGGAGAAACGCAGGCAGTGCTTGGTGATCATCACCGGTACTTCGCCCGCTTCTTCATGGGCCTCGTAGGCGGCGTCGATCAGTTTCACCCCATGACGGTGGTAGAAGTCGCGGGCTTTCTGGTTGTAGACGTTGGCCAGGAACGACAGGTGCGAATCAGGGTACACCGGTGCCGGATCCGTCTCGGGCTTGCGGCCACCGCGTGGGTGGGCGGCGACGCGGGCGGCGGTCAGGGCTTCGATCACTTCGCGGCGCAGGGCCTTGAGTTGCGAATTGGGAATGAAGTAGGCCTGAGGCGCGTCCAGCTTGATGTCGGTGGCGTGGTACGGGGTGGTGCCCAGTTGGCCAAGCAGGTCGTGCAGTTGATCCAGTGCCTGCTCAGGCTTGTTGGCCACGCCGAACGGGCCATCCAGCGCGACGCTGGCGCTGATGCCTTCCTCGCTGGTGGCGGTCAGTTCCAGCCGGTGCTCGCGCAACTGGGCCTTCCACGCCAGGCCAATACGACGCTCGGCGGAGGTCTTCTGCAGGGCTTGCTGCCAGTTGTGGTCCAGGTTGCGGTTCAACGGATGGTTGGGGCGCGCCTTGTACAGGTCGGCCGGCATCTCGTTGGGTTCCACGCGGTAGCGGTAGCGCTTTTCGCCTTCTTCTTCGAACTCGCCCTTTGGCTCGGCGATGTTGGCGCGGAAACCCACCACTTCGCGCTTGATCAGCACGTTGAGGCCGTCACCGTTGGTCAACGGCTCATGGGTGACCACCTGCAGGTCACGCTTGCCAACCTTCTCCACCACGCCCACGGCCAGCCCGGTGAAGGTCGGGGTGTCAAAGGCGCCGATATCCACCTTGCGGTCGGTGACGAAGTAGTCGGTGCTGCCGCGGTGGAAGGTCTTGTCCGGGTCGGGCACGAAGAAGTGCGCGGTGCGGCCGCTGGACGCGCGGGCCAGGTCCGGGCGCCCTTCGAGGATGTCGTCCAGGCGCTGGCGGTAGTAGGCCGTGATGTTCTTCACATAGCCCATGTCCTTGTAGCGGCCTTCGATCTTGAAGGAACGCACGCCGGCCTCGACCAGAGCGCGCAGGTTGGCGCTCTGGTTGTTGTCTTTCATCGACAGCAGATGCTTTTCAAAGGCGACCACGCGGCCCTGGTCATCCTTGAGCGTGTAGGGCAGGCGGCACGCCTGGGAGCAGTCGCCGCGGTTGGCGCTGCGGCCGTTCTGGGCGTGGGAAATGTTGCACTGCCCGGAAAATGCCACGCACAGGGCACCGTGAATGAAGAACTCGATGGCCGCGTCGGTCTCGTCGGCGATGGCGCGGATTTCCTGCAGGTTCAGCTCGCGCGCCAGTACCAGCTGCGAAAAGCCGGCCTGGTCGAGGAACTTGGCCCGGTCCAGGGTGCGGATGTCGGTCTGGGTGCTGGCGTGCAGCTCGATGGGCGGAATGTCGAGTTCCATTACCCCCAGGTCCTGGACGATCAGCGCATCTACCCCGGCGTCGTACAACTGATGGATCAGTTTGCGCGCCGGCTCCAGCTCATCATCGTGCAGGATGGTATTGATGGTGGTGAACACGCGCGCGTGGTAGCGGCGGGCGAACTCCACCAGCCTGGCGATATCGGCCACTTCGTTGCAGGCGTTGTGCCGTGCGCCAAAGCTTGGGCCGCCAATGTAGATGGCATCGGCACCGTGCAGGATGGCCTCGCGGGCGATCTCCACATCACGGGCAGGGCTGAGCAATTCCAGGTGGTGCTTGGGTAGGGACATGTTTTTCTGGTCTGGGTGATCACGGTCAAGGCGTGCATTGTAGCGGGCATTGGCCCGGCAGGCACCCAAAGCCTGCCAAGCGGCCCGTAGCAGCGGACCTGGCCGCGTCGTAGGCGCTGCGCAACACCAGGCCCACCGCACCCAGGTCCGCGGCTCGTTCAGCCTTTGGCCGCCATCGCGGTCACTTCAACGCGCATGCCTTCCACCGCCAGCGACGCCACGCCCACTGCCGCGCGCACGGGCCAGGGTTTGGCGAAGAAGCGCTGGTACACCTGGTTGAACGCCGCGCGGTCGGCCATGTCGGTCAGGTAGATGGTCAGGTGCATCACCCGGTCCAGGGAACTGCCGGCCCGCTCAAGGGCCACTTTCAGCGCCTGCAGGGTGCACTCGCTCTGCTCGACGATACCGCCCAACTCAAGGCTGCCGTCGGCGTGGGTGGGGATCTGGGTGGAGACCAGGATGCCGTTGAAACTGGCCACGTCCGAAGAAATGGACTCCGGGTCAGGGTCGGGCAGGAAGGTCAGGTCGCTGTTGGCCATGGGGCACTCCGGGTTGGCGTATCGAGGATCGGCACCATAGCCGCAACGGGCGGGCGGTGCCAAGCCCGGCAGCCGGATAAGCGCAGGCCCGCAGCGGACCTGGCCACGTCACAGCCGCCACGCAGCGTCGGGTACCCCCCCCGGAGCGCCGGCCTTCTATTAGACCTGGCTCGCCACCGAGCTTTTCAGGCGCAACGGGTCGCTGGCAAGGTAGCTCGCACACGCAGTGCCTAGGCGTGGACCAGTGCCACGGAAAAGAACAACACCAGGATAGCGGCGAGGGTGAGGTGGACATTCATGTCAGTGGACCGCGCAGGGGAAGGAGCGGGCAGTGTAAAAAAGCTGCCCGCCAAAACGTAATCGAATAAGCAGATTACGGTTATCACGTTCAGTGATGGAGGCCGCTTCCTGCCGTCAGCGCGCGTGGCGTCTGGAGGGTCGCGTCTCAGGCTCTGGCCCCTTCAAAGGCCATTCATCCAGACCGCTGTCATCAAGCTGGCATTGCAGCGAGTCGTTCAAACTGCTGCGAAACGCTTCCAACGCCGGTAAATCCCCCTCCGGGTGCTGCTCCTGGAAGTCCTGAAGCGTCGCCACGGCTTCAGCCAATGATGGGTTGTTGCGGTAAAGATTTTCGCGGGCGGCGATGATGTACAGCAACTCGCTGCACAAATGTTCGCCCTGAGGGGTATGGCCGGTGTAGGTCACATGGCTGACATGGTTGGTCTCCCGGCGCTCGAAGCTGACGTGGTCTGCATAAGGGTGAAAACGGGGGTGAAAGAATTCGGTGAATGCAGTGGCGCAGGGGTATTCGGGCAGGTCAGGGAGAAACGAGCCCCAGACAGCTTCTTTCTTCAACTGGTTGCAGTCGAAGCAAGCGACCGCCAGGTTCCAGAACTGCAATGAAAACTGCGGGTAGCTGTTGCGCGGAAGAACATGTTCGATCGGTTTGGCATGGGCGATATTCAGCAACCAGCGGCGGCAATAGCAGCAGCGGTTGCCTTGCAGAGCGCCGACGAACCGGCGAAACGCGTTCTTGATCAGGGGGCCTGTAACGCCGCTTTTACGCGATTTCTGGTAGTTCGACAGCTCGTCCCAGACATCCTCCCCGCGCCGTGACCTGGCGTACAGGTCGCGCAGAAAACGCAGTGTCTCATCGTTGTTACCTTCTACTTCATGGGCCTGAAGCTGGTACTGCGCACATTGTCTTTGTTGCTCGATTTTATCCAGGCAGCCCTTCATCGCCGTGTTCTCGTCGTTGCACGCTCGAACAGTTCGTTGATGGCGGCCTTGGCCTGCTCGATCAACTTGATGTCCTGGGTGAAGTGTTGGGAATCCTTTCCACCAGGGCTCTGTTTCATTTTCTTCTTCAAATCGTCCAGCGACTTGTCGAGCGCTTTGTGCAAGGCCGGGTCCACGCGGCCTGGTTGGCTGGTGGCGCGGATGGCCCGTGAGACCAGTACCGCGCACCGCTCGTTGATTTCACCGGTATCAGGGGGGTAGGTATCGAACCCATCCAGCAGGATCGACTCCACGGAGTGACGTTGATGTGGAGGAATAGGGGTCAAGCGCTTGTTTTTGGCCAGAAAGCAATGGGAAATATCGTCGCTTGCATGGGCGACAATGATCGGCGAATGGGTCGCTACGACGAACGTGCATTTGAATTTTTTGGCAATGAGCGATAGCAATCCTGGAAGCTGCTGTTGCCAGCGTACATGCAAGCTGATTTCCGGCTCGTCAATCAGGATAACCGTGTCGCGTTTGGCTGTGGCACAGATTCTGATCATCAGGGAGAGGATCTGCTGTTCACCCGAGCTCAGGTCGCTGAAGGCCAGGGGAAATTCCTTCTCTTTGTTTTTCAGACCCGGTTCATACCCCTTGGGATCAATGTCTTTGGTGTTCCTCGCCAGATCTTGAATGGCGAGCGCCCAATCCAGCGTAGACCTGTCGGCGACTGATTTCGTACTCAGAACTAGCCACTGCGGACGTGTAAATGCCAGTTCCTTCATCGCGTGCGTAAATAGCGATAAGCGCCGCTTGGACGCATAAACGTTGACAAGCTGCTGGCTGAGGTCAGTCAGGTATTGCGCTGGTTCAACTAACGCGCGGGCCCCTTGGTAGTTGAATGAGGGGCAGGCCTTAGCGTAGGAAGAAAACCTGTCAGTCATACCAAAAGCGATACCCACCGACTTCCGGGATTGCCGGATAAGGTCATCAATGAGGCTCCTGAGCAAGAGGCTTTTTCCCTCGCCATTATTCCCGATGATGTATGAACACGTAGGGTTTGCTCTACGTTCCAGGATGGTTACCAGTGCCTGGGACTCGATACGGAAGGGCTGTCCTTGGTCCTTGAGACGGCCATGTGCTGTCAGCAGCCGCGACCGTAATACTTCGTCTGTTGGACTTTCCATGCACAGGCCGGGGACATTGTTATAGTCCTTTTCGAGATAGTTTAGAAACAAACCCTCTAGGTTACTGCCGAGTACCTGTTTGCGCACATCTGCGCTAATTTTGCAGGTACGTGAGCGCCAGCGCGCCAGTACCGCAGCCGCTAACCAGGTCGCTTCGAAATTTCCCGTATCGGGGAGCTGAGTGGCGTCGATGAGCAGCGTTTTTTTGTGGTTTTTTTTACGCGTATTGAGCAGCAAGGCGGTGAACGCAGTCTGCTCTTTCCAGGCGCCCAGGCTTGGTAGATCAAAAACGGCTTCTAACAAGTCCTTGTTTGCAATATGGTCGAGCAGATCACTTGGCAGGGGCTCAGGTTCGTCTCGGTCGAAGACGATCAAGGTAACTTCGCTCAGGGCGTCGCGCTCTATCAGGTCCCTCAAGGTACCGATTGTGGGAAATCGGTCAGACCCTGAACGTTGTCCGCCGTCGATGACCGTCATGTCACCGCTTTTGAAATTATCATGATCAATGGGCAGCGCGTCCTGCGAAAGCTCGCGCAGGTGCAGCCGCAACTTAATAAGGTGCTGATGCGCCCACGGATAACCGTATTGTGTCCAATAGCAGGTGGCTACTTCCTTGTCTAACACCTTGGCGGTGACTCGCATGGCCCCGCTGTAAGGGAACGCCTCAATGATGGACGAACCCGCTTCGGTCAGGCTGATGGCGAGCGATGCAACGACGTGGGAATGGTAAAGGCTGATGTGATGCTGTTCAGTGAGAGTGTGCCGCAGCATGACATCGAACACGCGTCGGGCGAAGCCATGTTGGCGGGCTACCGCAGGTTCGAGGTAATCGAACTGATCGAAAAGTCGTGTGACGAAATCAACGTTCAGCGCGGCAGCCAGCTCCGCGCTGCAGGTGGCGTCATCGCTGCAGTGCTTGATCAAAACGACCATGCGATCAATCAGCTTGGCTATATCAGTGCGAATGAACACGCGTTCCGCGTCGTTCCTCGGGGCCTTCGGCGCATCCAGGATTAGACGTGCGACAAAATAAAGAAGCACCGACGGGAAGTACCTTTCTGGAAAGTCACCGCGCACTTCTTCTGAACGTAACCCTTGGAATAATCGATTTGCGTAGATAGTCCTCTCGTCCAACTGCTGCATTTCGTCGAGCTGTTCTGCTGCATCAAGCATGTCGAGTCCTTTGAAAGCCTGAGTATTCGAAAACGGCCGACAGGATAGTGGCGTTTTGACTTCTCGGCTATCAGGTTCTCCCTGCTTCGCTACTGCGCGCCGGCACTGTGGGCAGGTGGTGGCGCGCCGGCCAGGGCCCGTATCCCGCAGGCAAAGCACAGCAGCGCCAGCGCCGCGCAACCCAGCATCACCCAGGCCATCGCATGGGCCGAGTGGCCGTCATAGAAGTGCCCGACCAGCAGGCTCGCCAGGGCGCCCCCGGCCATCTGGATGGCCCGCAGCAGGGCCGCGCCGGCGCCGGCGGTGTGGGCCAGTTGTTCCAGGGACAGGTGGGTGGCATTGGGCATGACCAGGCCGGTGCACAGGTTGCTCACTACCACCAGGGCCGCCAGCCCCAGTAACGGCGCGGTGCCGAAGGTGGCCAGGAGCACCAGGCCCAGGCTGCTGCCCAAGCTTGCCAACAGGCTGATGCCGATCAGCCGCGTTTCGCTCCAGCCGGCGTGCACCAGCCGGTTGTTGAGCCACGAGCCGCCCAGGGTGCCCAGGGCAGTGACCGCGAACAGCACGGCAAAGCCTTGGCTGCTCATGCCCAGGCCTTCCATGAACACTAGCGGCGAGGCCGTGATGTAGGCGAACATGCCGGCGAAATTCAGCGCCAGAATCAATGCGCACAGGGTGAAACGGCGGTTGCCCAGTACCTGCCGGTAAGTGGCGATCAGCGCTTGCTGGCGCCGGGCCTGCGGCGGGTGGGACTCGTGCAGGATGCCCTTGGCGGCCACCAGCAACGCCAACCCGGCCAGCACCAGGGCGGCGTAGATCGCCCGCCAGTCACTGAACGCCAGGATAGCCGCGCCCAGCAGGGGCGCCAGCAGTGGCGCGACGTTGTTGATGGCCACCAGCGAGCTTTGCAACGCGCGGCCCTGCTGTCCGCTGAAGGCATCGCGCACGATAGCGACCGGCATGGCCGCTGCCGCCCCGGCCGCGGCGCCCTGCAACAGGCGGCTCACTAGCAGCACCGGCATGTTCGGCGCCAGGGTGCAGGCCAGTCCCGCCAGCGTGAACAACGCCAGCCCCACCAGCAGGATCGGCCGCCTGCCGATGCGGTCCGACAACGGCCCGAAAAGCAGTGGGCCCAGGACGAAACCGAGGATGAACAGGCTGATACTCTGCGCCGCCGCGGCTGACGTGCTGTGCAGCGCGCCGCCCAGTTGGCTGATGGCGGGCAGGGCCATGTCGATGGACAGCGGCGGCAGTGCGGTGCAGGCGCCCAGCAGCAGGATGTAGCGCCAGGGGGTGGTGGAGTGGGGCATGGGCACTGGCTCGTGGCAATGAGTGAAGGAAAGGTGTGCAGGAGAGGGCCCGCGGCCCCCTCCGTTCAACAGGCTGACCCAAGGGGTATCAAGGCGTTGGCTGGTAGCCCTTGCGCAGCTTCTCCGCGACCAGTTTTTCCACCTCGCGCAGCGCGCGTTCCGGGCTGTCCATGGTCTTGATCAATGTCTGCCCTTTGGTACCGATTCGGCCAAAATGCACGACCACGTCGGCGTCAGCGGTGCCGATGCGCCAGAACTTGTTGGCGCTGCCCTCACCGAAGGTGAATTCGCGCAGGGCCGGATCGGCCTTCGCCGCGGCAGGCAGGGGCGCCGGCGGCTCCACGTCGGCCTCGGGTTCCTGCGCGAGCGGCTCCTCGCCGCGCAGCGCCGCTTCGATGCGGTTGAGCACCGTTTCACGGTCGTGCAGCCAGTCATGGCTGAGCACATCGATGATTTTCCAGCCGAAGCTGCGCAGCACCGTCGGGCGGAAGATGTAGCGTTCGCGCACGTTGGCCATGGCGTCAGTGTCGCCATCGAGCAGGATGCCCAGGTTGAACTGCGCGCCGCCCTCGTCGGCAATGGCCAGATCGCAGCGAAACTGCGAACGGCCCACGTATTCGGCCACCTGATGGCCACGCTGGCGCAGGGCGGCGGCCAGGGCAGCACGCAGGCTGTCGCGCGGCAGTGTCACGGCGAACGACTGCTTGGCCCCCTGGTTGAGGTTGGCCAGGATGCCTTGGGACCGTGCCGCGTCGCCCACTGCGCTGGCCTGGGCAAACTGCAGGAAGGCCCGTAACGCCGCGGCCCCCTCGTTATGGGTATTGGTGATGGCTTCGGCGTCGATGCTGGAGACCACCGCCATGCGCTTGCGCGCGCGGCTGAAAATCACGTTCAGGCGCTTTTCGCCACCGCGCTGGTTGATGGGGCCGAAGTTCATCAGCATCTTGCCGTTGGGCCCGGGGGCATAGCAGATGCTGAGGATGATCACGTCGCGCTCGTCGCCCTGCACGTTTTCCAGGTTCTTGACGAACAGCCCGTTGAACTGCCCGGCGTCCTCGCGCACGTACTCCTGCTCCAGGCGAGTGGCGAACGCCGAGTCGCTGCTGGCCAGGTTTTCCAGGGCCTGCTCGATTTCCCCTTGCTGGGCCTCGGAAAACGCCACGATACCCAGGCTCAGGCCCGTCTCGCGTTGCAGCAGTTCACGCACCAGTTGCGCGATGTAGCGCGCTTCGGCGACGTTGCTGCGGCTCACGTACACGCCATCGGCCATTTTCAGGTAACTGATGGGGCTGGCCAGCAGCGCATCGGCGCCCTGGGCCACGGCTTCATCGCTGGCGTCCAGGGGGGCCGCAAGCTGGCCGGGTTGTTCGATGCGGCGGTCGGGAATGGTGATCAGGCGGCCCTCGTAGAAGGCCGCGTTGGAGAAGCTGATCAGCGCTTCGTGACGGCTGCGGTAGTGCCAGGCCAGCAAGGTGGCCGGCAGGTTGCGGGCGGCCTGGCTCAACAGGCTGTCGGCGTCCAGGTTGATAGCGACCTGTTCGCCGTCCTCCACGGCAATCAGTTCATGCTCGTCCTGCTCACCAGCCCCGGAGAAGAAGCGGGTAGGGGGCAACTGCATCTCGTCGCCCACCACGACCACCTGCTGTGCCCGGCTCAGAGCCGGCACGGCTTCTTCGCTGGGGATCTGGCTGGCCTCGTCGAAGATCACCACGTCAAACAGGTCGGCGGTCAGGGGCAGGGTGTCCGACACCGACAGCGGGCTCATCAGCCAGATAGGCTTGAGGTCGTTGATGACCAGGCCGCTGTCGCCGCTGGCCAGCTCGCGGATCGCTCGGTAGCGCATGGTCTTGCCCAGCTCGTGTTCAAGCTCGCGGCGCCCCTTGGCGTACTGTTTCTTGAACTCCCGGGCGTCCGCATCCAGTTGGCTCACGGACAGCGCCGAGTGTTTCACATGGTCGAGGAAGCGCTGGTGCACGGTGGCATTGAGCACGCGGGCGTTGTGGGTCAGCAGGCTGGCTTCGGCCTGGCTGACCTGGCGGCTCGCGGCGCTCAAGGCTTGGCCGTCGAAGCGCGCCACGGATGGGTTGGCACGGTACAGGCGAGCGAGGTTTTCGCCGGCGATCAGCCCGTCCAGCGTCCGTTGTGGCAGCGGCTGGTGTTGCACCACCCACAGGCAGGCGGGATCGGCGCCGTGCAGCTCGGCCAGCAGCGGCAGGGTATCGGGCAACTCATCCAATGCTTCCTGCAGGTCGCGCAGGTATTCGGCCAGTTCCCCCAGGGTCAACGTCGGAGCGAAGGCGCAGCCATGCTGCACCTGAACCGCCAGGCGTTCCACGACACTGTGCAGACTGGCTTCTTCACGGGCTTCGGCCAACGCCTGGGGCTGGGTGTGCAAGCGCTCCAGCCACTGGCGCAGCAGGGGCGACTCGGCCAGTTGCTGCAGCAGGGCGTCCAGGCCGTGCACCAGCCGTTCGACATCGTCGATGCCGTAGTGGCCCTGCAGGCGTGCTTTCTCGGCCTGCAGGTGCGCCTGGGCGCTGTGCTCGGCGGCCAGGGCCGCCAGCACGCTAGCGTAGCCCGGGTCGATGGCGTGCTGGCTGAAGTCGTAGCGCCGCTGCAACTCCCCGCGCAGGCGCCACCAGGCCGGCTGCAGCCAGCGTAGCGGCGACTGCCCCAGGCGCTGCACCAGGGCTTGGGCGGCCTGGGTGTCCTGGGCATCGAGTTTGTCGCGCCAGTGGCGGTTGGCTTCGCTGGCGCCGTGTACCTGCACGGCCAGGGTATGCAGAGTGGCCTGTTCAGCCTGCAAGGCCTTGGCGGCAGCAGAACCGGGCTGCAGCAGGTCCAGGTGCGCCGCGAGGTTGGCGTGGGTCAGTTGTTGCGCCGCATGGGTCAGGTGCTGGGCATCGACCAGGCGGGTTTCGCTGTTCAGCAGGCCGCTGGACGTTTCCAGGAACTGCTCGACGCGGTCCATCAGTGGGCCCGCCTCGTCGAGGAACGCCTTGACCTGGCCATAGGCATGGTCGTGGCCCACGACTGCGCCAGCCAGGCGGCTGAAGGGGTGAAGGGCGAAGCTGTCGAGGCCGAACTGTCGGGCCATGGTCGTGAACAGCCGGCTGGTCAGGTCGCGCTGCGCCTGCCAGGTGTCCCAGCGGGGCAGGCGCTCGAGCACCTCAGGGGGCAGTTGCAGCCCACTTGAAGGCTGCTCGATCAGGTAGCGCACCAACTCGCGGATGGAGCAGGCCAGCACCTCGGGAACGCTGGCCATGGCCTGCTCGAACTGTTCGATCAGGCCCAGTTGCTGGCGGGCAGTGGCCAGTGTGGCGTCGCGCCGGGCCTGCAATTGCGGTGCCTGGGGGTCGTTGCCGATCCAGCGTTCATAGCATTCGCGCAGGTCGCTGACGAAGGCCTTCTTGTCTGTCTGCGAGTCATGGATCAGGCAGCACAGGTCGCCCAGTTCACTCTGTTGCAGGCGGTGGAACACCACGTCCAGCGCCGCGCGCTTTTCGCACACGAACAGCACGCGCAAGCCGCGGCCCGCGTAGTCGGCGATCAGGTTGGTGATGGTCTGCGATTTACCCGTACCTGGCGGCCCCTGGATGATGAAGTGGCGGCCGCTGCGGGCCAGGCTCACGGCGGCGTTCTGCGTCGCATCCGCGGCCACCACGTTCCACTGTTCGGCCAGGGCGATGGGGGCGGGCGCTGGTACGTCCACCTCGCGCGGCTCGATGGAGAACAGCCGGTCGAATGCCTGGTTCTGCGCCGGCTCGTCGATCAGTTGCGCGTAGTCGCGCACCAGCGACATCTTGCGGTAGTTGAAGTTGGCCAGGGTCACCTGGGTCAGGTCGATGTCCCAGGCATAGCGGTGGCCCAGGTCCTGGGGCAGGCTGAACGTGCTGTTCTCGGTGGTACTGGCGGCCATCTGGTGGGTGCGGGCCGCGGGTTTGCTGCCTACCGCACCGCGTAGCGGCAATGCGCTGGGCAGTACCTTCTGGCGGAACAGTTGCAGGCCCAGGGGCCGGTAGTCATCGCGGGCATAGCTGAAATCCGGCCGCACCGACGGCCCGGTGGCACGCTGACGGGCACGGCGGCGCTGAAAGTGGTGCAGGTGCTGCACCGCTTTCTGGTGAATCATCTCGATCTGCGGCTTGCTTTGCAGGCGCAGCTCCACCCCGGGTTCGGTCAGCTTGATCTGCCGGGCGATGTCCTGGTGAATCTGTTCCAGGGAGGTTTTCTGCAGGTCCACGGTTTCCGGTAGCTGAATGTCGTAAAGCTGGCGCAACTGGTGGCGCAGCACCGGGTTGAACTGCGCTTCGGTTTCATCGCATTGCAGCACGAACTGGTCGCGCACGCCTTTCTTGCGGCTCAGTTCCACCGGCAGCCACAGCAGCGGCGTGACAATGCGCTCCTGCGGGTCATCCTTGAGGTTGTGCCAGCGCATGAACGCCACCACCAGGCGCAGGTTGCTGAAACCGAACTCGGCGCGGTCGCGGCGGGTATCCTGTATCAGCCGTTCCAGCGACGTCTGCAGCCAGGCCTGGTCTTCGAAGCGCAGCCACTGCTGCAGGCCCACGGGCTTGCCACTGAGTACCTGCTCGGAGAAACCGCCGAAGGTGGCCTGCCAGGTACACAGGGCTTCGGGGCGGATGCTTTCCACGCGCATGACCAGGGGCACGCTGGCCACGGTCAGGTTGATGGTGGCCTGGGTGGGGCGGAAATGCAGCAGGCGGTTGCGCCGGGACAGGTCGAACAAGCGGTTGCGCAGGTGTTCCAGCACCACCGTGCGCCGTGAGCCGGGGCCCTGGGCCTGGGACAGCACCCACTCCACATCCAGCGCGGCGGGCTGGTCGCGCCAGGTTTCCAGGCGCCGGATCAGCGAGGCAAGGTCGGTGGCCCGTTGGTGGCGGTTGAGCTCGGTCATTTCAACGATGACGTTGGCCAGCACCGGGTTCAACCGGCCATTGAGCTGGAACAGGTTGCGGCGGTGCCGGGAGAAGGTTTTCAGGTCTTCCAGCTCGGCGATGTCCAGCCCGCAGGCCAGGGCCGCCAGCAACAAGCCCAGCTGGAAGATGTCGGTGATTTCATCGTGATGCCCCAGCTGCTGTTCCCAGGTGTGCAGCCCCGTAAGGTAGACGGGGTGGGCGATAGGCGCGTACGGGTCTTCCTGCACCTGCAGGTCGGTGACTGCGGTGCCTGATTCGGAGTCATGGGTGAGGCGTACCGTGCCGACGATGTTCAGGGCCGACTCAGGGCTGGGTTGCACCTGCTTGATGGCCTCCAGGGCCAGGCGTGGCGCTTGGCCCTGGGCCTCGCGCAACACCAGGTTGCGCTCCGGGCCCTGAACGATGGCCTGGTAGCCTAGCCGCGCGACGTACGCCTGTTCGTGCAGGCGGGCGACTTCGCGCAGCAGCGGCAGCATCAGGAACAGTACATCGTCGATGGGCACGGCAGCGCCGTCGTGATGGGTCAGCAATTGCTCGAAGGTGATGTCCTGATTCATTGGGTCCATGTGTCGACCTCCGCCTTGAGGGCACGGGTGAGCGGGTCGAGCTCGCGTTTCTGCAGCTTGAGGTCCTGCTTCAGCCGGGTGATGAATGCGTCAGCGCTGCCTATTCTCTGCGCCGTGCGCAGGGCATGCAGCAAGGCGCCCTCGCGCAGGTCGGGGTCCACCAGGCACAGGTCGAGCATGACGAAATGCAGGTATTCGTGGACGCTGGCGTCGATGCGTTCGATATCCAGGGTGTTGAGGTCCAGGGCCGGTTCCGTGTCTTTCCAGTCGGGGAAGAAGCTGCGCACCTGGTGGCCGATGGCTTCGGACTGCATGGCCGGGGCGTTGACGAAGGCGGCGATGAAACCCCGGGTCAGAGCGGTGAGGTCAACTTGCCCGACCAGGTCCAGGCGGTCGAGGGCCAGTGGGCCGCGCAAGCGCCGCTGCAACCAGGCTTCCATGTCAGGGGCTTGCTGCCACCAACTGTCCAGCGCGTGCGAGCGCAAGAAGGTTTCCGGGTGCGAGACGCCCTGGGACACGGGCGCATCCTTGCCGTCCAGCTCCCGCGCCTGGGCCAGGTAGCTGGCGGCGTCTACCGTGACCAGGCCCGTGTGCACCTTCACCAGTGAGGTGATCGCCGGGCCCGGGCCGCCGGCCACCAGTGCCGCGCCGCGGTCGGCGTAGATCTCCGTGTGCAGGCTGTACAGGCGTGCCGTCTGCTCCAGGCTGGGCGGTGCCAGGACATTGGCCAGGGCATGGTTGAGCACACGGTCGGCGGTCAGGTAGTCACCGTCCTGCTCCGACCACAGGCGGTAATGCGCCAATTCGTGGCCCAGCAGCGCCAACAGCTCCTGGGCGTCCAGGCGTTGCAGAATCGGGCCGTGGAACACCACGTGCACTTCGCCGGCCAGGTAGAACAGGCTGGCGTTCATCGCGCCATCGCCGGCCTGGTACAGTGTGGCCGGTGCCTCGATCTGCAACTGCTGCAGGGCCGTGGCGCAGGCGTGGTAGGCGTCCGGGTGGCTGTCGGGGCTGAGCCGGTAGGTGTCGCGCAGCAGTTGCGCGCGAACGTCCTGGGCGTGTTCCTGCTGTACCACCAGTGACGATGCCCAGCTCCACACGGCGGGCTCGCGGGTCTTCAGGTAGTCGACCACCTGCTGGTGGTAAGGCAGTGGGGTCAGGCTGGCGAGGTCCAGCGCGGGTGTCGTCATCGTTCAAACGTCCTTGAGGATACCGTTCCATCGGGCGCGCCTGGAAGACGCGCGGAGGGCCGGCATCCCGATATCGAGCGGCAGGTCATGGCTGCGGAGCATACCCATTGCAGGGGCAAAATACTTGTGAAAGTGCTGGGGCTGGCTTGCCAGCGAACGTTCGCGGCCGACGCTGCCCTGACCGCGTCCCATAGGCCGCGTTGCGGCAGAAGCGGCGCGTGACGTTACGTGGCGAGCGGGGCCAGGGGGCCGAATCGGTCGGTGTACAGTTCCCGCGCCCAGTCGATGAATACCCTGACCCGCGGTGATAGCTGGCGGTGGAAGGGGTACAGCGCCGAGACGGGCAGGTCCGGGCAGGGCCACTGCTGGAGTACCTGCACCAGGCGGCCGGCCTTGAGGTGGTCTTCCAGCCGGAAGCGTGGCACCTGAATCAACCCGCAACCGGCCAGCGCTGCCGCCAGGTAGCATTCTGAATCGCTCACCGTGACCCAGCCGCTGGCCTGAAATTCGCTGACAACCCCTTCGACCACAACGGTGAAGGGGTACCGGTGCTCGTGGCCGCGGGAAAAGAAGCCGATGCCCGCGTGCCCCTCCAGCTCGGCCGGGTGACGGGGCTCGCCATGCTCACGCAGGTACTGCGGGCTGGCGCAGATGATCTGCGGCATGTCGGCGAGTTTTCTCGCCACCAGCGACGAGTCCCCCGGCTGGCCGGCGCGAATCACGCAGTCGATGCCTTCCTTGACCAGGTCGACCAGGCGGTCGCCGCTGCTGATCACCAGTTCGATGTGTGGGTAGCGTGCCCGAAACTCGCCGATGCGCGGCAGGATGATCGCCGTGGCATGGGCGCCGTGAACATCCAGGCGCAAGGTGCCGTGGGGGTTGCCGACCTGGGTGCTGAGGGCGGTCTCGGCGTCCTCCAGGTCAGCCAGCAAACGCTTGCAGCGGTCATAGAAGGCCAGGCCGTCCAGGGTTGGGGTGACCTGGCGGGTGGTGCGGTCCAGCAGCCGCGCGCCCAGGCGTTGCTCCAGTTGCTTGATGGCGTGTGTGGCGGTGGCGCGGGGCATCGCCAGCACGCCAGCCGCTTCGGTGAAGCTGCCGAGCTCGACGATGCGGGTGAACAGATGCATGGCATCGAAACGGTCCATGGAGCTCCGCATTGTTGATGTTCATTGAACAGACAAACCCATCAAAGCCCATTTATTCGTCAGGCGTCAATTGCCATGATGAACCCACCCCCATCAGAGGATCACCGCATGAACCCGTCATCCCGTTCCGCTATCGTCACCGGGGCTTCCCGGGGCATTGGCCGCGCCATTGCCTTGCGGCTGGCCGCCGATGGTTTCCAGGTGGTCATCAATTATGCCGGCAACACGGCGAAGGCCCAGGAGGTAGTCGCGGCCATTCAGGCCAGTGGTGGCCAGGCCGTGGCCGTGCAGGCGGATGTCAGCCAACCCGATGATGTGCAGCGCCTGTTCGCCAGCACCCAGCAGGCGTTCGGTGGCGTCGATGTGGTAGTGCACAGTGCGGGGGTGATGGCGATGGCGCCGATCGCCACCGACAGTCTCGACGCCTTCGACCGCATGCTGCACGTCAACCTGCGTGGGGCGTTTCTGGTGCTGGCCGAGGCGGCGCGGCACGTACGCGACGCAGGGCGGGTGATTGCCCTCTCCAGCAGCGTGATCGCCAAATCATTTCCGCAGTACGGGCCCTATATCGCGTCCAAGGCGGGTGTGGAGGGCCTGGCGCGGGTGCTGGCCAACGAGCTGCGTGGCCGCCGCATCAGCGTCAATGCCGTAGCGCCCGGGCCGGTGGGCACCGAGCTGTTCCTGGAAGGCAAGAGCGCAGAGCAGATCGCCCAGTTGGGCCGGACGGCGCCATTGGAGCGGCTGGGTGAACCTGAGGATATCGCCGCGGTGGTGGCGTTTCTGGCCGGGCCCGATGGCGGCTGGGTGAATGGGCAGGTAGTGCGGGCCAATGGTGGCTTTGCCTGATACCTGCCGAGTCTCGCCTTACACCCAGGTCCTCATTGCCTGGCCGGCGCGGCAACGGCCGGGTCGTCCGGGTTGATGCCGGTCAGCTCGGCCAACAGGTGTGCCGCCTGTCCAGCCTGGCCCTGTTCCTGATAATACTGCGCCAGCGTCAGGCGCACCTCACGGTTGCCCGGTTGCTGCACCAGGCTGCGCTGCAATTGGGTGATGGCCTGGTCAGGGTGGCCGGTGTCGTGAAGCGCGACAGCCAGGACGAAACCATAGTGGGCATTGTCCGGTTCCAGGCGCACTGCCTCCCTCTGCGCGACCATGGCCTCGGCGGTACGCCCGGCTCGAATCAGCGCCAGGGCCTGGGTCTGGCGCAGCAGGCCGCTGGCAGGGTGACGGTTGACCTGGTCTGCAAGGAGGCTGCGCGCGTCGTCGGCGCGCCCGTGTTGCTCCAACCACTGGCTGAGGCTGACCACGGCTGGCAGAAAGCCGGGGTCGCGCAGCAGCGCGGCGCGCAGCGCGGGTTCCACTTCGCTGGCACGGCCACTGGCCTGGTAGAGCGTGGCCAGGTTGAAGTTGGCTTCGGCGCGCTCCAGCAGGTTTTTCTGCACGCTTTCATATTCATCGATGCGCCGTTGCCACGCGGCTTGGCCAGTGCCAAGGCCAGGCCCGGCGCCCAGCAGCTCTCGGGCGGCAGCGATGCGCACGGCGCGCACGGGGTCGTCGAGCAAGGGCACCAGGTACTCAGCGCGCTGCGCCGGGGGCATCAGCGCGGCCAAGGCATGCACGGCGCTTTCGCGCACCTGGGGCGCGGCGCTGTGCAGGTCTCGGGCTACCAGGCGCAAGGTGTTCGCACCGGGGTAAGCCGGCACTTCGGCCAGCAGGGTCGCGCGGCGAATGGCCGGCAGGTTGTTCTGCTGCAACAGCGTGATCAGCGCCTCGGCGGCGCCCGGGCGGCCATTGCGGATCAAGTACAGGCCCTCGTCATAACGCGGTGGCTGCGGTTTGTCCGGGCCATACCACAGCCGGAACTGTTCGCTGACCTTGGCCGCGTCGCTGGCCGCGTGGCAGCTCAGGCAAGCGTCGGGTGTGCCCAGGCGCTGGGCGCGGGGCGGGTTGGGCAAAGTGAAGCCGTGGTCGTGGCGGTAGTCGTTGACCATGTAGAACTTGCCGGGCATGTGGCAATCCACGCACTGCGAGCCGGGCTGGCCGGGTTGGTGATGGGTGTGCTCCACCGCGGTGTAGTCCTTGGCCTGCAAGCCGCGACCATCCACGGTGGGGTAAGCAGCCACGCCTGCGGTGTTGTGGCATTGCAGGCACACGCCATTGCCGCTCACCTTGAGCTGTTCGCTATGGGGGTCGTGGCAATTGCTGCAGCGCACGCCCTTGTCGAACATCTTGCTTTGCTGGAAGGCGCCATGCTCGAACACCTCGTCCTTGATCTTGCCATCCAGCGCATACAGCTCGCGGGTGAGGGCGCTGGGCAGGTAGTCATCCATGAACGCGTGGTCATTGGCATAGCCATCGCCCAGCGGTGCGCGACGGGCATGGCAACGGGCGCAGGTATCGATTTCGCTGCTGGCGTTGGCGCTGGCCAGGTTCACCACCAGGCCTTTGTCCAGAACGGAGGCATCGGGCTTCGCAGCCCAGGCCAGGTGGTTCGATGCCGGGCCGTGGCAGGCTTGGCAGCCGACGCCCAGGCTGTTCCAATGGCTGTTGAACTGGTTGTTCGCGGCATCGAACTCGCGCTTGTAGCCGGTGGTGTGGCACTCCACGCACATGAAGTTGGCATTTTGCCCAGGCTGGCTCCAGTGCAGCGGGTCCTTGAAATTCACGCCCTGGCCGGGGTACAGGTGAAACCAGCGGTGTTGCTGCGTATCCCAGGCCACGCCAAGGGCCTGCAGGCGCCCACCAGGCACCTGCAGCAGGTATTGCTGCAAGGGCGCCACGCCGAAGGTGTAGGCCACCTTGAAATCGGCAAGTTGGCCGTCAGCGCCTGGGGTGTTGACCCAGAACTCGTCGCCCTGGCGGAAGAACCGCGTGGTTTCCCGTTCGCCCTTGAACACGGCCTGGTCGAAATCCCCCGCGACCGTCTCGGGGGCGGCAGCCAGCATCGCCATCTGGTGGTGCGAGCCTTGCCAGTCCTTGGCCTGGGCCGCATGGCAGCCCTGGCACGCCGACTCATCAACCAGCGTCGCGGTGGGCCTTGAGGGGGCGGCAGTGGGGGCGACCGGCGCGGCTGTTGTCCGAACCGGGGCAGGAGCGGGGCTCAGCAGAAAAATGCCCAGCGTCACCAGTGCCACCAGCGCCACCGCGCCGAGCATCACGTAGACCCGGTTGCCCCAGGATGAAGGGCCTGTGGGGGGCGAGCTTTTTCGCACGGCAGGTTTGCGCATACCGACTTCCGTTGTCTTTTGTTGTGCCTGGCATACAGCCTGGGAGCTTTGTCGCCCGGAGGGGATCTGTCAAATGCCAGAGCGGTAAACCTGTGCGAGAGGCCTCCGATAAAATCGCGAAACTTGGCTATACCTACAGCTCCCGTCATGGTCACCGACCAGGAGTCAACAATGAAAGGTTCGCTCGTTTTGGCATCGCTGTGCGTCACGGTCATGGGAATGGCCGGCTGTTCGAGCAGTACCGTCAACCCTGACCAGTATTCTGGCTTTCTGCAGGACTACAGTCGGCTGTCCGAGAGCAAGTCGCCCTCGGGGGCTACTGTGATGAAGTGGGTGGACCCCAAGCTGCAATTGAGCCGTTACAGCAGCGTTTATATCGAACCCAGCCAGCTTTACCCCAAGCCACAGCCCACGGAAAAGATCTCCCAGCAGACCCTCAACGGTATCACTGCCTACTACGACCAGGCGCTCAAGCGCGAACTGGGCAAATCCATGCCGCTGGCAAGCTCCCCCGGCCCGGGCGTGATCGTGGTGCGCCCGGCCATCACCGGGGTCAGCAGCAGGGCCCAGAGCCTCAAACCGTATGAACTGATCCCCGTGGCCCTGGTAGCGGCGGCGGTGAGCACGGCCTCGGGCATCCGCGATCAGGAAGTGGACATCGCCACCGAGGCCGACTTCCTGGATGGCGGCACCCAGCAGGTGGTGGCGCAGGTGGTGCGCAAGGGCACGGGCAAGGCGCTGGAGAACGATACCCAGAAACTCAGCCCTGAGGATGTGAAGGCGGTGCTGGATGGGTGGGCGGCGGATATGCACCAGTCTTATTTGAAGTTGAAGGGGAGGTAGGGGGTATAGGGGAAGCGGGTCGGGTGGGGGGTTTTCGATGGACTTGCCTGGGGTGGTCTTGCGTTCTTGGGATCGAGTGCCGTGCGGACGGCGCTCGACCTTGAGAACGCTGAAAAGCTATCGCCCGCCAGTCCCCAGAAACCACCGATAATAAGGATTCCCCCCATCACCTCGGGCCACCTCGCGCATATCCTCCAGCCAAGCTTCCCGCTGCCCCTGGTAAGCATGCAGGCTGCCGCGATAGAACTGCTGCAACCGCTGCCGATGGTCCACCACCCGCGCGGTGAAGTCGTCGGTGGCGCCCTGCAGCGCTGGCGGCCGTTGCACCGCCAGCAACGCCGGCAGTGTGCGGTTCAGCTCATCGGGGTGTACCCAGGGGGCGTACTCGATGTGCGGCCAGTCATCGGTCACCGCCCTGGTATCGCCCGCGAAGGCTTCCAGGCCGCTGCGGTCGGTCAGCCAGGTGGCCAGCAGCGCGGCCGGCGAGCTGACACCCACGGCTTGCAGGGCATCGCGCACGTCGGGTTGGTTGAAGCGCTGGCTGATGCGCGTCACCTCCAGGGCCACGGGGCTCAGCGAACCCACCAGCAGGGTTTCGTGCAGCTCGCTGGTCCACAGGCTGGCATAGGGGAACGCATCGAGGAAGCTGCGCACCAGGGCCCGGGTTTCGTCCAGGTTCTGGGTGGGCAGGGGCAGCCATTGAGCGACCAGGCCGTGTTCGTTGAGGCGTTGCGCGGCCAGTTGGTAGAAATCCCGGGAGTACAGGTTCACCACGCCAGCGGCGGACGGCGGAGGCGGCTCCAGGGTGATCAGGTCGTAACGCTGGGGGTTGCCCAGCAGCTCGCGCCGGCCGTCGCGCAGGCGGATATCCAGGCGCGGGTCGCGGGCGGCGTCGAAGTTGCCGCTGAACAGCGGCGCTGCTTGCTGCACGGCGGGTAGCAACTCGGCCACCACGCGCTGTTGCAGGCCAGGGTATTGCAGCAGCGCGCCGGCGGTGATGCCCGTGCCAAGGCCGATCACCAGGGCCGAGCGTGGTTCGCCGTTGTGAATGAGCAACGGCAGCAAGGCCTGCAAACGCATGTAGCGCAGCGATGGCATGGCATCGCCGGTGTTGGACACGCCCTGAATATACAGGCGGTTGAATTGCTGTCCCGGCTGGCCCTGGGTGACCACGGCCACGGTGCCGCCGCGGCCCTCCTGGTAGAACGCCAGGGTGCCCTGGCGCGCACCTGGCAACAGCTGCGCCAGGTGGTCGGGCGAGGTAACCAAGGCGGTGGTCAGCGACGCCAGCCCCAGGGCGATGACCGCGCGCCGCCGTCCACGGCCAACGCTGCCACGGCTGTGCACGGCCACCGCGGCGATGAGGCCGGCGGCCACGGCCAGCACGCCAAGGCTGCGCACCAGGCCCAGCCAGGGCACCAGCACAAGGCCGCTGAGCAGCACCCCGGCAATACCGCCCAGGGTATTGAGCCCCAATACCGCGCCCACCCCCTGGCCAACGTGGCCGGGGACCACACACAGGCGCAGGGCCAGCGGGAAGGCAGCGCCGAGCAGCACCGTGGGCAGTAGCACCACGCCGACAGCGGCCACGGCGAAGCGTGCCAGCATGACCAGGGTCTGGTCGCCGCCCGCAGCGTGCACCCATCCATCGACCAGCCCCTGCAGGGCTACCAGCCACTGCCCGAGCACGGCCACTTCCAGCAGGGCCAGCAGGCCGGCACCGGCAATCAGCACGGCGAACAGGCCCCAGGGGTCGCGAACCCGGTTCGCCCGTCGTCCCAGCAGCGCGCTGCCCATCACCAGTCCCGCCAGGTAAGTGCTCAGCACCACGGCAAACGCGAAGGTGCGGGTACTCATGAACGGCACGATGGCCTGGGTCCAGATCAGCTCATAGCCCAGCGCCACGCCGCCCGCCAGGGCGTACAGCAACAGGGGCAGGCGTGCGTTCGTGCCCACGGTTTTTCCCGCGTTCACAGGGCGCGGGCTGGGCAGGTCGCGCAGCAGTCCCAGGGCCAGCAGTGCCGCGACCAGGTTGAGCGCCGCGGCCACCCCGGCGCTACCGCGCAGGCCCAGTGCGGGAATCAGCACGAAGGCACTGAGCAGGGTGCCGACAATGGCGCCGGCGGTATTGCCCGCGTACAACCGCGCGCCGTGGGTGGGAGCTTGTCCGGCGTCGGGGGTCAGCGCCCGTACCAGCACCGGCAGTGTCCCGCCCATGAGCGTCGCCGGCAGCATCACCAGGGCAAATGGCAGCAACCAGGCCAATAGTCCCACTTGGGCCTGCCAGGCCACGAACCAGGCGGCCGCCGGTGGCAGCAGCCAGGTGGTAGCGATGCCCAGCAAGGCCACCAACAACTCCAGCAATGCGTACAGCAACACGGGGCGAGGTAACAGGTCGGCCCAGCGGCCAAAGGCATGACTGCCTAGCCCGAGACCGGCGAAAAATGCGCTGATGCCGGTGGTGATGGCATAAACCTCCACGCCCACCACCAGCGATAACTGCTTGATCCACAGCACCTGGTAGACCAGTGCCGCGCAACCGGACAGCAACAGCACCAGGGTGGCGCCGTGCAAACGGTTCAGGGGCACCACGGCAACACGAGTACGGACGACGGATTGACTGTTCAAAGGCTGTGCTCTTGTGAGAATTCATCCTTGTGGCCGGGCATCGGCGAACCGACGCCTGGCGCGATCATCACGGTTGCTTGGGCTGCGCTTTCATTTTCTCCTCGATCTTGGCATCCACCTGTTTGCGCACCTGGTCAATGCTGAAGCTGGCCGGGTGCTGGCTGGGTGGGTAGTCCACGAACGTTTGCAGGAATACCGAGGCTTTCATGGTGGCGATCCCTGTCAAGTAGACGTTTTTGGCCAGCCAGTCGTTGTACTGGTCAGACACCACGTCGGCCCGCTCGTAGGGGTCCATGCGCAGGTTGAAGATCTTCGGCACCCGCAGGCACACGAAAGGGTCTTGCCACACGTCGAACCCACCGGGTTTGCGCTGTTCGCAGAACACCGCCTTCCAGTCGCCGAAACGCATGGCCACCAGGTCGCCGTCGTCGTTGAAGTAGTAGAACTCATCACGAGCGCCCTTGGGTTGCTGACCTTCCAGGTAGGGCAACTGGTTGAAGCCGTCCAGGTGCACCTTGAAGCTCTTGCCACCTGTGGTCGGCGACCAGCCCTTGAGCAGCTTGTTCTTCACGTCCGGGTCGCCGGCCGCGGCCAGCAGGGTGGGGAACCAGTCCATGCCCGAGAACATCTCGTTGGACACCGTGTCAGGCTTGATCTTGCCAGGCCAGCGAATCATTGCCGGTACCCGGAACGCGCCTTCCCAGTTGGAGTCCTTTTCACTGCGAAACGGCGTGTTCGCGGCGTCCGGCCAGGAGAACTGGTTGGGGCCGTTGTCGGTGGTGTAGACGACGATGGTGTTGTCGGCGATCTTCAGGTCGTCAAGGGTCTGCAACAGCTTGCCCACGTCGCCATCGTGCTCCAGCATGCCGTCGGCGTACTCGTTGCCGGGCATGCCGCTCTGGCCCTTCATCGAGTCACGCACGTGGGTGAACACGTGCATGCGCGTGGTGTTCATCCACACGAAGAAGGGTTTGTCGGCCTGTGCCTGTTTCTTGATGAACTCCTGGGCGCCGGCGGTGGTTTCGTCGTCGATGGTTTCCATGCGCTTGACGTTCAGGGCGCCGGTGTCTTCGACCTTGCCGTCGGCGAAGGCATGGATCACCCCGCGTGGGCTGAAGTTCTTCACGTAGGGGTCGTTGGGGTCCTTGGGCCAGTAGGGGCGTTCAGGTTCTTCTTCTGCGTTGAGGTGGTACAGGTTGCCGAAGAACTCGTCGAAACCGTGCTTGGTGGGCAGGTATTCGTCCTTGTCGCCCAGGTGGTTCTTGCCGAACTGGGCGGTGGCATAACCCAGGGATTTCAGCGCCTGGGCAATGGTGATGTCGCGGTCCTGCAGGCCCACCGGCGCCCCGGGCGCGCCAACTTTCGACAGGCCGGTGCGCAGCGGCGTCTGCCCGGTGATGAAACTGGAGCGCCCGGCGGTGCAGCTGTTCTCCGCGTAGTAATCGGTGAACAGCATGCCTTCATGGGCGATGCGGTCGATGTTCGGGGTCTTGTAGCCCACCACCCCCTGGCCGTAGGCGCTGATGTTGGTCTGGCCGATATCATCGCCGAAAATCACCAGAATGTTGGGCTTTTCGGCCGCCCCGGCCGGGTTCGCCAACCCGATCAATGACGCCGCCACCAGGGCGAGTTGGGGTAACCATGTGCGCATGCGAGTCATCTGACTTGCCTCCCTGTTGCGATGGTGCCGCCGGTTGGCGGCGTTTTTTGTGCATCACTGCTGGTGCTGTTCGGTCACGGCGGTGCGCTCGAAGGGGTAGACCTGGCGCCAGTCGGCGGCCATGTCCACCACGGTCCAGTGCCGCAGGGTGGCTTCGTCCAGCGCCTTGTCCAGGCGCCCGACGCTCGATTGGCGGTCATAGGCCCACTCACGCTTGCTGTCGGTGTGGTGCACCAGGCCCAACCAGCGGAGCCCGGGGCCGGCGGCGGTCCATTGCAGCATCGCCAGGTCGCCGTCGGAGTTGCCGAAGGCCAGGATCGGCCGCTGGCCGATGATGGCGTCGATGCTTTCCGGCTTGCCAGGGCCATCGTCGTTGTGCGCCAGTGTCGCGGTGCGCAGCAGGGTAGGTGGCGGGCCGGGTTGGAAAGCGGTGGTGAACTGGCTACCGATGACCTGCTGGGGCGGGACGCCATAGACCTGTTCAGCGAAAGTGCGCATGAACGCGGTATCGCCGCCGGACACGATCCAGGTGGTGAAGCCCTGGTGGCGCAGATAGGCCAGCAGCTCCAGCATGGGTTGGTAAACCATGGCCGTGTACGGTTGACCGCTGCGTGGGTGACGCGCGTGGGCCAGCCAGGCCTTGACGTTGGCGCTGAACGCCTCGGTGGTGAGGCCGGTATGGCTGGCGGCGACGATTTTCATCAAACCGTCCATGCCGCTGGCGGCCAGGGCCCCGTGGTCATGTTCCAGCACGGCCTTGAAGGGCTCGGTGGTGTTCCACTCGGGGTGCTGTGGCGCCAGGCGCTGGATCTCGTCGAACGCGAACAGCACCTGGAAATAGGCGGGCTGCTCGCTCCACAGGGTGCCGTCATTATCGAACACCGCGATGCGCGCGGCGGTGGGCACGAAGCCGGGGGTGCCGGGGGTGGTGACCGTGCTGACGAACTGGATGATCGACTGCTTGGCAGCGCCGTCCTGCCAGGACGGCAACGGATCGGCTGCATGGGCTTGAAGGGTGCAGAGCAACAGCAGGAGCCAAGCCAGCACGGGCACCCGGCTGCAGGCCTGTCGAGGTGCTGAAGGCCCGCTGTCAAGCGCGTGCCTGGGGGGCGCGTGGCGCATGACGGTGGCCAGGCGGGTGGCTGGAGTAGCGGCGGAAGGGGTCATGACGGTTCCTTGTCGGGCCAGGGGTTGAGCGGGCGCAAAGCTGGGGTGGGGGGCCCGTCGTGCGGAGCACGGGTGTGGTGCAGCAGGCGCCGCAGCGGCCGGAGCTGGCCGTCGGCGTGGGCGCCGTAGCGGTGCGCGAGGGCGTCGGGCGCGTCCAGGCTCAGGCAATGGCGGTGGCGTTGCTGCCACAGGTAGAGCGCGGTGAGTTGCACGGGTGACTGGCGCAACTGCACAGCAGCGCGGTAGCGTGCGCTCGCCGCCGAGGCGTACCACCCGGCGCGCCAGCGGGCCAGCGGGGCGATCAGGCGGCGGCGTTGAAGGTAGACGCTCCAGCCAGCTCCCAGCAGCACGACCAGCAGCGCCAGCCAGCCCCAGGGCCAGCGCCGGGGCAAGGAGAATACCGTGCGGTAAGCGGCGTCATCACTGGCCTCGAAGCTGACGGCGGGAACACTGGCGTAGTGCGGCTGCCCGTGCAGATCCCACCACATCAGGTTCACGGCGGGCAACTGGTAGTGGCCGCCGCGCGCGACCCGGTAAGCCACCTGGTCGGTCCGCTGGCCGCCATGGGCATCGCCACGGCCGTCATCCAGGCGGTTCAATCGGGGCGCACCGGGGTAAGGGACGAGCCCCGGTACCGCCCCCCATGCCGGTGCCGCCAGTGCCATGGCAGGCACGCCTTCGGCGCGAAGGGTCAGGGTACGCGTCAGGCTGTCACCTACCTTCAGGGCCTTGCTGCTGTAGATCACGGTCTGGCTCAGGCTGACGTCGCTGGCCACCAGCGGCATCTGCCCGCTCACCGCACCGGCTGGCAGGTTGACGGTCAGCGCCACGGGTGCGGTGCTGGCAGAGAGCGTGGCCGTGGCCTGGCCGGGCAGGGCGCTGATGGTCAGGGCGGGAATGGCCAGGGTACCGACTTGCCGCGGGGTGATCAGGTATCGGTAGCGCATGCCGAACAGAGCCTTGCCGTTCTGTTGCAAGGTCAGGTGCTGAGCCTGGTCACCGGGGGGTTGCACCAGCGCCCCCGCCAGCGTCAGCACTGGCAGCAGCGGGGCGTTGGCGAACCAGGTGTCGGTGAGCACGTCCAGTTGCAGGGTGACCGTTTGGCCTACCAGGGCGCTGTCGCCAGGCTGCAATTGCACGCGGGCCTGCAGCAGCGGGCCGTCGGCGCGGCTGACAGCGGTCAGCAGGCACAGGGCAAGGAGCCAGAGGCGAGTCATGGTGCGCCACCCTGGTCTTCCAACTGGAAGCGGTTTTTCAAGAAGGGCGCAGGCGAGGTGCTGAGGTTTTCCAGCCACAGTGCATCGGACGCCGCCTGCGCGGTCTGCACGGTCTGCCCCTTGCCGTGCTCGCCACGCTGGTCGAAACGCACTTCATCGGGCTTGATGTCCGGGGCGTTCTGTTGCGCCGAGTCGTTGTCCTGTTGCAGTGCCAATGCCAGCGCCAGATTGGCGCTGGCTTGCGGGAAATCGGCGCGCAGAGCCAATGCGCGGCGGTAGGCGGCGATGGCCTGGTCGAAACGGTAGCGGCGGGTGTAGATATTGCCCAGGTAGAAATAGGCTTCGGGCGTATCGAGGCGAGCGAAGCTGGCCAGCGCCAGGTCGTAGTCCACCGCGCGGTAGGCGGCGATGCCTTTCCAATAAGGGTCATGAAACGCGGCAGCCGCTGCCGGGTAGTGGCCACGCTCGAACGCCCAGCGGCCCTGCTGGTCGGCGGTCAGAAAAGCGTCCGCCAGGGGGGCGGCGCGGGCGGCGGGCGGCAGGATGGCGAGCACCAGCAGCATGCCGACCCAGTTCAGGCTCCAGCCTTTGCGAACGGCCAGCAGCGCTAGCAGCGCCAGCGGCCAGCACAGCCAGTAGCCAGCGTCCAGCCAGTGCACGGGTTGGCCAGGCGCGACACTATTTTCGTAGTGGGTGCGGGTCTGCTGGCGTATCCATGCCAGGTCGCTGGCATCCGGCGTCAGGCTGGCCAGTGGCGCGTCCAGGGCCTTGGCCAGTTGCTCCAGCCCTGGGCGGTCGAAGCTGCCCAGTTGCGGGCGGCCATCGCTGTCGGTGCGCGGCTGGCCGTTGGCGTCGCGGATGATACCGCCGTCGCTGTTGCCTACCGCCAGCACCAGCACGTGCAGGTCACTGCCTTGCAGGGCGTTGGGTAGCGCGTCGAACTGCTGCGCATCGGCCCCGTCGGTGATCAGCAGCAGGCTGGCGGCCAGCGGCGCCGACCCCAGCAGGCCGCGGGCCTGGCCGATGACGCCCAGCACATCCTTGCCCGGGCGGGCGATCAGGTCGCTGCCCAGTGCCTGCACGAACGTCTCCAACAGCGCGGCATCGTCCGTGGCCGGCATCACCACGTGGGCGCTGCCGGCGTAGGCCAGCAGGGCTGTGCGCGCGCCCTTGCGCTGGGCCAGTAGCTGGCTGATTTTCTGCTTGGCTGCTTGCAGTCGGCTGGGCGCCACGTCGCTGGCGTCCATGGAGGCTGACAGGTCCACGGCGATCAACAGCGGCGCCTGATTGTCCACCCAGGGCATCGACTGTTGGCGCCAGGTGGGTCCGGCCGCAGCCACCGCGCCCAGCAACCACATGGCCGCGAGCAGGTGGGCAGGGCGTAGCCCGCGGCCATGCCCGTGCCGTACCAGCAGCGCGGGCAACAGGTGGGCGGCGATGGTGCCGCGCAGGCGCCGCTCCAGGTCGTCAGCGTGGCGCCAGTACCAGGGTAGCAACAGCCCAGGCAGCAGCACCAGCAACCAGCCGGGGCGTAGAAAATGCAGGGCAATCATCCCGCCTCCCGCAGGCGCATCAGGTTTACCCGGCTGGCGGCGAACGCGATGCCGTGGTAGCCGAGCAACAAGGCCAGCGCCAGGCCCAAGGGCCACTGGAACAGGTCCCGGCGGGGTTGGTGGCTGAGGTGCTCGACCTGGTGGGGCGTGAGTTGGTCGAGCAAGCCGTAGACCTGGTTCAGGGCGGTGCTGTTGGCGGCGCGGAAAAACTGCCCGCCGGTGGCCTGGCTGATCTGCTGCAGTGTCGCCAGGTCGACCTTGGCCTCGCCGGTGGCGTTCGGGTCGCCAATGCCGATGGTGTGCACCGTGACACCGTGGGCGGCGGCCATGGCCGCGGCGTGGGCCGGGGTGATGGCGCTGCTGGTGTCGTTGCCGTCGGTGAGCAGGATCAGCACCTTGTGCGGCTCGTGGGCCTGGCCCAGCAGTTTCAGGCCCAGGCCGACGGCATCGCCCAGGGCGGTATTGGGCCCGGCCATGCCGATGCGGGTCTGGGCCAGCAGCCGTGACAGGCTTTCGTGGTCCAGGGTCAGGGGCGCCTGAGGGTAGGCAGCGCTACCGAACACGATCAGCCCCAGGCGGTCATCAGGGCGGCGCTGGATGAAGCCTTGCACCGCCGTCTTCACGGCGCTCAGGCGGTCACTGGGCTGGCCGTTGGCGTCGGTGAAGTCGCGGGTTTCCATGGACTGGGACAAATCGATGGCCAGCATCAGGTCGCGTACCGGCAGGCGCTGCACCAGCGGTTGCTCCACCTGCACAGGCCGCGCCAAGGCCAGTACCAGCAACCCCCAGACCAGCACGTTGAGCAGCAACTGCCCACGGTTGCGGCGCAGGCCAGCCCCTTGTGGGCGCAGCCCCACGGCCTCACCGACCTCGGCGAAAAACGGAATGCGCACAGCGCTGCGGGGCTCCCGGTACGCTGGCAGACAGCGGTACGCCAGCCACGCCAGGGGCCAGAGCACTAGCAGCCATGGGTACTCAAGCTGCCACATGGTGGTGCTCTAGCCAGTGGCGGCAGTGCTGACGCACGGCGGCGGTATCGCCCCAGGTGCGAGTGGGTGCATAGGCCAGGCTCGCCAGCTGTTCGGCAAAATCGGCAGGCAGGGGCGTAGCGCAATGGGCTTGCAGAAAGGCCTGCCAGGCGCTGCCGCGCAACGTGTGCACGGGCGCCGGCGCAGGCCAGGACAGGGCCGTGCGCTTGAGCAGTGCAGGCAGTTCGCGCAGCGCCTGGGGATCAGTGCTGGCCGCTGCTTCGATGCGCTGCAATTGCTGAAGCGCTTCACGGCGGTAGCGCTCGCGCTGCCAGCGGCGCAGGCGCCAGGCTCCCCAGGTCACTGCCAGCATGACGATGATCGCCGCCAGCGCTGCCCAGCCCCAGGTCTGTGGGGTATAGGCAGGTGCGGCCGGCAGGGCGATTTCCTGCAACTGCTCGATGCTGGGGCGGTTCATGGCCGTTGCCTGCCCAAGGCCAGGCGCAGTTGTTCCAGCGCCGGTTCGGCACTGCTGAAGGGCAGCAGCGGCACCTGGCTGCGGCGCAGCAGGTCGACGACATCGTGTAGCCGACCCGTCAGAAAATCACTCAGGGGCTGGTGTACCCGTTGCTGCGATACCGTCAGTTCCAGCTGCAACTGGCCTTGGGTCACTACCAGCCTGCCCTGGGTGGGCAGGTGCTGGGCCAACGGGTCAAATACGTGCAAGGCCACCACGTCATTGTGCGCGGATAACTGGCGCAGCAACTTCAGTGTCTGCGCCCCGGCCCCGGCGAAATCACTGACCAGGCAGATCAATTGGCCATGGCCGCCGGCAGCCAGCGTGCGCTGCAACACCCGGTCCAGTTGGCCGCTGCCGTCGACGTCGGGCCGGTAGGCGTCCAGGGCCTGGTTCTGCTCGGCAATGTGTGCGCACAGGGCCTGCACCCGGGCGCGGCTGCGCAGGGGGGCAAGGGTATCGATGTGCTGGTCGTTGAACACCATGCCCCCCACTCGGTCGCCGGCCCTCAATACGGTCCAGGCAGCGAGGGCAGCGAGTTCGGCAGCCAGCACCGACTTGAAGCTGCGCTGCGAACCGAAGAACATCGACATGCGCTGGTCCACCAGGATCAGCGCCGGTCGGTCGCGTTCCTCACGGAAGGTGCGCACCACCGGTTTGCCAGTGCGCAGCGAGGCGCGCCAGTCCAGGTGGCGCAGGTCGTCACCGGGCTGGTAGCGGCGCAGTTCATCGAAGTCCAGGCCACGGCCGCGTACCCGCGAGGCGTGGTTGCCGGCCAACAGGCTGCGGCGCGGCTGGCGGGCCAGAAAGCTCAAGCCGCGAGCATGGGGCTCCAGCGCCATCAGGTGTGCCAGGGAGATATAGACCCGAGCATCTACTGTTCGCAAACCTGCTGCCATGGGTGACCTCCTCACGCCGGAATGGCCACGGCGTCCAGCAAGCGGTCCAGGGCGGCATCGGCGCCAATGCCCTCGGCCACGGCGTCGTAGCTCAATTGCAGACGGTGGCGCAGCACCGGGTGGACCACCGCACGCACGTTGTCGGGCGACACGAAGTCCTGGCCGCGCAGCCAGGCATCGGCCCGTGCGCAGCGGTCCAGCCCGATGGCGCCCCGAGGGCTGGCGCCCAGGCCCAGCCAGCGGCCCAGGTCAGGGTCGAATACCTCGGGATGGCGGGTAGCGTTGACCAGGTCGATCAGGTAGCGGTCGATGCTGGGAGATACGTGAATGCTCGCCACTTCCCGGCGCGCAGCAAAGATGGCCTCCTGAGGTAGCCGCAATGGCTCGACGCCCGCGCTGTGCTGCTCCTCATCGCGCAACAGGCGCAGCACCTGGGCTTCATCGTCGGGTGCCGGGTAATCGAGCAGCACCTTCATCAGGAAACGGTCCATCTGCGCTTCGGGCAGCGGGTAGGTGCCTTCCTGCTCGATGGGGTTCTGGGTGGCGATGACGATGAACAGCGGCGGCAGTTCATGACGACTGCCCGCGACGGTGATCTGCCGCTCTTCCATGGCTTCCAGCAGCGCTGCCTGGACCTTGGCCGGCGCGCGGTTGATCTCGTCGGCCAGGATCAGGTTGCCGAACAACGGGCCTGGCTGGAACTGGATCTGGTTGCGGCCTTCGACCTGGTGCAGCACCTCGGCCCCGGTGATGTCCGAAGGCAGCAGGTCGGGGGTGAACTGGATGCGGCTCATCCGTGCATCCAGGTGCTGGGCCAGCGCCTTGACCGTGCGGGTCTTGGCCAGCCCCGGCAGGCTTTCGAGCAGCACATGGCCGTTGGCGAGCAGGCCCAGCAATACCTGGCGGATCACCGCGTCCTGGCCTAGAACGGCGGCACTGACGGCCGTGTGCAATTGCTGTATGGCTTCACGTGGGGTCATGGCATCACCAGGGGCCGTGAACGACGATGAACTGCACGCTGCTGCCCACGTACTGGGGTTGATACCAGGTTGGGCCGCAGTGCTGGTAGGCCACGCCGTTGGCCACCACCGACACGCAGTCGGCCGGAATCACCGTGACCCGCGTGCCGATGGCGAGCACCGCTGCGGTGGTGCCGGCGACAACGGCGGCGGCTGCCCAGGGGTGGTACCAGTCATCGCCATGGGGGGGTGGCGGAGGCGGCGGTGGGCCGTAATGCGGGCCTGGGCCTGGGCCAGGTGGTGGGCCTGGATGCGGTCCGGGTTGCGGGCCGGGGTGTGGTCCGGGCGGCGGCCCCGGGTGCGGCGCAGGCCCATGCGAAGGATGCGGTTGCGGTGCAGGCATGGGGTGTGGCGCAGGCCCAGGCGCCCCGCCATGGAAGTTGCCGCCCCGGGGCATCACGAAGGTCCGGCCACCGCCACCGCCGCGCATCTGCCAGGCATTGGCGGCCATCGGGTCCAGCAGGCTGGCGATCAGGGTGGCGGTCAGTAACAGGCGCGGGGCGTTCATGGCTGCACCTCCGGGCGCTCAGGCGGGGTCAGGCGTTGCAGCGGCACCTGCTGGGCGTTGGCCGGTGGCACGAAGGTAAAGGCCCCTGGCGCGGGCACGCTGGCCACGTCCCAGTCGAAATTCACGCTGTGGCGTGGCCGCTCCGGAATGTCGCGACGGCTGATCACCAGGCGGCACGGCAGCGGTGCCGGGCCCTTGCGTACCCACAGCTGCCAGTCCACGTCAGGCTGGCGATAGGCATAGTGGGTACAGGTGTAGCCGCCCAGCTGTTCATCGCCGATGACCAGGGCCTCGCTGATACCGACTTCATCGGCGGTGGTGCTGCCCCAGCGGAACAGGTCGGCCAGCGGCAACTCGATGCCGTAGCGGGCGGCGATGTCGTCCAGCAGGGCGTCGATGGTGGCCGGTGCCGGGCCATTGGTGTAATAGCCGTAGTGCCCGTCATACAGCACGAACTGCTTGCCGTCGTAGAAAAACTGGCGGGCCGCGGTGGGTTGCTGGACGCTGACATACAGCTTGTCGGGCTGCACCACCAGCACGTCGGTGCGGTGGTGGAATTCGACCACCTGGTCGGTGTTCAGGGTCTGGTCGGTCTCGCTGTCGGCACTCAGGGAGAAGTGCGCCAGGCCATGCAGGTATTTGCCCAGGCCGGGCAATACGTCAAGGGCCTGGGGATCGCGCTCGGCGGCGTGGGCGCCGGTGGCCAGGCACAGGCCCAGCAGCAGGCGGGTGGTCAGGGTGCTTAACGGTAGGCTCATGCTGTTCTCCCGGTTACCACACGTACTGCAGGCGGAACGTCCAGGTGTTTATATCGGGCGAACCATCACGGCGCGAGACGGTGTCGGTGTAGGCCACCAGGCCGCCGAACTGGGGTGACAGCATGAAGCCCAGGCTGGCGCCGGCCAGGGTGTTTTCCTGTTGGTTGTCCTGCAGCTCGCCATTGACCTTGGTCTCGCCCCCCTTGCTGTAGGTGCCGTCCAGCGACACCCACAAGGCGCGGTTGATGGTGTAGCTGTAATGGGTCTCGATGGCATACAGCGGCCGCTGTTCAAGCTTGTTGTCGTCCAGGTAGTCGTCGTTCTTGCCGTACAGTGACACGTAGCCATTGAGCTCCAGCCAGGTAGGCCCGATGGGCGTGCCGAAGGCGATTTCCGGTTTGAACACGTATCGGTTGGCGCCAATGTTGATGACCTTGTGCTTGTCATAGTCACCGCTGGGCACCGTCAGGGTGGCGGCGCCGGACAGGAAGGTTTCCGGGGTCCAGGTCGCGAACTGTTCCTTGGTCAGCGCCGGGCCGCCCAGGAAGTTGTGGGCGAACACCAGTTGCGTGTCGCCGATGCCGCCGTTGTGCCTGGTACCGGTGAAAAACTCGGCATTGTCGAACGACGCGCTGACATCGGCGTAGGGCTGGAGGATTTCGACCGCGGTATTGCGCCCGTCCAGGGCAAACGAACGGGCATAGCGGAAGATGTAGACATCGGCGTTCAGCGACAGGCCATTGATGGGAAGCGCGGTGTCGATCGGGGTGTTGCTGTCCACCAGGTTGTAGTAGCCGAACACCATGTTCAGGTCGACCGGCGTGTTCTGCCAGTCGCGGGCATTATCGGCCTGTGCCAACGGGCTGAGCAGGGTCAAGGAGGCGAGCAGGTAGCGGGACGACAGGTTCATGGCTACGGGTCCTTGTAGACGGGTCAATTACCCAGGGTGACGTTCAGGCCAGCAAACACGGTGAACTGCGGAACGCCTTCACCCTGGTGCTGCACGGTCCACTGTGGTTCCACGAAGGCGTTGAAAATGTTGTTGCCCACTTTCCACGCCTTGCCGGCGCCCAGGCCGATGGGGATGTAGTGGGTGTTGTTGGCCAGGTCGTAGGTCCAGGTTCCGGTGGAGCGCAGGTACCAGCCACGAGGCAGGTTGTGGATGATGAATGGCTGGAAGGTGGCGGTTTCAACGTGGGCGCGGTCGCTGTCGCCTGCGAATGAACTCTGGTACTGCACCAGGGCTCCCAGCAGACCCCGGGGCGAGGCGTCGATGGCCACGGCGGCCAGGCCTGCCTGCCATTTGCCGGTGCCCAGCTCGTCATGCTCGGCGGTGGGCGCGGTGATCTGCGGGCCGATCCCCAGTTGCACGCCGTCGGTCTTGAGCAGGAAAATATCGAACAGGTTGAGGTCGCCGACACCGGTACTGTAGCCGCCACGGGGGTCGGGGCGGGTACTGATCGGCAGGGTCGCGCGCAGCAATTGCGGAACGCCGACAAGATCACCCGGGGCAACTGGCAAAGTGCCACGCAAGAGTGAATCGTTAGTGTGCTTATTACTTCCGAAAAGTTCGGGGGTGTAATAGTCCTGGATATTCAGGCCGGGCGCCAAGTTGAGTGGGTTGTTGCTCTTGTTGGCTGTTTCGGCATTGTCGGCCAGGGCAGAGTGGGCAGTGCACAATGCCGCGCCGAACATGAGCGCAGTGTACGTCGTGGATTTGTCCATCACGGGCTCCAGGCCGTTATAGAAAATGCGGACGTTCCACTGCTTGAGGTGCCGCGAATAGACACTAGCAGGTGACGGCGAGGTTGCAAGGGGGAGCACGGACGGGGTGGGCTAATTATGCAACGAGCCTGGCGAACATACCGCGCGGGCCGCGTTGCCAGGCGTTCACGCCCTTGAGCGCGCTACGGGCTGGGCCCTACGCGAAAGGGCAAGACTTCCCGCGTGAAAAACCGGATAATGCGCGCCATTTTGTTTCGCTCGCTTATGGTAATTCCCGCATGGAAATCAAGGTCAACTTTCTCGACAACCTCCGGCTTGAAGCCAAGTTCGATGACTTCACGGTGGTGGCCGACCAGCCTATCCGCTATAAAGGCGATGGCTCTGCACCGGGGCCATTTGATTACTTCCTGGCATCGTCGGCACTGTGCGCGGCTTACTTCGTGAAGTTGTACTGCGAGACCCGCAATATCCCAACCGACAATATCCGCTTGTCGCAGAACAATATTGTCGACCCGGAAAATCGTTATAACCAGATTTTCAAGATTCAAGTCGAGTTGCCGGCGGATATTTCTGCCAAGGACCGTCAGGGTATCTTGCGTTCCATCGACCGTTGCACCGTGAAGAAAGTCGTGCAGACCGGGCCCGAGTTCATTATCGAGGAAGTTGAAAACCTCGACGCCGATGCCCAGGCATTGTTGATGCTGAATGCCGATTCCCAGGCCAGCACCTTCATCGCCGGCAAGGACCTGCCGCTGGAGCAGACGATCACCAACCTGTCGGGCATTCTGGCCGGGTTGGGCATGAAGATCGAGATCGCCTCGTGGCGCAATATCGTCCCCAACGTGTGGTCGTTGCACATCCGCGACGCACAGTCGCCGATGTGCTTCACCAACGGCAAGGGCGCCACGAAGGAGGGCGCGCTGGCCTCGGCCCTGGGCGAGTTCATCGAACGCCTCAACTGCAACTTCTTCTACAACGATCAGTTCTGGGGCGAGGACATCGCCAACGCGCCATTCGTGCACTACCCCGACGAGCGCTGGTTCAAGCCTGGCCGCAAGGATGCCTTGCCCAAGGACATTCTCGACGAGTACTGCCTGGCTATCTACAACCCCGACGGCGAGCTGCGTGGCTCGCACCTGATCGACACCAACTCGGGCAACGAAGAGCGCGGCATCTGCTCGCTGCCGTTCGTGCGCCAGTCGGACGGCGAGGTGGTGTACTTCCCCTCCAACCTGATCGAGAACCTGTACCTGAGCAACGGCATGAGCGCCGGCAACACCCTGGCCGAAGCGCAGGTGCAGTGCCTGTCGGAAATTTTCGAGCGCGCGGTGAAGCGTGAGATCCTCGAAGGCGAGATCACCCTGCCGGATGTGCCCCAGGAGGTGTTGGCCAAGTACCCCGGTATTCTCGCCGGCATCCAGGGCCTGGAAGAGCAAGGCTTCCCGGTGCTGGTCAAGGATGCATCGCTGGGCGGTGAATTCCCCGTGATGTGCGTGACCCTGATGAACCCGCGCACCGGCGGTGTGTTTGCTTCGTTCGGCGCCCACCCAAGCTTTGAAGTGGCGCTGGAGCGCAGCCTCACCGAGCTGCTGCAAGGCCGCAGTTTCGAGGGCCTGAACGACCTGCCGCAGCCGACCTTCGAAAGCCAGGCCTTGATGGAGCCGAACAACTTCGTCGAGCACTTCATCGATTCCAGCGGTGTGGTGTCGTGGCGTTTCTTCAGCGCCAGGTCGAACTTCGAATTCGTGGAGTGGGATTTCTCCGGCAAAGGCGAAAACTCCAACGCCGAGGAAGTCGAGACGCTGATGGGCATCCTCGAAGGCCTGGGCAAGGAAGTCTACATGGCGGTCTACGATCAGTTGGGCGCCACCGGCTGCCGGATTCTGGTGCCGGACTATTCGGAGATCTACCCGGTCGACGACCTGATCTGGGACAACACCAACAAGGCACTGTTCTTCCGTGAAGACATCCTCAACCTGCACAGCCTGGACGATGATGAGCTGCAGGCGTTGGTCGAGCGCCTGGAAGAAAGCGAGCTGGACGAGTACACCGATATCACTACGCTGATCGGTATCGAGTTCGACGACAACACCGCGTGGGGGCAGTTGACTGTCCTGGAGTTGAAGCTGCTGATCCACCTGGCGCTCAAGCATTACGATGAAGCCAAGGAGCTGGTGGAAATGTTCCTGCAGTACAACGACAACACGGTGGAGCGAGGCCTGTTCTACCAGGCCTTGAACGTGGCGCTGGAAGTGGAACTGGACAGCGACCTGGACATGGCCGATTACGAAGTCAACTTCCGCCGCATGTTCGGTGGCCCGCGCATGGATGCGGTACTGGGTTCGGTGGACGGTAGCGTGCGCTTCCATGGCCTGACGCCCACCAGCATGAAGCTGGAAGGGTTGGAGCGCCACCAGCGCTTGATCGACAGCTACAAGAAGCTGCACGCGGCGCGCGCGCGGGCTGCTGGCCTGACAGGCTGACGACAGCGCCGCAGTCGCCTGTGGGGCCGAGCTTCGGCTGGCCCCACAGGCGGCCATGGCGGTACGGCAGAGACCCAGGCATAGTGCGTGAACGGCCTTGCCCATCTGCCCGGGTGGCCTGGGAGCGTTCCATGAGCCTTCGATCGCTGATTGGCACTGTCCTGCTGAGCACTGCGCTGTTCAGCCATTCAGGCCGGCTGCAAGCAGCCGAGTACACCACCGTCAACCCGGCCGCCAGCACCCTGAGCTTCACCTTCAACCAGATGGGTTCGCGGGTGTACGGCACCTTTGCCCGCTTTGTCGGCACCCTCGATTTTGACACGGCCCACCCCGATACCGCCCATGCGGCGCTGACGATCGAGCTCAACAGCATCGATGCCGGCAGTGATGACGCCAATCGCCAGTTGCAAACCCCAGCCTGGTTCGACACGGCGAATTACCCGATGGCTACCTTCGAGTCCAGCCGAGTCGAAGACCTGGGTGAGCAACGCTACCGGATCACGGGCAATCTCACCCTGCGCGGCATCACCCGTGAGGTCAGCGTGCCGGTGCTGCTGAAATCGGAGGGAGGCATCGGCATCTTCGACGGTGAGTTGGTAGTCAAGCGCAGCACGTTCAGCATTGGCGCGGGCGAGTGGGCCGACACCGTGGTATCCGATGACATCGAAATTCGCTTTCGCATGGTAGCGCCGCAGCACTGAGCGCGCGGTGCAGCCTTCCCGAGCTTCGCCCGGTCCCACAGGTGGACCGTGTTCGGGCAGGCTCCGCGACCCGCTGTGGGCGGGGCGATGCGGTGGGTGTCAGGTTGGCGCCAACCTCGACAACGCCGCGGCGCAACAGGCCTGCAGGATTTCATCCGCTAGCGCCGAGTCGTCCGGGCAAGCCCTGGAGAGCATCACGGCACCCACCAGTTGCGCCATGGCGTCGATCCGCCTGGCCCGCGCCTCTGGCCCATCCACTTCAGCTACCGCCGCCAACTGGCGTTCGATGCCATCGGCAAATACCTGCTTTACCTCGTCGGGCTGGCGACCGGCGTCGGCGGACAGCGCCGCCATTACGCAGCCATCCCCAGGCGAGTCCCGGTGCTCCCGCGACAGGTATTGGCACACCAGGGCGCTGCGTTCGGCCTGTGACGTACGGGCTTCCATCTGCGCGATGCCACAGGCGGCTGCTTCCGTCATCAGGGCCGCCTTGGACGTGAAATGTTTGTAGAAACCGCCATGGGTGAAGCCGGCCGCATTCATCAGGTCGGCCACGCTGACCCCGTCGTAGCCGCGTTCGCGGAACAGGGTGGCGGCGGTTTCGACGATATGCGCGCGGTTTGCCTGCACCTGCGCTTTGCTGACCTTCATGTTCAAGCTCACAGAATTATTGCCAGGATGCGTTCATCATACATTGATGTCGTTCAACATCAAAATGCTTGACGGTTTAGATTGTGGTCATCATCATAAGTCCATGCCTTACCCCCCATGTCCATTTGGAGCAACACCCATGAGCAAGCTTCCTGCGGTTCTGATCACCGGCGCTTCCAGCGGCATTGGCGCTACCTACGCCGAGCGTTTCGCCCGACGTGGCCATGACCTGGTATTGGTGGCCCGCGACAAGGCGCGCCTGGACGTGCTCGCCGCGCAACTGCGTGAAGCAGGTGCCATCAGCATCGACGTGATTCAGGCCGACCTCACCCAACCCGATGACCTGGCCAGGGTGGAGCAGCGTCTGCGGGAAGATACGCGCATCGGTGTGCTGATCAACAACGCCGGCGTAGGCCAGCCCGGTGGCTTCCTGCAACAGACGGCCGCCAGCATCGATGGCCTGGTCGGCCTCAACATCACCGCGCTGACCCGGCTGGCGGCGGCCATCGCTCCAAGGCTGGCCCAGGCGGGCGAGGGCGCTATCGTCAACATTGGTTCGGTGGTGGGTTTGGCGCCGGAGTTGAACATGTCCGTGTATGGGGCGAGCAAGGCCTATGTGCTGTTCCTGTCTCAAGGCTTGCAACTTGAGCTGGGGCCCAAGGGGGTCTACGTCCAGGCGGTGCTGCCGGCCGCCACCCGTACCGAGATCTGGGAGCGCTCGGGCATGGACATCGATGCACTGCCGGAAGTGATGGAGGTCGGTGACCTGGTGGATGCGGCCCTGGTCGGTTACGACCGTCGCGAATGGGTGACCATCCCGCCGCTGCATGTCGCCGAGCGTTGGGACGCGCTGGATGGGGCACGCCGGCTGTTGTTGTCGGACCTGCGCCAGGCGCAGCCGGCCGAGCGTTATCGCACCGCCGATTGACCTCGGACGAAGGCGAAAGATCAGGCTGTGGAGGCCGGCCTGCCAGTGAGCTGTTCAGGGCTTGAAAGCTCGCTGGCAAGCCAGCTCCCACAGCATGAAATCCTGCCGCGGTATCAGCTGCCCGGCGAGCAGTTCAGCCCACCCGTGTTGGTCGCCAGCACTTCCTGGTGACGGCGCAACTGCAGGCTGACCTTGTCGGCTATGCGCTGTTCATGGATGTTGTACACCTCGCCATCCTTGAATTGCGCATACTCGATCTTGGCGTAGCAGAATTGCATTTTACCATTGGGGTCGCGTCGCTCGACGATGACCACCAGGTCGTGCGAGCCGGCCGGGATCTTGAAGGTCCTGCCGTCCTGCGTGGTCTTGCCATCCAGTTTTTGCCCGAGCACCTCATCCTGGTTGTCGTGGCTGAAACGCACCACGGAAAAATCCGGCCCGGGGTTGGGCGGCGGGGTGGCACAGGCGCCGAGGGACAGGGTCAGGGCGCAAAGAACGGCTTTGGCTGGGCGCGTCGTTTTCAGCATGGGCACTTCCTTTTTTCTTTTGTGGGCAGGTAACTACGTGAGCGTAGCAGTGGCCGCAAGGCCGCGTCGCTCTTCACGCGTTGTGCCGGGTGTACCGCAGCGCCCTGGACTCGGCCGCAGGGGCCATGCCTACGCGGTCTGTACGTCCTGAAGGCTCGTCCAGAAGCGCTCGCCATGATCCCCCAACGGCATCCGCGGCCGAAACACGCGGATCTGCGCCGAGATATCCTGCAGCCCGTTGCCCACCGCCACCAACCGTCCCTGTGCCACCTCCTGCGCAGCAAGAGTCTCTGGCAGCCAGGCTACCCCCTTCGCTTGCAGCGCCATGGACAACAGCACCGCTGCCAGGTGCGAGCTGAACACGGTTTCCAGCCTTGGGTGGTCGGGGTGTGCATGCAGGTGGGAGGCAACGATGCGGCCCAGGCCCGATTCGGCCGTGTAGGCCAGGAACGGGATGCGCTGGGCAGTGTCCAGCTCCGGTGACTGCAACGCCAGCAAGGCATCATTGCCAATGACTTTGCTCTCGAACTGCAGGCTGTCGAAGCGCGGCGGTACCCCCGGGTGCTGGTGGCAGATCAGGAACTGCACCTCGCCGCTGAGCAGCAGTTGTTCGCACGCAGCCATGTTGTCCGAGTGCAGGCTGATGCCTTCCAGCGGCGTACCGTTTTCCACCGCCCTGATCCAGGCGGGGAAGAAGGTGAAGGACAGCGAATGGGTGGCGGCGAAGTGCAGGGTTCTGCTCGCCTTGCCGGCCACCTGCTGAACGTCCGCGCGCATCTGGTACAGGCGCCGGGTCAGCTCGCGAGCGTTGTCGAGCATGCTGCTGCCAGCCTCGGTCAAGGTCGCGCCCTGAGGTGTGCGCACGAACAGCTCAACCCCCACCCAGCTTTCCAGCGCGCGGATACGGCGGCTGAACGCGGGTTGGGTGACGTGCCGCAACTGCGCCGCCCGCGAGAAGTTCTCGCTTTCAACCAGGGCGTTGAAGTCTTCCAGCCACAGCAGTTCCATGGGTGATGCCTTGTGCGCATAGGGTGCCCCATTAATAGCATTGGCTCGATTTTCCCGTCCAGCCGTAGAGTCCCTCTGGCAACCACCTGTGACACCAGGCACAACAATCAGAGAGGACGCTTTCCATGCGCATCGTCGAAATCCGTGAGAAGACGGTTTCCATTGCATCGCCCATTGCCAATGCCTATATCGACTTTTCGAAAATGACCTGCTCGGTGGTCGCGGTGATAACCGACGTGATCCGCGACGGCAAGCCGGTGATCGGCTACGGCTTCAACTCCAACGGCCGCTATGGCCAGGGCGCGCTGATGCGCGACCGCTTCCTGGCACGCATCAGCGAGGCGGACCCTGACTCGCTGGTGGACCAGGCCAACGATAATCTGGACCCGTTCGCCATCTGGAAAACCCTGATGACCAACGAGAAGCCTGGCGGCCACGGCGAACGTTCGGTGGCGGTGGGCACCCTCGACATGGCGGTGTGGGACGCGGTGGCGAAAATCGAGGGCAAGCCCTTGTATCGGCTGCTGGCCGACCGTTACCGCAACGGCGTGGCAGACGACAAGGTCTGGGTGTATGCGGCAGGCGGCTACTACTACCCCGGCAAGGACCAGAGCAAGCTCCAGGCCGAAATGCAGAGCTACCTGGACCGTGGCTACGACGTGGTCAAGATGAAAATCGGTGCCGCGCCGCTGGCCGACGACCTGCGCCGTATCGAGGCCGTACTGGAAGTCGTGGGCGATGGCCGCCGTCTGGCGGTGGATGCCAACGGCCGCTTCGACCTGCCCACTGCGCTGGCCTACGCCGAGGCGATCAAGCCCTACAACCTGTTCTGGTACGAGGAAATCGGCGACCCGCTGGACTATGCCTTGCAAGCCGAGCTGGCCAACCACTACGCGTTGCCCATGGCGACCGGCGAAAACCTGTTCTCTCATCAGGATGCGCGCAACCTGCTGCGTCATGGCGGCATGCGCCCCGACCGTGACTACCTGCAATTCGACTGTGCGCTGTCCTACGGCCTGGTGGAGTACATGCGTACTCTTGACGTGATGAAGGAGCTGGGCTGGTCATCGCGTCGGGTCGTACCCCATGGCGGCCACCAGATGTCCCTGAACATCGCCGCCGGGCTGCACCTGGGTGGCAATGAGTCCTACCCGGATGTGTTCCAGCCGTTCGGCGGTTTCGCCGACGGCATTCGCGTGGAGAACAGCTACGTGGGCCTGCCGGATATTCCCGGCGTGGGTTTTGAAGCCAAATCGGCGCTGTACCAGGTGATGCGCGAACTCGGCGAAGGCTGATCGCGTCTGCTTCCAGGCGGCCCCAGCCCGGGGTCGCGCTTGTCCTCATACAAAAACAACAGTGAGGTACAACCCATGAACATGGCCACGCGCTGGTACAAGCTTCTGTACGTGCAGGTACTGATCGGCATCCTTGTCGGCGGCGCCATCGGCTACCTGGTGCCGGAGTTCGGCGCCAAGTTGCAACCGCTCGCCGATGGCTTCATCAAACTCATCAAGATGCTGTTGGCGCCGATCATTTTCGGCACCGTGGTGGTCGGCATCGCCAAGATGGGCAGCATCAAGGAAGTAGGGCGCATTGGTGGCAAGGCGCTGCTTTATTTCGAAGTGGTCTCCACCATCGCCCTGGTGATCGGCCTGGTGGTGGTCAACATCATGAAGCCCGGCGCCGGCATGAACATCGACGTGGGCACCCTCAACGGCGAGGCCATCAAGGGGTATGCCCAGGCCGCCCAGGACCAGGGCGGTGCTATCAATTTCTTCATGAATATCATCCCCACGACCTTTGTAGACGCCTTCGCCAAGGGCGCCATGCTGCAGGTCATCTTCATTTCGGTACTACTGGGCGTTGCCCTGGTGCAGATCGGTGCACCGGCGGCACCGTTGATCAACGTCATCGACCTGCTGTTGCAAGGGCTGTTTCGCATCGTGGCGATGGTGATGCGCCTGGCGCCCCTCGGTGCGGGGGCAGGCATGGCTTTTACCATCGGCAAGTACGGCATCGGCACGCTGCTTTCCCTGGGCCACCTGATGCTGGCGCTGTACCTCACCACGTTGCTGTTCATCGTCGTGGTGCTGGGCACCGTGGCGCGCTGGTCCGGCATTCCGTTATTGACCTTTCTGCGCTACTTCAAGGACGAGATTCTCGTCACCCTGGGTACCTGCTCCACTGAAGCGGTGCTCCCGCGCATGATGATCAAGCTGGAAAAGCTTGGCTGCCGCAAATCGGTGGTCGGCATGGTGCTGCCCACTGGCTACACCTTCAACTCCGATGGCACCTGTATCTACCTGACCATGGCGGCGATCTTCGTGGCGCAGGCCACCAACACCCCGCTGACCCTGGCGGACCAGTTGGTGGTGCTGGGGGTGTTGCTGCTTACCTCCAAGGGCTCTGCCGGTGTGGCCGGGGCGGGGTTCGTCACGCTGGCAGCGACGCTGTCGGTCATTCCGGACATCCCGCTGGTAGGGCTGGTGCTGTTGCTGGGGGTGGACAGGTTTCTCAATGAGGCACGCGCGGTCACCAACTTGCTCGGCAACGGCATCGGCACCCTGGCCATCGCCAAGTGGGAAGGGGCGCTGGACCGGTCCATGGCGGACCGGGAGATCACCCTGATGAATCACCCGGTGGTGGTGCCTGCCGCGCCAACCGTCAAGGTGGGCGACGGGCTATGACCGTGGCCGCCTAGCGCATCGCGCTGCGTCAGAAGCTGTAGCGCGCTGTCATCATCAGGTTGCGCGGGGTGCCATAACTGTCGCCGCCATAGTCCACGGAATTGGCGATGGTGGTGTAGTACGTGCGGTCGAAGATGTTGTTGGCGTTGAGTTGCAGGTCCAGGTGCCGGTTGACCCGGTAGCCGGCCATCAGGTCGGTGACCGCGTAGGCACCTTGTTCCAGGCGATGAACGCTACCGTCGGGCACTTGGATATCGTTATACAGGCGGCTTTGCCAGCTCAGGGTACCGCCTACCCGCAGGTCTTTCAGGGCGCCCTGGAATTGATAGCGGGTGGTCAGCTTGAACAGATGCTCCGGCACGTCCGTGTCGAACCGCTGGTTCACGTTCTGCGGGTTGGCAGCGTCCTTGAGGGTGTGCACGCGGGCGTAGGTATAACCACCGCCGACTTGCCAGTTCTCGGTCAGGGCGCCTTGCAGCTCCATGTCGATACCCTGGCTGCGCACCTCGCCAGAGCCCTCGGAGCAGGTCGCCTGCGGGCAGGTCGGCACGGTGATCGCTACCGCGCGGTTTTGCTGGTCGACGCGAAACAGCGCGAGGCTTGCGTTCAGCGCGCCGTCAAAATATTCACCCTTGATGCCCACCTCGTAGTTCTTGCCCACGATGGGTTTTACCGGGGTGCCGGAGGTATCCTTGGCCGTCTGCGGGGTGAAGATGTCGCTGTAGCTGACGTAGACCGAGTGATGCTCGTCCAGGTCGTAGATCAGGCCGGCATAGCGGGTGACGTTGCGGGTTACCTTGTAGTCGCCGTCGCCATCGCGGTTGTCATAGTCATACCAGTCCAGCCTCCCGCCGAGGATGAGCGTGAGCGGATCGGCCAGACGCAGGCGGGTGGTCATGTACACGCCGTCCTGGGTGGTGACGTCGCGGGTGTTGCCGCTATGGACGAAGTTCGGCTTGCCCGCGTTGAGCGGCCAGTTCATGTCGTAGGGGCTGTAGGCGTGGGACGTCATGTCGTAGATGCGCTTGCTGGCACCGACCACCAGTTCATGGGTACGCCCGAATGCTTCGAAGGGACCGCTGGCGAATGCGTCGATACCCGCCTGGTTCTCGTCATAGGCGGCCTGGTACACCGTGCGCGCCAGGGTGTTGTTGACCCACCGCGACTGATAGGACCCGGAGAACAGCGCGTTCTGCTCGGCGTAGTTGGCATTGACCTGCAGTTTCCAGTCGTTGGCCAGACGCTGGCGGACCTCGGCGAACACCGTGTTGATTTCCTGGTCCTTGTCTTCCCATGGGGTGCCGGGGTTGTAGGAGCGTGGCAGGTCGAGGTGGTGACCGTCCTGGCCGATCATGGCGGAACCCCAGAAGTAATTGGTCTTGTCCTTCTGGTGGGAGAAGCCGAGGGTCAGGGTGGTGTCCTCGCTCAGATCGGCCTCGGTGACCGCGTAGAACAGGTCGTGACGTTCCTGCACATCATCGATGAAGCTGTTGGCGTCGCGGTAGGACGCCACTACACGGCCGCGCACCGAACCGCTGTCATTGAGCGGGCTGGAAGCGTCGACTTCGCCGCGGTAGTCGTCCCAACTGCCGGCCGCACCGGTGAGCGTCAGGGCCTGTTCGGCCAAGGGCCGCTTGCGCACCAGGTTGATGGCGGCCGAGGGGTTGCCGGCACCGGTCACCAGGCCGGTGGCGCCACGCACGACCTCGACCCGGTCGAACATCGCCAGGTTCGGCTGCGCACCTACTGACACACCGTTGTAGCCGCTGGGAATGCCGTCGTACATGAGGTTGTCGACGTCGAAACCGCGCGACGTATAAGACTGCCTCCCGGGACCATTTGAAAAATTGAGGAACAGCCCCGGCGTGGCCTGGACCACGTCGTTGATGCTGGTCATGGCCTGGTCGTCCATGCGTTGGCGAGTGATCACCGTGACAGCCTGGGGCGTTTCACGCAGGGACAGCGGCAATTTCGTCGCGGTTGACATGATGCCGGTGGTGTAGGAGTCGGAGCCTTCGGTGGTGCTGCCAAGTTCCGTGGTACTGACCGCAGTCGCCCCCAATTCCAGGGTCGTGGCACTGCCATGCTGCTGTTTTTCGCTGGCCTCGTCGGCAAGCGCCGGCGTCAGGGTGGACATGCACATGGCCATGGCCAAGAGGTTACGGGAGGGGGTGAAACAGCGCTGAGAAAAAACGTGCGACATGAAGGCTTCCTGGCTCGACTACACATTGAATGCATCTGAGAATTATTTACATTCAATTGTGTCAGTATTTACTACACAGGCAAAGCCGTTCATGAATAAATGTTCACGAAAATTCTGAAATGCTCGGCAGCGGGAGGCCATTCAGATGCTTCTGCAACGCCTGAGGCGGCTGCCCGAAGGCCCTGAGAAAGGCCTGGCGCAGCCGTTCCCGGTCACCAAAACCGGTTTCCCGGGCAATCACTTCAACGGGGTGGCGGCCGGTTTCCATCATGGCGCGGGCGGCCTCTACACGCAGTGATTCGATGGCCTTGGCCGGCGTGCGTCCGGTTTCCTCGCGAAATACCCGGCTGAACTGGCGCGGGCTGAGGCGCGCCACGGCGGCCAGGGATTCCACCGACAGCTCATCGCGCAGGTTTTCCCGGGCGTAGCCCAGGGCCAGTTGCACGCGGTCGGATTTGGGGTCCAGTTCCAGCAGGGCGGACAACTGTGACTGCTCGCTGCCACGGCGTTGGGCGATGACCAGCTTGCGCGCCACCTGCCGCGCGAGGTCACTGCCCAGATCGTTTTCCACCATCGCCAAGGCCAGGTCCAGGCTGGCGCTCATACCAGCGCCGGTCCACACCTGGCCATCGATGACGAACAACTTGTCTTCGTCGAGGTCGATATCCGGATAGCGCTTGCGGAAAGTCGGCACGTGCAGCCAGTGAGTGGTCGCACGCTTGCCGGCCAGCAGCCCGGCCTCAGCCAGCACGAAGATGCCCATGCACAACGCCACGACCCGTCGCGATTGGGTCGCCGACGCCTTGACCCGTGCCGGCAGGCTGGCTTCCGGCAGGCGGAAATCCAGGTAGCCGCTGACGATCAGCGAGTCATAGCCCTCGGGCCGCAGCGGCACCGTGTTCACCGAGAACCCTTGGGACGACATGACAGGGCCGCCGGTTTCGGAGACCAGGTGGAACTCGTAGGCCGGCTCGCCGCGCAGCAGGTTCGCGCACTCGAATACCGAACCGACCGACAGGCCGAGGGGCTGGAAGTTGGGGTAAACGACAAGGGCAACGCTGTGCATGGCGGCTTTCCGGGTGGCGGCAATCGGCCGATTGTGGGTGACGCCCGGTGCGCTGGCAATGGCTTTATCGTCGGCCATTGATGTCCGAAATCCTTGCGGATTCGACATTGTCGGCTGGCTACCCCAGCCCTACCATGAACCCACGTTTTATCACTTTGCGAGGAAGCAGCGATGAAAGTACTGATGGTTTTGACCTCACACGACCAACTGGGCGACACCGGCCGCAAAACCGGTTTCTGGCTCGAAGAGTTCGCGGCCCCGTATTACACCTTCAAGGACGCCGGTGCCGACATCGTCCTGGCCTCGCCAGCCGGTGGCCAGCCGCCGCTGGACCCGAAAAGTGACGAACCAGACTTCCAGACCGAGTTCACCCAGCGCTTCAAGGCCGACCCTGCCGCCCAGCAGGCACTGGCCAGCACCGTGAAACTGGACAGCGTCAACGCCCAGGACTTCGATGCCGTGTTCTACCCGGGCGGCCACGGCCCGTTGTGGGACCTGGCGGAGTCGCCGGTGTCGATCGCCCTGATCGAAGCGTTCGAGCGCGCAGGCAAACCCATTGCCTTCGTCTGCCACGCCCCTGGCGTACTGCGCCATGTCAAGGCGGCCAATGGCGAGCCGCTGGTCAAGGGCCGGCGCGTGAGTGGCTTCACCAACTCGGAAGAAGAGGGTGTTGGCCTGACCGACGTGGTGCCGTTCCTGGTTGAAGACGAGTTCAAGAAGCTCGGGGCGGTGTACGAAAAAGGCCCTGATTGGCAGTCGTTCCTGGTGGAAGACGGCCTGCTGATCACCGGCCAGAACCCGGGCAGCTCCGAGGCGGTGGCTGAGGCATTGGTCAAACGCCTGGCGTGAATACCGCCGTAGGTCTGGGACCGGGCGGGCATGCCGCCGGGTCCTGCCTGCGAGCGCGGGTCAGGCCAACGACTCCCGGGTAATGTCTTGCACCGACCTGGCCCCGGTCAACACCATGGCCACGCGCATTTCCTTTTCAATCAGCTCCAGCAAGTTGCGCACCCCGGCACCGCCCGCGACCGCCAGTGCGTAGACGAACGCGCGGCCCAGCAGCACGGCGTCCGCGCCCAGGGCGATCATGCGCACGATATCCAGGCCGCTGCGGATGCCCGAGTCCGCCAGAATCGACAGCTGGCCTTTCACCGCGTCGGCGATGGCGGGCAGGGCACGGGCGCTGGACAGCACCCCATCGAGCTGGCGGCCGCCATGGTTGGACACCACGATGCCGTCGGCGCCGAACGCCACGGCGTCGCGGGCGTCCTGAGGGTCGAGGATGCCCTTGATCACCATCGGCCCTTGCCAGTATTCGCGTATCCATTCCAGGTCTTTCCAGGAAATGGACGGGTCGAAGTTGTTGGCCAGCCAGCCGATGTAGTCGGCAAGCCCAGTGGGGTTGCCGCGGTACGTGGAGATGTTGCCCAGATCATGGGGGCGCCCCAGCAAGCCGACATCCCAGGCCCACGCCGGGTGAGTGACCGCTTGCAGCATGCGCCGGGTGGCGGCGTTGGGGCCGCTCATGCCCGAATGAGCGTCGCGGTACCGCGAACCCGGCACCGGCATGTCGACGGTGAATATCAGGGTGGTGACGCCGGCAGCGCGCGCACGTTCGAGCGCGTTCTTCATGAAGCCACGGTCCTTGAGCACGTATAGCTGGAACCACATGGGACGCTGGATGGCCGGGGCGACTTCCTCGATGGGGCACACCGACACGGTGGACAAGGTAAAGGGAATGCCCCGTGCCTCGGCCGCCTGCGCGGCTTGCACTTCACCGCGGCGGGCGAACATGCCGGCCAGGCCAATGGGGGCCAGGGCGGCGGGCATCGCCAGGGTTTCGCCGAACAGGCGGGTTTCCAGGCTCAGTTCCGACATGTTGCGCAGCACCCGCTGGCGCAGGGCGATGTCGGCCAGGTCATCGACATTGCGCCGCAGGGTGCGCTCGGCGTAGGCGCCGCCATCGAGGTAGTGGAAAAGGAACGGCGGCAGCTTGCGCTGAGCGGCGGCGCGGTAATCGGTTGAAGCGGAAATGATCATGGAAGGGGCGTTCTCTCACCGGGCAGGAACAGCGCGCATGGCGGCCAGTGGCGAGAAGGGTAGTCCATGTGAGACCGGGCGCAAGCCGCGGTCCCACTGGGTTGCCATGGCCCTGTAGCGGACCCGGCCGCGTCATGACGCCGCGCAGTATCAGACACGCCGCATGCAACGCCCCGCAGCCGCTGCGACGGTCACGGGTAGCCCGCCACCTTGTTCAGCCGCGCCAGGGCGTGGTCGTACATGCGGTTGCGGCGGTGGCCCTGAGCGTAGCCGCCACAGGCGGCCACGGTGCCTGCCTGGATGTGGTCCAGGTAACGAAACAGGCGGCGGGGCGAAATGCTTGCCACCGCCAGGCTCGCTTCGAGCATGCGGTCCTGGAGGGTATAGCCGGGCACCCGGTCGTCCATGCAGAAGTGCAACCCGCGCTGCTTCATCACCTTGGCATTCCACAAGGTACAGAAACTTTTCAGATACACTTCTTTCCACGGTTTTGGATCACGCCCGGGCAAACCGACCGCACGTAACAACCGGCGATAGTGATGTTTGCAATAACGCGAGGTGACACGCCACGCTGTTCGCGCAAGGCCTCGATCAAGTTGCTCGACACAACCGGCGGCGACAATGTTTTCATTGCGTGTGCATTCATTCAGTAACAGCTGGAATACTGCATTGTCGTATATAAATGTATCCGTATGCATAAGCAGTATATGGTCGGTATCAATACGCTCAAGGATCATGTCCAACGCCTTGCCATGGGCAATGTGCCCGGGCTCGCCCGCAGCGGGCACGCGTTCGATGAGGTTGATCCAGTCCAGGCTGCGCAGGTAGGCCGTGCTGGCGTCGGCGGAACCGTTGTCCACGACCCACACGGGTACGTCCAGGCCCCTCAGTTGCTCGCGTAGCAGTTCCAGGCAGTTGCGGGTGAGCTCGGCGGTCCTGTAGTTGACCATGGCGATACTGAAGCGCGGTGGGGTCGAAGCAGGCTGAGTACGGTGCATAAGCGTTGCCTTGATACTCTGGCAGAAGTTAAGTCAAATTGAATGAAGTAACTATCGCGTCGGCAGCGTGAAAATTTCGTCAGGGTTTGTGCAATAAAATGTTTGAATGCCGGATGAAATGTAAAACCATGTAAAGTGATGTTTCGATTTGTTTCGATAGTCTTGAAACATCAGGTGGATGAGCAAATGCGATTGCTCATCCACCGTTCTGTCAGAACGTGGTGCGCAGGCCGACTTCGATGCTGCGTCCCGGTGCCGGGGCGATGTCGCGCAGGATGGAACTCGCGTAGCGGACGGTCTGGTTGGTAAGGTTTTCACCCTTCACGAACGCCAGCCACTGGCTCTGGCCAACGCTGAACCGGTAGCCAGCGCTGGCGCCCAGGGTGGTGTAGCCGTCCGTGCCGGTTTCATTGGCGGGTACGCGGTGCTGGGCGCTGGCGTGCTGCACGTCCAGGCGCGCCTGCCAGTGGTCTTTCTCCCACAGCAGGCCGCTGTTCAGGCGCAGCGGGGCGATGCGTGGCAGGTCTTCGCCATTGTCGAGGTTCTTGGCCCGGGTGTAGTCGCCCGACAGCTCCAACGCCCACTTGCCGAAGGCATTTTCACCCAGGGCCCAATGGTCCTGGGCCTCGATACCCGCGAACCGTGCGCGTACCCCCGAATAGGTGTATTCGGGGATCCCGCTGGCGTCTTCCTCGCCCTCGTCGTTGAGAGTATGGCCGGTGCCCAGCAGGCCGATGTAATTGGAGAAGTGGCTGTAGAACACACCCACGCTGCCTGTGTGCACGCCGTTGTCGAAGCGCAGGGCCAGGTCGCTGGACACCGCCTTTTCCTTGGCCAGGCTGGCGTCGCCGACTTCATAGGTGCCTGTGGCCACATGGGCACCGTTGGCATACAGCTCGTAGAAGGTCGGGGCGCGCTCGGTGTAGGCCAGGGTGGCAGCCAGCGACCATACCGGCGTGAGACTGTACACGGCCCCTGATGACACGCTGGCGGCGGTGAAGTCACTGCGCTTGTCGGCGGCTTCGAAGCGCTCGTTGCCCTGGGCATCGGGGGTGACGCGGGTATGTTCCAGGCGCCCGCCCAGGCTTAGTTTCAGGCGTTCGGTGGCTTGCCAGTCTTCGAGGATGAACAGCGCGGCCGAGTCGGTATCGGTCTGGGGCACGAAGGCCTCTTCGCCCAAGGCCTGGAACTGACTGCGGTTGACCTGCGCGCCAACCACGCCTTCCAGCGGGCCCAGGGGCTGATGACGGCCCTCGATGCGAGCTTCATAGCCCTTGTTCTTGAAGGTGGTGCCGACTTCGCCATCCTCGATTTCGCTGTGTTTGTAGTCGGTGTAGCCGGCGTTCACCTTGACTGACGTGAACGGGCCTTCAAGGTCGCGGATTTGCGAGGCAAATGCGTAGTGGTCCTGCTGCATGCGGATGCGTACGTCGTCCTCGGCGGGCGAACCGTAGTTGGCATCGTAGGTGCTGTAGGACAGGCCTGCGTAACCATGGTCCCAGGTGTAGGAGCCGCCGATGGCGCCGCCGTCCTGGCGGCCATCGCTGTTGGCCAGGCGGTGCTTGCCGCCGTTGTCATCGGCGTCCTCGGAGGCGCGCACGCTGGTGCTGTGGGCATAGCCGGGGATGCGCACGTCATTGAAGCTGCGGGCGTTGGCGTCCAGGTGCAGGGCGAAGGTGCCATCACCGGCTTCCAGCTTGCCGGCGCTGCTGCGGGTGGTGTCGGCGCCGCCATAGCGCAGTTCCCCGGCGCCATGAATGCCCTCGATGGCGTCGACGGGGATACGGTTGTCGAAGGTATTGACCACGCCACCGATGGCAGTGCCTCCATACAGCAACGCCGCCGGGCCGCGAACGATTTCCACGCGCTCGACGTTGACCGGGTCCAGCGGGACTGCGTGGTCGTAGGACAGCGAGGATGCATCCAGCGCACCCACACCGTTCTGCAACAGGCGGATGCGGTCGCCGTCCTGCCCCCGGATGATCGGCCGGCTGGCCCCGGGTCCGAAATAGGATGATGACACGCCAGGCTGGCCATTGAGGGTTTCGCCCAGGCTGCCTTTTTGCGCCAGGGTCAGGGTGTCGCCCGCCAGTACCGTGCTGGCGGCGGCCAGTTCGGTATTGCCCAGGGGGTTGGCGGTGACGACCTGGGGTTGCAGGTCCAGCGCATGGCTGGGGGCGGTGACGAACAGGGCGGCGGCGAGGGGGCTGAAGCGCAGGGGCAGGGGAGTTCGGGGAAAGCGGTGCATCGTGCAAGCCTTAGTGATTGAATTTAATACGTTATATCATAACATTTAGATGTGTTCAGCTTTCTCCCCATCCGAGCCCTTCAGTACATGACCGGTTCGTATAAGGAAGCGCTGCTGCCAGCCAAAGCAATTGGTCGAATAGCCGGTGAACGGGCGGTGAATGTGCGTTACTGGTGAAGCCATCGCATTGGCGATGGCCCCAGGGACTCAGCTGATCATGCGCTTGTCTGCTTTCATTCTTGCCAACATCGAACCCATTGTTCAGGAGTGGGAAAATTTCGCCCGAACCCTGAGCACCGCGGCCCCCCCCTTGAACGCTGAAACCTTGCGGGACCACGCCGAACTGATGCTGCGCACCATCGCTACCGACCTGGACACCGAGCAAAGCCAACGCCAGCAGCGGGACAAGTCACGGGGCCACGGCCCCCTGCAGGAAGGTACCGCGGCGCAGTCCCACGCCATCACCCGCTTGGTGGCCGGCTTTACCATCGACCAGGTGGCCGCTGAATTCCGCTCGCTGCGCGCCAGCGTGGTCAGTCACTGGATGGCGCACATCCAGGCCGGCGGGGCTTTTGATGTGCAGGACCTGATTCGCTTCAACGAAGCCATCGACCAGGCGCTGGCGGAGTCCATCGGCAGTTACACCACTGCGGTGCAAGCCTCGCGCACTATCTTCCTGGGCATTCTGGGCCACGACCTGAGGGCCCCCTTGAGTGCGATTCTGCTGGGAGCTGACGTGTTGCTGCGCACGGATGACCTTGGCGCGCGCGCCACCAAGATCGCGTCGAAGATCTATGCCAGCGTGAAACGCGCCAGCCAGATCGTCGGTGACCTGCTGGACTTCACCCGCTCGCAGTTGGGCCCTGGCATACCTGTGACCAGGACTCACGTGGACCTCGCACCCGTGTGTACCCGCATCGTGGATGAAGCCCGCACCATCTACCCGGAAGCGACCATTGTGTTCAGCGTTACCGGGTCGGCCTATGGACTGTTTGACGGCCCGCGCCTTGAGCAGGTGTTTTCCAACCTGATCGGCAACGCCGTGCAGCATGGCGAGCACCGTTCCCAAGTGACCGTGCACATCGACGGTGGTGGTGATGAAGTCATGTTCAGCGTGCACAATACCGGGCAGCCGATACCCGCTGAGGTCCTGCCACTTATCTTCAATCCCATGGGCCGCTATTCAACCCATGGCGCGGTGGAGCAGGGCCCCCATGCCAGCCTGGGGCTGGGGCTGTTCATTGCCGCGCAGATCGTGGGCGGCCATGAGGGACGTATCGACGTGTATTCGGATGCCGAGTCGGGGACCCGGTTTCTGGTGCATCTGCCCAGGTAGGTGCACAGCGTCGGTCACACCCCCCGCCGGGTCACAGGTCCAGCACCAGTACCGCTGAACGCGCCCGCGAGCAGCACGGTGTGAACTGGTCGTTGGCGGCCTGTTCCGCTTCGGTGAGAAACAGGTCACGGTGCTCAGGCACACCCTCCAGCACCCGGGTCAGGCAGGTGCCGCACACACCTTGCTCGCAAGACACGGGAATTTCTACCCCATGGCTTTCCAGCACCTGTACCACGGTCTTGTCCGCCGGGATCTGGAATGCCTGGCCGCTGCTGGCCAGCCGAACGGCGAAGCTGCCGTCGCCCGCGGTGTCTTGCGGCGCGGCGGCGAAGTATTCGCGGTGCAACTGGGCGTCGGACCAGCCTTGGGCCCTGGCGCTGTCCAACACATGCTGCATGAACCCGCCAGGCCCACACACGTACAGGTGCTGGCCAGGCTGAGGGTTGGCCAGTACCCGCGCCGCGTCGAGGGCCGAACTCGGCTCTTCATCGAAGTGCAGGTGTACCTGGGCTGCGAACGGCGAAGCCTCCAGCCGTTGGACAAACGCGGCGCGCTCGCGGGAACGTGCGCAGTAATGCAGCTCGAATTCGCCACCGCTCTGGGCCAGGTGTTCGGCCATGCTGAGGATCGGGGTGATGCCGATGCCACCTGCGAACAGCACACTGCGCCGGGCATCCGGTACCAGGCCGAAGAGGTTGCGGGGTTCGCTGATCATCAGCCGGGCGCCGCGCTGTACCTGGCCGTGGAGGGCCTGCGAGCCGCCCCGCGAGGCGCTGTCCTTGAGCACGCCGATCACATAGCGGTGGCGCTCCTCGGGGTGGTTGCACAGTGAGTATTGGCGCACCAGCCCGCCGGGCAGGTGCACGTCGATATGGGCGCCAGCGCTGAACGCTGGCAGCGGCTGACCCTGAGCGCAGGTCAGCTCGTAGCTGCAGATGTCCAGGGCTTCGTCATTACGGGATGTCACCACGACTTCAATCATGTCGCACCTTCACATGACGGCCACCGTGGGGTGGCCGTGTCCAAGAGGAAAGAAAAGCGTTACTGGGCGCTGGCGATCAGGTCGGTGGCCGGCGCGCGTTCAGCGGCGATCAGCCGTTCCAGCACTTTGCGCGACTGCACACCCCCGGCGTCGATATTGAGCTTGAGCAGGTTGCGCTGGGGGTTGGCCAGCAGGTTGTGCTGCTGTCGCTCGAGCATCTCCAGGTCTTCGCTGAAGATCTTGCCCTGGCCTTCGCGGATGCTGGCGGTCAGTGCCTGGTCCTTTGGGTTGAAGTTGCGCGCCATGCCCCAGAAATACCAGATGGAGGTATCGGTTTCCGGGGTGATGAAGTCCACCACGATGCTCGACGCCTTGTGCTGGGCGTCAGCGTGGTAGCCGCCTTTGCCGGCATGGGCCACGCCGACCTCGATCAGCACATGGCTGGGCGGGGTGAAACGGCAGATCTGCCAGCGGTCCACCGGGACGTCATCGGCCAGGTCATTGCCCCGCAGGGCCATCTGCCAGAAGGGCGGCGGCATGATGTTTTCCATGTGCCGGGCAGTCACCACTTCGTCGCCGTGCACGGTGGTGACGGGCGGCGCTTCATCGATTTCCTTCTGGCCGATGCTGGAAGCGTGCACGTAGGTTTCGTGGGTCAGGTCCATGAGGTTGTCGATCATCAGGCGGTAGTCGCAACCGATGTGGAACAGCCCGCCGCCGTACGCCCATTCATCGCTGACGGCCCATTCCAGGTGGTGGATCAGGGCAGGGTCGGCCTTGTCCTGCTCGCCCGGCCATACCCAGATGAAGCCGTAGCGCTCCACCACGGCATAGGTCTTGTTGCACGGAAAGCCGCGCACGCGCTGGCCGGGCATGGACTGCACCTTGCCGTCCGCGCCCATGGCCAAGCCGTGATAGCCGCAGACCAGTTGGCCGTCCTCGACATAGCCCAGCGACAGCGGCGCACCGCGGTGCGGGCAGAAGTTTTCGACCGCGGCGACACGGCCTTCGGCACCGCGGTAGAAGGCGATCTGTTCGCCGCAGATTTGCCGGCCCAGGGGTTTTTCAGCGATCTCATCAGGGGTGCAGGCAACGTACCAGGTGTTCTTCGGGTACATGGTGGTTCTCCATTGTGTTTGTTCTTATGGATCCATAAGGCATCAAAAATCGCCTTCACGTCAATATTTATTGATTTTTATGATGTCTATGGATCCATCGATAGCAATGGCCTTGGGCGTTTGTACCCGGCGCGAGGGCGCGGTTTCGTGCAGGCCAAGCCCCGGCACCGCACAGCCGGCTTTCTCTTTCGCCTCAACGTCCTTCCCATCCCCCTGAAGCCATTGCGCAGACATCCCGCTGCGCAAATTGCGGGCGCCAGCTCGGGGAGGGAATTCGTCGAGGTTGAAGAACGCTGAGGTCGCCAGGTTGATCTCCCTGGACAGCAGGCGAAACGGCATGAACGGGTCGCCGCCGCCCATGCAACCTGTTTATTCAAGATGTTGACTTATAATCCAGTATAATGGATATTCCCGAATCCCCCTTCCACGGCACCTCCCATGGACATCAACACCCGTATCGCGACCCGCCTCAGTACCCTGCGCAAATCCCGGCAGTTGTCCCTTGAGGCCCTGGCGGAGAAATGCGCCGTCAGCCGCTCGATGATTTCACTGATCGAACGCGGCCAGAGCAGCCCCACCGCGGTGGTCCTGGAAAAACTGGCCACCGGCCTGGGCGTGCCTCTGGCGGCGTTGTTCGAGGCGCCGGCCCAGGAGCCCGGGCACTTGCTGCGGGCAAGCGATCAACTGCAATGGCGCGACCCGCAGTCGGGTTATATCCGCCGCAACGTCTCACCCAGCGGTGCGCAGTCCGCTGTTCAGGTGGTCGAGGTGCACTTTCCGGCGGGTGCATCGGTGGCCTATGAGACGTCTTCGCGCGACGCTCGGGTCGACCAACAGGTATGGATGCTGGCGGGGCGCATGGACATTCATGTCGGCGAGCAGGCCTATGCACTCGAGATCGGCGATTGCCTGGCCTTTCAGCTGGACCGCCCCATCCGCTTTCACAACCCGCACGATGAACCGGCTCGCTATGCCGTGATCATCGTCACCGATGCTTACCGCTAAGGACAGTCAACCATGCACATCAAGCGCCTCACCCAACTCGACGACGCCCTCTGCACCCAACTCGCCGATATCCTTGTCGACTGTGTCGAAGGCGGCGCTTCGGTGAGCTTCATGCTGCCCCTGTCACCCGCCCGTGCGCAGGCCTTCTGGCAAGGCTTGCGCGCCAGTATCGAGGCGGGCGAACGGGTGCTGCTGGTGGCTCAGGATGAACAAGGACAACTGCTGGGCACCGTGCAATTGGTACTGGCCCAGCCTGAGAACCAACCCCACCGCGCCGATATCGCCAAATTGCTGGTGCACCGCCGCGGCCGTCGGCTAGGTGCAGGGCGTGCCCTGATGGAAGCGGCCGAACGGGAAGCGGCTGAGGCGGGCAAGAGCGTGCTGGTCCTGGACACCGCCTCGGGCGATGCCGAGCGCCTCTACCAGCGGCTGGGCTGGCAGGCGGCCGGGCAGATTCCGGCGTATGCGCTATGGCCGGCGGGCGGGTTGTGCGCGACCACGGTGTTCTACAAGTTCGTGGGAGGCTTTCAGTAACCCGTGGTATCAGCCCTCGGCAGGGGGGCAGTGTTCCCGGGCGTCCTTGAGCGTGTGTTCAACCGCCACCAGCCTGGTATGGCTTTTCTGGTACCGTGCGTGGGGATGCTCGAATCAGGCGGCAACAAGGGAGTGCCAGGATGACGAAGAAATTCATGATGAACCACGAATGCCCGTCGCCCGCCGCGGCGCTGGCCATTGCCGAAGCCGTTCTGCGCACTCGTTACCCCGACGCCTCTTTTGCGTTCGTGGCCGGTTCGATCATGCGGGGGCAGGGCACCTACCTTTCGGATATCGACCTTGTGGTCGTATACGCCCATCTGCAAGCAGCACGCCGCGAATCATTCGTGGTCCAGGGGGTGCCGGTGGAGGCGTTCGTTCATGACCTGCGGACGCTGGCGTGGTTCGTCGATGCCGACGTTGACCGTGGGCGGCCCAGCCTGCTCAATATGGTTGCCGAGGGGGTCGCCATTGGGGAGGCCGCGCAGCAGGCCGAGCCGTTGCGCCGCGAGGTGGTACAACGGCTGGCCGATGGGCCGTCGCCCATGACGTCAGCAGCCTTGAACCTGCTGCGCTACGAAATCACCGACGCGGTGGACGACCTGCGCGGCCAGCGGTCGGACGCCGAGAAGATGGCCATCGGCGCCATGCTGCACCCCAGGCTGGTAGAGGTGGCGTTGCGTGGCCGGGGCCGGTGGTATGGCACCGGCAAATGGGCACCGCGGCTTTTGGCGCAGATAGATCCGGCGCTGGCAGAGCGTTTTGACCGCGCGTTCCAAGGGTTGTTTGTGTCGGGGGCCGCAGCGCCCGTCATTCAATTGGCCGAGGAGGAATTGGCGCCCCATGGTGGTTTGCTGTTCGATGGCGACTGCCGCGTCGCACCAGTCGAGTGGCGAACCTGACAGGGCCTGTTGCCCCGTTCTGCCTGTAGCGTGAGCATAAGGCACACCGCGCCTGCCGCCCGCGCGGCCTCACGGCTGCTACACGCCTTGCGCAGCGTCCGGGCTTGGCTTGGCGACCCCCAGCCCACGCAGCAACAGGTCGGTCAGGAACCGCGAATACTGCTGCGCCAGTGCTTCATCGCTGCTATCGGTGAAGAGCACATTGAACAAGGGCTGGGCCGTGGCGAAGAACGTGCAGGCCCCGACCAGCGCAACGTGCAGCATCCGCGCGTCTATTTCCGGCATGCCGGGAACGGGCGGCCTGGCCTGCAGCAGCGCCTCGCTCAGGGCCACACCGCGCTGGGCGATGGTGTCCAGCGCTTCGCCGGTCTGCGGGTCCTGGCCCTGGTAAATCTCGCGCAGCACCAGTTGCACGAAATGCGGGTTTTGCCGGCCGATGTCGATGATCAGGCGAATGCGCCGGTAGAGCATCTTCTCGACGTCCTGACCATCCTCGGGTGCCTGGCTGCCCAGTTGCGTCACGTCCAGCAGTTGCAGGGTGGCGGCGCGCAGCAGACCGTCCTTGCCGCCGAAGTAATAGCGGATCAGCGCGGGGTCGACGTTTACCTGCCGTGCGATGTCCTGCAAGGTCAGGTCTGTGGGCGAGCAGGTGCGCAACAGGCCCAGGGTGGCGTCGATCAGCCCTTCGCGGCCAATGGCGACCTTGTGGGCGGGGCGCCCGCGTTTTTTCTTTTCGGTTGGAATGTCCATGGCCAGGGATCATACCTTGAGGAAACACCAATTTGGGTAGGCCGGTGACAATTTGCTGCACCCTGGTGCAGCCGGTTGAACACGCCCCCGTGTTTCGTTAGTGGCACAGGTTAACCCATTGAATTTCAACGCCTTTAAATTAATTCCTTTTTAAAGGAATTAATGGCATTCAATCTGCATTGCCTCTCTTCATCTACCAGAGGAGAGCAGCAACCATGAAGATTGCCATCATCGGCGCCGGCATCGGCGGGTTATGCGCCGCCATCGCCCTGCAGCGTGCCGGCCACCCCGTCACTGTGTATGAACAGGCACAGGGTTTCCTGCGCGTGGGCGCCGACATCAACCTCACGCCCAATGCCGTGCGCGCCCTGGATGGGTTGGGCGTGGGCGCCGCCGTGCGCGAACCGGCGGCGCGGCCCAGCCACCGCATCAGCCGGCTGTGGGACAGCGGTGAAGAGACCTCACGCCTGGCCATGGGCGACACCGCCGAACAGCGTTATGGCGCGCCGCAACTGACCATTCACCGCGCCGACCTGCTGGCGGCCCTGGCCGGGGCCTTCCCCCTTGAGCAGGTACGGTTCGCCAAGCGCTGCGAGTCCATCACCCAGGACGAAACCGGGGCCACCTTGACGTTCGTGGACGGCACCCGCGCCCAGGCTGACCTGGTGATCGGCGCCGACGGCATCCACTCTGCCGTGCGCACCACGATGTTTGGTACCGAGCAGCCACGTTTCACTGGCGTCGTGGCCTACCGTGCCGTGGTCCCGGCGCACAAGGTGGCCCATGTGCCGGACCTGCAGGCCTTTACCAAATGGTGGGGCCCCAACCCGCACAGCCAGATCGTGACCTTCCCGCTGAACCGTGGCCGCGACATCTTCATTTTCGCCACCACCGCCCAGGACAGCTGGCACCTGGAAAGCTGGACCACCCGCGCCAGTGTCAGCGAGCTGCAGAGCCCTTACGCCGCCTTCCACCCTGACGCCGTGGCGCTGCTGCACGCCTGCGATGAAGTGCTCAAGACCGCCCTCTATGAGCGCGATCCGCTACCGCGCTGGACCGAAGGGCGCCTGACCCTGCTGGGTGACGCCTGCCACCCGATGATGCCGTTCATGGCCCAGGGCGCGGGCCAAGCCATCGAAGACGCCGTGGTGCTGGCCCGTGCCTTGAGCCTGCCCGGGCTTGAGCTGCGTGCGGCCTTGCAGGTTTACGAAGACGCGCGTCTGGCGCGCACCAGTCAGATCCAGATTGGTTCGCGCGGCAACCAGTGGCTCAAGGGCGCCGGCAGTGCCGACTGGGTCTACGGCTATGACGCCTGGACCGTTGCCCTGGGATGAACCAGAGGCCGTTGCTCACACCGCCTGCTAACCCGAGGAACCTGAGATGCTCAGCGAAGAAAAGAACCGCACACTGACCCAGGTGGGCCCCGGTACCCCCATGGGCGATTACCTGCGCCGTTACTGGCAACCCATCGCCGGCGAAAGCGAGTTCGATGACAAGCCCATCAAGACCCTGACCCTGATGGGCGAGGACCTGGTCCTGTACAAGGACCTTGGCGGCACCTTTGGCCTCATGGACCGCCGTTGCCCCCACCGTAACGCCGACATGTCCTACGGTTACGTGGAACAGTCGGGCCTGCGTTGCAGCTACCACGGCTGGCAGTTCGACCAGAAGGGTGGCTGCCTGCACCAACCCTATGAAGACACCTGCGACCCCACCGGCCGCATGCGCGCCAAGACCCGCATCAAGGCGTACCCGGTGGTGGCCAAGGCCGGCCTGCTGTGGGCCTACCTGGGCCCGCTGCCAGCGCCGCAGTTGCCCGATTGGGAACTGTTCAACTACAAGAACGGCTTCGCCCAGGTTGTCTGTGCCGAGATCCCGTGCAACTGGTTCCAGTGCCAGGAGAACTCCATCGACCCCGTGCATTTCGAATGGACCCACAACAACTGGACGCTGCGCCAGCAAAGCGATGATGTCGACTACGTGCCCACTCACCTGCAACTGGCCTTCGACGAATTCGACCATGGTTTTGTTTATCGGCGCCTGCGTGAGGGCGAGGCCAGCGACGATGTGATGTGGAATGTGGGCCGTGTGACGCTGTGGCCCAACGGGTTTTACCTGGGCCACCATTTCGAATGGCGGGTGCCCATCGACGACCATCGCACCCTGAGCATCCTGTGGGTATTCAGCCGTGTTCCTACTGAGCAGGAGCCGTATGTGCAGGAGAAGATCCCGACCTGGTACGGGCCCATCAAGGACCCGGTCACCGGCCGCTGGATCACCAGCCACGTGGCCAACCAGGATTTCGTGGTGTGGGTGGGGCAGGGCGAGATCACCGACCGGACGCGCGAGCACCTGGGGCAGAGCGACCGGGGCATCGTGATGATGCGCCGACGCTTTTTCGAGGAGCTCGATGCCTTGCGCGAAGACCCTGCGCATATCCCCAAGGGCCTGATCCTTGACCCGGAAAAGAACCGTGATGTGTACCTGCCGTCGGCGTGTCGCGATGAGCTCATCCAGGGGTTGCCCCGGGAGCAGTTGGCCGCGCATCCGTTGCTGGGGCCGTACCTCAAGGACTTCTTCGGGCAGGCAGGGCAGCCGCCTCAGGTGCGTGCGGCCTATGAGGAGGCGGTGGGCCAGAAAATGAGCGGGGCGCAGTTCTTTGCCGTGCATGGCAGTCGGCGCTAGGGCTTGCAGCGGCAAGGTTTCGCTCCCGCTTCGCCCGGTCCTGCCCGAGGCGTTGGTGCAGGCCCGGGCGAAGCTCGGGAAGCGGCCACCACACAACTACCAGAACCACGAAGGTAATAACCATGAAAAGCCTGATCCGATGGTGCGTGTCTGCTGTGTTTGTTTTCCCGTTGCTGCTCCCGGCCGTGCAGGCCGATGTCCAGGACGTCACCTTCCTGATGCCCGCACCCCCCAACCTGCCCGGCTTCGCGCCGTGGATCATTGCCCAGCAGAAAGGCTATTACGCCCGACTGGGCCTGCGGGTGAACTGGGTGACGGCCAAGGGCGGGGTCGATGTGGCCAAGCAGGTGGGTGCCGGCAATGCCCTGTTCGGCGCCGCCAGTGGTGATGTGCCGGTCATCGTCCGCGCCAACGGCGTGCCGGTGCGCAATGTCGCTGTGCTGGGTACTCACGGTTACACCCTGCTGGCTACCGACGCGGCTCAGCATATCGATGCCATCGAGCAGCTGCGCGGCAAGACCGTGACCGTCATGTCTTACTCGGACTCTTTGTACTACGCCTTGCTGGCCTCGCTGCGCAAGGCTGGAATGAGCAAGAACGACGTCAATATCCAGGCCGCGGGGCCGGCGGGCGTGTGGCAACTGCTGGCCGATGGCAAGGCCGATGCCATGGCCGGGTCGCCCGACTGGGTGGTCAATGCCCAGGAGGCCGGGCGGCCTTTGCAACTGATTCCCCAGGCGCAGATGTTCGACAGCATGGCCCAGTCGATCCTGGCCTCCGATGACGCCATCGCCCAACACCCCGACCTGGTGCAAAAGATGGTCGACGGCACGTTGATGGGCTTGCGCGACATCCTTCAGGACCCGGCCCAGGCGGCCAGGACCTTCGTCGCGGCGGTACCGGCTTACCAGGGCAAGGAGCACAAGGTGGAACAGATCCTGGCTCTGTACCGCCAGTACGTCTACGGCCACCAGGAACGCCTGGGGCAGATCCAGCCGGAGCGGGTGGCCGATTCGGTGCGCTTCTTCAGCGAGGAAGGCATCGTCAAGTCGACGTTGCCTACGGATGAGTACTTCACCAACCGTTTCATCGGCGCGCTGCCGGCTTCACAGCCCTGACCGAGCGCGGTTTCGCAACACCAACCAGATCCAATCCAATCATTGGGCATGCGGTGGCCGCCTTGACGGCGCCCTGCACGCCAGGCAGGAGTGTGGGCGATGGCTTTATTGAAGTGGAGTGCAGTGGTAGTGGGCATGGGCCTGATCAATGCCCCGGGGGCGATGGCGGCGGCGTTCGTCAGTGGTCAGGCCGACGCCAAGGGCTTTGTCGAGGACGCCTCGTTGAACCTGCTGCTGCGCAACTATTACTGGAACCGTGACAACCAGAACGGTGCGCCGGATGCCCGTGACTGGACCCAGGGCATTCAGGGCGTGTTCACCTCGGGCTTCACCCAGGGCACGGTGGGCGTGGGGGTGGACGCCTTTGGCTACCTGGGCCTGAAATTGTGGGCGCCGGAGCGGTATTCGGTGCCTGGCTATGTGTCCGGCAACCTCACCGAAGGCGCTGACGGCCACCCTGACGATAGCTATGGCAAGGCGGGTGCGGCGTTGAAGGTGCGGGTGTCGCACACCTTGCTGAAGGCCGGTGACATGCAGCCGTCCACCAGCCCGGTGTTCGCCGTAGGCGGCAGCCGGTTGACGCCAGTGACCGTCAGCGGCCTGCAGTTGATGAGCAGTGAAGTCACCCACCTGGACCTGGAAGCGGGGCATTTCTACTCCGGTACCAGCCAGGACCAGACCAACCGCAATGGCAGCCTCTGGGCCGCGTACGCGAACCGGCCGTCCAGTGCCATGGACTACGCGGGCGGGCGCTATGCCCTGGGCGACACGCCGTGGAGTCTTGGCGTGTATGGCGGGCGGCTGGAGGATATCTGGAACCAGTACTACGCCAACCTCAACTACACCCGGGCGCTGTCCGATAGCCAGTCGCTGGCAGTGGATTTCAACTATTACCGCACCACGGACCAGGGCGCTGCCCGGGCGGGGACCATCGACAACAACACCTTCTCCCTGCAGGCCGGGTATACCTTTGCCGCGGCCCATACCCTGACGCTGGGCTTCCAGAAGATCAACGGCGACACGCCGTTCGATTACGTGGGCACGGGTGACAACAACCGGCCGGGGGACTCCTGCTTCATCGCCAACTCGGTGCAGTACTCGGACTTCAACGGGCCGGGGGAGAAGTCCTGGAAACTGCAGTACGACCTGAACATGGCGGCGTATGGGGTGCCGGGCCTGACGTTGATGACCCGCTACGTGTACGGGTACGACATCGATGGTACGCACTTGTCGCCCAGCAGTGCGTATTACGGCATGTATGGCGCCGATGAACGCCATCATGAAACCAACGTCGAGGCCAAGTACGTCATTCAGTCGGGGCCGGCGCGGGACCTGTCCATTCGTGTGCGCCAGGCTTGGCACAGCGCCACGGCGGGGGACCCGGACGGGGATGCCAACGAGTTTCGATTGATTGTCGACTACCCGATCGCCATCTTCTGAGCCGTGGCCAGCTGTACGGCGTCGTTCTCTGCCGAGCTTCGCCCGGTCCCACAGGCGCCCCTTGCGGAACCGGGCAGCCAGGTCCATCAGGGTAACGGCATGCGTCGTCGTACAACCAAATACGCTATGATGCGTGTTCCCTGAAAACCGAGACTGCTGTCGCTGATGGACAACCACGATCCCCATGCCAGTGTTCGACGCCGGCACCGTAGCCTGGCGCAGGACCTGGTGACCGAGCTGTCGCGGCGCATCCACAGCGGTGAGCTGCGCTCGGCGACCAAGCTGCCGACTGAATCCCAGGTCATGGCGGAACACGGGGTCAGCCGCACGGTGGTACGCGAGGCGATCTCGCGCTTGCAGGCGGCAGGGCTGGTGGAGACCCGCCATGGCATTGGTACCTTTGTCCTGGACCTGCCCAGCCCCAGTGGTTTTCTCATAGACCCCGCCAGTATCGTGACGCTGGAGGATGCGTTGGCGGTGCTCGAGCTGCGTATCAGCCTGGAAACCGAGGCCGCGGGCCTTGCCTGTGCCCGACGCACCGACGCGCAACTGCGCCTGATGCGCGAATCGCTGGACGCCCTCAATGCACGGGTGATCAGCGTCGAATATGCGGTGGCGGCGGACTTCCAGTTTCACCAGCAGATCGCCCTGGCCACCGGCAACCCGTATTTCACCGACATCATGCTGCACATGGGGGTGAGCATCCTGCCCCGGGTGCGGGTGCACTCAGCGCGCGTACGCGATAACAACGAGCCTTACCTTGAGCGCTTGAGCCGCGAGCATGAAGACATCTACACCGCTATCCTGCGCCGCGACGCCGATGCCGCCCGGGCGGCGATGCGCCTGCACCTGTCCAACAGCCGCGAGCGCATGCGCCGGGCCTATGAAGCGGCAGGCGCCGAGGTGTTGAACAGCTGAGCCAGGCGCTAGCCAGTCACAACCTCGATGCAGACGCATCCGCCCAGCGCCTGCAGAGAGGTCTGTTTTGCCGGTAGCGGCCACCTTTACACGGCGGGGAACGGCCCCGCCGCCGTGAAGGGGCCGCCTTGCAAGCCGCTACCCGGCTCGTCCGCCGCGGGCGCGGGCTGGCGTTCGATCTGGGCGCGGAACATTTCCGAGCTGTCCCGGGGCGCATAGTCCAAGTGCGCGGCATGCCGGTTGTTCCACCACAGGTCGCGGTTGGCGGACACGCCATAGACCACGCTGTGGCCCACGTCCTCGGCCAGCAACGCGCGGGCCACCAGGTGCTCCAGGTCCGGGTAGCTCAACCAGGTGCTGAGCATGCGCCGGTTGCGTGGCTCGGGGAACGAAGAGCCGATGCGCAGGCTCACGGTCTCGATGCCGTACCGGTGGAAATAGAACGTCGCCATGTCCTCGCCGTACGCCTTGGACAACCCGTAGTAGCTGTCCGGGCGCCGCTGGGCGTGGGTGTCCAGTTCGACCCCCTGAGGGTAGAACCCGGTGACGTGGTTGGAACTGGCAAAGACGATCCGCTTCACGCCCTGTTGCCGCGCCGCTTCGTACACATGAAAGGTGCCGCGGATGTTGGCGTCCAGAATGTCCTCGAACGGCCGCTCCACCGACACACCGCCCAGATGAACGATGGCATCCACGGCCTCGGCCAGCCCGAGCACGCCGGCCTTGTCCGCCAGGTCGCAGCGGTGCACTTCTTCATGGGCGCCACGGCTGGGTGCCAAGGGGGTGATATCCGAGGCCCGGATGATGTGGGCGTGAGCCTGCAAGGCGTCGCGCAGCACCTGGCCCAGGCCACCGGCGGCGCCGGTCAGCAAAATACGGTTGAAGGGTTTGAATGGGGTCATGGTCGGTTCTTCCAATGAACGGTTGGGTGGCAAGGCTTACTTGAAGTTGTACAAAACGCCCAGGCGCCAGCGCACCTGGCGGTCGTCGGAGGTGGTGTCGACTTTCACATCGCCGATCTCCATGAAGGGCACCCACTGCTGGGTGAGCTTGTACTTGATGATCAGGTTCTGTTCGTAATCGCTTTTGCGGTTGTCGTAGCGGATGTAGTCGGTCTTGAAGTAGATGAACTGGTATTCGTACGCCCACTTGCTGGCCGGCGTGTAGCCCAGCCAGCCTTCGAAGCGGTTGATGCGCTGGTCATCCTTGGCGTGGTCGGGCATGTCTTCGTCGACCTTGTCGCGGTCCAGCTTGCGGGTGTCCAGCCGGTAGCGGGTGGCCACGTAGAACGCATCGCTGAGCTTGTGCTTGTACTTGAGCCCGAATTTGTAGGTGGTGGCGTCGCTGGAACTGTCCATCTGGAATGCCGGCGTCAGGGTGCCCTGCGGGTTGAGTACATAGTTGTAGCTCACCGTGAATTCATGGCCGTTGTTGACCATGTTGTCGTAGGCCACGTCCTGGCGGTCGCCGGCGGTGCGGTATTTCATTTCGGCTTCAAAGCCCAGGCCACTGTCCAGCCGGTAGTTGAGCTTGATGCGATCGGCGTGGGCGCGGTCGTCGTCGGTGTACTGGTGGCGGTAATCGATGCTGGCGGTGTCCGCGTGGGCCTGAAAGGGCAGGCCAAGCGCCGCAGCGGTAACGAGCATGCGTAGGGTGGTGTTCATACGGTCTTCTTTTCTTGTTTTTGTGAGGACTGCGTCAGGCACGAAGATGAGTATGGGTCTCATCTGTTGTGTTAAATATACGTTATCGTACGACAAGATGACTCGTCCACGAAAAAGAACCTGTTGCGTGGTATTTTTTCAATGAATGCCATCTAGAACGGGCGTATCAACAAGGTGGCCATCATCGTTAGTCATTGCTGAAACAGAGATGACAGGCGATATCCCAAGTGAAAAGCGTGTAAAAAAGGATTTCATGAAGGGGTTTTCAATCGTTGTACGATGACTTATGCTCGCCCTCAACGGAGCCCGCTCCTGTCGTCATTCCAATAACAAAAGGCTGAAGACGCCCATGAGAATCACCGCAGTCAACGTCCAGGTGTTCACTTACCCCACCCGTCGCGCTGTCGACAGCGCTGGCCATGCCCACCCGGGCGACGTCACCCAGGCGCAGATGGCTTTGCTGCGTATTCGCACCGAAGGCGGCCATGAAGGCTATGCCTTCGGCGCGCCGGAGCTGATTCGCCCCTACGTGCTGGATGGTTTCGTGCGCAAGGTGCTCATTGGCCAGAACGCCTTTGACCGGGAGAAAATCTGGCACGACCTGGCCCACTGGCAGCGCGGCAGCGCCAGCCAGCTCACTGACCGCGCCTTGGCTCTGGTGGAGCAGGCGTTGTGGGACTGGGCGGGGCGCAAGCTCGGCGTGCCGGTGCACAAGTTGATCGGCGGCTTTCGCGACAAGGTGCCGGCCTATGGCTCGACCATGTGCGGCGATGAACTGCCGGGCGGCCTGGCCACCCCCGAGGACTACGGCCGCTTCGCCGAGACCCTGGTACAGCGTGGTTACAAGGCGATCAAGCTGCACACCTGGATGCCACCGGTGTCGTTCGCGCCCAGCCCGCGCATGGATGTCAAGGCCTGCGCCGCAGTGCGCGAAGCCGTGGGCCCGGACATCGCCCTGATGCTCGATGGCTACCATTGGTACAACCGCACCGACGCGCTCTACATCGGGCGCGAGCTGCAGAAGCTCGACTTCGCCTGGTTCGAGGAACCGATGATGGAAGAGTCCGCCGAGTCCTATGCCTGGCTGGCGGGCCAGCTGGACATTCCGGTGCTGGGGCCCGAAACCCTGGCGGGCAAGCACCTGAGCCGGGCCAGTTGGGTCAAGCACGAGGTGTGCGACATCCTGCGTGCCGGGGTGGCCGGGGTAGGGGGCATAGCTCCGTGCCTCAAGGTGGCGCACCTGGCCGAATCGTTCGGCATGGACTGCGAGATTCACGGCAACGGCGCCGCCAACCTCGCGGTGGTAGGGGCGATCAAGAATTGCACCTGGTATGAACGGGGCCTGCTGCACCCTTACCTGGATTACGACGAAGTGCCGGCGTACCTCAAGCGCCTGGTCGACCCGATGGACAAGGACGGTTTCGTGCACCTGTCGGCGCTGCCTGGCCTGGGCGAGGACATCGATTTCGACTTCATCGAGACCCACACACTCAACAGCTTCTGACCGAACAGGGGCCCCCGGTAAACGCCGGGCGGCCCAGCGCCGAATAACTATAAAAAAGGCACTCCCGTTATGAGCATTTTCCCCTCGCTATGGGCGCGGGTACTCGCGGCCATCATGGTGGTTGGCGTGGTACCCGGCGCCGATGCAAGAACGCCGGTCGACCAGTTGATCGTCGGCATGAGCATGGTCAACCTGCTGTCGCTGGACCCGGCGGCCGCCACCGGCCTGGATGTGGCCGAGGTCAACGCCAACCTCTACGACATGCTGCTGGTGCAGGACGTCGCGGAGCCCGACCGGCTGCTACCGGCGCTGGCTGAACGCTGGCAGGTCAGCGACGACCGTACCACCCTGACCTTTACCCTGCGCCCCGGCGTGCGCTTTCAATCCGGCAACCCGCTGACCGCAGACGACGTGGCCTGGTCGCTGCAACGGGTGCTCAAACTCAACCTGGCCCTGGCCTCCACCTGGAAAGCCTACGGCTTCACCGCCGCGAACGCCGAGCGTTACCTGCGCGCCCAGGATGCCAACACCTTCGTGCTGCAATTGCCACGGCCCAGCGACCCGCTGCTGGTGCTCAACACCCTGGCGACATCCCCCAGTGCCTTTGTCCTCGACCGCAAGACTGTCCTGGAACACCAGAAAAACACTGACCTGGGCGCCGCCTGGCTGACCACCCACGCCGCTGGCAGTGGCGCGTTCGTGCTCAATGACTGGCGCGCCAACGACGTGCTGCTGATGAGCCGTTTCGACGGCTACTGGGGTGGGCCTGCAAAACTCAAACGGGTGGTCATGCGCAACATGACCGAGTCACAGTCGCTGCGGCTGATGATCGAACGCGGCGACCTGGACATCGCCAAGGGCATGTCGGCGCCGGATATCAGCGCCCTGCAGCACAACGACAAGGTGCGCACCCAGACCTTGCAGCGCGGCACTCTGTATTACGTGGCGCTGAGCATGAAACAGCCGGTGTTTGCTGATGAACGCGTGCGCAAGGCCATCCGCGCGTTGATCGATTACCAGGGCATCAACCAGACCGTCATGCCCCATTACGGCGTGATCAACCAGCGGCCCTTGCCCCTGGGGCTGGCCGCGCGGCTGCCCGATCCCGGCTACCGCCTGGACGTGGAACAGGCGCGCCGGTGGCTGGCTGAAGCCGGGTACCCCCAGGGCTTCAAGACCACGATACGGGTGCTGGCCGAGCCGCCCTTCATCAACATCGCCGCCAGCCTGCAAGCCACCCTGGCCCAGGCCGGTATCGAGGCCAGCATCATCACCGGCACCGGCAACCAGGTGTATGGCGCCATGCGCGAGCGCAACTTCGACATCATTGTCGGCCGTGGCGGCGGCGGGGCCGAGCGGCACCCGCACTCCAGCCTGCGCACCCTGGTGTATAACCCCGACAACCGCGACGAAGCCCGGTTGAGCAACTTCCAGGGCTGGCGCACGGCCTTCTTCAGCCCCGAGCTGAACCGCCTGATCGAACAGGCCGAGGTCGAACCCGACGCCAGCAAGCAGTTGGCCGCCTACCAGCAGATCCAGGTACGACTGGACCAGCAGGTGGGCGCCATCGTGCCGATCTCGCAGATGACCGACACGGTGCTGGTGTACGCCGACGTGACCGACTTTCACGGCCACAGTGCCGCCACCACGCGCTACAAGGACGTGTACAAAACACGCTGAGCGGCACGGACGAAACGCGCGTGCCGGGTGCCCCGGCCACGCATGATCAGGAGCTCATTATGGTTGTCATGACTGCCTCTGCCCTGGGCGCCCGCGCCTCTGGCACCGCCCGGCGCGCCAGCACGGTGCTGGTGACGTTGCTGGGCTTGTTGATGTTGACGTTCTTCATTGGCCGGGTGATGCCGCTGGACCCGGTGCTGGCGGTGGTCGGGCCGGATGCGGACCATTCCACCTACCAGCAGGTGTACCTGGCGATGGGCCTGGACAAACCCCTCTGGACCCAGTTCGGGCTGTACCTCAACGACTTGCTGCACGGCAATTTCGGCAATGCCCTGCTGACCGGCCACCCGGTGCTTGACGATATCCGCCGGGTGTTTCCCGCCACCCTGGAACTGGCCACCCTGGCCATCCTGTTCGGCGTGCTGATCGGCCTGCCGCTGGGCGTGTGCGCCGCCAGCAACCAGGGCCGCCTGGGCGACCATGTGGCACGGGTGATCACCCTGTTCGGCTATTCCACGCCGATTTTCTGGCTGGGGATGATCGGCCTGCTGGTGTTCTATGCCTGGCTGGGCTGGGCCGGCGGAGCAGGGCGCATCGATCTGGGGTACGACGGCCTGGTACCGGACGTGACCGGCCTGTTGTTGATCGACACAAGTCTGGCGGGGGACTGGGAGGCCTTCGCCAGCGCCCTGCGCCACATCCTGTTGCCGGCGCTGATCCTGGGCCTGAACTCCGTGGCCTACATCAGCCGCATGACCCGCAGCTTCATGCTCGAACAGCTGTCCCAGGAGTACATCATCACCGCCCGGGTCAAGGGCCTGTCCCGGCGCCAGGTGGTGTGGGGCCATGCCTTTCGCAACATCCTGGTGCAGTTGCTCACGGTGGTGGCGCTGGCGTACGGCTCGCTCCTCGAAGGCGCGGTGCTGATCGAGACCGTGTTCGCCTGGCCCGGGTTCGGCCAGTACCTGACCAGCAGCCTGATGCTGGGTGACATGAACGCGGTGATGGGCTGCGTGCTGGTGATCGGCCTGATCTTCGTGGCGCTGAACCTGATCAGCGATGCGCTGTACAAGGTGTTCGACCCCCGTACCCGTTGACCGACCCGGGCGGGGCCGTACCGTGACAACCATAAGAAGAAGGAACCTCGAATGAAGACTGCTACCTGCGCACTGCCCCTGCGCCTGCTGTTCGCGGCGCTGGCGCTGGGGCCGCTGACCCAGGCCTGGGCCAAAACCCCGGCCGACCAGTTGATCGTGGGCATGAGCCTGGTCAACCTGTTCTCCCTGGACCCGGCCAATGCTCCCGGCCTGGATGCCTCAGGCATCAATGCCAACCTCTACGACACCCTGGTCAAGCGCGATCAGGGCGACCCGGAAAAGCACCTCCCCCAGTTGGCCGAGCGCTGGGACGTGAGCGACAACGGCCGCCGGGTCACGTTTCACCTGCGTCAGGACGTGACGTTCCACTCCGGTAACCCGCTGACGGCCACCGATGTAGCCTGGTCGCTGTACCGGGTGATGAAGCTCAACTACGGCCTGGCCACCACCTGGAAAGCCTACGGTTACACCCGCGACAACATCCAGGCACTGATACGCGCCACTGACCTGCACACCCTGGTCATCGACCTGCCCCAGGGCATGGACCCGTTGCTGGTGATCGATTCGCTGGCCACCTCGCCCAGTGCCGTGGTGGTGGACCGCCAGTTGGCCCTGGCCCACGAGAAGAACGGCGACCTGGGCGCTGCCTGGCTGATCACCCACGAAGCCGGCAGCGGCCCCTTCGTGTTGAGTAAATGGAACGCCAACGACGTACTGGTGCTGACCCGTTTCGATCGCTATTGGGGTGGTGCCGCCGCGCTCAAGCGGGTGGTGATGAGCAACATGACCGAGTCGCAGTCCCTGCGCCTGATGCTCCAGCGCGGCGACCTCGACCTGGCCTATGGCATGGCCGCGCCCGACGTGCGTGCCCTGGACGGCGAGCGTGGGCTGCAGGTGCAGTCGCTGCCCCGGGGCACGATGTACTACGTGGCCATGAGCATGAAACAACCCGAGTTCGCCAAGCGCGAGGTCCGCGAAGCGGTGCGCAGCCTGATCGATTACCAGGGCATGGACCGGCAGGTGATGCCGTACTACGGCACGCTGAACCAGCGGCCCATGCAGTTGGGGCTGGCGGCGCGCCTGCCCGACCCGGGTTACCGGCTGGATGTGGCCCACGCCAGGGAACTGCTGGCACAGGCGGGCTACCCCGATGGTTTCAGCACCACCATCCGCACCCTGTCGGAACCGCCGTTCATTGATATCGCCGCGCGCCTGCAGGCCACCCTGGCCCAGGGCGGGATCAAGGCCAGCATCATCACCGGTACCGGCAACCAGGTCTACGGTGCCATGCGCGCACGCAACTTCGAGATCATCGTCGCCCGGGGGGCGGAGCGCTACCCGCACCCCTACTTCAGCCTGCGCACGTTCGCCTACAACCCCGATAACCGCGACAGCGCCGGGTTGCCCAACTTCCAGGGCTGGCGTGCGTCGTTCTTCGACCCGTCGCTCAATGGCCTGATCGACCAGGCCGGCGCCGAGCGCGACACCGGCAAGCGCCTGAGCCTGTACCACCAGGCCCAGGCCCGGTATGACCAGCAAGTGGGGCCGATTCTGATGCTGTCGCAAATGACCGACACCGTGGTCAGTGCCGCCGATATCAAGGGCTTTACCGGCGACGATGCCGGGGCGACGCGATACCTGGGTGTCCACAAGCAACGTTGAAGGCTGCCGGTAGGCCTTGTGATCCTGAACCTGAGACGAGAACGTGCCCATGATTGTCAATCTGTCACCCAGCGATGCCCCTGCCACGCCGGGACTGGAACGCACCCCCGGGTCGAGTTTCGACGCGTTGTGCGCAAATGCCCTGAAAGTGCTGCGCCACCTGTTGCGCAACCCCATGACCCTGGCGGGCCTGCTGGTGGCGACCCTGCTGGTGGTGGTCGCCCTCTTCGCCCCCTGGATCGCCACCCACGACCCGGTGGCCCAGGACCTGGCCAGCGCCCTGCAGGCGCCGGGCGCCGCGCACTGGTTCGGCACCGACGAGTTCGGCCGGGACGTGTTCAGCCGCCTGGTGCACGGCGCGCGCATCACCCTGTACATCATCGCCCTGGTAACGGTGATCGTCGGCCCGGTCGGCCTGTTCATCGGTACCGTGTCGGGCTACTTCGGCGGCTGGGTGGACACCGTGTTCATGCGCTTCACCGATATCTTCATTTCCTTCCCCAGTCTGGTGCTGGCGCTGGCGTTCATCGCGGCGCTGGGCCCGGGCCTTGAACACGCCGTGGTGGCCATCGCGCTGACGTCCTGGCCACCCATCGCGCGCCTGGCCCGGGCGGAAACCCTGGCCCTGCGCAAGGCCGACTTCGTGGTGGCGGTGCAACTGCAAGGCGCTTCGTCGGCACGGATCATCCTGCGCCATATCGTGCCCATGTGCCTGTCGTCGGTGATCATCCGGCTGACCATGAACATGGCCGGCATCATCCTGACGGCCGCGGCCCTGGGCTTTCTCGGCCTGGGCGCACAGGCGCCGTCGCCGGAATGGGGGGCGATGATCTCCACCGGCCGGCGCTACATGCTCGAATGCTGGTGGCTGGTGGCGGTACCCGGCGCGGCGATCATGCTGGTCAGCCTGGCGTTCAACCTGCTGGGCGATGGCCTGCGGGACATCCTCGACCCACGCAGCGAATAACCGGAGGCTCCATGTCTGACATAAAACTGAATGTCGAAGGGCTCAACGTGCACTTCGTCAACGGCCACAGACACACCCATGCCGTGCGCGATGTGTCCTTTACCCTGGGGCGCGAAAAACTGGCGATCGTCGGCGAGTCCGGCTCGGGCAAATCAACGGTGGGGCGCAGCCTGCTCAAGCTGCACCCGCCCAGCGCACGCCTCTGTGCCAAGGCCATGCGCTTCGACGGCATCGACCTGCTGACCGCCAGCGAGAACGTCATGCGCAAGGTTCGCGGCCAGCGTATCTCGATGGTCATGCAAGACCCCAAGTACTCGCTCAACCCAGTGGTGAAGGTCGGCGAGCAGATCGCCGAAGCCTTTCTGGCGCACCATAAGGCCAGCCGGCGGGAAGCGCGCGAACGGGTGCTGGAGATGCTTGCCAAGGTGCATATCCGCGACCCGCAACGGGTGTACAACCTGTACCCCCATGAAGTCTCCGGAGGGATGGGCCAGCGCATCATGATCGCGATGATGGTCATCACCCGGCCGGAAGTCATCATCGCCGACGAGCCAACCTCGGCCCTGGACGTTTCGGTGCGCCAGCAAGTGCTCGGCGTGCTGGAAGAATTGGTCGAGCAGCAGCAGATGGGGCTGATTTTCGTCAGCCATGACCTCAACCTGGTGCGCAACTACTGCGACCGTGTACTGGTGATGTACGCCGGGCGGGTGGTGGAGTCGCTGGCGGCCTGTGACCTGCACCACGCCGAACACCCATATACCCGTGGCCTGCTGGCGGCCTTGCCGAGCATGGGCAACCGCCGCGAGCGGCTGCCCGTGTTGCAACGCGACCCCCTGTGGCTGACCTGCTGAGGAAATGAGCATGGCGATGATCCAAGCACACCAATTGAACCTGAGTTTCGGCACCGGGGCGGGGCTGAACCAGGTCCTGCATGACGTCAGCCTGAGTGTGGCCGACGGTGAGTCCTTCGGCCTGGTGGGGGAGTCCGGCTCGGGCAAGACCACCGTGTTGCGCTGCCTGGCCGGGCAGTACCGGCAGTGGCGCGGCGAGTTGAGTATTGGCGGGGTGGCGCTGCAGCACACGCTGCCCAAAAGCCACTTTCGCCATGTGCAGATGGTCTTCCAGGACCCCTACGGCTCGCTGCACCCGCGCCACACCGTGGACACGGCGCTGCGCGAACCGCTGGTGATTCACGGCATCGACGACCGGGACGAGCGTATCCATGACATTCTGCTCAAGGTGGGCCTGAACGAGACCTTCCGTTACCGCTACCCGCATCAACTGTCCGGTGGCCAGCGCCAGCGCGTGGCCATTGCCCGCGCGTTGATTCTGCAACCGCGAGTGTTGCTGCTGGACGAACCCACCTCGGCCCTGGACGTTTCGGTGCAGGCGGAAATCCTCAACCTGCTGGCAGACCTTCGCCGTCGTGAGAAACTCACCTACCTGATGGTCACGCATGACCTGGGGGTGGTCACGCACCTGTGTGACCGGGTGGCAGTGATGCAGCAAGGCCGCATCGTCGAACAGCTGGACAGCCAGGCGCTCAGCCAGAACCTGGCCACCCACGCCTATACCCGTATGCTGGTGCAGGCCAGCCGTGACTTCAGCGACGACAGCCAGCACCCGCTTGCCGGTTGAGCCGAGCGGCGACAGACAAGGAAAATCCTATGCCTCATGAACGCGTTGCCAGGGCCATGCCCCGGCCTTTCACCGTGCGGCCGCTGCTGGCGGCCCTGGCGCTGGCGTGCAGCCTGCCGGCGTGGGCCTTACCGGCGCCGCCCGCACCACGAGTGCCGACCCTGGCTTTCGATGACCACAGCGTGATCCTGGTGTGGGAAAAACCCGCGGGCCATGCCGACATCAAGGATTACCGGGTGTACGCCAACGGTGTGCTGCTGGGCAGCAGCAATGCCAACAACGACCAGGTGTCACCGGCCAAGCCGCATATCGACCGTTTCTATGCCCGGGACGCGGCGCATTTCCACCACCGTATTGCCCTGCACAGTTATACCGCCCTAGGGCTCAAGGCCGATACCGAATACCGTTTCACCGTGCGCGCGGTGGGGTCCGACGGCCAGGAGTCGGCGGATAGCCCGGCGGTGGTGCAGCGCACGACCCGGGTGCCGGCGCTGTTCGACGTGACCCGGTACGGCGCCAAGGGTGACGGCACGCACCTGGACACATTGGCCATCCAGCAAGCGATCGATGCCTGCACGCCGGGCTGCAAGGTGTTGCTGCCCAAAGGCGTCTACAAGAGCGGCGCGCTGTACCTCAAGAGCAACATGACCCTGGAAATCGCCGAGGGTGCGACGCTGCGGGGCTCCGAACGTGCCGAGGATTATCCAGTGGCCGGCTACCGCCAGTACCCTTATTCCAGCACGCTGCGGCCGGCCTCGCTGATCAATGCGCTGCCCCGCGACCCGGGCCGGCACCAGGCGTTCGAGAACATCCGCATCGTCGGCAAGGGCACCCTTGACGGCAATGGCTGGAAGCAGGGGAAGGAGGGGGCCTACGTGGCCAGCGACAATGCCCATTACGCCCGGGATGGCATCCTGGCCAAGGCTCAGGTCGAGCAGGCGGTGGCGGGGGGCATGAACGTCAAGGACGCGTATGGCCAGATGCGCTCTTCGCTGATCACGTTGCGTAACGTGAAGAACGTCTTCTACGGAGGCTTCACGGCAGTGAACCCGGCGTACCACGGCATCATGAACCTGGAGACTGAAAACGTGGTGCTGGCCAACACCACCCAACGTACCTACGACGCGAACAACGGTGATGGCATCGAATTCGCCAACAGCACCGGCGCGATGGTGTTCAACAACGTGTTCGACACCGGCGACGACTGCGTCAACTTCGCCGCCGGCACCGGCGCCGATGCGGTACACCAGCCCCCTCAGCAGGGGGCATGGATATTCAACAACTACTTCGCCAATGGCCATGGCATGGTGGTGGTCGGCAGCCATACCGGGGCCTGGATCGAAGGCATCCTGGCCGAAGACAACGTCGCCGATGGCACGGATGCGGGGCTGCGCATGAAAAGCACCACCTTCATGGGGGGCGGCGGGCGTGACGTGACCTTCCGCGATTCGGCGCTGCGCAACATCAGCAAGCAGGCGTTCATCCTGACCCTGGACTACAACGACCCCAACGCCAAGATCGACTACCGGCCCTCCGCTGTGCCAGGGCAATTTCGGGATGTGCGCGTCAGCGACGTCAGTGTCGAGAACACGCGGGGCATGGCCATCGAGGTGAAGGGGGGCAGCGACAGCAAAAGCTATCACCAGGGGTTATCGTTCGAGCGGGTTCAGTTCAGTGGCCCGGCAGGGGTGCATATCGACGGTTTGAAGGACTCGCGCTTCGAGGATGTAGTGTTCACTGGGCCGCGTAGCGCCAACCGCTGGCAAATCACCCGAACCGACGGGGTAAGTTACAAGAATATCCAGCCGTCGCCGTAGCTGTCTTGTGGGGCGATCCTCCTGCGGTATGCCTGATACGGCGCGCCATTGCAGGACCAGGCGCAAATGCGGTCGACCTGACAGGCCTCTTCCCGAGCTTCGCCCGGTCCCACAAGATTGCCTTGAGCCTGTGGCTGCGTGCCGTTGTGGGACCGGGCGTAGCTCGGGAAGCGGACAACGCGGTCAATCTGACAGGGCGCTTCCCCAGCCTTGCCCGATCCCACCGGGTTGCCATGGCCCTGCAGCATCGGCAGGCGGCTGCATGCAACTCTTCGTCGCGGCGCCGGTCATTGGGAAATGGCCTGGCAGAGCAGGCGAGTAGCGCTGGCGTGGGCGGCAGACTCTTGGAATAATGAACCAGGTCGGTCGATGCTTGCACTGCCTGTCCGGTACTGGCGCACATGCTCGGTGTGCATATAGCAGTCGCAACGCAACGGTGCGCAATTGAACGACACGCTTACCCATCTTTCTCGCGAAGCGCTTGAAGCCCAGGTGCTGCAACTGCGCCAGGAACTTGCCACTGCCCAGCACAGGGAGGGGGCGGTCCATGAGGCCCAGGCGCGCTACCAACTGGCGGTGAAGGCCACCAATGACGCGGTCTGGGATTGGGACCTGCGCACTAATCATGTGCAATGGAACGACGCCCTGGAGCGTGCTTACGGCTACCCCCTGGCCTCGGTGGAAGCGACGGGCGAATGGTGGCTGGGGCAGATTCACGCTGATGACCGCGCCCAGGTTCGAGCGTCCATTGACGCGGTGATCGACGGCACGGTGACCGATTGGTCGGCCGAGTACCGCTTTCGCCGCCTGAACGGTTCCTACGCTGAGGTATTGGACCGCGGCTACATCATCCGCGATGCCCACGGGCAGGGCGTGCGCATGATCGGTGCGATGCTCGACCTGACGCGCATGCGTACCGCCGAAGCGGCGCTGCGCGAGAGCGAGGAGCGGTTTCGCACCATCCTGGAAACCATCGAGGCCGCCTTTGCCATTGTCCAGGTCAAGTTCGATGAACAGGATGAGCCGGTGGACTATCGCTTCGTGGAGGCCAACCCGGCCTTCGAGCGCCAGGCCGGTGTCAACCTGCGCGGCAAGTGGGTCACCGAGTTCGCGCCAGACCTCGAGCGTTTCTGGTTCGAAGCGTATGGGCACGTGGCCAAGACCGGTACACCGGCCAACTTCGAAAGCTACGCCAAGAGCTTCCAGCGCTGGTTCGACGTACGCGCGGTGCGCGTTGGTGACCCGGCCGACCGGCAGATCGCCATTTTCTTCAGTGACGTGACCGGCCGCCGGGATGCCGAGGAGCGCCTGCGCCACAGCGAGACCGTGGCCCGGGAAAATATCGAGCGTGTGCAACTGGCGCTCGCCGCGGGGGCTATTTTCGGCACCTGGCATTGGGACCTGCCCAACGACAGCTTCACCGTGGATGAGGCCTTCGCCCGTGCGTTTGGCCTGGATCCGGCCTTGGGCCGCGAAGGGCTGAGCCTGGACCAGGTGGCGGCTACGGTGCACCCGGAGGATCGTGAAGGATTGTTCGCCGCCATCAACGAAGTGATCGCCCGGGGTGGCGCATACGCCCACCAGTATCGGGTCCGGCGTACCGATGGCCACTATTACTGGATCGAGGCGAACGGCCGCGTCGACCATGCCGAGGACGGTACGCCGCTGCGTTTCCCCGGCGTGCTCATCGATGTCGAGGAGCGCCGCTCGGTGGAGGCCCAGCGCGACCTCGCCAACCAGGCCTTGCGCTCGCTCAACGAAACCCTGGAATTGCGAGTGGCCGAACGCACCATCGAATTGATGCAGGCTGAAGAGAAATTGCGCCAGTCGCAGAAAATGGAAGCGGTCGGCCAATTGACCGGTGGCCTGGCCCACGACTTCAACAACCTGCTGGCGGGTATCTCCGGCGCCCTGGAACTGATGGGCAGCCGCATTGCCCAGGGCCGCCTGGCCGAGGTGGACAAATACCTGGCCACCGCGCAGAGCGCGACCAAGCGGGCCGCGGCGCTGACCCACCGGTTGCTGGCATTCTCCCGCCGGCAGACCCTTGACCCGCGGCCCACCGATGTCAACGCGCTGATCGAAGGCATGACCGAGCTGATCCAGCGCACCGTGGGCCCGGCCATTGTCCTGCAGACCGGTGGCGCCCCCGACGCGTGGCCAGCATTGGTGGACGTCAGCCAGCTGGAAAACGCGTTGTTGAACCTGTGCATCAACTCCCGCGATGCCATGCTGGGTGGCGGCACTATCCGCATTCTCACCGCCAACCGTTGGCTCGGCGCCGAGGAGGCGAGGGTGCTGGACGTTCCCGAGGGCCAGTACCTGACCCTGTGTGTGATCGATACCGGCACGGGCATGACCAGCGAAGTGATGGGCAAGATCTTCGATCCGTTCTTCACCACCAAGCCCATCGGCCAGGGCACTGGGCTGGGGTTGTCGATGATCTACGGGTTCGCCAAGCAGTCGGGCGGCCAGGTGCGCGTGGAGTCCACCGTGGGCCAGGGCACTACCATGACCATTTTCCTGCCCCGCTATCATGGCCAGCCGGCCCCTCACGATCAGGTTGAGCTGGCGATGGACGTCACGGTCAGTGCCGTGGGCGAGACCATTCTGGTGGTGGATGACGAACCGACCGTGCGCATGTTGCTGACCGATGTGCTCAAGGACCTCGGGTACACCCTGATCGAGGCGGCGGACAGTGTCGCGGGGCTCAAGGTACTGCGCTCCGATGTGCGCATCGACCTGCTGATCACCGATGTCGGCTTGCCGGGTGGCATGAACGGCCGGCAAATGGCCGATGCGGCGCGCGAGGTGCGGCCAGGCCTGAAGACCCTGTTCATCACCGGTTATGCTGAAAGCGCTGCGATTGGTGACGGCCATCTGGCGCCTGGCATGCATGTGCTCACCAAGCCATTCGGGATGGATACCCTGACCTTGCGGGTGCGGGAGTTGATGGGCCTGTAGCAGCGGCCTGGCCGCCGCTGCTACGAGGCCAGGCCGTCAGCAGTACTGGTCGATCACCTTGACCTGTGGTGCTCGACGAGCCTCGGGCCATTGGTCCTCGAGGGTGTGCAGCACCCGGCCAAGGAATTCCCGGTCAGCCGCGGCCTTTCGGCCAATGTAGCCCTGGCCCCGACGGTAGGTGCGCAGGCGGGCACGCATGGTCGGCTTGCTCTGTTCGAATTCGGCCTCGCCTGCGTGGCGTGCCATCCCGTCGATATGAACTTCGCCCGATTCGCAGACCCACAGGATGTGGTTGTCCAGCGTGTCCTTGTGCGATGCGAACAATTGAGCCAGTTCTTCAATGGTAGGTTGATTGTTCAAGTTCATATGTAAGCCCCCTTCGACTGTTATTTCATTTTGTAGGTGATGAGTTCAAACATGGCCCCCAAATCGGCCACTGCGCTGCGCTGCACGGTGAAGACACCGGGTACAGAGGTCAGGGCGGGATGTATGTAGCGTTGATGGAAAATGACTACAGCAGCGAGGAAGGCGTGCGGAACCCGGGATGTCAGGACGACGGTACGGCTGTCAGCCACAAGCATCTTGAGATCGTCTCGCCAGCCTTTTGCCCGATGCGGGCGGCATGCTGGTCAGCTTTTCATCAATCTGCCTTGTGGGCAGTACCCATCACGCAACCGGACGACGGCTTGTCGGCTGGCCTTTGACACCCTTTACCTTGGCTCCCGATCGGGGAGACAGCTTCACTATGCAAGGCGCGCGAAAGGTCGTCAATACTTTTTGTAGTGATTTTTTTAGAGCACTACATATTTCCCGGAAGGGGCCCGTATTCATCGGGGCAAACGGCAAAAGGGCGACTGGCAGGCTTGAAAATGACCTTCGGGTCACGCCAGTTTCACCCACTGTACCTCACTCAAACCCGCCGCCATGGCATGTTGCCGCCATTGTTCCTTGTTGTCTTCGACGGCCTCCAGGCCCAGGCCTGTGCCTGCGTGCAGCGCGGCGTAGTACCAGGCGTCGGCGTCGGTCATCAAGGTATCTCGTTGCAGGAAGTGGTGGGGGCGACCGTGAAGGCAGTAGCGGATTTCGAAACGGTGCAGCATAAGCATGGCCGGAAAACTCCCTGATATCGGGGGTCAGACATAACGGCAAAAGGCCAGTTCCGTAAAAAGGTAACAAGTTTTTCACAATTGAAGGCCAGGTACCTGTGCTGTCCGCCGGTCGAGAAGAGAGGGTGGAGGCTGCCATTTTTATGGCGCGATCTGTAAGTTCCGTGAACAGCGCCGATAACTAGACGAAAGGTATGAACTTTTCGTCATGCGCGTTAGGTGCATTTGAGAGTCGCTGCTAATCTCAAGCCTGCTCCGCATCTTGCCGATGTTGGGCGTGCAGGGACGCGCAGGGATGAAGCAGCGGTTTTCCGGCAGGGCAGTCGAGCTCCCTGGCCGGCTGGTTGGCCGCGTGGTGCTTCAGCGCTACCTGGGCGTTTGTACCGCCAGGTCAGGGAAGAGCCGGCCCGTGCCATGCCAGCAGAGCAGTCACGAACCGTGCAACGGGACTGGTTTCACTTAGCTGCCGTGCACCTCGCCTGCCGTAGAGGTTGAGCTCAAGGATGGACCGACACTGCATCAGCCGTGGGTGGACCGACACCATCGACGCATTGTCTTGCATCACGCCTGCCTGAAGATTCCGTAACAGCGCTGCCCCTGCGGGCGGCACGCGGCTGACTGCCTGGCAGGCGGCTTCGAACAACCATGAATCATCACAGAGTTGGGGAGACGAGCATGCAATACACAACGTTCAGCGATGAACAGATCAAGGCGCTGGCCCAATCGATCGATCAGCAGGGTTACGCGGTTCTGCCCGGCTGGGCCAGCCCCGCGGAACTGGAAGAAGTGCAGGGGCTGGTCAAGCGTTCGGTGGAGGCGGCCGGCAACAGTTACGTGGCCCTGACCGGTCACCAGGCCGTGGCGGGAACCTTGCTGCAGGAGTGGGGGCGCTCCCCGGTGCTGCTGGACCTGTGCAAGCGGATCGTCGCTCAGGCCACCGGGCGCGCCGCCAATGATGGCGAGGAGGGTATTCATCAGGTGTTGCGCTGCCTGGTGGGCGATACTGGCCGGCGTGAATCGATGATTTTTCACTACGACTCATTCGTGCTCACTACCATCATGCCGGTGTGCCTGCCTGATGGTGCCAAGGGCGATCTGCTGATGTTGCCCAGCAAGCGTCCGCTGCGTGGCAGTTACGCCATGAACCTGATCGACAAGCTCAAGGTGGACAACCGCTGGAGCCAGCGCCACCTGATCAAGGCCTGGGAACAGGGCAGCAGCCGCTTCACGCAGGTGGCCATGGAACCAGGCAACATGTACCTGTTCTGGGGGTATCGGTCGCTGCACACCAACCTGCCGGCCGACCCCAACGGGATTCGCGCCACGGCGGTGTTCCATTACGACAACCTGCATGGCGCCAGTTCGCTGGCCGGGCGCATTCGCTCGTCCCTGGCCTATGTGCGGCCGCGACGCCGAGCCATGGTGTGAACAGTGGGCGGTCAGGGCACCTGACGTTCTTCCAGGCAATCACTGCCGCCCATGTCGAACTCGCGGCAGATCAGCGGGCGCTGGCGGTAGATGCTGCAGCTCATGGTGCGCCGGTCCAGCGCCGCGCACCAGCCGTCGTCCAGCCGTGCCATGGTCTGCGAGCCCCAGTCATCGGTGGCGATGAAACGCTCGGGCACACCGGTGTCGGTGATCAGCATCACCTCCAGGCGGCAGCATTTGGCCGCGCAGGTGTCGCAGGTGACGGTGGGGTCGATGGCCGGAAGCGAGTGTAACGCGATCAAGGGCTGGGTCCTGGGTGGCATGAACAGGGAGGGTACCGGCTGTGGGCCCATTCACAAAGCATTGGATGTGACGTTTTGTTGAATCCCGACCAATTACCAAGGTGGGCCACGGCGTCTCGGGTTTTTGCCGTGTATCGCACTTTTTGCCGTTTTGCCCCTCTATAGGTCGCCGTCGCTTTCCTTCCTCCGCCCTGACCCGACTTGCCGATGCGTTCCGTACTGACTTCTGTTTTCACCTTTTGCCTGGTGTCGAGCATGCTGCTCGTTGCCCAGGGCTGCAGCCGCCAGACTGGCCAGGACATTGCCACGCAGTTGGGCAATGGCAAGCCGGACGAGTTCTTCCAGACCAGCGTGGACCGCATGACCACCTTGGCCATGCACGACAACCTGCAGAGCCTGTACCTGTTGATGAACAAGCTGTACCTGCGCAACCCGGCGCAGTGGCAGCGGTCGGGTTTTCTGGATGCGGCCACGGCGGAGCGCCAGGTGCGCCTGGCTATTGAACAGCAAAAACCCTTGCCGCAGTTGGGCGGGCGCAAGGACCTGGCAGCATTGAGTTACGCGCTGAGCCCGGAGTTTCTCGGCGACCGGGTGGGGGCCTTCATCTACGCCATTGGCAGCATGCTGGTGACTGCCCACGGCAACCGCACCACCTTCTACATGACCGACAGCCTCAACCCGACCTTCATCAACAACGCCGCGCGCAACATCGAGAAGGCCACCTGGCTGCTCAGCCAGCGCCAGGACGCGCAGGGCGAGCCGCTGCTGTTTTCCAATGCGATATCGGAAGAGGGCAGCAACCTGAGTTTCGCGACCGAGTTCGGCAAGATTGTCGCGCGCCTTGACCTGGTGACCCAGATGCTCGATGAGCGGTATAGACGGATTGGTCTGAATTACGCCCAGAGTCTGTTGTTTCTCAACTTCCTGCCGGTGCAATAGTCGGGCGTGTGGCCCCGGGGTCACGCCAGCAGGCGGGCGGTGAGGTAGAGGCCTGCGGCGAACACCACATGGCCCACCACATTGAGCAACCTTGCCCGCGCCGGGTTGGGGGCGCCCGAGCAGGCGACGCCAACGCCCATGCCCGGCTGCAGGATGAACCAACCGGCGCCCACGGTGACCAGGCCGACGATCAGCGCTGGCGCGAAGGTGGGCGCCGCCGCCCAGCCCGGGCCCCAGATGAGCAGCAACGCGGCGGCGAAGACTATGCCGGTGACATAGTGCATCACCCAGCCAATGGCCAGTTCGCGCGGCACGGGGGTGGATTTGCCAATGCCCTGCTGGTGGACGAACTGGCCCCGCGGCAAACCGGCGAACCAGCGCCCGATCAGGTGCCAGGGAGGAATGGGCAGGCCAAAGACCTTGTTCAGCAGCAGGTTCCACAGGTCCAGCAGCGCGGTGGCGCCAGCGCCGAAAACGACCGACAGGGCAACGAAAGCAAGCATCGGGGGGATCCTTTCCATTCAACGGTGGGGCCAGACGATATCAGGTTTGCACCTTTCAGGTTGCCGCGGCCTTGGGTTTGCGAGTGCGCGGCGCGGCGCCTTTGCGCGGTGCCGACTTGCGTTTTTTCTTCCACGGCGCGCCGCGGCCTGGCGGGCTGGCCGGGCCGCTGATGGTCAGGCTCAGGCCCGCGCAGCGTTCTACCTGGCGGCTCATCCAGGCTGACTGCTTGGCGACGAACTCCTCCAGGCTCATTTCGCCGCTTTGCACCATGTCCAGGGCCTGTTCCCAGATGGCCGTGGTACCCGGGTCGGCGATGGCCCGGGGCACCGCGTCGATGAGGCTGAACGCCGCCGGCGTGGCATTGAGTGCCTTGCCGTTCTTGGCCAGGTAACCGCGGTCGATCAGGCCCTGGATGATGCCCGCGCGGGTCGCTTCGGTGCCGATGCCGGTGGTGTCCTTGAGTTTCTGTTTCAGGCGCGGGTCGTCCACCAGCTTGGCGACGTTTTTCATGGCCTTGATCAGGTCGCCTTCGGTGAAGGGCTTGGGCGGCTGGGTCCACAGGTCCTTGAGGGTGACGTCGCCCACGTCATAGCCCTCGCCTTCGCGCAGGGCTGGCAGTGCCTGGGGCGGCGGCGCCTCGCGGCCACGCGCCGGGGCCAGGGCCTCGGGCAAGGCGCGGCGCCAGCCGGGCTCGACGATGCGTTTGCCCACGGCGCGCAGGCGCTGGCCAGCGCAGTCGAAATCGGCCTGGGTGCGGTCGAATTCATGGTTGGGCAGGAACTGCGCCAGGTAGCGGGCGCGGATCAGGGTATACACGGCCCGTTGCTTGCCTGCCAGGCGGCCCAGGTCGGTGCCGGCGGCCGTGGGAATGATGCCGTGGTGGGCGCTGACCTTGGCATCGTTCCAGGCGCGGGAGCGGCGGCTGGTGTCGATGTGCTTCATCAACTCGGCCAGGCTCGGGTCGGCACGGCCCAGCGCGGCGATGATGGCCGGCGCCTCACTGTGCTGGCTGTTGGGCAGGTAGCCGCAGTCGCTGCGCGGGTAGGTGATGACCTTGTATTGCTCGTAGAGGGCCTGGGCGATGTCCAGGGTTTCCTGGGCGCCGAGCCCCAGTTTCTTCGAGCACACTTCCTGCAGGGTACCCAGGTCAAAAGGCAAGGGCGCCGCCTCGCGCATGCGCTCGGTGCGCAATTTCACCAGCCGGGCACTGGCGGCGCCGCGCAAGGCCTCGGCCGCCGCCTGCGCCAGTGGCTGCTGCAGGCAGCGACCCTGGTCGTCGCAGGCATCCTCGGGTGGGCACCATTGCGCGGTGAAGGGCGTGCCGCGTGGGTCGAGTTGCACGTCGATGGCCCAGAACGGGGCCGGCACGAAGGCGGCGATGCTGCGGTCGCGGTCCACCACCAGGCGCAGGGTCGGGGTCTGTACCCGGCCCACAGGCAGCACGCCCTGATAGCCGGACTGGCGGCCCAGCAGGGTGAACAGCCGGCTCATGTTCATGCCGATCAGCCAATCGGCCCGCGAGCGGCCCAGGGCCGAGTGGTAGAGGCTGAAGGTTTCCGTGCCGGGTTTGAGGGCTGCCAGCGCCTTGCGGATCGAGGCGTCATCCAGCGCCGACAGCCACAGGCGCTGCACCGGGCCGCGGTAGCGGCAGTGTTCAAGCAGTTCGCGGGCGATCATCTCGCCCTCGCGGTCGGCGTCGGTGGCGATCACCAGTTCCCGGGCCTCACCCAGCAGGCGCTTGACGACCTTGAACTGGCTGGCGGTCTTGGGCTTGACCAGCATCTTCCACTTTTCCGGGATGATGGGCAGGTCCGTCAGCACCCAGCGCTTGTAGCGTTCGTCGTAAGCGTCGGGCGGCGCGGTTTCCAGCAGGTGGCCGATGCACCAGGTCACCGTCACGTCGGTGCCCACCCAGCAGCCATCGCCGCGGCGGCTGGCGCCCAGCACCTTGGCGATGTCCTTGGCCTGGGAGGGTTTTTCGCAGAGGTAGAGGCGCATGGGCAGGGTCGTTGGGGTGGTGATGGGTAGGTATAGGATGGCGGGTGAACGGGCAGGGGGCAAGAAAAATGTGTATGGATATACAGCTTTTCTGTTTCTGCGGATCCCGACCCACCAGGGGGCATCGCTGACCTACCTGAACCGCAACCCTTCACACAGCAACACTGCGCACCACCTGGCATTGGCCCGGCGCGTCGGTGCATCCACCACGTCGCGGCCCATCTGGTCGACCATGCCGACAAATGCCTTGCCGATCATCTGCGCCGGTACGTCGCTGCGAAACAGCCCTATCTGCTGTTCCTTGGCGATGTTGTTGCCGATCCAGCGGGCCATGCCCGCTTTGGTCAGGGTGCAGCCCGGTGGCTGAAAAAAGCCGATCTGGGTCAGGTCAGGGTCCTGGGCCAGGAAGTCGAAGAACTTCAGAAAGCTTTCGGCCACGCTGTCCACCAATTGCCCGGTCTCCAGGGACGTCTTGATCAGCAGGGTGCTGATCAGCGCTTCCAGGCGCTGGCGAAATTCGCCCACCAGTTCTTCGTAGGCGGCCTCCTTGCTCTCAAAGTAGCTGTAGAAGGTCGGCTGGCTCAGGCCGCTGGCCTTGACGATGTCACTGACCTTGGTGCTGTGGAAACCGCGCTGGGCGAACTCGGCGGCGGCTACGCGGCGCAGGCGGGCGTGGGTCTGTTCGCCCTTGGTACGAGGGAGCAGGGTGGACATGGCGGTTCCAGAATGTCTGGCAGGGAAATATTCACTTGTGAGTAATCTTACTCAAGAGTAGCCTTTTTCGGCAAATGCTACTCGCAAGTATGTTTTAGGACTGGGAGGTCTGATTTCATGAAGTTGATTCTGTTCGCGCTGGCCCTGGCGGCCTTCGCCATTGGCACCACCGAGTTTGCCCCCATGGGACTGCTGCCGGTGATTGCCGACGGCGTGCAGGTGTCCATCCCTACCGCCGGGCTGCTGATCAGCGCCTATGCCATCGGCGTGATGGTGGGAGCGCCGCTGATGACCCTGCTACTCGCGCCGTGGCGGCGCAAGGCGGCCCTGGTGGGGCTGATGGCAATTTTCACCGTGGGCAACCTGCTGTCGGCAGTGGCCCCGGGTTATGACACCCTGCTGCTGTCGCGGGTATTCACCAGCCTGGCCCATGGTGCCTTTTTCGGCATCGGTTCGGTGGTGGCGGCCAGCCTGGTGCCGGCTGACAAGCGCGCAGGCGCGGTGGCGACCATGTTCATGGGCCTGACCATCGCCAACATCGGCGGTGTGCCGGCCGCCACCTGGCTGGGGCAGACCATTGGCTGGCGCATGGCCTTCGCTGCCACCGCAGGGCTCGGCGCGGTGGCCATGCTGGCCCTGGCGTGCTGGTTGCCCCGTGGGGAAAAAGGCAAGAAACCTGATGTGCGTGCGGAATTGCGCGTGCTGATTCGCCCCGCCGTGGTACGCGCGCTGCTGACGACGGTGCTGGGCGCGGGCGCCATGTTCACCCTGTACACCTACGTGGCGGCGGTGCTGGAAAACCTGATCCACGCGACACCGGCTTTCGTGACCGCCATGCTGGTCATGATTGGTATCGGTTTCACGCTGGGCAATTTTCTCAGTGGCAAGCTTGCCGACCGCTCGCTGGAAGGCACGCTAGCCGGCTTTCTGCTGTTGTTGGCGGCGTTGATGCTGGGCATGCCGGTGCTGCTGCAAGGGCATACCAGCGCGGTCGTCCTGATGCTGCTGTGGGGCACGGCTACCTTCGCTGTCATCCCGCCGTTGCAGATGCGCGTGATGCAAGCGGCCCACGAGGCGCCAGGCCTGGCGTCATCGGTGAACATCGGGGCGTTCAACCTGGGCAACGGCCTGGGTGCGGCCGTCGGTGGCGGGGTGCTGACCCTGGGAATGGGCTACGCCTGGATCGCGCCCGCCGGTGGCGTACTGGCCTTGCTTGGGCTGGTGCTGGTGGGTTATGGCCGCTACGCGGTGCCGACCAGCGCCGCGCAAACGGCCTGATCAGATATTCCAGCGTTTGGCGGTCTTGTCCAGGCGCTGGCGCAGGCCTTCCAGGGTGGTCGCCAGTTGCAGCGTCAACAGGCGGAAACCCTGGGCATCCTGGGAGGCGGGCACCACGGCGTGCTCGATCTCGGCGCCACGCTCCACCCGGCGAGCCAGGCGGTCAGTGGCGCCGGTTTCCAGGGCGCGGGCCATGGCGATCAACTGCCGGTTGATCTGCCGGTGCTCCGGGTGCAGCCAGGCGTGCCAGTCGCCATGGTCACGGGGGCGCAGGTTGGACAGCAGTTCCAGGGTACTCAGGCACAGGCGGAACTGGCCCTGGATTACCTCCAGCTCAGTGAGCGGGATACGCACTTCCTTGGACACCGACGGCATCAGCGAGCGCAGTTGCACCATGATGCCGTTCAGCTGTGCCGCCAGTTTGAGGTATTCATCGTCTGTCACCGAGTGGCCGTTGAGGATGCGCCCATATGCCTTGGCGCAGCCGCGCAAGCCCTTGGCCAGGCTGAAACGCCAGGAATACACGGCGTACAGCGGGATGGCGAAGGAAAACGCCAGTGCCAGGACAATGCCGATGAGGATATCCACCGTGCGCCACAGGCCATCGCTGACCGGGTTGTCGCCGTGCCCGGCGACGATGAATACCGTGATGGCCGAAAGCAGGGCGATGTAGCCGCCTTTGCCGATGGCGTGGTAGGCGAAGAACCCGCAGACGGTCGACATGGCCACGTATGTCAGCCATTGCTGGTGCAGCCATTGCTGTTGCAACACCAGGATCAGCCCCAGCGCCGCGCCGATCAAGGTGCCGTAAGCACGCTCCAGCGATTTGCGCCCGATATTGCCCTGGTGCTGCAGGCCGCCGATCACGATCAGCAGCGTCACCGACGCCCATTCACCGTGTGGCAGGTTCAGGCCTGTGGTCAGCAGGATCGACGCCAGCAGCCCTACGGCCACGCGCCCGGCGTGGATGTAGCGGGCATACAGGTAGCGGCGGTGCGGGTCGAGCAGGGGGCGCAGCAGGTGGCGCAGGATGGGCAAGCGAGTTGGGCGCAGGGCCTTCATGAGGGGAACCGGTTAGGTGGTGATTGCAGTTGGGGGGAGTGTATCAAGGGTGTGGGGTTATTGGGGGGTGTCTTCCAGGTGCATGCCCCCGGTGGCCTTCATGCCATTCAACCAGACCGCTAAGCCAAGACCGCCACTGCCTTGATCTGCCCCCACACCCCGCTCCCGACCGCCAGCCCCAGCTGGTCCCACGAATACCGGGTGATCCGCGCCAGCAGCGCGGTGCCGTCGACGTCGAGGCTGACCAGTACATGGGCGTTGTTGTCCGCGGCCCGCCAGCCGGTGACGACCGCGGGCAGGCGGTTGAGGATGCTGCTTTGCCCCTGGCCGTCCAGGCTCAGGCTCACGTCGCGCGCCTGCACCTTGGCACGCAGGGCGCTGCCCGGGGCCAGAGGCCCGTGTGCCACGCGAAGGTGCAGGGTGCTGCCGGGCAGCCCCAGGCTCAACAACTGGTAGTCGGCATCGTGGCCGACCACCCGGCCCTCGATCACCACGCCGGCGTCGTCGCCCAGGGCCAGCGGCAAATCCAGCCGGGCCAGTGTCTGGCTCACTGGGCCGCTGGCCTGTACCTGGCCTTTGTCCAGCAACACCAGGTGGTCGGCCAGGCGCGCCACTTCGTCCTGGGCGTGGCTGACGTACACCACCGGGATCTCCAGTTCGTCGTGCAGGCGTTCCAGGTACGGCAGGATCTCGGCCTTGCGCTGGCTGTCCAGGGCCGCCAGCGGTTCGTCCATCAACAGCAGCCCGGGGCTGGTCAGCAGGGCCCGGGCGATACCCACGCGCTGGCGTTCGCCGCCGGACAGGTGGCCAGGCATGCGCTCCAGCAGATGGCGGATGCCCAAGAGGCCGCAGGCCTGCTCCCATTGCACCTTGCGCTGGTGGGGCCGGATGCGCCGCCAGCCGTATTCCAGGTTGCGCCGCACGCTCAGGTGGGTGAACAGGCTGGCCTCTTGAAACACATAGCCCAGGGGGCGCTGATGCGGTGGCAGAAACAGGCCGCGCTGGCTGTCCTGCCAGACCTGGCCGTTGACTTCGATGTAGGCATCGGCCGCCTGTTCCAGCCCCGCCAGGCAACGCAGGCAGGTGGTCTTGCCCGAGCCGGACTGGCCAAACAGGGCGCTGACGCCGCGCCCGGGCAAGTGCAGGTCAACGTCCAGGGTGAAGTCGGGAAAACGGTGGCGGATACGGGCCGTCAGGGTCACGGGGTCAACTCCAGCGAGCTTTGGCGTGGCCACGGCCATACAGGGCCAGCAGCACCAGGAACGAGAACACCAGCATGGCGCCGGCCAGCCAGTGGGCCTGACCGTACTCCATGGCCTCCACGTGGTCGTAGATCTGTACCGAGACCACGCGAGTCTTGTCGGGGATATTGCCGCCGATCATCAGCACCACGCCGAACTCACCCACCGTATGGGCAAAACCCAGAATACTGGCGGTTACGAAGCCGGGGCGCGCCAAGGGCATGACCACGGTGAAAAAGCAGTCCCAGGGCGAGGCACGCAGAGTAGCGGCCACTTCCAGTGGGCGGTCGCCAATGGCGGTGAAGGCGTTCTGCAGCGGCTGCACCACGAAAGGCAGGGAATAGATGGCCGAGCCGATCACCAGGCCAGCGAAACTGAAGGTCAGGGTACCCAGGCCCAGTGCCTGGGTAGCGTGGCCGATGAAACCGTTGGGCCCCATGGCCAGCAGCAGGTAGAAACCGATGACGGTGGGCGGCAGCACCAACGGCAAGGCCACCACTGCCCCCACCGGCCCGCGCAGGCGCGAGCGAGTGCGGGCCAGCCACCAGGCGATCGGCGTGCCGATCACCAGCAGCAACAGGGTGGTCAGCGACGCCAGTTTGACCGTCAGCCAGATGGCCGACAGATCACTTGCGTCCAGTGGCATCAGAGTTCGTAGCCGTAGGACTTGATGATGGCAGCGGCTTTCGGGCCCTTGAGGTATTGCACCAGGGCCTTGGCCGCGGCGCTGTCCTTGCCCTTGTCGAGAATGACCGCGTCCTGCTTGATGGGGTCATGCAGGTTGGCCGGCACGATCCACGCCGAGCCGCTGGTGACCTTGCCGTCCTTGAAGATCTGCGAGAGGGCCACGAAGCCCAGTTCGGCATTGCCGGTGGAAACGAACTGGTAGGCCTGGGTGATGTTCTGGCCTTCGACGATCTTGGCCTTGGTGGCTTCGGTCAGTTTCAGCTTGTCCAGCACCTGGGTGGCCGCCAGGCCGTACGGGGCGGCCTTGGGGTTGGCGATAGACAGATGCTGGTACTGGTTGGCTTTCAGTACTTCCCCCTTGCTGTCCACGTAACCGTCCTTGGCCGACCACAGGGCCAGGGTGCCTACCGCGTAGGTGAAGCGCGAGCCCTTGACGGTGTCACCTTCACTTTCCAGCTTGGCCGGGGTGGTGTCGTCGGCGGCCAGGAACACCTCGAACGGCGCACCATTCTTGATCTGGGTGTAGAACTGGCCGGTAGCGCCGTAGGCCGCCACCAGCTTGTGGCCGGTGTCGGCTTCGAAGTCCTTGGCGATGGCCTGGATCGGCGCGGTGAAATTGGCGGCGACAGCCACCTGGACTTCATCGGCCTGGGCGTTGAAGGCCAGGGCCGCGAACAGACCCAGCAGGGCCAGGCGTGGGGGGGAGACAGGCATCGTGGAGCTCCTTGGGATGGATATTCTCGTTATGCAGCCGAATATATAGCGAAGCGCCATAACGTGCCTACCCTTACCAGAGAGAATCCGTTCAGGGACTGTCCCGTCCGCAGAATCGGCATAACCAGTTGACAATCGAGACGGCCAGTCTAATATCCAGTTCCATGACTACGCCAACCACAGCACCCGCACCCCGCAGACCCGGCCGCCCTCCGAAGGTACCCCGCGAGCATTATGATACTCGTGAGCTACTGGTGCGCTGTGGTACCGAAATCCTCACCGAGCAAGGCTTCAGCGCCACCGGCATCGACATGATCCTCAAGCGGGTCGGCGTGCCCAAGGGCTCGTTCTATCACTATTTCGCTAGCAAGGATGCCTTCGGGCGGGCGCTGCTGGACAACTACGCGCAGTATTTCGCCCGCAAGCTCGACCACTGGCTGCTGGACGAGTCCGTGGCGCCGCTGGAGCGCATCCTGGCATTCGCCGAAGATGCCCAGAAGGGCATGGCCCGGCATGAGTACCGCCGCGGCTGCCTGGTGGGTAACCTGGGGCAGGAAATCTCGGTGCTGCCGGAGGGCTACCGCGAGGCCATCGAAGCCGTGTTCGCCGACTGGCAACAGCGCCTGAGCGCTTGCCTGAAGGCGGCCCAGGCTAGCGGCGATTTGCCCAGGGACGCTGATTGCGACGAGTTGGCCGCGTTCTTCTGGACGGGCTGGGAAGGCGCCGTGCTGCGCGCGCGCCTGGTGCGCAGCGCGCAGCCCATGCGTACCTTCGTCAGCGGCTTCCTGCGCTCGGCGTTTTTCCAGATCTGAAGCACCGAGCCGGCCCCGTGCCGGCTTTTTCATGCCAATTTATAGACAGTCGGTCTAAAAGAGGAAGAGCAGCATGTTCAATGCCATTGTGATCGAAAAGGACGATACCGGACAGCGCGCCACGGTGCAGGCGCTGGACGAGGACCAGTTGCCTGCAGGTGATGTGACCATCGACGTGGCCTACAGCACCCTGAACTACAAGGATGGCCTGGCCATTACCGGCAAGGGCCCGGTGGTGCGCAGCTTTCCCATGGTGCCGGGCATCGATCTGGTCGGCACTGTCAGCCACAGCTCCCACGCCTTCTGCCAGCCGGGTGACACCGTGCTGCTCAATGGCTGGGGGGTGGGCGAAGGGCACTGGGGCGGCCTGGCGCAGAAAGCGCGGGTGAACGGCGACTGGCTGATTCCGCTGCCCAGTGCCTTTACCCCGGCTGAAGCCATGGCCATCGGTACGGCTGGCTACACCGCGATGCTTTGCGTGATCGCCCTGGAGCGTCACGGTGTTGCCCCGGACCAGGGCGACGTGCTGGTGACCGGCGCCAACGGCGGCGTCGGCAGCTTCGCCATCGCCTTGTTGGCGCGCCTGGGCTACCGCGTGGTTGCTTCGACCGGCCGCAGCAGCGAACACGAATACCTCAAGCGCCTGGGGGCCAGCGAGGTCATCGATCGCACCAGCCTGGCCGAACCGGGCAAGCCGTTGGGCAAGGAGCGCTGGGCGGGCGCGGTGGACTCAGTGGGCAGCCACACCCTGGCCAACGTCTGCGCCACCACCCGCTACCACGGCGCGGTGGCCGCCTGTGGCCTGGCCCAGGGCATGGACTTTCCTGGCTCGGTGGCACCGTTCATCCTGCGCGGGGTATCGCTGCTGGGCATCGACAGCGTGAAGCGCCCCCAGGCCGACCGAATCGAAGCCTGGGAACGCCTGGCCCGTGATCTGGACCGTGACCTGCTGGCGCTGATCAGCCACGAAATAGGCTTGAGCGAGGTCGTTGCGGTGGCGGCTCAGCTCATGGACGGCCAGGTTCGTGGTCGGGTGGTGGTGGACGTCAACCGCTGACTCAGCGTTTGCCCATGGAGCGTCGGGTACCGTTGGGCGCGCGCCCTGGGGTCTTGTCGTGGTTGGATTTGCCGGCGCCCGGGTAAGTGGCGGCCTTCTTCGCCGCAGCGAAAGCGCCGGGCTTGAAGGGGAAACTGAAAGCCGGCACGGCTTGCTGGCTGTCGTCGCCGGTAGCGGGGGACGGGGTGGCTGGTTGGTCGACGCTCATGGGGTGCTCCGGGCAGTGCGGGTCTGGGCCGGGGCCATCCCCGGGGGCGCGCAGTATACCTGCGACGCCCCGGGCGCGAACCTACTCGCCGCGAATATATTGTTCCAGCTGGCGGATCAGGTCGGCCTGCTCGGCAATGGCTTCCTTGACCAGGTCGCCGATGGACAGCAGGCCCAGCAACTGCCCGTCCTGCACCACCGGCAGGTGGCGCAGATGGCCGTCAGTCATGATGTTCATGCAGGCATCGACCTGCTTGTGCGGGTCGACGGTGATGACTTTGGCGCTCATGATCCTGCTGACCGGCGTGCCCACCGACGAAAGGCCCTGCAACACGACCTTGCGCGCGTAATCGCGCTCACTGATGATGCCTACCACGGCCCCGTCCTTGACGACCGGCAGGGCGCCGATGTTCTTTTCCGCCATCAGCTTCAGCGCATCCAGCACCATCTGGTCCGGGCCGATGGTATGGACTTGCTGGTGTTGCTGGGCCTTGAGCTTGAGTAAATCAGCGACGGTTTTCATGGCGGCCTCTACGGTTCCTGGGCGTTATTGTCCTTACAGCGTCGTAGAGGTTGGCGCTCCCTGCAAGGTCGCGCCCTATCAATCGATGGCTTTATTGCACCTTCGGCGCCGGCGCGCCCTTGGGCCACAGCAACCAGATCTGCCCTTGCTGCTTCATGTTGCCGGCCAGCTCACCGGCCTTGTCGCCGGTGCCCCAGAACAGGTCCGCGCGCACTTCGCCGGCAATGGCGCCGCCGGTGTCCTGGGCTGCCACGGGGCGGGTCACGGTTTTGCCGTCGGGGCTGGTGGTGTTCAGCCACAACAGGCTGCCCAGGGGGATCACCTTGCGGTCGATGGCCACGCTGTAGCCCGCGGTCAAAGGCACGTTGAGCGAACCGCGGGGGCCTTCGTTGCTGTCCGGGCGGGTGGTGAAGAACACGTAGCTGGGGTTGCTCGCCAGCAGTTCCGGCACCCGTTCGGGGTTGGCGGTGGCCCAGTCGCGGATCCTGCCCATGCTGACTTCCTCTTTTTTCAGCAGGCCCTGTTCCACCAGCCAGCGGCCCACCGGCTTGTATGGGTAGCCATTCTGGTCGGCGTAGGCGATGCGCAGTTGGCGCCCGCTGTCCAGGCGGATGCGTCCCGAGCCCTGGATCTGCAGGAACTGCAGGTCCATGGGGTTGTTCAGCCACGCCAGTACCGGGGCGTTGACGCCCTTGCTGTTGATTGTGGAGGCGTCGTCATAAGGCCGCAGGATGCGGCCGTCCAGGCGCCCGCGCAGGCGCTTGCCCTTGAGCTCGGGGTAGAGGCTGTCCAGGTTGACGATGATCAGGTCGTCGGGAACCCCCAGCACGGGCACGCTGTGTTGTTCATCCTGGGTCAGGCTGCCGCCGTAGACCGGTTCGTAGTAGCCGGTGATCAGGCCTCGGTCCTGGTTGTCGCCGGAACGCAGGCTGTAGACCTGCAACTGGGTTTGCAGGAACGTGCGTATCGCGGCGGGTTGCGCCGGCACCTGGGCCGCGGCGGCGCAGGTGGCGCCCCATACCGGGTCCTTGGCCAGGCGCTGGCACGCCGAGTTCCAGGCAGTGAAGCCGGCCAGCAGGTCGGTGTCGCTCACCGCCGGCAAGGCGCTCCAGTCGACACTGGTATAGGTGGTGGGGGCAGGGGGCTTGGGCTTGCCGAAGTCACAGCCGGCCAGCAGCACCAGTACACCGGTGGCTGCCAGCAGCAGGCGTGGCCAGTTGAACGCTGAAATTTTCACTCAGTGGTTGTCCGCAATGCGAGTGGAAAGACGCGTAGCTTGGGCAAAGCCTGGCCCCCCGTCAAATCTCCGGCGTGAACGGGTACAATGGCGCTTTGCCCAGCCGTTCAACGAGGTCCGTGCAGTGGATGCCCAGCAAGGTTTTATCCTGACCCGCCATTGGCGCGATACGCCGGCGGGTACGGAGGTCGAGTTCTGGCTCGCCACCGACGCTGGGCCCCGGCAGGTGCGCCTGCCCGTGCAACCTTCGGTGGCGTTCGTGCCCCAGGCCCATGAAGCGCAGGCCCGGGCCGTACTGGGGCGCGAAACCCTCGGTGAACTGCGCCCGTTGGGCCTGCAGGACTTCCACCATCGGCCGGTCATGGGCCTGTACTGCCAGCAATACCGTCACCTGCTGGACCTGGAAAAAAGCCTGCGCCGGGCCGGCGTGGACGTGTATGAGGCCGATGTGCGCCCGCCGGAACGCTACCTGATGGAACGGTTCATCACGGCCCCGGTCCGGTTTACCGGCCACGTGGATGAGCAGGGGCTGTTGCACGGTGCCCAGTTGAAACCGGAAAAGGATTACCGTCCGGTGCTGAAACTGCTGTCCCTGGATATCGAAACCACCGAGCGTGGCGAGCTGTACTGCATCGGCTTGCAGGGGTGCGGCCAGCGCCAGGTGTACATGCTGGGGCCGGCCAACGGTGATGCCACGGCGGTGGATTTCGACCTGCAGTACTGCGCTTCGCCGGTGCAGTTGCTCGAATGCCTGAACCAATGGCTGGCAGACCACGACCCGGACGCCATCATCGGCTGGAACGTGGTGCAGTTCGACCTGCGGGTGCTGCACGAGCAGGCGCGCCGGCACGGTGTGCCCCTGCGGATGGGGCGCAACGGCGCCGAGCTGCTGTGGCGCGAACACGGCAGTGGCAATGGGCACTACTTTGCCAGCGCCGCCGGACGCCTGATCATCGATGGTATCGAAGCCTTGCGTCAGGCCACCTGGAGTTTTCCGTCGTTCAGTCTGGAAAACGTCGCCCAGACGCTGCTGGGCGAGGGCAAGGACATTTCCACGCCTTACCAGCGCATGGACGAAATCAACCGCCTGTTCGCCGAAGACAAGCCCGCGCTGGCACGCTACAACCTCAAGGACTGCGAGCTGGTACTGCGCATCTTCGACAAGACCCGTTTGCTGGACTTTCTGCTTGAGCGCGCCACGGTCACCGGGCTGCCGGCCGACCAGAGTGGTGGCTCGGTGGCCGCGTTCACGCACCTTTACCTGCCGCTGATGCACCGCCAGGGTTTCGTCGCCCCCAACCTGGGCGAGCGCCCGCCCCAGGCCAGCCCTGGTGGTTTTGTCATGGATTCGCGGCCAGGCCTTTACGAGTCGGTGCTGGTGCTGGACTACAAGAGCCTGTACCCCTCGATCATCCGCAGCTTTCTCATCGACCCCATCGGTTTGGTGGAGGGGTTGCGCGAGCCTGATGACGAGCATTCGGTGCCGGGGTTCCTGGGCGCGCGCTTTTCTCGCGAACGGCACTGCCTGCCCGCCATCGTCCAAAGCGTGTGGCAGGGCCGCGAAGCCGCCAAGGCCGAAGGCAACGCAGCGTTGTCCCAGGCCCTGAAGATCATCATGAATGCGTTCTATGGGGTGCTGGGTTCCAGTGGCTGCCGGTTTTTCGACCCTCGGCTGGCTTCGTCCATCACCCTGCGAGGCCACCAGATCATGCAGCGCACCCGGCAACTGGTGGAGGCACAGGGCTACGAAGTGATCTACGGCGACACCGACTCCACGTTCGTCTGGCTCAAGCGCGCCCATGGCCAGCAGGAAGCCGCCGACATTGGCCGGGCGCTGGTGAACCACGTCAACGTTTTCTGGCGTGAACACCTGCTGGCCGAGTACGGCTTGCAAAGTGCCTTGGAATTACAGTTCGAAACCCACTTCACGCGCTTCCTGATGCCCACCATTCGGGGGGCCGAGGAGGGCAGCAAGAAGCGCTACGCCGGCCTGGTGCGGCGAGCCGATGGCCGCGAGGAGATGGTCTACAAGGGACTGGAAACGGTACGCACCGACTGGTCGCCCCTGGCGCGGGCATTCCAGCAGCAATTGTACGAGCGCATTTTCCATCACCGTCCCTACCAGGACTATGTGCGTGACCTGGTGCAGCGCACCCTGGCGGGCGAGCTGGACGAACAGTTGGTGTACCGCAAGCGCCTGCGCCGGCCCCTGGACGACTATGAACGCAACGTCCCGCCCCATGTGCGTGCCGCGCGCCTGGCCGATGAATTCAATGCCCGCCAGGGGCGGCCGCTGCAATACCAGCGTGGGGGCTGGATCAGCTACATCATCACCCTGGCTGGCCCGCAGCCGTTGGAGGCGGTGGACGCGGCCATTGACTACGACCACTACATCAGCCGTCAACTGCAACCGGTGGCGGACGGCATTCTACCTTTTGTGGACGATGACTTCGGCACCTTGATCGGGGGGCAGATGGGGCTGTTCTGATACCCGTCAGGCCAGGGGCAGGGCGCCCGACGGTGAGTCAGGCCCAGCGCGGTGCAGCCTTCCCGAGCTTCGCCCGGTCCCACAGGCAAGCCCCGCAGCCTCACGCATCTCGGTAGGACCGGGCGCCAGCTCGGGAAGCGGGCGGCGCGGTGAATCAGGCCCAGCGCGGTGCGGCCTTCCCGAGCTTCGCCCGGTCCCACAGGCAAGCCCCGCAGCCTCAGGCATCTCGGTAGGACCGGGCGCCAGCTCGGGAAGCGAGCGGCGCGGTGTATCAGGCCCAGCGCGGTGCGGCCTTCCCGAGCTTCGCCCGGTCCCACAGGCAAGCCCCGCAGCCTCAGGCATCTCGGTAGGACCGGGCGCCAGCTCGGGAAGCGAGCGGCGCGGTGAATCAGGCCCAGCGCGGTGCGGCCTTCCCGAGCTTCGCCCGGTCCTACCGGCAAACCCCACAGCTTCAGGCACCCCTGTGGGACCGGGCGCCAGCTCGGGAAGCGAGCGGCGCGGTGTATCAGGCCCAGCGCGGTGCGGCCTTCCCGAGCTTCGCCCGGTCCTACCGGCAAACCCCGCAGCTTCAGGCACCCCTGTGGGACCGGGCGCCAGCTCGGGAAGCGGGCGGCGCGGTGAATCAGGCCCAGCGCGGCGCGGCCTTCCCGAGCTTCGCCCGGTCCCACAGGCAAGCCCCGCAGCCTCAGGCATCTCGGTAGGACCGGGCGCCAGCTCGGGAAGCGAGCGGCGCGGTGTATCAGGCTTAGCGCGGTGCGGCCTTCCCGAGCTTCGCCCGGTCCCACAGGCTGCCCCGCTACCTCAGACACCCTGCGGGACCGGGCGGCGCGGTGGGGCAGGCTTCAAGGCGAAAGCGGTGGTAGAGTTCGCTGTCATTTTCCCGGGAGGCCGCGCCATGGCTCGTACGCTGTTGATCACCTTGATGCTGTTGTGCAGCCTCGGTACCGCCGATGCACGGCAGAAGAACCAACGCCCGCCGTCGGTCGCGGGCCAGTTCGACTACTACCTGTTGAGCCTGTCATGGTCGCCGACCTTCTGCCTTACCCATGGCAATAACGAGCAGTGCAGCGGCAAGGGGTATGGCTTCGTCCTGCATGGCCTGTGGCCCCAGTACCTCAAGGGCGGCTGGCCGCAGAACTGCGAGCCAGGCACGCTACTGTCAGCCGCCGAGCGCACCCAGGGCGCCGGCCTGTATCCCAGCCGCTCGCTGGTGGAACACGAGTGGAGCAAACACGGGACCTGCAGCGGGCTGAGTGCCACCGCCTATATGGACACCGCCGACCGCGCCCTGGGCCGGGTCAAGGTGCCGGCAGCCCTGCAACCCTCCGAAGGCGCACAGTCATTCGCACCGCAGGAAATCGTCCAGCTGTTTCGCCAGAGCAACCCCGGCATGCCCGAGGATGGCGTGGTGGTGCGCTGCAGCGGCCCGCAGCTAGCCGAGGTGCGGGTGTGCCTGTCCAAGGACCTGGCGTTCACAGCCTGCGGGCGTGGGGTGAAGATGCAGTGCCAGCAGGATCAGGTGCGGGTGCCAGGTATCCGTTAAGGGGCCAGCACGGCCCGCCCTTGGGCAGACTCGAACACGCACCGTACATCGTGGGCACAGCCGGGCACCTCTATCAGCGGTTGGCCCACTGCCTGGGTGAACGCACGGGCGCGTTCCAGCCGGTACGGCCCCTGAGCCATGGCCGCGCAGGAGCGGTCCAGCAGTCGGTACGCCGTGCCCTTGGCGTCACCGGTATCCAGGCTCCCGGCCAGGTAATGAACCTCGGCGCTGGCGTACCGGCGCCAGGCGGCGTCGGCATCACCGGGTAGCCAGGCAGGTAGCCCCTGGGTGCCATATTTCCATTGGTTGACACCTGGGCAATGGGGCACGGCGTAAGGCCGTTCTCCCTTGAAATACAGCCAGGTGCCCGGGTCGGCGGCGACGAAGCGCAACCCTGGCTGGGGCGCGGCGAAGGCGATGTAATGCTGCACCATCTGCGCCCCGGCCGAGAATCCTGCCACGGTGATCGTGCGCACCGATGGCCATTGGAGGTGCACCTCGGCGATCAAGGCGTCCATGGCGACAAACGCGTTGACCTGCGGGGCATTGATGGCCGGTTCGCCTTGCATCCAGCCCGAACAGGTCCATACCAGCTCACCGGGCACGGCGCGAGGTTCGTCGCCATGCTGACAGCGGTCGGGGTCATTGGCCTGAAACAGCGGGGCTATCACCACAGCGTCGGGGCTGGCCGCTACACCGGCGTTGAACGTGCGCAGGGCATCATGAGGGAATCCGTGCACCACCACCAGCGCAGACGTCGCCTGGCCATTGCCGGGTTGCGAGCTGTAAAAGTGCAGTGCGCCGGCGCCGGGGCGGGGCGTCACGCTCGACCATTGGCCACACAGGGCAACAGAGGGGAGGGCGAGCAGAAAGAAAAGCCAGCGGCGCATGAGAGGCCCGTTTCAGTGGAGGGCATCACTGTGGCGTATTTGCCCCCACGGGCGCAACGGGGGCGGGTACTTTGCGTCGTAATCCGGATCTGGCAAGCTGCCGTCCCATCACAGTCAAGGAAGCGGTGCCATGCCAGGGGATTTTCAAGTCAGCGGCGATAATGCGGCAGCGCTGTTCACGCTCAAACTGCACCGCAGCGAAGGCATGCTGCTGTTGGCGATGAACTGGAAAGACGGCCCGCCGCCTGCGGATTTCGTCGGTTTCGGTATCGAATACAAGGAGCCGGCAGGTGACCGCTTCTATGCCCTCAACAACCGCCTGACCTTCGCCACGGCGGATGGCAGTGTGCCCACCACGGCGCTGTCGAGCCTGCTGTCGCCTATCCAGAAATTTCGCTGGGTGCACTTTCCGCGCAACGCCGAGCTGCCCGGCGCGTTCACCTACCGCGTCACACCGGTGTTCATGAATGCCCAGGACCAGCTCAGCTACGGCGAAGCCCAGGTGGGCGACATCGAGCTGCAACGCGACACCTGGCCTGGCCAGCTCAACGTCACCTTCACCCGCGGCTACGTGTCGTCCCAGGCCTTCGTCGAGCGCTATGCCAAGGATGATCGCAACCTGGTGACGTTGTTGCCGCGCAAGGCCGATGACGGCCTGGACTTCGTCCCCACCCACGCCGATGCCCAGGCGGCGCTGCAGTGGATGGGGTTCGAGGCCCGCGAAGCGATTCTGGCGGTGCTGGACCAGGCGGTCAGTGACAGCGATGCTCAGGTGAAGGTCATCGCCTATGACTTGAACGAACCCAACGTGGTCAGCCGCCTGGAGAAGTTGGGCAGCCGTCTGCAGATCATCATCGACGACAGCAGTGGCCACGGCGCCGCCGATTCCGCCGAGAGTCAGGCGGCCGCCCGCCTGGCCCAGGCAGGGGCGACGGTCAAGCGCGAGCACATGGGCAGCCTGCAGCACAACAAGGTCATCCTGCTGGACGGCAGCACGGCGAAAACCGTGGTGTGCGGCTCGACCAACTTCAGCTGGCGCGGTATCTACGTGCAGGCCAACAACGCCCTGGTGCTGCAAGGTGAGACGGCGTTGCAGCTGTTCCAGGCGGCATTCGCCCAGTACTGGGCCAGCCCCTCGGCCCGGGAATTCGGCGCCTTGGCCGTGGCCCAGTGGCACAACCTGGGGCTGGACAACATCGATGCTCAGGTCACGTTTTCGCCCCATGGCCAGGACAACGCGGCGCTGGCGGGAGTGGGCAGCGACATCGCCACCACGGGCTCCAGCCTGCTCTTTTCCCTGGCGTTTCTGTACCAGACCAATGGCCCTATCCAGGCAGCCATCAAACAGGTGGCCGCCAACCCGGCGGTGTTTGTGTATGGCATCTCCGACCGGCAGATGCAGGAAGGCCTGGACGTGCTGCTGCCCGGCGGCGAAAGTGCCATTCTGCATGCCTCGGCCCTCAACAAGCAGGTGCCGGCGCCGTTCCAGGCCGAGCCCACCGGCCTGATCGGTGGCGCGGGGGTGCGCCTGCACCACAAGTTCGTGGTCATCGACTTCGACAAGCCGACGGCGCGGGTGTACATGGGCTCGTACAACTTCGCCGATGCCGCCGACCGCAGCAATGGCGAGAACTTGCTGCTGATCCGGGACCGCCGCGTGGCGGTTGCCTACATGGTGGAAGCCGTGCGCTTGCTGGATCACTACCATTTCCGCGTCGCCCAGGAAAGCGCCGACGCCGGCACCCGCAGCGCCCTGACCCTGCGCCGGCCACCCCGCCAAGCGGGCGAGAGCGCCTGGTGGCAGGAAGACTACAGCGACCTGCGCAAAATCCAGGACCGGGAGTTGTTTGCCTGACCCAGCGGGCTGGGTCAGAACGAGGCCACGATCCGCCCCAGCATCGCCATGGCATCCTCGCTGCGCTTGTCCCACGGGTGCCCATGGTTCAGCCGCGCGCAGTGTGCGAAGCCGCGGGTGGCCGAGAAGATCGGCCCCGGGGCGATGCTGATGCCCTGGGCCAGGGCCAACTGGAACAGTTGCAGCGAGTCCACTTGCCGAGGAAATTCGAACCACAGGAAATAACCGCCGTCGGGCCGGGTGACCCGCGTGGCGTCGGGGAAGTGGCGCGCGGCCGAGGCCAGCATGGCGCTCTGCTGCATTTCCAGGTTGTGCCGCAACTTGCGCAGGTGACGGTCATAGCCGCCGTGCTGCAGGTAGTCGGCGATGGCTGCCTGGGCCGGCACCGATGGCGAGATCGTGGTCATCAGCTTCAATCGGCTGATCTGCTGGGCGAAACGCCCGCCTGCCACCCAGCCCACCCGGTAACCGGGCGCCAGGCTCTTGGAAAACGAGCCGCAGTGCATCACCAGGCCGTCGCGGTCCAGGCGCTTGACCGGCTGCAGGGGCTGCGGGCCGTAATGCAGTTCGCTGTACACGTCATCTTCGATCAATGGCACCTGATGCTGGCGCAGCAGGCTGTACAGGGCTTCCTTGGCGGCCGTGGGCAGGCTCGCGCCCAGCGGGTTCTGCAGGCTGCTCATGAACCAGCAGGCCTTGATGGGCAGGCGTTGCAGGCGGTCGGCCAAGGTGTCCAGGTCGACGCCTTCGCGCGGGTGCACCGGGATTTCCACGGCCTTGAGCTTCAGCCGCTCCAGCACTTGCAGCGTGGCATAGAACGCCGGCGACTCGATGGCCACCAGGTCGCCTGGCTCGGTCACACTTTGCAGGCACAGGTTCAAGGCTTCCAGCGCGCCGTTGGTGATCACCAGCTCGTCCATGGCCAGGTGCACGCCGCTGATCATGTAGCGCAAGGCGATTTGCCGGCGCAGGTCAGGGTTGCCGGCTGTCATGTCGGCGATCACCGCCTGGGGCGCCATGTCTCGCACGGTGCGGGCCATGGAGCGGGCCAGCCGCTGCAGGGGGTACAGGTCGGGGCTTGGGAATGCCGACCCGAAGGGCACCGTGCCAGGGTCCTTCAGGGAGCCCAGCACCGAAAACACCAGTTCGCTGACGTCCACTTCGGTGCTGTCGGCCTGGCGGCTGCTGATGGCCGGCTCGGTCAGCGCGCGGGTGGGCTGTTCACGCACGAAGTAGCCCGAGCGTGGCCGTGCCTGAATCAGGCCACGGTCTTCCAGCAGGTAATAGGCCTGGAACACCGTGGACGGGCTGACCACGAAGGTGCGGCTGGCGGTGCGCACCGACGGCACCTTCTCGCCAGCCTTGAGTACGCCCGTGCGGATCATCAGGGCGATTTCGTCAGCAAGCTGTTCGTAGCGTTTCATGGCGGGCCGGCAGGGGAAAGGGGACCTTAGCATGCCGTTGAATCTGCTCGCGTACCAGCGTCAGATTCAGCCTGAAACAGCGGATCAGATGATCGCTTCGTAACCGTCTACCGGCGCAGGCCATGGGGTGAGGATCTGGAAGCCGTCGTCAGTCACCGCCACCATGTGTTCCCACTGTGCCGACAATGACTGGTCACGGGTGATCACTGTCCAGCCATCGGCCAGGGTCTGGGTCTGGCGTTTGCCGGCATTGAGCATGGGCTCCACGGTGAAGATCATGCCCTTGACCAACTTCATGCCCATACCCCGACTGCCGTAATGCAGCACCTGCGGCTCGTCATGGTAGACCTTGCCGATGCCATGGCCGCAGTATTCGCGCACGACACTGAAGCCTTCGCGGTGGGCCACCGTCTGGATCGCGTGGCCGATGTCGCCCAGGTACGCACCGGGGCGAACCTGGCGAATGCCGGCACACATGGCTTCATACGTGGTACGTACCAGGCGCTGGGCCTCGTCGCTGGTCTGGCCCACCAGGTACATGCGGCTGGTGTCGCCGAACCAGCCATCCTTGATCACCGCCACATCGATATTGAGGATGTCGCCGTCGGCCAGCACCTTGCCATTGGGAATGCCGTGGCAGATCACGTCATTCACCGAGGCGCAGATGGTCTTGGGGAAACCGTGGTAACCGACGTTGGCCGGCTTGGCCTTCTGCACGTTGACGATGTAGTCGTGGCAGATGCGGTCCAGCTCATCGGTGGAGACGCCGGGTTTCACGTAGGGGGTGATCATGTGCAGCACGTCGGCGGCCAGCTTGCCGGCGGTGCGCGACAGTTCGATTTCCGCGGGGGTCTTGATCGTTACAGCCTTGCTCATCGTGCAGCCTCCAGGCGTTCGTCCATGCAGGTGGAAACTGTGTGCAGGTCGAAACCGCCGGCCTGTTCGGCGCGAATCAACAATTGCGTCAGTTCATTGTGGGGCAGGTGAGGGTGCAACTCGGCCAGCATGCCGATGCGCATCCAGTGCTCGGCCTGCGCGTTGATGGAGCGGCTGAGTGCGCCGGAAGCCACGCGCAGGTTCTCGTGCATCACATCGGAAATCTTGACGATACCCATCGGCGTTCCATATATGAAGTGTATATGGAACGTATGTTAGCGGGATTTGAAGGCAGAAGGCAAATCAATGCGCCGGGCGCAGGTCATGAGCCTTGGCCAACCGTGAGGTTGTAGTGCTCGGCCACATCGACGGCCGTGCGCCGGCTGGTGGCCACGCTGCCTTCTTCGGTCCACAGGAATGGGTAGAAGCTGATGCACTGGTTCGCCGACACCTGGCGCATATCCTGCTGCCAGCTGTCCCACCGCAGCCCCTGGTAAAACTGCGAAAGGCGATCGCTCAGCGCCCAGCCGAGAAAGTCGGTGTAACCGATTTCCAGGGCTTCCCAGGCCAGGGTGTCGGGCGCGTGGTAATACATCGCCCCCAGGTCGCCGCCCAGGGCGCCGCCATTGAGCGCAAAAAAACCACCGGCTGCGTCGTCGGCCACCAGCAGGTAGCCTTCGCCACGTGCCGTGTTCCAGTCCAGCAGGTTGCGCGGTAGCCGGGCATTGCCGCTGCCGAGCATGCGCAGCCAGCCGTGATCGATCAGCAGCCCGCCGGTATCGTGGGCGATGGCGCCCAGGGTGGAACGCGTCGTGACCTGCAGCCCCAGCAACACCTGGGTGTTGGCGGCTGAAGGCGGTAGCAGTTGGAAAGGGCGCGTTGCCTCCGCCAGCAGGCTGTTGACCACGGGCATGCCGGGGTCGTCGAGGTCGATCAATTCGTCCAGTGGCTTCATGTGCCGCTCCTTGGTGCAAAAGCCCCTAGAGTAATGCCTGTTGCAGGCAGCGCAAGCTGTGCTCCCACAGCCATTCGATCATTTACACGGCAGCGGCTATGGCCTGGCTGGGTGGGGTCAGCGCAGGCTCCAGGAGACGCCCACGTACACCCCCAGCCCTTCGCCTGGCGTCGAGCGCGCAGCGTCCAGCCCCTTGTCGTCATAACCCGGGGTGACGGTCGCGGCGTAGTGCTGGTTGGTCAGGTTGCGCACATCAACCCACGTCTGCCAGTCGCCCTTCGGGGCGTTGTACCCCAAGGTCGCACCGAACAAGGCGTAAGGGTCGGCGTAATAGCTGTTGGCGTAGTCCACGGCCACCTTGGACACCAGTTGCGTGTTGACCGCGGCGAACACCCCCTGGGGCCAGTCGTAACGCAACTCGCCCTGGTAGTAATGCATGGGCAGGCCCGGCAGGCGGTTGTCACCGAAGCGGTCGTCGTCGCGGTAGTGGAAGTCGCTGAAGGTGTAGGCCTGGCGCAGGCTCAACTGGCCAACGCCAGGCGCAGACCACAGGGTGCTCTGCAGGCTGGCTTCCACCCCTTGGTGCACGGTGGGGCTGGCGTTGAGTTCATAAGGGGTGACGGCGTTGGCGTCGGGCAGCACCGAGAGCAGCTCATGGCGCACCTGGGCGTAGTACCAGGCCAGGCTCCACTGGCCCGCGGGGCTATCGCCCCGGCCGCCGATTTCCAGGGTGGTGGCCGTCTGGTTGCGCAGCTTTACCGGGTCACGCTGGGCGCCGGTGGCCACGCCGCTGGTGAACGTCTGGTTGGAGCTGTAGATCAGCGACCAAGGGTGCGGTGCTTCTACCGAGCGGCTGAGGTTGCCGAACACCTGCACATCCGGCGTCAGCTGGTAGCGCAGGCCCAGGCGCGGGGCGTAGTCCCAGTCATGCAGGCTGGTTTTGCCGCCGCCCTCGGGGTAGGTCACCGCGCTCTCGCGGCGGGTGTAGATGGCGGCCAGGCCCGTGGTCAGCCACAGGTCATCGGCGATTTCCAGGTCGTTGCTGGCGTGCAGCACGGTGTCCGAACCCTGGTAGGTAAAGTCGCGGATGCGTGTGCCGGGCGCGAGGTTTTGCGTGTAATTGACGGGGATGCGCACGAACTCGCTGGCGCCGTCATTGGGCAAGTGCTTGGTGACCCGCAGGCCGATCAGGCTGTTGCTTTCCATGCCGAAGAGGGTGTCGCGGCGCTTGTAATCGAACGTGCCGCTGACATCGGTGTACGCCACCTTCAGGCGGTTCGGGCCCTCGCGCAGGTCCATGGGGTAATCGTGGTACACCAGCCCGGTCTGCAGGCTGGAGTCGTCGTCGATGTAGTAGGTGGTCTTGTTACCGATGAAGGTGCTGCCGGGTTCGTCGCGCTGATAATCGCGGGCCTGGTAAGTGGGGTTGGCCGCCTGGGCATCGTGTTCGATGGAGTGCTTGGTGACCCGCCCGGCCAACTCGTTGTCGGTTTCGCGGTGGCGGAAATAGAAACGGGTTTCCAGGTTGGGGTTGAGACGATAGCCGAAGTTGGCGATGACCCCCTGGCTGGTGCTGGCGGTATGGTCCTGGTAACCATCGGATCGAGCATCGGTGACCGCCACGTAGTAGTCGAAATCCCCCAGTACCTGGCCAGAGCTGACCTGGCGCTGACGGTAGCCGTGGCTGCCCATGGCGTAGCGCAGTTGCAGCAGCGGCGCGTCATGGCCGGTATGGCTGACGTAGTCGATGGCGCCGCCCAGGGCCAGGCCGCCACGGTCAAAGCCGTTGGCGCCACGCATCACGTCCACGTGGTCCAGCCACAGCGGTTCCAGCAGTTCATAAGGTGTACCGCCCGGCCCGGTCAGGGGCAGGCCGTCGAGCATGGCATACAGCCCCGAGGCATGGGCGCCGGGGGCGCGGTTGATGCCCGAACCACGAATGGAAATCTTCACGCCTTCGTTGCCGGCGGACTGGGCGTATACCCCCGGCTGATACGCCAGCACATCCTGGTTGCTGGCGACGCGGCCCTGCAGCGGGCGGCGCATGTCCACCACGTTGGTGCCGCCGGGCACCTGAGCCTGACGCGATTCGGCGTCGGTTACGGCTTGGTCTTCGCCGCTCAGGTCCTGGTCCCGGATGACGACCTGGCCCAGTTCGAGGTCCTGTGCCTCGGCCGCGGTCGGGCAGACAAGGGCCAGGCCCAGCAGGGCAGTGGGCAGGGATTTCGGCGCGGGCATCAGTGACTCCAGGCAAGAAGGACAGGCAATGAGAGGTGCGACGCAGAAAACAACGAACGGAACACATGGCAATTTGGCTTTTTTGCCACCGGGCGCAGATACGTCGTGCCATTACCCTTCAAGTTGTCTGTATCCATGCCGATACAAAGCTTGACCCACCATCATCAGGGAATGATGCAATGAATATCCTTTCAAGCACTGCCGTCTCGTCAATCGCCACCACGCTGACGGTGGCGGCCCAGCCTCTGACTGCCCAGGCGACCAGCAACGCGACCACCGCGGCCATGGCCGCTACCGTCGCCAACACACCGGCCGCGGTCTATTACCCCAGTGAACCGGCCCAGTCCGAGGTGGCAAGCGAGCCCGTGGAGGCCATCGAGACCTGGATCGGCCGTGGGCTGTCAGCGAACTTTCCTCAGGCGGCGGCCCTTCATTCGGCCAACCACGACACCCTGAAAAGCGCGTTCGCCACCTTCCAGTCCACCCTGGCCAAGACATACCCGGCCCTGGCCAGCCAATCGTTTGGTTTCACGGTTGATACCGATGGCAACCTGCAGGCCTTCGGTACCGCGGGCAGCTTGAGCGCCGCCGACCTGGGCAAGCTGAATACGCTGCTCAACGCCTCCAGCGACCTGAAAACCGCCGCAGTCAATTATCGCGATTCGGCGATCGAACTGGTGGCCGCTGACTCGCCCTGGGCGGGCAACTACATGGGCGGGTACAACCTGACCAAGGACAACTTTTCCAAGACCATCGACCTGGCGCAGCTGTTCGCCCCGACCTGGCCCGCGCCGCTCGGAGGCTCGTTCTACCACCAGTTGGCGACCAAGGGCGAGCCCATGACCCAGGCGAGCGAAGCGGCGATGCTGGCGGCCCGGGGGCAGTAACGTTCAGAGGGCTTGCGGCGGGCCTGATGGGCGGTGGGGTTGCGCTTCACCGTCCCGGCTTGCCAACGCAGCAAAAGCAAACTGCATGAAGCGCTCGAACGCCTGGTTGTTACCGTCCACTTTCATGCGGATCAACGCCCCTTCATAGGCTTCGATCAGAAAGGCGGCGGCCTCGGCGGCATTCACGTGCGCGCCGATTTCCCCCGCCGCCTGGGCTTCGGTCAGCACCGCCTGAATCTGCGCCTGCCAGCGCCCGAATACCTCGGCCAGCCGCTGGCGGAAGGCCGGGCTACGGGCGGGGGCCAGTTGCCCGAATACGCCGTACAGACAACCGCCCATGGGCTGTTCCGCCAGGTGGAGCGGGCCGGCTTCGGCGAAATAGCCTTTCAGGCGCTGCAGTGGGCTGACGTGGGTGTTGCCAAAGTGGCTGGCGCGTACGTGACCGTAATGGGCCTCGTAAGCGTCGAGCACCGCACTGGCAAAGGCCTCCTTGCTTTTGAAGAAATAATAGAACGAGCCCTTGGGCACGCCGGCGGCGTCCAGTATGGCGTTCAGGCCGATGCCGTCGTAGCCGTTGATGACCATCGATTTCAGGCCTTCGGCTACCAGCCTTGCACGGGTGCTGTGATTTTCTTTGCTCATGGGATAGTAGACCAGTTAACTACCTGCAACTCTAGCCCTCATCGCCTTCACCGGCAAGTCACATGAAGGAACTACCCATGCGCCAACGCCTTTACCTGGGCGCCGTATTCGCCTGTGTCAGCTATGCCCTGTACTCGGTGCATTTCGCCACGGTGAAATGGCTCAGCGCCGACTACTCGTTGTGGCAACTGGTGTTCCTGCGCAGCGCCGTGGTGCTGCTTATCACGTTGCTGTTCAGCCGGCGTGGCACGGTTGCCGCGGCGGTCGCCAGCCCGGGGCGTGGGGCGATGCTGTTCAGGGGCGGCCTGCAATTCGCGGCCATGGCCTGTTTTTTTCTGGCGGCGCGGCAGATGTCGCTGTCGGCGGTGATGACGCTGTATTGCACGGCGCCACTGATCATCGCGGTGCTGGCCGTGTTCATGCTGGGCGAGGTCATTCGTGGCTACCGCTGGCTGGCGTTAGCCGTTGGGGCGGCGGGCAGTGTCATCGCCGCCAACCTGGGTGGGGCCATCAGCCCGCTGCCCACGGTGCTGGCGCTGGCCTCGGCACTGTTCTGGGCCCTGACCATTATCTACACCCGGCGCAGCGGCGGCCGCGACAGTGCCGCGGTGCAGGTGTTGGTCACGAGCGTGGTGTTCCTGGCGTTCAGTGCCGGGTTGATGCACTGGCAAACGCCGGGAACTGCGGCGCAATGGGGCCTGATGGTCGCGCTGGGCGTGCAGGTCTACCTGGCCCAATACTGCTTTTTCGAGGCTTGCCGCCATGCGCCGGCATCGCTGGTGGGGCCTCTGGAATACACCAGCGTGGCCTGGTCATGCTTGCTGGGTTACCTGGTCTTCGCCGACGTGCCGACGTTGCCGGTCGTGGTGGGCGCCCTCATGGTGTGCGCCAGCGGCATTGCGCTGACGCTCAACCCCGGTCGTCCTTCATCAAGTACGTACTGGGCGCGCACCCCAGGCGACGCTGGAACATGCTCGAAAACGCACTCGGGCTCTCATACCCCAGTTCCAGCGCCACCCGGGTCACCGGGGTGCCGGCCGCCAGGCGCGTGACGGCGGCCAGCAGGCAGGCCTGCTGGCGCCATTCGCCGAACGACAACCCGGTGTGCTGGCGAAACAGCCGGCTGAAGGTGCGTGGGCTGCAGTGCAAGGCCTCGGCCCAGGCATCGGCGGGTTGGCCAATGCCTGGGGCGGCCAGAAAGTCACGGCACAGCGCTGCCAGGCGCGGTTCGCGGGGCAGGGGGGCGAACAGCGGCAGGCAGGTGGCCTTGCGCAGTTCATGAACGATCAGGTGCACCAGGTGGCCGTCGCGCCCTTGTTCGTCGTACCGGGCCGGCACATCGGCGCTGGCCAGCAGCAGATGGTGCAGCAAGGGAGACACCACCAGCGCCTGGCATTGCCCGTTGTCACGCACCTCAAGCGCAGGCTCCAGGTACAGGCTGCGGGTGCTGACCCCGCGCATCACCACGCGGTGGCGTTTGCCGGCGGGAATCCATACGCCGCTGTAGGGCGGAATCACCCAGGCGCCGTCATCGGTTTCCACCTCCATCAGGCCACTGATGCCGTAGAGGAACTGCGCCCGTCGGTGCACATGGGCGCTGAGCACCGTGCCGGGGCTGTAGTCGGTACCGATGGCCAGGACGGCACGGTCAGTTGCGTCGACGGTTGCGAGGGGGACGTTGAGCATGGTGCAGAGCCATTGGCCGAAATTCGATGATTATTGGCTAACCCACGCAAGCTGGCCAGCACCCTTTTCCTTAAAGTCACCAGGCTGTTTTCTGAAGGAGGTGCGTATGTTCTGGTATGCGTTGGGGGCTTTTGGTGTGCTGGCCGGCATGACCACGGTGTTGTTCGGGTTTGGCGGCGGCTTCGTCGCCGTACCGTTGCTGTATGGGTTGATCAGGGCCAGTCAGCCCCCTGGCACTCCCCTGGTGGAAGCCGCGATGCAAGTCGCGGTAGCCACGTCCACGGCCGCGATGATCTTCGGGGCGGGATTGGCAACCTGGCGGCGCGCGCGCGTGGGCGCACTGCCTTGGGCCATGGTCAGGCCGTTGCTGGGGTATGTAGCGCTGGGCGCGGTGGCGGGCGCCGCGCTGGCCACCGTGGTCAGCGGCGCCTGGGTGCGCTGGGCGTTCATTGCCTACCTGAGCATGACGCTCGTCGATGCCGTGTTCCGGCCCGGTTTCCTGGGCGAACCGGTGGGCACCTTGCGCCCCTTGGGCCGTGCCCACAGTGCTGTGGCGGGCACCAGCATCGGTGCCATCGCCGCGTTCCTGGGGGTGGGCGGCAGTGTCATGAGTGTGCCGCTGATGCGCCGTCGCGGGGCGAGCATGGCCACGGCCACGGCGCTGGCCAACCCGCTGTCGTTGCCCATGGCCGTGGCGGGCACCCTGGTCTACAGCGCCCTGGCCTGGGGCCACAATAGCCTGGGTCGCGGTTTCGCAGGCTATGTAGACCTGCCGGCGCTGGCGTTGCTGGTGGCCGGGGCGTGGTGCGGGATAGCCTTGGCCGGGCCGCTGGTGGGGCGCATCAGCGACACGGTGCACGCCAGAAGTTACCTGGTATTGCTGGGCGTGGTACTGGTGGTGATGGTGTTGGCCTGAAGGAAGTCCAGCAGTTGGCCGTTGAAGGCCTCGGGTGCTTCTTCCATGACAAAGTGCCCGCTGCCCGCGATGAGGGCGCCGCGCAGGTTCTGCGCGTGGGGCTTGAGGGTCTGCACGGGGGCGTCGCCGGTGGCGTGTTCGGCACCTATCGCCAGTACCGGCATGTTCAGCGGGCGCAGGGCGCGCAGGCGGTTCTGGCGGATGGTTTCGGGTATCGCCCGGTAATAGGCAAAGCCACCTCGCAGGCCGCCAGGCGCCGAATAGGCACGGATGTAGGTATCGGCATCCACCGCGTGGCGCCTGAACGCCCAGCGGTCGAACATGAAGTTCAGGTATGCGGCTTCCTTGCCGGCAATCAACAGTTCCGGGAGGTCCTGTACCTGATTGAAGAGAAAGTGCCACACGAAGATATTCTCCTCGGGCGCGACGAAAATGGACGGGGCTTCGGCCAGGCCGGGTATCACCGCTTCGGTCACCGCAAGGGCGAGTACCGCGTCAGGCAGATCGCTGGCCAGGGCGTAGGCGATCCACATGCCCACATCATGGCCCACCAGGTGGTAGCGCTCATGGCCCAGCTGCAGCATGCACTGGTGCAGGCGGCGCGCCACACAGCCGGTGTCATAGCCCTGTTCAGGGCGGTCCGAGTCACCCAACCCCGGTGGGTCGACGGCAATCGCCAGGTAGCCCTGGTCGGCCAGGGCTTGCATCACATGGCGCCAGGCATGCCAGGTCTGCGGCCAGCCCGGAATCAGCAGCACGGGCGTGCCGCTACCGGCCATCACGCAATGAATCCGCACACCTTCGGCACGTACGTAGTGGTGGGTGAAATCGCTCTGGCGCGATTGGACAAGGTCAACGGCCTGGTTCATGTTCATGCATTCCTTTGATCTGCGGGGGCGATGCCGAGCATTGCCTGAATGTGCGAAGGGCTGAGCGTCGCGCCGGCGAAATCGTCGAACACGCGGTCGGTGACCTGGATGATGTGCTGGTTGATGAAGGCCACGCCCTCGCCGGCACCGTCCTCCTGGTTCTTCAGGCAACATTCCCATTCCAGCGTTGCCCACCCTGGGTAGTCGTATTGGGCCAATTTGGCGAAGATGGCCTTGAAGTTCACCTGGCCATCGCCCAGGGAACGAAACCGCCCGGCGCGGTCGGCCCAGTCGCTGTAACCGCCATAGATGCCTTGGCGGCCGGTGGGGTTGAACTCGGCATCCTTGACGTGAAACATGCGGATGAATTCGTGGTACAGGTCCAGGTAATGCAGATAGTCCAGTTGTTGCAGGACGAAATGGCTGGGGTCGAACAGTAGGTTGCAGCGTGGGTGATGATCCACCAAGTGGTAAAAGCGTTCGAAACTGGTGCCGTCGTGCAGGTCTTCGGCGGGGTGTATTTCGTAGCACAGGTTGATGTCCAGGTCATCGCACAGGTCCAGGATGGGTCGCCAGCGCTTGGCCAGCTCCTGAAAGGCGGCATCTACCAGGCCCTCTGGCCGTTGGGGAAACGGAAACAGGTACGGCCACGCCAACGAACCGGAAAACGTGCCCAGGTCGGTCAAGCCCAGGCGGGCGCTGGCCCGCACTGCCAGCTTCATCTGTTCAGCCGCCCACTCGGCCCGCGCCTGCGGCCGGCGCAGTAGCGCTGGGGGCGTGAAGGCATCCCACAGGGTGTCGTAGGCCGGGTGCACAGCCACCAGTTGGCCGTAGATATGCGAGGTCAGTTCGCTGATCACCAGGCCGTGTTCGGCCAGCTCACCCTTGACTTCGTCACAGTAGGCCTGGCTGTTCGCGGCCAGCGTCACGTCGAACAAGCGGGCGTCCCAGGCCGGGATCTGCACTGCCTTGAAACCATGGCCCGCTGCCCACGCGCCGATGTGCGCCAGGCTGTCGAAAGGGGCTTGGTCGTGGCTGAACTGGGCCAGGTGCAGGCTCGGTCCTTTGAGGGTTTTCATCAGTGACATCCTATTGTTTGTCGATCAACAAAGAATAGAGCTGTCCGGTTGCAGCCGTCAAGACGATGTGCGTTAAACTGCGCGCTTTCGATGTTCAGGCGTAATCAGATGGCAGGGCGACCACGGGAATTCGACACGCAGCAGGCCTTGACCCAAGCCATGTTGCTGTTCTGGGAGCATGGCTACGAAGGCACGTCCATGTCAGCGCTGGTGTCCACGCTGGGCATCGCATCGGCACGTTTGTACGCCGCGTTCGGCAGCAAGCAGCAATTGTTCGAGGCCGCGGTGGCGTTGTACGAAGCCGGCGAGGGTGGCTTCGCCGACCGCGCGCTGGGCCAGGCCGATATTGGCGCGGCCATGGGCCAGATGCTCACTGCGGCCGTGAACACCTACACCCACGAAGGGCGGCCACGCGGCTGCCTGGTGGTCAGTGCCGCGCCGGGAGTGTCGCCGGAGAATATCGGCGTGCTGACGTGGCTGGCAGGGCACCGGCGCGAGCGTACCCGGCAGGTTGTCGAGCGCTTGCAGGCGGCCAAGGACCAAGGGCAACTGCGCCCTGACGTGAACGTGCAGGCGCTGGGGGATTTCTATGCCACTTTCCTGCACGGCATCTCCGTGCAGGCCCGGGATGGGGTGCCGCGGGCACAACTGCTGCAGGCGGTGGATCATGCCTTGACGGTACTGTCGGCCGCCGCGCAACCGGGCGGCGAACGGCTACAGTGAAGGAACCATTCCCCCTGAGTGTGGAGGCCTGCGATGCGCGTCATGGTGCTGGTGAAAGCCACTGAAGAAAGCGAGAAGGGCGACTTGCCCTCCAGCGAATTGCTGGAGGCCATGGGCAAATTCAACGAGGAGTTGGTCGCGGCGGGTATTCTGAGGGCTGCCGATGGGCTGAAGCCGTCCTCGCAGGGCAAACGGGTCGCCTTCGATGGCCCGGCGCGCTCGGTGGTCGACGGGCCATTCGCCGCCACCCGCGAGCTGGTCGCGGGGTTCTGGCTGTGGGAAGTTGAAGACATGGACGAGGCCATCGCCTGGGTCAAGCGCTGCCCCAATCCGATGCCCGGGCCCAGCGAGATCGAAATTCGCCCGCTCTACGAGATGGCGGATTTCGAGTGAAACCTACTCGGCAACCGCAAGGCGAGCAGCGGGGCGCACGCGCAGTGCCAGCACCATCACCAGGCCCAGCACGCCCATCATCGCGCCTGCCACGGCGATGGCAGGGTAGCCCAGCCCGGCGTTGATCACCGCGCCACCCAGCGCCGCGCCGATGGCGTTGCCCAGGTTGAAGGCGCCGATGTTCACCGCCGACGCCAGGTTGGGGGCATCCTTGGCCGCTTCCATCACCCGCATCTGCAGCGGCGGCACCAGGGCGAAGCTGGCCGCGCCCCACACCAGTATCGCCAGGGCGGCGGGGATGGGCCAACGCATCAGCACGGTGAACGCCGCCAGCACCACGATCAGTACCGTCAGCGAGAGCATCAGGGTGCGGTCCACGGAGCGGTCCGCCGCCTTGCCGCCCCAGATATTGCCCAGGGTCAGGCCGATACCGAACAGCACCAGCATGCCGGTGATGAAATTGGTGGACGCATGGGTGGCGTCGCGCAGGATCGGCGCGATGTACGTGAATACCGTGAACATCGCGCTTGAGCCCACCACGGTCAGTGCCAGCGCCGACAATACCGGGCCACGGCCAAGCACCTTGATTTCCGCCAGCAGGCCATCGCTTTTTTCCGCGGGAATGTCAGGCAATGCCAGCCACAGCGAGGCCATGGCCACCGCGCCCAGACCGGCGATGCCCCAGAACGCGGTACGCCAGCCGAATGTTTCGCCAAACCAGGTGGCCAATGGCACGCCACCAATGGTCGCCACCGTCAGCCCCATGAACATCGCGGCCACGGCGCCGGCGCGCTTGTCCGGCGGTACCACGCTGGCCGCCACGATCGAACCGATGCCGAAGAAGGCGCCGTGGTTCAACGAGGTCACCACCCGCGCGAACAGCAGGGTCTGGTAGTCGGTGGCCAGGGCAGACAGCAGGTTGCCCAGGGTAAAGATGGCCATCAGGCCGATCAGCAAGTAGCGGCGCGGTACCCGCGCGGTGGTCAGGGTCATGATCGGCGCACCGATCAGCACGCCCAGGGCGTAGGCGCTGACCAGCAAGCCGGCGGTGGGGATCGATACGCCAAGGTCAGCGGCGATGCCGGGCAGCATGCCCATGGGCGCGAACTCGGTGACACCAATACCAAAGGCGCCAGCGGCGAGCGCCAAGAGGGGTGGGTTGATACGCATAGTAGCTCCTTATCTGTGAGGCAAATGCTACAATCGCCCCTCTGGCGGCGGTAGCCCCCGATAAAGACCAAGAGTTTTGCACTGGGCGCACAAATGGACATCAACGGACGATCGGGTGAAATGACGGTGTTCGCCCTGGTGGCGCAACACGGCAGTCTGTCGGCGGCTGCCCGTGCACTGGGGCTGACGCCTTCGTCAGTCAGCCGCATCATCGCGCGCACCGAACAGCGTATCGGCACGCGCTTGCTGGTACGCACCACCCGCGCCATTCGTTTCACCGCCGAGGGCGAAGCATACTTGCGTGGGGCGCGCCGGATTCTCGCCGACATGGCCGAGATCGAAGACGCCATCACCGACCAGGGCGTGCCTCGTGGCCGCCTGCGGGTCAGCGCCTCGCTGGCCCACGGCCGGTTGGCCATCGTGCCCCTGGTGGCGGCGTTCAGCGCGCGCTACCCGGCCATCCTGGTCGATTTGGCGCTGGGCGACGAAGTGGTCGATATTCTCGGCGGCCAGGCCGATGTGGCCATTCGCTTCGGTGAACTGCCCGACAGCCCGTTGTCGGCCCGGCGCATTGGCGACACCGGGCAGGTGGTGGTCGCGTCCCCCGACTACCTGGCACGCCATGGCACGCCCGCGGAGCCCGAAGACCTGTTGAACCACAATTGCCTGCGCTTCAACTTCCGCCGCGCCGCGCCGGATTGGCCGTTTCGCCGCGAGGGGCGCGACATGGCCATCAAGGTCACAGGCAGTATCGAAGGCAACAACGGCGAAACCCTCGCCCAACTCGCACGGCTGGGCGCCGGTATCGCCCGCATCGGCGCGTTCAGCGTGCAGGAAGACCTGCAAAACGGGCGCCTGGTGTCATTGCTGGAAGGCTACAACCCCGGGGATCGCGAGCCGATTCACGCGGTGTTCGTCGGCGGCGCGGCGATGCCGGCGCGGGTGAGGGCGTTCGTGGATTTCCTCGTGGAAAACCTCCGTGAGCCCCCTGGCCGGTCATGAGGCCAGACGGCTGGGGCGAATAACGCGGGTGCGGTGGCACGACTCTGGGCCAAGCACCCGGCCATCAATTGACCGAACTTCCATCGCCGCCACCGGCTGGCCACCGGTATCATCCAGCAACACCGAATGGGCCTCACCGGCCTCGAACAGGTGTTGCTCTCCCCATTGCCGCATGCACACGATCAACGGGAACACCGAGCGCCCGCGCTCCGTCAGCACGTATTCCTTGTAGGCACTGCCATCGGCCGCCGGCTGCAGCGCCAGTAGTTGCAGTTCGGTCAACACCTTGAGGCGTGCCGCCAGGATGTTCTTCGCCAGCCCCAGGCTTTTCTGAAACTCACTGAAGCGCCGCAGCCCGTCGAACGCATCGCGGATGATCAGCAGTGTCCAGCGTTCGCCGATGGCTTCCAAGGTACGGGCGACGGGGCATTCGCTGTGCTCAAGGGCAGGTTGTCTGGCCATGGGGTGGGCTCTTGGGGAGGGTGGCGCTGATTATACCGACCAAACGGATTCCGGTTGCAAATTAAAACCTTCTGCGGCTAAATCGGTTTCAAATTGAAACCAGATAGGTGGCAAGGATGACGTCAAAGACTGTTACCCATGCAGCGACTCAGGGCTCGTCGGCCCTGACACTGCTGTTCGCCGTTATTTGCGCGCTGGCGGTGGCCACCGTGTACTTCGCCCAACCATTGCTGGATACCATGGCCGTCAGCCTGGGCGTAACCCCAGCCATGATTGGTATCGTGGTCACGGTCACCCAGGTGGGGTATGCGGCCGGTCTGTTGTTCATCGTGCCGTTGGGTGACCTGCTCAACCGCAAGGCCATGGTGCTCGGCCAATTGCTGCTGTCCGCCGCGGCCCTTGTGGCGGCCAGCATGGCGCAGCACTGGTGGGCGTTGCTGGGTGCGATGGGTGTGGTGGGCTTGATGGCGGTGGTAGTGCAAGTGCTGGTGGCCTATGCGGCCGTGCTCGCGCCGCCCCACCGACGAGGCCAGGCGGTAGGCACCGTGACCAGCGGCGTGGTGATAGGCATTTTGCTGGCGCGACTGGTCAGCGGGTCAGTCGCCGACCTGGCGGGGTGGCGTACGGTGTACCTGATGGCCGCAGGGCTGATGCTGGCAATGACGGGCATCGTGTGGCGTGCGGTACCTGGCACTGCCGAACCGCGCACGGGCCAAGGCTACACGGCGTTGTTGCGCTCGATGTTCGCGCTGTATGCCACCGAACCGGTGCTGCGACGCCGGGGTGTGTTCGCGATGCTGATCTTCGCTGCGTTCAGTGTGTTGTGGACCGCCATGGTGTTGCCCCTGAGCGCGCCGCCGTTGTCGCTCTCCCATGCCCACATCGGCCTGTTCGGCCTGGCGGGTATTGCCGGTGCCTTGGCAGCGGCCCGCGCCGGGCGCTGGGCGGATGAGGGCAAGGGAAGCAGAACCACAGGGTTTGCCCTGGCCTTGCTAGTGGTGTCCTGGTTGCCTATCGGCTTGGCGCACAGCTCGCTGCTGGCCCTGGCGCTGGGCGTGGCCATGCTCGACTTTGCCGTGCAGGCGGTGCATGTCACCAATCAGAGCTTGATCCTGGCGGCGCGGCCGGATGCTCAAAGCCGGATGGTGGGCGCCTACATGTGCTGCTACTCGGCGGGCAGTGGCCTGGGCGCCGTGGCGGCTACCCAGGCGTATGCTCACGGTGGGTGGTTGGCCGTGTGCCTGCTGGGCGCGGGGATCAGCGCCGTGGCCTGGTGTGTCTGGTGGCTGGATCGGGCCACGGGTACAGTAGCGCCCAGCCCCTCGTTCAAGGAATGACACCCTATGCCCGATTATCGCGGTCTGTTGATGGAAGACACCCGGGAACCCGCCACCGACCAGGCCATCGCGCGCCTGGAAGCCCTGCTTCAGGCGACGTTGCCGGCGGACTACCGGCAGTTTCTCAAAGCGTGCAACGGCGCCATCGTCGAGTACGATGTTGCCGTCACCCTGGCCAATGGCGAGCGCGAACTCATGAGCTTCTCGCTGTTTGGCCTGGACCTGGCGCAAACCTGGGAAAGCAACCCCCATGAGCTGGACCAGGCCATGGCATTGCCCGATTACCCCGCCAGCGGCCTATTGCCCATTGGGCGGGATGGGGGTTCCAGCCTGTTGCTGCTGGACCTGCGCGACGGCCGCCAGGACGTGGCCGCCATGGTTGCCGGCCTGCCACCGTGGACGGGCCGCCGTCAGCAGGGCGATGAATACGTGGTGCTGGCGGCGTCGTTCGACGCGTACCTGAGTGCGCTGCACCTGGCCGATGAAACCATCGCCAGCCACATCGACCGGTTCCTGATCAGCCCCACCAGCGTAGAAGCCACGCTGGCCTGGCTGGATTCTGGCAGCCCCGACTGGCGCGCCCGCCATCGCGAACGCTGGAATGCGCGGGTGCTGCACTGTCCGATCTGAGCGTACAGCGGGTTCGGGCCGTGGCCTAACCCGTCCAGTCCACGGCGAAGCGGTAGCCCACATCTACGCCACTGGCATCCACTGGCCCCTCGCGCGGGGTCAGGACAAACTCGAACGCTGGTTCGAAGCCACCATCGCGGGCCACTTCGCCGGCCAGTATTTCGACGCTGTACCAGCCGTTGTCCACTTCGATACCGGGCCGCCCAGGTTGCTCATATCGCGCCAGCAACTGCTCCACGGCTGGCGCGGTGAACGCCTGGAGGATACGCCAGGTAAACAACTGCACTTTGCCGTGGGCCACCTGCAGTGCATAGCCGTCACGTTGATGTTGCAGGCGGTTGGCAGGCTTGAGCAGCTCGGGTGCCGTGCCGGTCAGTGTGAACACAATGGTGTAGGGGTGGTTCTCGACGCCTGCGAGCGGGATGAGCACGCCCTCAAGCACCGCTCGGTCGCCGCTGTCACCGGTCACGAACTCGGCGGCCAGGTCGTCGGCCAGTCCATGTTCTGCCTTGAAGCGCTGTAGCAAAAGCAGGTCGCCAAGGAGGAAGTAGTCGATCAGGTCATTCAACACTTCAGAAAACACATACTGCATGGGTTCCTTCCTGTGAGGCCTGCATTCAGGCCGTCAGACATACAATGATGGCAGCCATGATGGCCATCAGCCTTGGCACCTTGCTAGACTGCCGGTCCAGCCGCCGGCAACGCCGGTGCAATCTCCGCTCATGAAAGGATTCTCGCATGCGTCATGCACTACGTGTTGGTTTTGCCTGCTCCATTGCCCTGTGGTTCGGTACTGCTCAAGCGGCCACGGTGGCTGAAGTGTTCAATGGTGACATGCTGGGGACCAACCCGCGTTATTTCGAATCGGTGGCCGGCATTCCCCGTGAGTCCAATGGCAATGATCACGTGTTCAAGGTTCAGGGCTGTACCATCACGGCAACGGTGGAGGGCAACAGTGTCAGCAAATTGCGCATGGAGCTGGGTGACAACTGTCAGGCTGACCTGAGTTCGTTCGTCAGCAGCTACGCACCCGCCCCAGGCAAGCCGCTGACCGTTGGCGCGTTCGTGGCCTCCTCTGGCGGCGGCCTGAGCTACAGCGCCGATTGCCTCACCCTGTGCGGCAACGCCGCCGACCCTTCGGTGTTCGCCCACTGGGAGGGGCCCCATGCGGTTGGTTTCAAGGAGGTGATGCTGGAGGTGGTCTTGGCCTCGGACACCGCCCTTGCCGCAGCCAGCCAGTGGGAGGGAGTGATGACCAAGGCCAAGGGTGAAGACTACGTGACCGACACACGCTTCAACTGCGACCCGCAGTTCAACGAGGCAGCCGAGAAGGCATTCGCTGAGGTGCCGGTGAGCGCAGTGACCATCGGTACCGGGCTCAGCAAACCGAGCTGCTGAACCGAGGGAGACAGTCCAGCTTTTCATGGCTGGCCCCACCGGGTATTCCTGAGTGGTCGCCGTGGTGTATCAAGTACACCGCGTCGTGGCCTTCCCGAGCTTCGCCCGGTCCCACAGGGTGTTCCGCACTATCATGGTGATCCCCTGTGGGACCGGGCGCCAGCTCGGGAAGCAGGCGCCGCGGTGTATCAGGCAGACCGCGGCCGCTGTTGGCAGGCTGCGGTGAGCAATGCCCGCAGCCATTGGTGCGCCGAGTCATTGTGGGTGCGCGCGTGCCAGGCCACGGTCTTGGTGAACCCAGGTATCTCCAGCGGCGGCGCCAGCACCGCCAGCGCTGGCTGGCCAGCGGTGAGGCGCGAAGGCACGACGGCGATCATGTCGCTGCCCAGCAGCAACGGCGGCACCACCAGGAAACTGGTCACCGAGGTGCTGACGCGCCTTGACCGCCCCAGTGCCGCCAACGCCTCATCCGTGACACCCTTGAACGCACCGCCAGCAGGCGACACCAGCATATGGTCCAGTGCACAGAAGCGCTCCAGCGATAACGGCCGGTGCGCATAGGGGTGGTCGGCACGCATCACGCACACATAGCGTTCCTCGAACAGATCGGCACTGTGCAACCCAGGGGAGGTGGTGGGTGGGGTGACCAGGGCCAGGTCGACCTCACCGCGCTCGAGCTGGCTGGTCAGTGCCTGTTCATCTACAGGTCGCACAGCGACACGCACGGCCGGCGCCTGTTGCTTCAACGTGTTCAGAAACGGTACCACCACCGCCTGCAAGGCATAGTCGGTGCAGGCAATGGTCAGGGTCATCGCGGTCGTCGTCGGGTCGAACCGCTGAGGGCGCAATAGCGCCTCGATGTCTGCCAGCAGTTGCTTGACCGGCGCCGCCAGTTGTTGGGCGCGCAGGGTCGGGACGATGCCCCGCTGGGCGCGCACGAACAACGGGTCATCGAAGCGTTCGCGCAGCCGTGTCAACATGCCGCTGACAGCAGGCTGGGTGAGGAGGCGTTCGGCGGCGCGGGTCACGCTGCGCTCGTCCAGCAGGGCATCGAGGGCCTTGAGCAGGTTGAAGTCCAACTGTCTGATATCAGGATTCATGATGGCAGGGATAATAAATGGCGATTGGCGTTATTTCACGCTAACACCCAGGATGCGCTCAGTCCACACCATCGAGTACTGACCATGCATCACATTCATTGGCCGGAAGGCTTCCTACCAGGATTCACCGAAAACTTCGTGTCCAACGAGGTCATTGTCGCCGGGTTGTCGGCGGCGGATATCTGGCCGCTGCTCAGCCATGCTCCAGCCTGGCCGACCTATTACGCCAACTCGGCGAACGTGCACTTTCACGCCGGTGCAGGCCCTGACCTGGCCAACGGTGTGCGGTTCTATTTCGAGACGTTCGGCTTCCCCGTCGAGGCCATGTGCAATGAACATGTGCCGCCCGCCGGTGGGCAGCCGGGACGTATGGCCTGGCATGGTTGGGCAGGCGAGGGCGACACCCGTCTGGACGTGCACCACGCTTGGCTGATCGAAGACCTGCCCCGTGGCCGGGTGCGTATCCTCACTCAGGAAACCCAAAAGGGTAAACCCGCCCTGGCGTTGGCCAAGGCGCAGCCCAACCCGATGATCAATGGGCATCAGGACTGGCTCAACGGCTTGGTCGAGGCGGCGCGCCGGGCACGCGGATAAGCGCTTTGCCCACGGCGCCCGTGGGCTCACTCCAACCGGCACGCCATCACTGTCGAACACACCGCCCCCTGGTTCAGGGTCAGGCCCAGCGCCACACAGACAAAGCCCGTCAGCCATGGCCGGTCGCAGGGGCGGGCGGTCCACTCGATGTAGCGCGCCACGGCGGCTGCCAGGAACGCGCCGGGGAACGAGCAGAGGTAACCCAACCAGATCAACCCGCCCGGCTCGGCCATAGACAGCACCCACGCCCCGTACAACGCCAGGTAAAGCGCCAAGGCCGTGGCCACCCCGGCCATCAGCACTTTTGACGCCCGAGACAGCCAGAGCAGGCCGAGGATCACCGCGTGGGGCAGCCAGTACACGAGGAAATTCGTGGTGATTTGCGCGTGCCCATGGGCAGCCAGCCAGGTGGCTACCACGGCACCCGATATCAGCGCGAGCAGCGCCAGCGGCTGAGCCGCGGTTCCTTTCAGTGCATCATCCATTGCAGGTTCCAGGCGATCTTGTTCTTGTTGACCAGCATGGCTGGACATTAGGCTACGTGCCCGGCAGGTAGCCGGCCGCCGCCAGGTGAGACCGGAGATTACCAGCTCTTTCGTCACGGAGTAGACCCCATGTCAGCGATTCCCCGTCCAGCAGCCTTCGAACTTTCCAACCCCGCCGGGCTGTACGACCCCCGCCCCAACGCCTATTCCCACGTGGCCGCACTGGCGCCTGGCGCGCGCCTGGTGTTCATCGCCGGGCAGGGCGGTGAAGACGCCGAGGGGCGGCTGTCCGCCGATTTCGCCGAACAGGCGCGCCAGGCGCTGGCCAACGTGGCCACGGCGCTGCAATCCCAGGGGGCTGGCCTGGCGCAGGTGTTCAAGTTGACCTTGCTGATTGTCGACCACGACCCGCAGCGGTTGGCGGCCTGGGTGCGGGAAGCTGATCTGGCCTGGGGTGGGGCGATGAAACCGGTGTGCACGCTGATCCCCGTGCCGCGGTTGGCATTGGAGGGGATGCTGATTGAGATCGAGGCGGTCGCGGCGGTGTCGACAGGCGTCTGAGGGCGGTTAGCCCTTCCCGAGCTTCGCCCGGTCCTGCCTGAGAACACAGCGTGGGACCGTGCGGCGCGGCTCACCGCCGGCAAAAGTGTTCGCTATCCGCCAACAATCGCTCTGGGCCGTTGCATTCAGGGGCTGGAAACCGTTACGTTTCGCAATAGTGGCTTTTGTGCCGAATCATTCGTCCACGTCCTTACTGGCCGTTGTGGGCCGGGGCGATGCGACGGTAGCGCCGTCGGCGTGAAAAAAACGGGGCTTGTTCCCCTGATCAGTCATGGTAATGGGCGCATATCAGCGCGCCACGAGTTTGAGGAAGGAAAATGGCCAAGGCCGCAGATGTCGTCGTTCAATGCCTGGAAAACGAAGGCGTCAAATATGTGTTTGGTATTCCCGGCGAGGAAAACCTGGACCTGCTGGAGTCGCTGCGCCGCTCGCCCATCGAGCTGGTGCTGACCCGCCACGAACAGTCCGCCGGCTTCATGGCAGCCACCTACGGCCGCCTGACCGGCAAGACCGGCGTCAGCCTGTCGACCCTGGGCCCTGGCGCCACCAACCTGGTGACCGCCGGTGCCTACGCCTACCTGGGCGGCATGCCGATGCTGATGATTACCGGCCAGAAGCCGATCAAGAAGTCCAAGCAGGGCCGCTTCCAGATCCTCGACGTGGTTGGCATGATGCAGCCGCTGACCAAGTACACCCACCAGCTCGCGTCGGCCGACAACATCCCGTCGCGCGTGCGTGAAGCTTTCCGCCTGGCTGAAGAAGAAAAGCCCGGTGCCGTGCACCTGGAACTGCCGGAAGACATCGCTGCCGAGCAGACCGACAGCATGCCGATCACCCCGAGCCTGAGCCGTCGCCCGCTGGCCGAGAACAAGGCCATCGAAGCCGCCGTCGCCAAGCTGAAAGCCGCGCGCAGCCCGATCCTGGTGATTGGTGCCGGTGCCAACCGCAAAATGACCGCCAAGGTATTGCGCCAGCTGATCGACAAGACCAACGTGCCGTTCGTGACCACCCAGATGGGCAAGGGCGTGGTCGACGAGCGCCACCCGCGCTTCCTGGGCAACGCCGCGCTGTCGGCCGGTGACTTCGTGCACCGCGCCGTCGAAGCGGCCGACCTGATCGTCAACATCGGCCACGACGTGATCGAGAAGCCACCGTTCTTCATGGTCCGTGGCGGCACCGAAGTCATCCACATCAACTTCCGCTCCGCTGAAGTCGACCCGGTGTACTTCCCGCAGATCGAAGTGATCGGCGACATCGCCAACGCCATCTGGCAGATCGGCGAAGCCCTGGAGCCGCAGCCGCACTGGGACTTCACCCGCCTGATGACCATTCGCGAGGCCAACGAAGCGCAGATCGCCGAAGGCGCCGATGACAACCGCTTCCCGATCTACCCGCAGCGCATGGTCGCCGACGTGCGTCGCGCCCTGCCGGCCGAAGGCATCGTGGCGCTGGACAACGGCATCTACAAGCTGTGGTTCGCGCGCAACTACAAGGCCCACAAGCCCAACACCGTGCTGCTGGACAACGCCCTGGCGACCATGGGCGCGGGCCTGCCGTCGGCCATGGCCGCGCACCTGGTGTACCCGGACCGCCCAGTGGTCGCGGTGTGCGGTGACGGTGGCTTCATGATGAACAGCCAGGAGCTGGAAACCGCCGTGCGTCTGAAGATGAACCTGACGGTCATCATCCTGCGTGACGACGGCTACGGCATGATCCGCTGGAAACAGTCGAACATGGGCTTCACCGACTACGGCCTGGACTACGGCAACCCTGACTTCGTCATGTACGCTCAGTCCTACGGTGCCAAGGGCCACCGCGTGGAAAGCGCCGAAGGCTTCCTGCCGCTGCTGGAGCAGTGCCTGTCGACCCCGGGCGTTCACGTGATCGACTGCCCGGTCGACTACTCGGAAAACGACTTCATCCTCAACAGTGAGCTCAAGCGCCGCAGCGCGCTGGTCTGACGGTTCGGATGCAGGTATGAGCCCCCGGGCAGCGCAGGCTGCCCGGGGGCTTTTTCGTGGGGAACAAGGACGCCGCAGCGGTCAGACCTTGAACTGCAACACCACCTGATTCAATTGCACCGCCAGGCGCGACAGCTCGCCGCTAGCGGACGACGTCTGGTCGGCGCCAGCGGAGGTCTGGATCGACAGGTCGCGGATGCTGGTCAGGTTACGGTCCACCTCGCGGGCTACCTGGGCCTGTTCTTCGGTGGCCGAGGCGATGCTGACGTTGCGCTCGTTGATCTGCACGATGGCCGCGGTGATTTCGGCCAGCGCGTCACCGGCGCCCTGTGCCACCACCAGGCTGGCCTTGGCGCGCTCGCTGCTCAGGCCCATGGAGCTGACTGCCTTGCTGGCGCCGCCCTGGATAGAGGCGATCATCTGTTCGATTTCCGCGGTCGATTGCTGGGTGCGATGGGCCAGCGCCCGCACTTCATCGGCGACCACCGCGAAACCACGGCCAGCGTCCCCGGCGCGGGCCGCCTCGATGGCAGCGTTGAGGGCCAACAGGTTGGTTTGCTCGGCCACGCCGCGAATCACGTCCAGCACACCGCTGATGTCCTTGAGCTGCAAGGCCAGGCCATCGATTTCCGACGCCGTGGCACCTACCGAGTCGTGCAGGGCGTTGATCACGTTCAGGGTCTCGTCCACGCGCTGGCGGCCGTTCTCGGCCGACTGGCTGGATTCACGGGCGGCGGTCGATGCCAATGCTGCGTTGCGTGCCACTTCCTCCACGGCCGCGCTCATCTGGTTGATGGCGGTGGCGGCCTGGTTGATTTCGTCATTCTGGCGCTGTATGCCGTGCAAGGCGTCCTGGGTCAGGGCAGCCATTTCCTCGGACGTGGACGCCAGGTGGTTGGACGAGCCACCCAGGTCGCTCAGGGTCTTGCGCAGGTTGTCCTGCATCACTGCCAGGGCCCCGAGCAGGCGCCCCGGCTCATCCCGGCCATCGACCACGATGGGCTGGCTGAGGTCATTGTCGGCGATCTGCTGCGCCACCTTCAGGGCCTTGGCCACAGGGCTGACCAGGCTGCGGGTGAACAGGGTCGCCAGTACCAGGGTCGCTGCCAGCGCTACCAGGATGGCGGCGATGGTGACGTTGCGCGCCTGGCTGTAGGCGGTGTTGGCCACGCCATCGGATTCGGCCATCTTCAGGTCGGCCTGGTGCGCCACTTCGTCGATGTCCTTGCTGAACTGGTTGCCGGCCAAGGTCTGCTCACCATTGGGCTGGCTGAGGGCAGTGGCCACATCATCATGCTTCTGCGCCAGGGCGTCGAGGAAGCGCGCGTGCACGTCCAGGTACTTGCCCATGGCGTCCAGCAGGTTGCTGTAGGCCTGCTGGGCATCGGCACTGACCAGTAGCGGCTTGAGCCGGCGCACGTCGGCCTGCAGGTCGTCACGGCCACGGTTGATGCTGGTGCGCGCCAGGTCCGCGGCCTGGGGGCTCAGGGCGGTACGCAGGTTGGTGTTGCCCAGGCGGATGGTCAACAGGTCGCTCTTGATCCGGCCGATGGTCTGCACCGCTGGCAGCACCTGGTCCTGGAGGGTCGAACGCGAGCTTTTCAGTTCAGCGAACTGCAGCAGGGAGAACAGCCCGAGGGCGGTGATCAGTAACGCGAAGAAACCGAAGCACAACAGTGACCGGGGTGCGATGTTGAGATGTCTCAGGTTCATGGGATGGCCTTCTAGGGGGTGTCAAAATGATATCACCTCTTCGGCCTGAATCGTTTAAGCTTGAGGGCCCCGTGCTAGAGCATTTTGTCGCGGGCAGCGGTGCCTCGCAAAGGTGGCGTGTCAGCCTGCCATTCAGGCCCTGCTGAAAATCTCGCTGGCAAGCCAGCGCCCACAGTGGTGCAATGCGTGCCCGTCTTCTTTCGAGCCCGCCATGCGCGACACCACCGCCCGTTTCACCCAAGGCTCACTGGCCCGCCACGTGCTGGCCATGACCAGCGCCAGCGCCCTGAGCCTGTTGACGGTGTTTCTGGTCGATATCCTCACCCTGGTCTATGTCGCGCAGCTCCATGACCAGCGTCTGCTGGCCGCTGTCGGGCTGGCCAAGACCCTGCTGTTCGTCAACGCCGCGTTTGTCTCGGGGCTGGTGATCGCCGCAGGGGTGGTGCTGTCCGAGCGCATTGGCCACCACGTCAGCCAGCGACTGGCGCGCCTGGTCAGCCACCTCTTGATCATGGCCTTGGCCTTGGCGGCGCTGATCGCCGGCGTCGAACTGCTGGCCATGGCGCCGCTGGGGCGGTTGCTGGGCGCGGACCCGGCGGCCTACCCGACGGCGCGGTTGTATATCTGGACCACCCTGGTGGCCAGCGTACCGGCGGCGGCCATGCAGATGTGCGCGCAGATCCTGCGAGCCCAGGGCCACGGGCGCCTTGCCCTGGGGGTACTGGTGGCCGGTGCGGCGACCCTGGCGGTCGCTGATCCGCTGTTCATTCTGGGGCTAGGCTGGGGGGTGGAAGGCGCGGGCCTGGCATTCAGCGTGTCCACCCTGGTGGCCCTGGGCGTGGGCCTGACGCTGGTCAAGCGCCACATTGGCCTGTCGGCGCGGCTCAATGTTCGCCTGCTGAAGCTGCACATCGGCCGGCTGGCGCCCATCGCTTTGCCGGCCATGCTGGGCAACCTCGCCATGCCTGTGGGCATCACCTACCTCATGGTGACCTTGGCCGCCTTCGGTACTTCGGTACTGGCGGGCATGGCCGTGGTGGACCGCATCCTGCAACTGGGCTACTGCCTGTATTTTGCCTTGCCCACCGCCCTGGTGCCGGTGATTGCCCAGAACCTGGGCGCTGGTCATGATGGCCGGGCGCGCCAGGCCGTCGGCTTTACAGGCAAGCTGGTGGTCCTCTATGGTGTGGCGCTCTGGGCGGCGCTGTACCTCGCCGGGCCAGCCATTGCCGATTACTTCCAGTTGCTGGACGAGGGGCGGGCACTGTTGCTGCTGTTCTGCCAGTGGGGGGCAGCGCTTTGGGTGCTGTACGGCCTGGACTTCATTGCCCAGTCGATGTTCCTGACCATGGGCCGGGCCTGGTGGGTACCGGCGTTTGGCTGGTTGCGCGGTACCCTGGGTTCGCTGCCCTTCGTCTATATGGGCGCCAAGTGGCACGGGGGCAGTGGCGCGTTATTGGGCATGTGGCTGGGCAACGCCGTGGTGGCCGGTTTGGCCGTTGCAACGGCGGTGGGCGTCGCCCGCCAATTTTTCCGCCAGCGGGCCAAGGCCGTTGGTGTTTCCACAGAGTAACGGGTTTTTATGTCAGTCAAGGATCTTCACCAGGAGGCGGTCGAGCCGCCAGCACCCAAGCGTCGCCGCGCCCCGAAGGGCGAAATGCGCCGCATGGCCTTGCTGGACGCCGCCACCCAAGTGTTCGCCAGGGATGGCTATCAGGCGGCGTCGATGCGCGACGTGGCCGATATCGCCGGCATTACCACGGTCGGGCTGCTGCACCATTTTCCCAACAAGGTGGCATTGCTGCGCGCCTTGCTCGACCGCCGCGACCAGCGCGTAGTGGAGCGTTTCAGCGAACTGGACACGTCGCCGACGCTGGACGGGTTCCTGCGCTTCCTGCGCATGAGCATGGGCTTCAGCGTGGAGGATGCCAGCGAATGCCAGGCGGCGTTGATGATCAACATCGAGAGCCTCTCGGACAAACACCCGGCGTTCCCCTGGTACCAGGAGAAGTTCGAAGTGGTGCATGGCCACGCCCAGGCGCACCTGGGTTCGCTGGTGGAGGCGGGGGCCATACGCGCCGACGTCGATATCAGCGCCTTGGCGCTGGAAATTTTCTCGGTGATGGACGGGTTGCAGATCCAGTGGCTGCGCGGGCGGGAAAGCGTGGACGTGATGCACGTCTTCGACCTGTACCTGCGGCGGTTGGGGAAGGATTTGGCGGTGGGGGGCTGAGGCTGAGGCTTCTAGCGATATTGCGCCAGGCAAACAAAGCGGATCAGGTGATCTCACAGACAAAACTGGCCTGAAACAGATGTTGGAGCGAGGGGGGCGCCGAGCCCTTGCTCGCGAACGCGCCGCGCGGGCGGCGCTCGATCTTGAGAGCGCCGCAGAAGCCAGAGGCCTGCACGTGGCAGCCCTGATGGTAGAGAAAGAAAGGCTCATCCATGAGCCACAAGCGGGGTCAAACAGGGGTCAGTAACGCTGCGAAGCCGACACCTGCACGGCTTTCTGCAGTGGCGCGGGCAGCGGGTTGCTGTCGCGGGTGGTCAGTTGCTCGGCGTACAGGGTGGTCAGGGTCTGGCTCAGGCTCAGGTCGGCGGAGCTGGTGCCCACGCGGATCTTGTACTTGCCAGCATCGACGTTCCAGCTGTCGGTGTTGTCCACATAGTAAGCCAGCGAACGCGAGTCCAGCGGGATGCTTACGGTCTTGCTCTGGCCGGGCTTGAGGTACACCTTGGTGAAACCCTTGAGCTCTTTCTCCGGGCGGGCGACCGCCGGGTTGACCGGCTGCACGTACAGCTGGGCGGTTTCGAAGCCGGCCTTGCTGCCGGTGTTGGTCACGGTGAATTTGACGTTCACGGTGGCGCCCGGGGTCAGCACGTTGCTCGACAGTTTCATGTCGCTGTAGGCGAAGGTGGTGTACGACAGACCGAAGCCGAACGGGTACAGCGGCTTGGTGTTGTTCTTGTCATACGCACGGTAGCCCAGGTACAGGCCTTCGCTGTAGGTCATGTCGGTCAGCGCGTTGGTGCCGCGGTACTGCGCTGGGTCCGGGTAGGACGCATAGCTGGCGTTGTCCTCGATTTTCTTGTCGATGGTGACCGGCAGTTTGCCCGACGGGTTGACCTTGCCATAGAGGATCTCGGCCAGGGCCTGACCACCTTGCTGGCCTGGCAGCCAGGCTTGCAGGCTGGCACCGACCTTGTTGGCCCACGGCTGCATGTTGGACACGCCGCCACCGTGCATTACCACGATGGTGTTGGGGTTGGCCTTGGCTACCGCGGTGATCAGGTCAGCCTGTTGGTCGGGCAGGTCGAAACCGTGGTCCGAACCTTCGCCTTCGTTTTCATAGTTGGTGCCTACCGCGACCACGACAGCATCGTAGTTGGCCAGGTCCGCCGGCGGCTTGAGGGCCGACCAGCTCATCTGCACGCCCGCCAGGCCGCCCAGGGCCGGGGTGAAGTTGCCGGCGGTGCGCTGGTACTCAAGCTTCACGCTGTAGGATTTGCCAGCGGTAAGGGCCGAGGTTTTCGCCGAGGTAACCAGGGCATTGACCACATCGCTGGAGTACGCCACGCCATCGCTCTGCAGCACCAGCTCATCGTTGACCCACAGCTTGTACGGGCCGTCGGCGCGCACTTTGAAGATCTGCGGGCCGCTGACGGTCGGCTTGATGGTGGAGGTGAAACGGGCCGAGAAGGCGCCCGCCGTCGGGGTGAAGCCCGAAACCGTGGTGGTACCGGCGTCGGTGACGTTGGTGCTGGTGGTCCAGTTCAGGTTCACGCCCGGTTCGACACGGGTCAGCGCCGGGTCACCGGAAAAGCTGGTATTGGCGTAGTACTCGGCCTTCACGCCCGAGTTGCTGACGCTGTTCTTGCCGGTGGACGGCTGGTACCACACCGAGGCCTTGGGGTTCAGGCTCAGGGCGGGCAGGTAGGTGACGTTGCTGCTGCTCGACGCCAGTTGCTGCAGGCCGCTGAGTTCGGTCACGTAGCTGTTGGGTGGCGAGTTGGCAGTACCGAACGGCGAGCCGGGTGCTTCCAGCGCCCAGTCGCCGATGACCGCGACCTTGGCCGACTTGGCCAACGGCAGCAGTGGCGCGCCGGCCGAGGTGTTTTCGTTGCGCAGCAGTACGATGGCTTCGCGGGCGGTGTCCAGCGCGGCCTTGGCGCCGTACTCGGTGTGCTCCAGGGTCTGCGCGGTGTTGAGGTTTTCCTGCAGGTCGTAGCTGACAATGCCACGCAGGTTGCGCTTGACCTTGTCGTCGATGACGTTCTGAGTCAGCTGGCCGCTCCACAGCAACGGCATCAGGTTGGCTTCGGTGAATTGCAGGCCCGACGGCATGTCGATGTCGGTGCCGGCCCAGGCGCCCTTGAAGGCGTCGTGAATGGCGTTGAAGTCACTGATGACCATGCCCTGATAGCCCCATTCACCCTTGAGCACGTCGGTGATCAGGTGGTGGTTTTCACAGGCGTAGTCGTCGTTGATCTTGTTGAAACCGCACATGATCGACGCCACGTTGGCGTTCTTGACCATGGACTCGAAGCCCGGCAGGTACAGCTCGCGCAGGGTGCGCTCGTCCACGTGCACGTTCACTGCCTGGCGGTTGGCTTCCTGTTCGTTGGCCAGGAAATGCTTGCCGCTGGCCTGGATGCCTTGTACCTGAATGCCGTTGACCACGGCCGGGGCCAGCACGGCGCCCAGGAACGGGTCTTCGCCGCTCAGGTACTCAGCCGAACGGCCGCCGTAGGGGGTGCGGTACAGGTTGACGCCTGGGGACAGCATTTGCTGGCCGCCGGAAATACGGGTTTCGTAGGCGATGGCCTGGCCGAATTCCTTGGCGCGGTTGATGCTCCAGGTGGCGGCCAGGGCCGACTGCGACGGGTACTGGGCGCCAAACGTGGCGTTGTTGACGTGCACGCCCATGGACGAATCGTAGGCAACGGTGCCCTGGATGCCCCACTTGGTCAGCTTGGGGATCATGTGGCCGTCGTCGACGCGGGTGAAGTTGATCTTCTCCGAGGTGCTCATGTTGTCGAGGATCGAGCTGACCCGCGCTTCCACGGCGTTGCCGGTGGCCGGGGTAGCGGTGGCCGCCAGGGCCAGGTGCGCCTGGGCGACACCCAGGGCCAACAGGCTCAGGCCCAGGGTACGTCGCAGGGTGGAATGGCTCATTGTTGCTGCTCCTGAGCAGGGGCGTCGTCAGTGACGATCGGGGCGTCATCCACCGGGGTGGCGGTCTGGGTGGTGGTCTGCACGCGGTCGACACCAGAGATCTGGTCGCGCTTGGCTTCGATCTGCTGGCGAACTTCCTGCATGGAAGAAGTGCCGGTGCCAGAGGTTGAATCTGCCGCGCAGGCGACAAAACTCTGGGCGCACAGAAGTACAGTACCCATGACAGGTAATATGAGCTGTTTCATCAATAATGTCTCAGATGATGGCTAAGTAATAGCAGGTCGGCGGCGATCGATTAAAGAAGGCGAAAGCGCGGCCGAAGAGTAAGTCCGGATGATGCCTTTAAAAGTTCAATGTTCGCAAAGATATTTTTTCAAACGCGACAAACTGCATGAAAAGGGCAGGGTGGAGGTCGATTTTTCCGATCTTCGGCTGCATGAAAAAACCGAGATTAGGGTGCGTTGCTTTATTTTAATTGCTTAAAAATCAATAAAAATGGCCGTTATCAATCGTAAATGCGCTAATAATTAGCTATAAATTGCTATTTAGTAAACCTAATTGCAGTTAGGTTTTAGCATCTGTTAAGCTGTGTCAGCGTTGAAATCTGCGCCTTTATAGTTGCACCCATTCTGGCTTGTATTTCCCTGCTTAGTTGCCAGTTAGTTGCGCGGCTGAACCGGGGTATTTAATAAATCATCAATATCTGGCTGCGCCGTTAATACCGCGTGGCGCCAGTGGCGTATCGCCAAGAAGTATAATGTCCTACTGCAACCTCCCTGTTCCATCGCAGTCGAGTGTCTGTCACTGGTTGGTCGAACATACCGACGTCAAAGCCGCCGATATCAACCGGGCGATTAAATTGTGCCTGGCACAAAGTGGCCACGACGACGATTGCCTGGACGCCCTGATTCGCCTTGGCGCTGTGCGCGATGAGGAGGTGGCCCAGGCGTATGCGACCCTGCTGGCGGTGCCACGGCTGGACATGGAACAGGTGAACACCCTCGACGTGCCGGCCTTGATGGGCAGCGAACGGTTCCTGCGCCATTACGGCCTCGTGGTGCTGCACACGGGCCCATCGCACCTGAGTGTGGCCGCCCGTGCGCCCGTCTCCGGTTATGGCCTGGACGCCTTGGGCTACCTGGCCCGGCAGCCCCTGTCGCTGGTGATCGCCACGGCCGCCGAGGTCAACACCCTGATCGAGCGTTTCCACGGCCAGGGCCGCAGCGCCATGGACGCCTTGATCGAATCATTGGACGGTGAAGGCGATGCCCTGGACGATATCGAGCACCTCAAGGACCTGGCCAGCGAAGCGCCAGTGATCCGCCTGGTCAACCTGATCCTGCAGCGCGCCGTGGAGTCGCGGGCCTCTGACGTGCATGTCGAGCCGTTCGAAGGCCAGTTGCAGGTGCGCTATCGCATCGACGGCCTGCTGGTGCAGGGCGAAGCGCCTCCGGCCAGCCACGCCGCCGCCGTGATTTCGCGCCTCAAGATCATGGCCCGCCTGGACATCGCCGAGCGCCGCCTGCCTCAGGATGGGCGCATCATGCTGCGCATTCAGGGCAAGGAACTGGACCTGCGGGTGTCGACCGTGCCCACCAGCTTCGGCGAGTCGGTGGTGATGCGCCTGCTGGACCGCCAGACCGTGCGCTTCGATTTTCCTACCCTTGGCATCGATGGCCCGCGCCTGGCCACCTTGCAGGACCTGCTCGAACGCCCCCACGGCATCCTGCTGGTGACCGGCCCCACCGGCTCGGGCAAGACCACCACGCTTTATACCGCGCTGTCGCGGCTCAACACCGCCGAGCGCAAGATCATCACCGTCGAAGACCCGGTGGAATATCAACTGGCAGGCATCAACCAGATCCAGGTGAAGCCGGCCATTGGCCTGGATTTTCCCGGCGCGCTGCGCTCCATCGTGCGCCAGGACCCGGACGTGATCATGATCGGCGAAATGCGCGACCTGGAAACCTGCCGTATCGCCATTCAGTCGTCACTCACCGGCCACCTGGTGCTGTCTACCCTGCACACCAACAGCGCCGCGGCGAGTATCACGCGCCTGCTGGACATGGGCGTGGAGCACTACCTGATCGCCTCGACCTTGCAGGGTATCCTGGCCCAGCGCCTGTTACGCCGGCTGGATCCGGCCACGCGCATTGCCTTCGAGGCCCCTGCGCAGCTGGTGGCCCAGCACCGCCTGGATCGCTACACCGAGCAACGCCCGATCATGCTCTACCGCCCCGACACCGACAGCCCTGGGGGCGGCTATCACGGCCGCAGCGCGATCACCGAACTGCTGGTGATGAATGATGAGCTGTGCAGTTTGCTGATGCGCCAGGCCGACGCCGCGACCCTGGAAGAAGCGGCACGCCGCCACGGCCTGGTGACCTTGTACGAAGATGGCCTGCGCCAGGCCTTGGCGGGTATCACCTCGCTGGAAGAAGTGCTGCGTGTGGCGCGGGGCGACTGACATGGCCACATTCCGCTACCGCGCCCTGGACGCTGACGGCGCCACGCAGAAAGGCAACCTGGAGGCCGCCGATGAGCGTGTTGCCCTGGCGCACCTGCAGGCCCGCGGCTGGCTGGTGTTGAACCTGGAAGCGGGCAGCCAGCGGCTGTCCCGTGGCAGCGTGGCCCTCAACGGCGCCGCCTTGGTCAGTTTTACTCAGCAACTGGCGACCCTGCTGGGCGCCGGCCAACCCCTGGAGCGCTCGTTGGGCATCCTGCTCAAGCAGACCCAGGCGCCCAAGGCCCACGGCCTGATCGAACGCATCCGCGAACAGGTGAAAGCCGGCAAGCCTTTGTCCCAGGCGCTGGAAGAGGAGGGCGGGCAGTTCTCCACCCTCTACATCAGCATGGTCCGCGCCGGCGAGGCCGGCGGCGCCCTGGAAAACACCCTGCGCCAGCTCAGCGATTACCTGGAGCGCAGCCAGACCCTGCGCGGCGAAGTGATCAACGCGTTGATCTACCCGGCGTTCCTGATCGTCGGCGTGTTGGGTTCCCTGGCCTTGCTGCTGGCTTACGTGGTGCCGCAGTTCGTGCCGATTTTCCGCGATCTGGGCGTCCCCATTCCGCTGATTACCCAGGTGATTCTGGCGCTGGGCGAGTTCCTCAGCGCCTGGGGCCTGATGGTGCTTGCCGGGCTCATCGTGGTCATCTGGGGCACGGCGATCGCCCTGCGCGACCCGGCCCGGCGCCAGCGCAACGACCGGCGCCTGTTGCGCATCAAGGTCATCGGCCCGCTGCTGCAACGCATCGAGGCCGCCCGCCTGGCGCGCACCCTGGGCACCTTGCTCAGCAACGGCGTGGCGCTGTTGCAGGCGCTGCAGATCGTGCGCCAGGTGTGCAGCAACCGCGCCGTCGTTGCCCAGGTCGAACACGCCACCGAGTGGGTCAAGGGCGGCGGCACGTTGGCCAGCGCGTTTGGCCAGCAACCGCTGCTGCCGGAACTGGCCATCCAGATGATCGACGTCGGCGAACAGGCCGGCGAGCTGGACAGCATGCTGCTGAAAGTCGCCGAGGTGTTCGACGTCGAAGCCAAGCGTGGCATCGACCGCCTGCTCGCCGCCCTGGTGCCCAGCCTTACCGTGGTCATGGCCGTGATGGTCGCCGTGATCATGCTCGCCATCATGCTGCCGCTGATGAGCCTCACCAGTAACATTTAAAGGAACCAACCCCCATGAAAACCATGAAGTCGGCCCGCCGCCAGGGCGGTTTTACCTTGCTGGAAATGCTCGCCGTGATCGTGCTGCTGGGCATCGTCGCCACCATCGTCGTGCGCCAGGTGGGCGGCAACGTCGACAAGGGCAAGTACGGCGCCGGCAAGGCGCAACTGGCCAGCCTGAGCATGAAGGTGGAAAGCTACGCGTTGGACGTGGGTTCGCCGCCGGCCAACCTCAACCAGTTGGTGACCAAGCCGAGCAACGGCGGCAACTGGGCCGGCCCGTACGCCAAGCCATCGGACCTCAAAGACCCGTTCGGCCATGCCTTCGGCTACCGCTTCCCCGGTGAACACGGCAGCTTCGACCTGATCTTCTATGGCCAGGACGGCCAACCCGGCGGCGACGGCTACAACGCTGACCTGGGCAACTGGGAATAACGCTGATGCACAGGGCCCGGGGCTTCACGCTGCTGGAAATGCTGGTGGTGATCGTGCTGATCGGCGTGGCCGCAGGCCTGGTGGGCTATGGCCTGCAGCGCGGGCTGCACAGCGCCAGTGAGCGCAAGGCCTTGGCCCAGGTAGTCAACACGCTGCGTGCGGCGCGGGTACAGGCCATCGTCACCGGGCAGCCCGCCCGCGCCCGTTTCGACTTGCAGCAGCACACCGTGCAGGCCCCGGGCAAACCACCGGTGCAGTGGCCCAAGGAGTGGCAGGTGCGCGTGCAGACCGCCGAAGGCCTGGGCGCCGGGTTCGAGTTCTACCCCGATGGCGGCGCCAGCGGTGGCAACGTGCTGATCACCCAGGGGCCGCGCCGTTGGCGCGTGGACGTGGCCTGGCTGACCGGCGCCGTGCGCCTGCGCGACCTGCCATGACGCACCAACGGGGCTTCACGCTGCTGGAAATGCTCGCGGCGCTGGCGGTGCTGGCGCTGTGCGCCACCGTGCTGTTGGGCGCATTTGGCCAGAGTGCCCGCGCCTTGCAGCAAACCCAGCGCAGCGACCGGCTGAACCTGGCGGCCCGTTCATTGATGGAAGCCCTGGGCGATGGGCCCTTGGCGCCAGGGCGCAGCCAAGGGCAGTGGGATGACGTGCAGTGGACCCTGGACGTGGCCGCGGTGCCTTCGGTACCCGGCCTTGACCGTTTGTGGCAATTGGACCTGCGCCTGAAGGCCGAGGGGCGCGAAGCTCGCTTCAGTACGCTGCAAGTGCGTAGCGCCGGGCTGGCGCCATGAGGGCTGAACGCGGCTTTACCCTGCTGGAAATCCTCGTGGTGCTGAGCCTGCTCGGCATTTTGCTGGGCCTTGTCGGCACTGCGCTGGTCAGCGCCAACCGCGCCTCGGCCAAGGCCGAACGGTTCAGCCAGCGCCTGGACGATCTGCGCGCGGCCCAGGGTTATCTGCGCCGCGCGATCAGCCAGGCGCTGCCGGTGGCGGCGGGGGACGCCGCGGCCAAGCCCGCGGTTTTCAGCGGCCAGGCCCATGGCCTGAGTTTCTACGCGCCGCTGCCCGAGTCGGTGGGGGGCGGGCTGTTCCAGCAGCAGGTAAGCCTGGAGCACCACCGGCTGCGGGTTCGCCTGGCGCGCCTGCAAGGCACCACCCTGCAGCCGTTTGGCGAACCCCAGGTGCTGCTGCCCGACGTCGAGCAGGTGACGTTCAGTTATCGCGGCCTGGCGCCCCTGGGCAAGGACAGCGGCTGGCTGGCCACCTGGCCCTGGCCGGAGCGGTTGCCCCGGGCCGTGCGCATCGAGGCCCGATTGCGTGGGCCGGTGCCCTGGGTGACCGAGCAGGTCAGCCTGCGCCTGGACCTGGCCAGCGAGGCCACGCCATGACGGCCCAGCGCGGCGTCGCGCTGCTGGTGGTGCTGTGGGTGCTCGCGGTGCTGGCAACCTTGCTCGGCGCGCTGGCCGCCACCGTGCAGGTGCAGCATCGCCAGGCCCAGTGGCAAGCCAGCCATACCCAGGCACTGTTCGCCGCCGAGGCCGGTGTGGCCCAGGCCGTGATGGCGCGCCAGGCCCGCGATCCCCGGGCGCGCTGGCCCGCTGACGGCCAGCCCCACCAATTGCGCCTGGGTGATGCGGACCTGCGCGTCAGCCTGTACAGCGAGCGCGGCAAGCTGGACCTCAACGCCGCTTCGGCGCCGGACCTGAGCCGCCTGCTCAAGGCGTGCGGTGCCGCGCCCCAGGCCATCGAGCCGTTGCTGCAAGCGCTTGAACATCTGCGCCAGGGCCCTGTGCCTCTGCGCACGCTGGACGAATTCCGCGAGCTGCCGGGCATGGGCTTCGCGCTGTACCACTGTGCCGTGCCGTGGATCACCGTGTGGTCCGGCCAGGCCCAGCCCGACCCGGCGTTGGCCCCGGTAGCGCTGGCCCGGGCACTGGCGTTGCCTGCGGTGCGTGAGCCCGACGCCGACCCTGGGCCGATCCTCACCGTGCAGAGTGAGGCGCGCTTGCCCAACGGCTACCACGCCACGTTGCAGGTAACCCTGATGTTGACCCAGACAAAGGAGGGCGCCAGGCCATATCGGGTCCTGCGCTGGCAAGAATGAAAATACGCTTACCGAATGTGCTGGAGCGCCTGCGGCACGGGCTTTATCCCCTGGTTCGGCAGTGGCAGGCCAGCCGCGCCCGGCGCTGGCTGCACGCCTGGTTGCAGGAATTGCACGGGCTGCTGCCAACCCCGCTGCGCGCACGCCTGGCCAGCGGCCCGGCCGTGCAGCGGCTGGCGTGGCCGTTGCCGGCCAGGCTCGATACCACGTGCCCAGCGGTACTGGAACTGCCCGCCCGTGAAGTCATGGCGCAAACCATCAGCCTGCCCGCGGCGGCCACTGCTGACCTGCAACGGGTGCTGGCCTTCGAGCTGGACCGCTACACGCCGTTCGCCGCCGACCAGGTGCACTTCACGGCCCGGGTCCTGCAGCGTACCGGCGACCAGGCACGGGTACTGCTGGTGGCGGTGAGCCGCGAGCGCCTGGCCGCGATACTCGAGCAGTGCCAGGCAGCGGGCATGACGCTGCGTGGCATCGATGCCAGGGCGGGCAACGGCGAGCCACTGGGTATCGACCTGTTGCCGCGCACCTGCGCCCGGCACCGGTCGCGCACGGCCCGGCTCAACTGCGGGCTCGCCGTGGGCGCCGTGGTGCTGCTGGCGGCGCTCATGCTGGCGACCCTCGGCCAGCGGCAGGCCCAGGTCGACCGCATGGCGCAAGCGGTGGCCCAACAGCGTCAACAGGTGACGGCCCTGGAGGCCGTGCGCCACGAGCTGACGGACACTCAAGGCGCCGCCAGTTACCTCGCCCGGCTGAAGACCGCGCGCCCGACGGCCACCGCGCTGCTGACCGAGCTCAGCGGTTGCCTGGGCGATGACACCTGGCTGGAGCAACTGGAGGTGCGCGACAACGGCGAAGTCAGCCTCAGCGGCCAGAGCCGTCATGCCAGCGCCCTGATCAGCCGCGCCCGGGACTGCCACAGCCTGCAAGGCGCGCATTTCCAGGGCGTGATTCAGCCCGATTCGCACACCGGCAATGACCGTTTCGCCCTGGCGGCGCACCTTTCCCAGGAGGCCGCCCATGCGCCGACCCCCGACCCGCAATGAACGTCGCCTGGGCGCCCTGGCGCTGTTGGCCGTGGTGCTTTATGGCGCCTGGTACGTGTTGATCGACAGCTGGTTCGCCGCGCCCATGGCCGCGCTGGCCGATCAGGCCCAGGTACTCGATGCCCAGCACCAGCGCTACGCCCGGCTGCTGGCACAGGGGCCGGCGCTGCAGGCTGAACTTGAACACGCGCGTCAGGACCCCGCCAGCCGTCGCAGCCTGTTGCCGGGCGATGATCCCAGCGCGGCCGCTGCCGACCTGATGCAGGCGCTGGTGGACAAGGTCAAGGCCGTGTCGGCCTTGGGCCCGGGCTGCGAGGTCAGCCAGCGTATGCCGGTCGTGCCCGAGCAGGACAGCGCCCAGGCCTATCGGCACGTGAAGGTCAGCCTGACCCTGGCCTGCGGCACCGAACCCCTGATGCAGTGGCTGCACCAGCTCGAATACGGCCAGCCGTACCTGTTTGTCGAGGCCCTGAACATCAGCCGCGCCACTGACGCGCCGGAAAAAGGCCCGGCGGGGCGGTTGAAGGTGCAGGTGCTGCTGCGCGGTTACCTGACCGCCGCGGCCCAGGGAGCCCAGCCATGACGTTCATGCGCAGCACCTTAAGCCTGGCTTCCCTCAATGGCCTGCTGTTAGTGGCCGTCGCCTGGCAGTGCCTGGGGGGCGAACCCGCACCCCGGTGGGCACCCGTGGCGCAGCATTCGCCACCACCCGTCAAGGCCGCGCCCGTGCCCGCGTTGCTGCAACTGCCCGATAGCGAGCGCCAGGTGGCCTGGCAGCACCCGCTGTTCAGCCCCGACCGCCAGGCCGACGCGGCCAAGGACGGGGCCGGCGCGCCGACGTTGGACGGTGTGCGCCTGAGCGGTGTGGTGGTCGACGGCGACCAGCGCTGGGCACTGGTGCGCCTGGCCAACCAGCGCTCCCTGAAGCTGCGCCTGGGCGATGCCCTGGACAGCGGCTGGACCCTGGCCCAGGTCAGCGCCACCACTGCCACGTTCCAGCGCCAGGGCCAGGCGCATACCTTGAATCTGCCGGTGCCGCGCCTTCCCGCGACGGCCGCGGCGCCTTTGCTCACCCTTCCTCACGTAGCGGCACCATGACTGATACCTTGCGCCTCACCCCGATTGCCGCGCGCCTGCGCGCCCCGACCCTCGGCCTGACGGCCGCCCTGGTACTGGCCGGCTGCAGCGGCCAGGCCCACGACCTGGCCAATGACCCGGCGCTGATGCATGAAGCCCTGAACGGCACCGGCGACCAGCGCACGCCGATGCCCGTGGAACCCGTGGCCGCGCCTGCCGCGCCCGCGCTGGCCCCGGTGTCCCGCAAGGTCATCGTCGGCAACCAGCGCTTCATTCGCCCCCCCGCACCGGCCCAGGCGCTGGCCGCGGGGGCGGGCGAGCAGGGCGACATCATGTTCAACTTCACCGACCAGCCCATCGAGGCGGTCATCAACACCGTGATGGGCGACCTGTTGCACGCCAACTACAGCATCGCCCAGGACGTGAAGGGCAACGTCAGCTTCTCCACCTCAAAACCGGTGAACAAGCAGCAGGCCCTGTCGATTCTGGAAACCCTGTTGTCCTGGACCAACAACGCCATGATCCGCCAGGGCGACCGCTACGTGATTCTGCCCGCCGCCCAGGCCGTGGCCGGCAAGCTGGTGCCCGAGATGCCAGTGGCCGCGCCCACGGCGGGCATGTCGGCACGCCTTTACCCGCTGCGCTACATCGCCGCTACTGAGATGCAGAAACTGCTCAAGCCGTTCGTGCGCGACAATGCTTTTCTGCTGGTGGACCCGGCGCGCAACGTACTCAGCCTGGCTGGCACGGCGCAGGAACTGGCCAACTACCAGGACACCATCGACACCTTCGACGTGGACTGGCTCAAGGGCATGTCCATCGGCGTCTACGGCCTGCAACACGCCTCGGTGGCCGAACTGATGCCGCAGTTGCAGAAACTCTTCGGCCCCGACAGCGGCATGCCGCTGTCGAGCATGGTCAAGTTCATGCCCAACGAGCGGACCAATTCCATCGTCGCCATTTCCTCGCAGCCGGCCTATTTGCAGGAGGTGGCGGACTGGATCAAGACCATCGATGAGGGTGGCGGCAACGAGCCGCAGATGTACGTGTATGACGTGCGCAACATGAAAGCCACGGACCTGGCCAAGTACCTGCGCCAGATCTACGGCAACGGCCAGATCAAGGACGACAGTGCCGCCAAGGTGGCCCCCGGCGTGCGGACTACCACGTTGTCGTCCCTCAATGGCACTGGTACCGGGACCAGCACCAGCACCAGCCAGTTGGGCGGTAGCCTCGGTACCCAGGCCAACACCACCCAGCAGAGCGCCTCCCAGGACGATGAGGGCGGCGACGACAGCGAAGACAGCAGCGCCGACGCCTCTGCCACCGGCACTGCTGGCAAAACCCTGGAAGAAAGCGTGCGTATCACCGCGCAGAAGGGCACTAACCAGTTGCTGGTGCGCACCCGCCCGGCCCAGTGGAAAGAGATCGAGTCGGCCATCAAACGCTTGGACAACCGTCCGTTGCAGGTGCAGATCGAGACGCGGATCCTGGAGGTCAAGCTTACCGGCGAACTGGACCTGGGCGTGCAGTGGTACCTGGGCAAACTGGCCGGCAACTCTTCCAGCACTACCGTGGCAAACACCAGCGGCAGCCAGGGCGCGCTGGGCAGTGGCGGGGCAGGGTTGGGGTCGACCGATTCGTTGTTCTACTCGTTCGTCAGCAGCAACCTGCAAGTGGCCCTGCATGCGCTGGAAACCACTGGCCGCACCCAGGTGCTGTCGGCGCCGTCGCTGGTGGTGATGAACAATCAGCAGGCGCAGATTCAGGTGGGCGACAACATCCCCATCACCCAGACGACCGTCAATACCAGCACCTCGGCCACCACGCTGAGCAGCGTGGAGTACGTGCAGACCGGCGTCATCCTCGACGTGACCCCGCGCATCAACCCGGGCGGCCTGGTGTACCTGGACGTGCAGCAACAGGTCAGCGACGCCGACACCAGCAGCGTCACCACCACGCAGCCAAACCCGAGCATCTCGACGCGCTCGGTATCTACCCAGGTGGCGGTTCAGAGTGGGCAGACGGTGCTGCTGGGTGGGTTGATCAAGCAGGACAACGCCGAGTCCACCTCCAGCGTCCCGGGCCTGGGGCGCATTCCGGGGTTGCGGTGGTTGTTCGGCAGCACCAGCAAGTCCAAGGACCGTACCGAGCTGATTGTGTTGATTACCCCGCGGGTGGTGGCCAGTGGCGACGAGGCGCGGCGGGCAACGGATGATTATCGCCAGCAGATGCAGTTGATTGGGCGGTGAAGGGGGAAGGGAGGCCATGGGCGGCCCCCCTTCCAGCCGAAGAAACCCAGGCGCAGCGCTCGGTTACCTGGCGCCTGGACATCCATTTCAACCCTAAGGCGCACTGCCTCCCGAACTGCTGCCCGGCGCCACCGGCGGCGCGTCCGACACCGTCTGGGTATCCAGGTCATCGCCACTGGCCTGGTCAGCTGTGGCGCTGCGGGCCAACTCGCGGGCACTGACCTGCACGGCACGCTGCACCGACGGCGGCAATGGGTTGCTGCTGGTCACCGACAACTGCTGCCGGAACGGGCTCAGCACGCGGGTGCGCAAGCGTATGTCATCCGAAGCCGCGCCGACGGCGATGTTGAACACATCGGCGTCCACTACCCAGGCATTGCGCGTGGGGTTGTAATAGGCTAGTGAGCGACCATTCAGCTCGATGGTCACGCGCCTTGTCTGGCCAGGTTGCAACAGCACTTTCTGGAAGCCCTTGAGCTCTTTGAGTGGCCGTGTCAGGCGCGGGTTGCGCTGGCCGACGTACAGCTCGGCCACTTCGGCCCCGGCACGCTGGCCGGTGTTGGTGATGTTGAACGACACCCGGATGGGCGAGTTGCCGAACGCCACCGCCGGGTTGACGCTGATGTTCGAGTAACGGAATTGCGTGTAGGAAAGCCCGTACCCGAACGGGTAGAGCGGTTTGGTGCCCATTTTTTCGTAGCCACGGTAGCCCAGCAGCAGGTCGCCGGCGTAGCTGATCTCGGTGATGGTGCCGTTGTTGTCAAACTGCGGGAAGTAGTTGTAGACAGGGTTGTCCTGCAGGTTGCGTTCCAGGCTCATCGGCAGCTTGGCCGATGGGTTGACCCGCCCGAACAGAATCTCCGCCAAGGCCTGGCCGCCGTTCTGGCCAGGGTAGAAGGCATGCAGGAGCCCAGGTACCTGGTCCACCCAGTCGTTCACCTTCAGCCCTGTGCCGCCATGGAGGGCGACGATGGTATGGGCGTTCTGGCTGGCGATGCTCTGGATCAACTGGCCCTGGAATTCCGGCAGTTCCCACATGTGGTCAAAGCCTTCACCCTCGTACTCATTGCTGTTGCCAACGGCCACCAGCACGGCGTCGTAGCCGGCGATATCACTCGGGGCTACCAGCGAGGCCCAGCTCATCTGCACGCCGGTATAGCCGCCGAGGCTGGCGATGTAGTTGGGCCGGCGCGAGTATTCCAGCACCACGTCATAGGCCTGGCCGGCTTGCAGGGTGATCTTGGCGTATTGCGGGATGGTGGGGGGGATGGCGTTATCGGGCAAGGGCGTACCGTCGCCGTTGTTGATGATCTGCTGGCCATTGACGGTGAGGTGAATCACTCCGTCGGCGCGCACCTTGAACACATGGTCGCCGCTGACGGTGGGGGTGATGCGCCCGGTCCAGCGAATGGAGGTACTGGCCGTGTTGCCGTCGGTGGGCAGGTTGGTGTCACTGTCCCAGTTGAGGTTGACGTAGGTGTCGGTGCGGGTCGTGGCCGCGGTCCCGCTCCAGTCGGTGTTGGTGAAGTACTCGGCGGTCAGCCCGGCGACGGCGGTGGTGCCGTCGGTGTCCAGGTGAGTCCAGGTAGCGGCGGCGGGGTCCAGGGACAGGCCGTCGAGGAACGTGACCTGGGCCTGGGGCGCGGTCTGCGCCAGGCCGCTGACTTCACTGATGTAGTTGCGCGCCGACACATACGCACTGCCGAAACCGGTAGGCGGCGCGTATTTGCCCAGTACCCCGACCACCGCGATTTTCTTCACGGTGTTACGGTCCAGTGGCAGCAGGTTATTGCTGTTCTTCAACAATACGATGCCTTCACGGGCCGTATTCAAGGCCGCCTGGTTACTCGCCGGGTTGTCCATGTCATGGGCCGTGGAAGGCACATAGGTATCAAAGTCGAACAAGTAGATCTGGCGCAGGATGCGCCGGACTTTGTCGTCAATAGTGGCCACACTCAATACGCCACTATTGATGTACGGGGTCAATACCGTGGCGTTCATCTGTGTGCCGAACAACATGTCGATATCGGCACCGGCCTGGGCTGCTTTCAGTCCATCGACAATGGCGGCATAGTCCGTTTGCACGAACCCGGGGAACCCCCACTGGTCTTTCAATATTTCGCGCAGCAAGTGGCGGCTTTCACACGCGTGGTCACCATTGACCAATTGGAACGAACACATCATCAATGACACTTTTCCATTCTTTGCCGCGGACTCGAACGGCGGCAGGGTCATTTCCCGCAATACCCGTTCCGGGATGCTTTCGTCGAGGGTGAAGCGGTTGGTTTCCTGGTCATTGGCGGCATAGTGCTTGGCGTCCGCCCAGATGCCCCGGGACTGAATGCCGTTGATCACCGCCGGGGCCATGCTGGCCCCCAGGAAGGGGTCTTCGCCGGTCAGGTATTCGAAGTTGCGGCCGCCGTAGGGCATGCGGTACATGTTCATGCCGGGACCGGTGATGTAGTGGTAGCCCCCGGTGGCCGTGTCATAGCCCAGGGCACGGCCGAAATCCACGGCCCGGCGCAGGTTGAAGGTAGCCGCCAGGTTCGGGCCGCTGGGGTAGACCACGCCCTGGTCGTTGCCCTGGCTGGTGTAGCGTACGCCCAGGCCACCGTCGGCGCCGTAGATTTGCGGCAGGTTGAAGCGCGGCAGGGGTTTTATGTCCCAACCACCGGTGCCGCCGATGTAGTCCAGTTTTTCCGCCAGGGTCATCTGGCTGAGGGTCTGTTGCGCCAGCGCGTCGGCTTGTTGCGCGGTGCGCGCCCAGGCGGCGTTACTGCCGAGTTGGGCAATACCCAGGGCCAACAGGGTCAATGAAGTTGCAAGTGCGGGTGAGCGTGTTCTTCTCATTTTAATTACTCCCACCGGCGACCCTCCAGGGAGGACCGGGCGTAATAATGACAACGAGGGCGAACTTGTAAAGCGGGTGAAACAGAATCCCTTTTTATAGGCCTTGAAAAAGGCAGCGGTTAAACCAGGTTAATCCGCACGTTGATGTTGCTATTGGATCCGTTACTCCCAGCCTCGTTTTTTTCGGTGCCATTCGCAGATGGCGCGGGTGCTGCACGAATACGCAATGAATGGGACTCCCGTTGGCCGCGTCTGTCAAACTTTAATGGCGCAACGGTTATCATCATTTCATCTGAGGGAGCCGCTGCTTGGAAAGATTAAAGTATTTGAGTTTTTAAGCATGCGACGTTGCCAAGTTTCCTGCCGGGGACTAAGGTGAGTGCTGTTTCATATCAACTGGCAGCAGGGAGAACGTGACGAAAAAGTTGTCTAGCTAACTAAGTTGGAGGTAGAGAATGAAAGCAATCATCGCGACCGTCGCGGTCCTTTCGTTGTGGGTAGTGTCGAACGCGGCCCTGGGGGCCGACAGCGATAATACATCCGGTGCGCTGGACGCTACCGTCATGACCCAGACCCACGACAGCAAGGCGGCAGGCAACAAGCATGGTGACGCAACCAAGGGCGGAAGGCCCGCCCCCCAGGCTACCACCCCTCGACCCTGACCCCGACGCGGTGCCGGCGCTGTGCGCCTGGCTGAGCAGCCATGCTGGCCTCAAGGCCGCAGACCTGGACCGCGCGGTGCGCCTGGTACCCGTGGGTACACCCAGCGCCTTGCCGGGGTTGTTGACCCGGCTCGGCCTGGTGTCGGAGCATGAAATGGCCCGCGGGTGGGCAGCGGTCCTTGAGCTACCGCTGCGCAGCAGTGACAGCGCCCCCGACACCCTTGACCCTTTGCCCCCGCTAAGCGAGCGGTTTCTGCGCCACCACCAGGTGGTGCCCGTGGGCTGGCAGCAAGGCACCCTGCAAGTGCTCATGGCTGCGCCCCAGGAGGCCTACCCGCTGCGGGCCACGGCCTATGCCTGTGGCTGCCCGGTGCAGCGCTGCGTGGGCACCCGCACCGATATCGACAGCCTGATCGAACGTTACTACGGCCAAGGGCGCTCGGCCATGGGCAGCCTGGTGGAGCACCTGGACGGCGGCCACGGCGACCAGGCCGACGACATCGAGCACCTCAAGGACCTGGCCAGCGAGGCGCCGGTGATCCGCATGGTCAACCTGATCCTGCAGCGCGCGGTGGAGCAGCGGGCCTCGGACATTCATATCGAGCCCTTCGAAAGCCAGTTCAAAGTGCGCTACCGGGTGGACGGCGTGCTGCTGGACGGTGAGGCGCCGCCCGCGGCCTCCGCGCCGGCTGTGATTTCACGGGTCAAGATCATGGCCCGCCTGGACATCGCCGAACGCCGCCTGCCCCAGGACGGGCGCATCATGCTGCGCTTGCAGGGCAAGGAACTGGACCTGCGGGTGTCCACCGTGCCCACCAGCTTCGGCGAGTCGGTGGTGATGCGCCTGCTGGACCGCCAGACCGTGAGCTTCGACCTGCCCAGCCTCGGCTTCGACGGAGCGCGTTTGCAGGGGTTCCTGGCCTTGCTCGACAGGCCGCACGGCATCCTGCTGGTCACCGGGCCCACCGGCTCGGGCAAGACCACCACGCTGTACACCGCGCTGACCCGGCTCAACACCAGCGAGCGCAAGATCATCACCGTCGAAGACCCGGTGGAATACCAGATCGAAGGCATCAACCAGATTCAGGTGAAGCCGGCCATCGGCCTGGACTTCGCCGCCACCTTGCGTTCCATCGTGCGCCAAGACCCGGACGTGATCATGATCGGCGAAATGCGCGACCTTGAAACCTGCCGCATCGCTATCCAGTCCTCGCTCACCGGCCACCTGGTACTGTCCACGCTGCACACCAACAGCGCCGCGGCCAGCATCACCCGGTTGCTGGACATGGGCGTGGAGAGTTACATGATCGCCTCCACGGTGATCGGCATTCTCGCCCAACGCCTGGTGCGGCGCCTGGACCCCGCCTGCAGTGAAGCGTTCGAGGCACCGCCGGCGCTGGTGGCCGAGCACGGCCTGGACCGTTTCACCGATCAGCGCCCGATACGGCTGTACCGGCCCCGGGCCGATGCGCAGGGCGGTGGTTACCGCGGCCGCTGCGCGATCACTGAGTTGCTGGTCATGAACGAGGAACTGCGCGGGCTGCTGATGAACCACGCCGATGCCGCCAACCTGGAGCAGGCCGCCCGCCGGGGTGGCCTGCGCACGCTGTATGAAGACGGCCTGCGCCAGGCGCTGGCGGGCGTCACGTCGCTGGAAGAAGTGCTGCGCGTCACCCGCAGCGAGTGAGTGAACCGCCATGGCTCGTTTTCATTACCGGGTGCTGGACAGTGATGGTAGCGCCCGCCAAGGGGTGCTGGAGGCCGTCGATCGCCAGGCCCTGGCCCTGCAACTGCAACGCCAGGGGGCCCTGGTGCTGCACATCGAACCCGCAGGCGGGCGCTGGCTGGCCTGGTCGCCACGCCGCGGCCTGAGCGCCCAGGCGCTGGTGGCGTTCACTCAGCAGTTGGCCATTTTGCTGCATGCCGGGCTGGCGCTGGACCGCGCCCTGGGCATTCTCAACAACGCGCCGGGCAAGGCCCAGGCACCGGTACGAGCGCTGATCGGCCGAGTGCGCGAACGGGTCCAGGCAGGCCAGCCGTTGTCGGCGGCGCTTGCGCTGGAACCCGAGCAGTTTGCCCCCCTGTACCTGAGCCTGGTGCGGGCGGGAGAGGCGGGTGGGGCGCTGCAGGACAGCCTGCGGCAGCTGGCCGACTACCTGGAGCGCAGCCAGGCATTGCGTGGCGAAGTGATCAATGCGCTGGTCTACCCGGCGTTCCTGGTGGTGGGTGTGCTGGGTTCACTGGTGCTGTTGCTGGCCTATGTGGTGCCGCAGTTCGTACCGATCTTCCAGGACCTGGGCGTGCCCATTCCGTTGGTGACCGAGGTGATCCTGGGGCTGGGGCAGTTCTTCAATCAATTCGGCCTGATGGTGCTGGCCGCCTTGATCGTCGTGGGGTTGCTGACCCGGCGTGCCCTGCGCGACCCGGACAGGCGCCTGCGCTGGGACCGCCGGCTATTGGGCTGGCCGGTGCTGGGCCACCTGGTGCGGCGCCTGGAAGCCGCAAGGGTGGCGCGCACCCTGGGCACACTGCTGGAAAACGGCGTGGCCTTGCTCGCGGCGTTGAAAATTACCTGCGAGGTGGCCGCCAACCGTGCCGTGCGCGCCCAGTTGCAGGACGCCACCGAACAGGTCAAGGGCGGCGGGTCGCTGGCCCGCGCCCTGAGCCATGACAATCAACTGCCTGACCTGGCGTTGCAAATGATCCAGGTGGGCGAGGAAGCCGGTGAGCTGGACACCATGCTGCTCAAGGTAGCCGAGGTGTTCGACGCCGAGGCTCGGCGCAGCATCGCCCGGTTGCTGGCCGCGCTGGTGCCGACCCTGACCATCGTCATGGCCGTGCTGGTGGCGTTCATCATGTTGGCCATCATGCTGCCGCTGATGAGCCTGACCAGTAATATCTGAGGGCCTGACCATGCTGGCGCTGCATCGAACTCGCGGTTTCACCCTGCTGGAAATGCTCGCGGTCATTGTCCTGCTGGGCATCGTCGCTACCATTGTCGTACGCCAGGTCGGCGGCAACGTCGACAAGGGCAAGTACGGCGCGGGCAAGGCGCAGTTGGCCAGCCTGTCGATGAAGGTCGAGAGTTATGCCCTGGACATGGGCGCGCCGCCCCGGGACCTGGGGCAACTGGTGGAGCGCCCCGCGGGTGACAGCCGCTGGGCGGGCCCCTACGCCAAGCCTTCGGACCTCAAGGACCCGTTCGGCCACCCGTTTGGTTATCGCTTCCCGGGCCAGCACGGCAGCTTCGACCTGATTTTTTTTGGCCAGGACGGCCAGCCGGGCGGCGAGGGCTACAACGCCGACCTGGGGAACTGGGAATGAAAGGTGAGCGTGGCCGGGATGGGGTAGCGCATCGGTGTTCACGCCCGCAGGCTCTGCTACCACCGGCAGGTTTCACGCTGCTGGAACTGTTGGTGGTGATCGCCCTCATGGCCGTGGCCTTGGGCGTACTGGGCGTTGGCCTGGGGCAGGGCATGGCCGCGGCACGGGAGCGCCAGGCCCTGGGCGATATCGTCGGCGCCCTGCGCCAGGCTCGTACCCAGTCGGTGCTCAGCGGCCAGCCCCGGCAGGTCCGTTTCGACCTGGCGGGCCACCGCTACCAGGCACCCGGCCAGGCGCCCGGCCACTGGCCCGCCGACCTGGGGCTGCAGTTGACGACTGCCGCCGACCTGGGGGCTGCCGTGGCATTCTTTCCCGATGGCAGTTCTACCGGCGGCCACCTGCTGATGCAACGCGGTACCCGGCAGTGGCGCATCGACGTGGGCTGGCTGACCGGCAGCGTGCGCCTGCGGGCCCTGCCATGAAGCCGCGCGGCGCTGGCTTCGGCCTGGTGGAAATGCTCGCGGCCCTGGCGGTGTTCGCCCTGGGCTGCACCGTACTGCTGGTGGCGTTCGGGCAGGCCGCGCGCACCTTGGAGCAGGTGCGCGCCAGTGACCGCCTGAGCCTGGTGGCCCGTAGCCTGATGGACGATCAGCGCGGCCAGCGCCTGCAAGCCGGTGAACGACGCGGCAGCGAAGGGGCGCTGCGCTGGCGCCTGCAGATCAGCCGCGAGCCCGGGCCGGCCACGCTCCTGCCGTTGTGGCGCCTGGACCTGGATGTCAGCGAGGGCCGCCGCAGCCTGCGGGTCAGTACCTTGGCGGTGCAGGCGCAACCCGCCTTGGACGCCAGCCGATGAAGCGCCCAGCCAGCGGTTTCACCCTGCTTGAAATGCTCTTTGCCCTGGTGCTGCTGGCGGTGCTGATGGCCCTGCTGGGCACCGCGCTGCTGGGCGCTAACCGCGCGGCGCTCAAGGGCGAGCACTATGGTCAGCGCCTGGAAGCGGTGCGGGCCAGCCAGAACTTCCTGCACCACGCTCTGGAAGGGGCCTTGCCGGTGGAGCTGCCGGCGGAGGGCGAGCAGCCCCGGGTATTCGACGGCCAGCGCCAGCGCCTGGTGTTCGCCGCCGGCCTCAACAGTGCCCTGGGCGGCGGCCTGCAGGTGCATACCTTGGAACTCGTGGGCCTGGGCGGCCACCAGTCCCTGCAAGTGCGCTTCGAGCAACTGCTGCGCGGTGTCGCCCGGCCCTGGGGCCAGCCGCAGGTGTTGCTGGAGGATGTACGCGACCTGCGCTTGAGTTACCGCGGCCGGGACGACCGAGGCCAGCCTACCGCCTGGTTGCCCCGCTGGCCCTGGCCGGCGCGCCTGCCCCAGGCGGTGCGGATCGAACTGGACAGCGCTGGCCCGGTGCCGTGGGTGGCCCAGGTGGTGGCCCTGCGCCTGGACCTTAGTGAAACCCAGGGGGCGCCATGAACCGGGCGCAGCAAGGCATGGCGTTGTTGCTGGTGCTATGGGCCATGGCCCTGCTGGCCATGTTGCTCGGCACCCTGGTGGTGGAGGTGCGCCAGCAGGCGCGCCTGGGCCTGTGGCAAACCGAGCATACCCGCGCCAGCCTGGCGGCCGAAGCCGGGTTGAACCTGGCGGTGCGTGCCCTCACTGACGCCGACCCGCCACGGCGCTGGGTCGCCGATGGCCGCGTGCAGGCCTTGCGTTTCGACGACGCCACCTTGCAGGTCAGCGTGCGTAGCGAGCGCGGCAAACTGGACCTCAATGCCGCCGCGGCCGCGGATTTCGCCCGCCTGGTCGAGGCGTTGGGCTCGGGGCAGGGCCGGGCACTGGCGGCGGCCCTGGAGCAGCGCCGCGATGGCAACCAGCCGCCGTTGCGCGCCCTGGAAGAGTTGCGCGACCTGCCCGGGATGAGCACGGCCCTGTACCAGGCGCTGGTGCCGGACGTCACGGTCTGGAGCGGCCAGGAAAGCCCCGACCCGGCTTTCGCAAGCCCCGTGCTGCAGCGTGCGCTGGGCCTGCCACGCGTGGCGGCCCTGGCCGGTGACCCCGGTCAGGTGCTGAGTATTCGCAGCCAGGCGCAATTGCCCGACGGGTTCACCGCCGTGATCGACAGCACGGTGCTACTGTCACCCATGGAGAACGGCGCGCGCCCCTTCAGGGTGGTGCGCTACAACGAGTGAGGCGTGGCCCATGCGTGCAGTGTCCCTGTGGCTCTGGCAACAGCGGCTCAAAGGCTTATGGCAGGGCAGTGCCGTGCAGGGCTTCTGCCGTGCCTGGGGCCAGGAACTGCTGGCCAGCCTGCCAGCCGCCCTGCGCCGCGGCCTGCAGCCGGGCCGCGCACCCCGGCGCTGCCCGTGGCCTTTGCCCGCCGAGGCGTTGCCGGGCGAGCGGCTGGTACTGGAACTGCCGGCCGACCGGGTATTGGTGCAGCGCCTGGGCCTGCCGCTGGCGGCGGCCCGCGACCTGCACCGGGTGATGGACTTCGAACTGGACCGCTTCACGCCGTTCAGTGCCGGCCAGGTACATTACGTGGTGCGCCGCGAGGGCATCGACAGCGACCAGGTAGGGGTGACGCTGGCCGTGCTGCGCCGGGAGTGGTTGCAGCAGTGCCTGGACGAGTGTCACGCCCGGGGCGTGCTGCTGGCGGGTATCGACGTGCTGGACGCCCGTGGCCAGCCCATGGGCCTGGACCTGTTGCCCCACGCGCCTGCCGCCAGCGGCGGGGGGCAACGGCTGGCCTGGGGGTTGGCGCTGCTGTGCCTGACCCTGCTGGCGGCCGTGCCCTGGCAGTGGCGGCACAACCGCGAAACCGCGCTGGCGGCCATGACCCAGGAGGTACAGGGGCTGCGCACCCAGGCCGAGGCGGTGGCCGCATTGCGCAAGCGCCTGGACGAGGCTCAGGGCGCCGCGCAATTTCTCGCCCGGCGCCGGCTCGCGCAGCCCGGGCGGGCCTTGTTGCTCAGTGAACTGAGCCGTTGCCTGCCCACCGACACCTGGTTGCAGACCCTGGAAATCAATGGCGAAGGCCAAGTGGACATCGCTGGCTTCAGCAGCCACGCCAGCGGCCTGATCGCCCAGGTAAAGGGCTGTGATCACCTGGCCGATGCCCAGTATCAGGGCGTGATCCAGCCCGATGAGGCCAGCGGCCGCGAACGGTTCTACATGCGTGCCCGGGCGCGTGGGGAGGCTGGCGATGCGCCGCGCACTGACACCCCGTGAGCGCCGCGTCGGCGCCTGGTTGCTGGTGGCCCTGCTGGCGGCGGCTTTCTACAGCCTGCTGGTGGTGCCGCTGTGGATAGCCCCCCTGCAAGACATCGACAGCCAGATGCATACCCTGGCCGAGCAGCGCTTGCGTTACCAGCGCCTGTTGGCCCAACGCGAGGCTCTGGAGCAGGGCGTGCAGGCCGCCCAGGGTGACGACGTGGGCCTGTTGCCCGGCGAAGACCCCAGCGCGGTGGCCGCCGACCTGATGCAGCAGGTGGCCCAGCGGGTCAAGGACAACGAGGCGTTGAACGGGGGCTGCCAGGTGACCCAGCGCATGCCCATCGTCACCCAGGACCAGGCGGCCACCCCGTTTCGCCAGGTGCGCCTGAGCCTGGACCTGGACTGCGCCATCCAGCCCCTGGTCACGTTGTTGCAGCAACTGGAAGGTGAGCAACCGCTGCTGTTTGTCGACGAACTGAACATCCGCCGTGCCGCCAACGCACCCGCCAGTGGTGGCGCCGGGCGGCTGGGAGTGCACCTGTTGCTCAGTGGCTACCTGGCCCCCGCGCAGGCGGCACGATGAGGGCCTGGCGCCGGCCGCTGGTGCAACTGCTGGCCGGGCTGGCGCTGATGCTGGCCGGGTTGCTCGCCTGGCTGGCCACGGGGGTCGGCAGCCAGCCCCAGTGGCCGGTGGCCGAGCCCGTGCCTGTTCACGGCGCCATTGCGCCTGCCGTGGAGATACCGGCCGGCGTCGCCCTGGGCGAGGTGGCCAACGCCTGGCAGGCCCCGCTGTTCAGCCCTACGCGGGAGCCCGACCGATCGGTCCAAATGGCCAAGGCCACGCCTGACTTGAGTGGCCTGCGCCTCACGGGCGTGGTCATCGACGGCACGGTGCGCCGGGCACTGTTCAAGCAGGCCGACGGCCACGACCTGAGCCTGCGCGAGGGCGGCCAACTGGCCAGCGGCTGGCGCTTGCAACGCATCGAGGCCCAGGCGGTGGTGCTGGAACTCAATGGCCAGGTCCGGCGCCTGCAATTGCCTTCGCCACGCTTGCCAAATATGCCGGTGCCTGCGCCGGCGTCGTCCATACTGCTGAACAGGTCCGCGCCTTCGTCGCCTGCCCCCGGGGGTCAATGAGCATGCCGTCGTCCTTCGCCCTGATGCCGCTGTTTGTCGTGGTTGCCCTGGTGGGCTGCACGGTACCGCCCCATAGCCTGGACACCGACAACAGCCTGGAACGCGAGGCCCTGCGCGGCACCGGTGACCAGCGTGGCCCGGTTCCCGCCACGCCCATGCCGGCCGCGGCGGCCAGCCCGCCGGGTGCGCCCAGCGGCGGCCAGCGGCAGATCATCCAGGGCAACCAGCGCTTCATTCAAGGCCCCGCCAACAGTGTCGGCAGGCCGGTGGCCGCAGGCCCGCGCCAGGGCGACGGCAGCGCCGGGGTCATGTTCAACTTCAACAACCAGTCCATCGTCGCGGTCATCAACACCATCATGGGCGACCTGTTGCAGGAGAACTACAGCATCGCCCAGGGCGTCACGGGCGACGTGTCGTTTTCCACCTCCAAACCGGTGGACAAGGCCCAGTCCATGGCCATTCTCGAATCGCTGCTGTCCTGGACCAACAACGCCATGATCCGCCAGGGCGACCGCTACCTGATCCTGCCGGCCAACCAGGCGGTGGCCGGGCAACTGGTGCCGTCCATGGGCATGCGTCAACCGGCCGCCGGGCTGTCGGTGCGGCTATTCTCGCTGCGTTTCATTTCCGCTGGCGAAATGCAGAAACTGCTCAAGCCCTTCGCCCGCGAGAACGCGTTCCTGCTGGTGGACCCGGCGCGCAACGTACTGGGCATGGCTGGCACCGCCGATGAGCTGGCCAACTACCAGGCCAGCATCGATACCTTCGACGTCGACTGGCTGCGCGGCATGTCCATCGGCGTGTTTGGCCTGCAGCGCGCGACCGTGGCCGAGTTGCTGCCGGAACTGCAGAAAGTCTTCGGGCCGGACAGCGGCACGCCCTTGGCGGGCATGTTGCGCTTCATGCCCATTGAGCGCACCAACTCGGTGGTGGCGATCTCGTCGCAACCCCAGTACCTGCAAGAGGTGGGCGAGTGGATACGCACCATCGACAATGGCGGCGGCAACGAGCCGCAACTCTACGTATACGACGTGCGCAACATGAAAGCCCAGGACCTGGCCCGCTACCTGCGGCAGATCTACGGCAGTGGCGCGATCAAGGAGGAGCCCGCCGCCGAGGTGGCGCCCGGCTTGACCACCACCACCCTGGGCACGCCTATCGGCAGCGGCGGCAGCAATGGGTCTGGCATGGGCAACGGTACCTTGACCAGCCTGTCGCGCAGCGGCGGCCTGGGGCAGGGCAGCAACAGCCTGACCCAGACCGCAGGCAATAATGGCCAGAACACCCAGGCGCAGAATGCCGACAGCACGGATGAACAGGATAACAATGCCACTGACACCACCGGCCGCAAGAGCCTGGACGACAGCACGCGCATCACCGCCCAGCAGAGCAGCAACCAGCTGTTGATTCGTACCCGGCCCAGCCAATGGGCCGAGATCGAAAACGCCATCCGCCGCCTGGACAACCCGCCCATGCAGGTACAGATCGAGACCCGTATCCTGGAAGTGGCCCTGACCGGCGAACTGGACCTGGGCGTGCAGTGGTACCTGGGCCGCCTGGCCGGCAACTCCACCACCACCGGCATTGGCAACGTGTCCGGTAGCCAGGGCGCCCTGGGCAGTGGCGGGGCCGGGCTGGGTGCCACCGATTCGCTGTTCTATTCGTTCGTCAGCAACAACCTGCAGATCGCCATCCACGCCCTCGAGTCCAGCGGCAAGACCCAGGTGCTGTCGGCACCGTCGCTGGTGGTGATGAACAACCAGCAGGCGCAGATCCAGGTGGGTGATGACATCCCCATCAGCCAGACCACGGTCAACACCATCGCGTCCGACACTACATTGAGCAGCGTCGAGTATGTGCAGACGGGCGTGATCCTCGACGTGACCCCGCGCATCAACCCCGGTGGGCTGGTGTACATGGACATCAAGCAACAGGTCAGCGACGCCGGTACCACCACCAGCGCCGACGTCAACCCGCGCATTTCCACCCGCTCCATCGCTACCCAGGTCGCGGTGCAGAGCGGCCAGACCGTGCTGCTGGGCGGCTTGATCAAGCAGGACGATGCCCAGACCGTGGCCAAGGTGCCGTACCTGGGCTCCATTCCCGGACTGGGCTGGCTGTTCGGCTCGACCAGCCGCACCAAGGCACGCACCGAACTGATCGTGCTGATTACCCCACGGGTCGTGACCAGTAACAGCGAAGCGCGGGAGGTCACCGACGAATACCGGCAACAGATGCAGTTGATGAAACCCTGAGGACCTAGCCAATGAGCAGCAAGAACACCGTATGCCTGTGGTACGACGGTACCGCCGTGGAGGCGGCGCAGTTTTACGCCAGCATTTTCGACGACAGCCAGGTGGTGGCGGTGCACCGTGCCCCCGGCGATTACCCCGCAGGCCAGGAAGGCGACGTACTGACCGTGGAATTCACCGTCATGGGCGTCCCTTGCCTGGGCCTCAACGGCGGACCCGGGTTCACGCACACCGAAGCGTTCTCGTTCCAGGTCAGCACAGCGGACCAGGCTGAAACCGATCGGTTGTGGAACGCGATCATCGCCAACGGCGGCCAGGCCAGCCAATGCGGCTGGTGCAAGGACCGCTGGGGCCTGTCGTGGCAGATCACCCCCAAGGCGTTGCTGGACGCGATCAGCCACCCCGACAAGGCAGCGGCCAGGCGCGCTTTCGAAGCCATGATGCAGATGAGCAAGATCGACATCGCCGCCATCGAGGCCGCTTTAAAGGGCTGACCCCGCCCTGTGAGACCAGGCTGCACCGGGGCAGGGAGGGGCTTCAGAGCCAGGCCTTGACCTGGGCACAGACCGCTTGCGTCGAAATACCGTACCGATCATGCAAGGTCGGCAACGCCCCCGCGTCCAGAAACGCATCCGGCAGGGCGATCTGCCGGAAGGTCGGGGTGACGCCGTTGCGCATCAGCAACCCCGCCACGGCTTCACCCAGGCCACCGATGATCGAATGGTTCTCCGCCGTCACCACCAGGCGCCCCGGTTTGCGCGCCTCGGCCAGAACGGTAGCGGCGTCCAGCGGCTTGATCGTGGGCACATGCAGCACCGCCACATCGATGCCATCAGCCCGCAGGCGTTCGGCGGCTTCCAGGGTGCGCATGGTCATGAGCCCGGTGGAGATCATCAGCACGTCATTACCGGTGCGCAGGGTCTTGGCCTTGCCGATTTCGAACTGGTAGCCATATTCATCCAGCACCAGAGGTACGTTGCCGCGCAACAGCCGCATGTACACCGGGCCCTGGTGGGCCGCGATGGCCGGTACGGCCTGCTCGATTTCCAGGGCGTCGCAAGGGTCGATGACCATCAGGTTGGGCATCGCGCGGAAAATCGCCAGGTCATCGGTGGCTTGGTGGCTGGGGCCGTAGCCGGTGGTCAGGCCGGGCAGGGCGCAGACGATCTTGACGTTGAGCTGCTCCTCGGCGATCGCCATGCAGATGAAGTCGTAGGCCCTCCGTGAAGCGAACACCGCGTAGGTGGTGGCGAAGGGCACGAAGCCTTCGCGGGCCATGCCGGCGGCGGCGCTCATCAGCAATTGCTCGGCCATGCCCATCTGGTAGAAGCGCTGCGGGTGGGCCTTGGCGAATACATGCAGGTCGGTGTACTTGGACAGGTCGGCCGACAGCCCGACGATGTCGCTGCGCTGTTCGGCCAGCGCCGCCAGGGCATGGCCGAACGGCGCGGCGCGGGTGGCCTGACCTTCGGCGGCAATGGAGGCGATCATCGCCGAAGTCGTCAGTCGTTTTTTGCCGGTGCCGGCGGTATTCGCGGTGCTCATTGGTTGTTCCCCATCTGAAGGGTGTCCAGGGCGGTGTCCCATTCGTGTTCGTCCACCCGGATGAAGTGGGTCTTTTCGCGGTTTTCCAGAAAACTCACACCCTTGCCCATGCGCGTGTCGCAGATGATCACCCGGGGTCGCGGGCCCGGGTGGTTGCGGGCGGTATCGAAGGCTTTCACCAGCGCGGCCAGGTCGTTGCCATCGACACGCTGGGTAAACCAGCCGAAGGCCTGCCAGCGGTCGACGATGGGCTCGAATGCGAGGATTTCGCTGGAGTGCCCGTCGGCCTGCTGGTTGTTGACGTCCACCAGTGCGATCAGGTTGTCGAGCTTCCAGTGCGCCGCCGACATGGCGGCCTCCCAGGTCGAGCCTTCATTGAGCTCACCGTCTGACAGCAGGTTATAGACCCAAGCGTCGCAACCCTTGCGCTTGAGCCCCAGGCAGGCGCCCACGGCGATGCCCAGGCCGTGGCCCAGTGAGCCGCCGGTGATCTCCATGCCCGGGGTGTAGGCGGCCATGCCCGACATGGGCAGGCGGCTGTCGTCGGTGCCATAGGTTTCCAGTTCGTCCAGGGGGATGACCTGGGCCTCGATCAGCGCGGCGTACAGCGCGATGGCGTAATGGCCGATGGACAGGTAGAAACGGTCGCGCTGCTCCCAGGCCGGGTCGTCGGGCCGGTGGCGCAGGGCGTGGAAGTAGGCCACCGCCAGCAGGTCGGCGGCGCCCAGGGCCTGGCCGATGTAGCCTTGGCCCTGAACCTGGCCCATGCGCAACGCATGGCGGCGAATGTTGTAGGCGCGCTGCGCCAGGGTGTGGGTAGACGTCTGTGGGGCGATGGCTGTCATGGCAAGACTCCAGGTTGTCAACGGTTGACCGAGGCGGCCGGGATGCGCAGCACCAACCAGGCGCCCAGGCACAGCACGGCTGTGATCAGGTACATGCCGATGGCGCTGGAACCGGTGTGGGTAGTGACCCAGCCGATCAGGTAGGGGGAACAGAACCCCGCCAGGTTGGCGAAGCTGTTGATGCCGGCGATGCCCGCGGCAGCCGAGACGCCGCCCAGCAGGGTGGTGGGCAGCATCCAGAACAGCGACGACGCCGACAGCACGCCCGCGGCGGCCAGGCACAGGCTGAGCACGGAGAACAGCAGGTCGTCGGCCAGCAGGGCGGCCAGGGTCAGGCCCAGGGCGCCGGCAAGCATGGGGCCCACCAGGTGCCAGCGGCGCTCGCGGTGCTTGTCGCCACTGCGGCCCATCAACAGCATCGCGGCGATGGCGCACAGGTAGGGCAGGCTGGTCATCAGGCCGATGTGCAGGGGGTCGGTGACGCCGGTATTGCGGATCAGCGTCGGCAGCCAGAACGTCAGGGCGTACTGGCCCATGACCACGCAGAAGTAGATGGTCGCCAACAGCCACAGGCGGCGGTCGCCGATGAAAGCCGCGACAGAGGCGTGGCCGGTTTTGTGGCTTTCATCTTCGGCCAGTTCGCGCTTGATCAGGTCTTTCTCGTCATCGCGCAGCCAATTCGCCTGGTCGACACCGTCCTTGAGGTAAGCCAGCACCATCAGGCCCACCACCACGGTGGGGATGGCTTCGAGGACGAACATCCATTGCCAGCCACTCCACCCGTGAAAACCCGCGAACCGGGCCATGATCAGGCCCGACAGGGGCCCGCCGAGCATGCCCGACAGCGGAATGGCGATGAACCACAGCACGGTCATGCGCGCGCGGCGGTAGCTGGGAAACCAGTAGGTCAGGTACAGCAGCAGCCCCGGCGCCAGGCCCGCCTCGGCGATGCCCAGCAGAAACCGCAGGGTGTAGAACTGCCAGGCGCTGTCGACGAAGGCGAACAGGCCGCTGAGGATGCCCCAGGAAATCATGATGCGGGCGATCCAGCGCCGGGCGCCGACCTTGTGCAGGATCAGGTTGCTGGGTACTTCGCACAGGAAGTAGCCAATGAAGAACATGCCGGCGCCCAGGCCGTAGACGGTTTCGCTCAACGCCAGGTCATTCATCATCTGCAGTTTGGCGAAGCCGACATTGACCCGGTCCAGGTAGGCGCACAGGTAGCACAGCATCAGGAACGGCATCAGCCGCCATGCGGTCTTGCGGTAGGCGTGGGAGCGAGCGGCGACCACGGCCTGGAGGGATAGCGTTGCCATGTCTGTCTGATCTCTTGTTGTTATGGGCGGCGCGGGGCCGCAACGTCGATTCAGAACAACGCCAGCCCCAGGCCCGGGACCGGCGTGCGGGGCATCAGTGAATGAGCATGCCGCCATTGACGTCCAGGGTGATGCCGGTGAGGTAGGCCGACAGGTCGCTGGCCAGGAACAGCGCGGCATTGGCCACGTCCTGCGCCTCGCCCAGGCGGCCCAGGGGAATGCCGTCGAGGATGGCGTGGCGGCGCTCGTCCTGTAGCAGGCCGCCGGTGATGTCGGTCTGGATCAGGCCAGGGGCGATGGAGTTGACCCGCACCTTGTCGGGGCCCAGTTCGCGGGCCATGGCCCGGGCCAGGCCGAGTACCCCGGCCTTGGCGGCGCTGTAATGAGGGCCGCCGAAGATACCGCCGCCACGCTGGGCCGACACGGACGACATGCAGACAATGCTGCCGGCCTGCTGCTGGCGCATCAGCGGAATCACTGCCTGCGACATCTGCAGGGTGCCGCGCAGGCTGACGTCCAGCACGCGGTCGTAGTCTCCGGGGCGGATGTCGAGGGTCTTGAGTGGCTGGGTGATACCGGCGTTGTTGACCAGCACGTCGATGCGGCCGTAGTGCTCGATGACCCGGGCCACGGCCCTGGCGACCTCGGGTTCATCGGCAACGTTGGCCGCCAGGCCCAGGTGACCCTCGCCCAGGGAGATGGCAGCGTCACGGGCGGCGGCTTCGTCCAGGTCGATGACCACGACCCGGGCGCCCTGGCGGGCGAACGTGGCGGCGGTGGCGCGGCCGATGCCGCGGGCCGAGGCGGCGCCGGTGATGATGGCGACTTTGTCCTGAAGCAGCATGTGCAATACCCCTGTGTTGTTGTTATGGAATCGGTGGTTGCGAGTCAGATTGGTCCGCAGGTGGCCGCTGAGCAATAACGCTGGCGTCATCAGTGGCTGAAAAAAATTCAGCACTCGCCGTACTGGCGTGTCGGTGCTTGAATGGGAGGGCGGATAAAAAACAATAACGAACAAAGAGATACCGATCATGCTTAGTGACTCCAGCGCGTTGCCCGTATTGCCACCGCTGAAAGCGATTCAGGCCTTCGAGCAGACTGCCCGCTTCGGCAACGTCGCCCGCGCCGCCGAGGTGCTGGCGCTGACGCCTTCGGCGGTGAGCCATCAGTTGGCCAACCTGGAGGCGATGATTGGCCGGCAGCTGTTCAACCGTACCGCGCGCGGGGTCGTCCTCACGCCGGTGGGCGAGCAGTACCTGCGTGAGGTGTCGGGGCTGTTGCACAGCCTGGCGGTGGCCACCGAGCGGGCGGGCAGTGACGTCAGCCGCGATTGCCTGCGCCTGCATTCGTCGCCCAGTTTCGGCCTGCTGTGGTTGATGCCGCGGCTGGAGGCGTTCCGCCACAGCCACCCGGACATCCAGATCAACCTGTCGTGTTCCTACGAGGCCTTGCACTTCAGCCGCGACAAGGTCGACGTCGACATCCGCCACGGCCGCGCCGAATGGCCCAGCTACGAAGTGCGCACCGTGCGCAACGAATCGGTGGCGGTGCTGGCCGCCCCGCGGTTGCTGGAGCAGCACCCGGTGCGCACGGCGGCCGACTTGCTGGAGGGCAACCTGATCTTGTCCGAAGCCACGCTGGTGAAGTGGCCCCAGTGGTTTGCCCAGCATGGTCTGGCACTGCCGCAGAAACCTTACACGCTGAGCTTTGACCGCTCGTACATGAGCCTGGAGGCTGCGAGCCATGGCCTGGGTTTCGCCCTGGAAAGCACCTTGCTCGCGCACAAATACCTGGCCAGCGGCGGCCTGGTAGCCATCGCCCCCGAGGCCTTGAGCACCCCCGTGGCGGCGCATCACCTGGTGTTTCCCAAGGCACATGCCGGGTTTGCGCGGGTGCGCAGGTTCCTGGCGTGGATGGAGGGGGAGTTGGGGCAGGGGCTGGCGTACTGAGCAGAATTTCTTGAACCTCGGGTCGCTCTCCTTCTCGAATGGTTCGACAGCGCTATAACAGGCGAAACAGAGCACCTTCACCCACAGGAGACCCTTCATGCACGCTGACAGCCATGGCCGCGAAGTGCTAACCCTCAGAGGCCTGGAGATCGGCACCGGTACGCCCAGGATCATTGCCTCCATTACCGGCAAGGACGTGACCGACGCCGTGGCGCAGGCCAAGGGCATCGCAGAGGCCCACGCGGTGGATATCGCCGAGCTTCGGCTTGACTGCCTGGGTGAACCGCTCAGCCCCGCGGTGGTGAGCGACCTGGTTCGGCGCGTTACCGCCAGCCTGGTGGGCAAGCCCTTGATCGTGACGCTGCGCAGCAAAAGCGAGGGGGGCGAATGCACGTTGTCGGACGCGGACTATTTCGCGTTGTATTCGGCCCTGCTGCAAGAACGCCTGGTGGATGCGCTGGACGTGGAAATGATGAAGCCCCAGGCGCAGGTCTTGGACCTTATCGCCCAGGCCCATGCCCAAGGCGTGGCGGTGGTGCTGTCCAACCATGATTTCGAGGCCACGCCGGCCCATGAGGTGATCATTCAGCGCCTGCGCCGCCAGCAGGCCATGGGCGCTGACATCCTCAAACTGGCGGCCATGCCGGCGAGCGCCAAGGACGTCGTGACGCTGATGGCCGCGACCCAGGAAATGCACGCGCTGTATGCAGAGCGACCGCTGATGACCATGTCCATGGGCCCCCTGGGGGTAGTATCGCGCCTGGCAGGGCAACTCACCGGTGTGGCGCTGACCTATGCCAGCGCAGGCGCCCCTTCGGCCCCTGGGCAGTTGGATGCCGAGGCTGTTCGGCAGGTGCTGGGCATCATCGACAGGGGCACCAACGGCTGACCACATTGCTGGACGCGCAATGACCTTCGCGAGCCCCGGATGACTGCCGCGCACACCGGTTGGAGCATGGCTTGCCAGCGAAAGGGGCGACGCGGTGGGCCTGGCAGACCGTGTTGCCTGGTTCGCCAGCACGCCGCCCTCCACGTTTGTGATCGCTGGGTCACTGCAGGTCATCTGCATGACTGGCAACCCGATCGAACCCCACGGCGCTGCGCCGGTCGACTTTCTGTATGCACGCCATCATCAGCCCAGGGGATACGATGTCACAGCCCAGCCGCACCATTGCCTGGTCACTCTTGCCGCTGTTGGCGCTGGCGGGCGCCACCGATGCCCTGATGATCGTGCACAGCAAGGATTTGCTCGCCGTGTACATGACCGGCAACAGCACCAAGCTCGGGGACTTTCTGGCACTGGCCGAGTGGGCGCGCGTCGCCGAGATCGCCAGTGTCATCGCCACGTTCGTGTTCGCTGCCACCTTCGCCACCTGGCTGGGAGACCGCGGTGGGCGTTGGCGCGCCAGCCTGGTGCTGATGCTGGTGGGCGTGCTGCTGATGCTGGCCGGCCCGTTGGCGGCCCAGGCGCCCCAACCCTATGCGCTGGCTACCGTGCTGGTGGTAGCCGCGGCCATGGGCGCGCTCAACCAGGTGCGGGTCGATGAGCCCGGGGTGACCTTTGTCACAGGCTCCCTGGTGAAGCTGGGGCGCTGCCTCGCCGGCGGGCGATGGCTACCCGCTACCGACGCCTTGCTGCGCTGGCTGTGCTTCCTGGCGGGTGCGTTAGCCGGTGCGCTGATCGACAGTCATCTGGGTACCCGGACCCTGCTATTGCTCGGGGCGCTGGCCACTGCGGGCGCTGTTGCCACCTGGGCCGTGCAGGCGCGCCTGCAACCGCTGAACGCTTGAGCTTGCCTGTTTTCTTGACGCTGGAGGGCATCACCATGTCAGACGCAACGCCTTATCCATTCGGCCCCCAGGGGCCGGGCACCGCCGAGGGGCCTCCATTGCCCAGGGCCGGCGCTGGCCGGCCGGCCAGCGAAATCGACCGAGGTACTGTCAGCGACGGCAAGGTTGAATTCATCAACTGGCGTGGCGACGCCGACCGTCCCGAACCGCCGCCGCCCGTACCCTTGGCGCCGGATCAGCGCATCGGTGTGGCCATCATCGGCCTGGGCCGCCTGACGCTGGGGCAGATCCTGCCGGCCTTCGCCGATTGCCTGTATGCCAAGCCGGTGGCGCTGGTCTCCGGCAGCCCTGAAAAAGCCCGGGCGGTGGCTGCCCAATACGGTATCCGGGACGATGCCGTGTATGGCTACGAACACATCGAACGCCTGGCCGACAACCCCGAGGTGCAGGCGGTCTACGTGGTCACGCCCAATGGGCTGCACCTGGACCACGTGCGTGCGGCAGCCCGAGCGGGCAAGCACGTGTTGTGCGAAAAGCCCATGGCGGCCAATTCCGAGCAGGCGCGGCAGATGATCCACGCCTGCAGCGAGGCCGGTGTACGCCTGATGATCGCCTACCGTTGCCAGTACGAGCCATTCAACAGCGCCGCCGCCCGGCTGGTGCGTTCCGGCGAGTTGGGCCGCGTGCGGGTCATCGAAGCCACCAACACTCAAGTCCAGGGCCCTGGCGGCCAGTGGCGCATGAATGCCGAGCTGGCCGGTGGCGGCGCATTGCCGGACATCGGCCTGTACTGCCTCAATGGCGTGCGGGCGATGCTGGGCGAGGACCCGGTGGAAGTCTATGCCCAGATCGTCAACCCGCAGGGTGACGAGCGTTACGCCCAGGTCGAGGAAACCACCAGCTTCATGCTGCGCTTTCCTTCCGGGGCCATTGCCAATTGCGCCACCAGCTATGGGGCGCATGAAACCAAGGACATGCGCCTGCGGCTGGAGAAAGGCTGGATTGAAATCGAGAACGCCTTTGCCTACCGGGGCCAGCGTCTGCGCGTCGCCAGGCGCAAGGGCACCCTGGAATCAGTGGAGGAGTTGCGTACAGGCGCGGGTAATCAATTCAGCCTGGAGATCGATCATTTCGCCCAGAGCCTGCTCAACGGCAAGATACCGCGCACCCCTGGCGAGGAAGGGTTGCAGGACCACTTGCTGATGGAGGCCATCTACCGGTCGGCACTGGAAAACAGGCCGGTGAAGATCGACTGGGAAAGCGTGCATCAAGCCGTTGAGCCTGAGTGACCTTGCCCCGCTGCCCGGTTGCCCTGTAGCGCATCAAAAACGCGGCCTCACGACCGCGACAGGTGATCTGCTTTGGCTGCGAATGCCTCCAGGTGCGCCACGCTGGCAGTCGCTCGCTGGCGTACCTGTTCGTCGGCATCGTCAGTAGCGCGCCGCAGCGCTTGCAGGGCCAGCGCCAGCTGGTCCAGCCCCTCACCCCAGTTGCCGAGAAAACCCGCGGCATGCCGACGGACGCAAGGGTAGGGCGACTGCAGCCCCTGGACCGCAGGGACCACGTCGGCGGCGCCGATGTCTGCCCAGGCGGGGCAGTCATCGAAGGCTGCTTCGATAGCCGTTTCAAGCTCGGGGCGGGCTGCCAGTGCCCGCTCCACGGCCGCGTAGTCCAGGAGAGCAGGGTGCGCGCCGCGGGGCCGGAAGCTGTCGAAGTTCGCGCACAGCCCCTGGGCCGCCACTTCGGGTGCCTGGCCGCTGAGCCAGGCTCCATCGTTGAGGTAGCCCAGTGCCTTTATGCACCAGTTGCGTGTGGGTTCGTCGGGTGCCCGACTGGCCTGACCGCGCAGTGCGTCGAGCACTTCGACGCGGTTGCAGCCGGCCAGCCCCAGAATCCGGGCAGCGCAGGCAGAGTGTGCAGGCGCGTACAGCGTGTCGATCAGGCCCTCCCAGGCGGCGTCGCCATGGGCAATCAGCCAGCGCTGGGCGTCCTCGGTGCTGATACCGTCGTAGCAGCCCAGCCTGGACAGGTAGAACCGTGCCTGCTGCGCCCGCGGCTGGCGCGCCAACTCGCTGAGTTGCTGCTCAAGCGCCCGTTCCACCGGGAAGTGCGTCTCGAACTGCGCGGGCGTGAGGCTGCGTCTGGCCAGGGCGATGTCGCCCGACTCGTCATGGAAGAACGCGACGAAGCCGGGTGCGACGCCCGGCAAGGTGTGGGCGTGGGCGGACAACCTTTTGGCGGCACGCGCCACGGTGACCAGAAAGCGTTTTTCCGTTGCTTGCCAGTGCCGGCGAAACCGCTGGTTGGCGTGGGCCTGAAGGGGGGCATCCAACGCCAGCAGCGCCGCGTTGGCGTAGTCATGCAGATCCCAGTCCCAGCGCCAGTCCACCGGGTTCCAATCGTCACCCTGAAAGCTGAGATCGCTGGCAGCCCTGTCATGCAGGGCGAGGCTGGGCAGGGTAAGGGTGGCTTCTTCTTCCCGGTAGCTGGCGTGGAACACCGCGGCGTGCAGCGGGCCGTGGCCCTCTGCAAGCACAGCCTGAAGGGTGTCCTTGGCCGACTCGAACAGGGCGTGTTCAAGGGCTTTCCAGTTCATGCTCAGGTCCATCTGCTGGGGGTAGGGGCCGCTTATCTTACTGTGGCGTGCGCGATTTGTGTGCGCGCGAGTTCCTGTGGCGTGGCAAAATGGGCGTTTTGATCATGGATTCGAGAGCATGCCCGGCAACCGCGTTACCCCCGCCCTGTGGACAATGATTCTGAACGCCGAAGGCGCTGCATTGCTGACGCCGGCGGGGGCCCGAAACTTTCTGGTGGGTTCGGGCGACCACCACGCCATTGACGTATTCACCGGCCGTGAGCGCGAGACCCGCGTACGGGTGCCACGGTTGGCGTTCGAACAGGCCCTGGACTTCCTGGCGACTGGCGGGCATGTAGGGGATGAAAACGCGGTGGCGGTGCAGTCGAGCAGTGACCCCCGTTCCGCCGGCCCGCTGTGCCGCGCCGCCCGGCTGCGCGCCAACGGCACCTTGGGTGCCAGGGTGATCACTTACGTATTGCCGCTGCTGGAATACTGCGACGTAGTGGGCATCGACCGGATGCGCATGCCCAGCGCTACGTGGCTGGAGACGTGATGGCTTCACCGGGTTCGCTCAGCCAGGTCGTCAGCACGCGACGATCCAGTTCTTCCCAGTCGGCCATGCCCAGCACCCGGGTCGTGTTCAGGCCTCGCAGGTAACCGCGCAGTTGGTTCGCGGTATCGCGCAGCAGGGTGCTGTCGGCCGTACCGGCACCCAGCACGGTTTCGTATTCGATCAGGTAGTCGGCCACCCGCTCACGGAAATCGGGTAGCACGGCGTCGCGAATCAGATCAAAGGTTCGCATCAGGCTTCCTTTTTAGTTGTAATTGGAAAAGCCTAGTCTGCACGCGACGTTGCCGTGGGTTCAAGGGGCTGATGAGCTGTAGTGGCCGCCAGGCCGCGTCAGGCTGGAGGCGGTATCCAGGCCTGACGCAGAGGTGGGTCAAGCAGGCTCGGGCACCCGGTCAGCCTTGGTCGGGGGCTGCACCGCCAGGGGCGCGAAGCTCTCGGCCTGGGCCATGCGCCACATGCGCGCGTAGAACTCGGCGGTGACCGGTTTGCCCAGCAATTCCCCGGGCTCCAGGAACACATGGATCTGCGAAAACAGCCGAACCTCGGTGGTGGTCATGCGCCGCACCAGGTGCTTGGGTTCCAGTTCACTCGGATGGCTGAGGCCTGCGGCGCTGAGCATTTCGCCCAACGCCACCAGGGTATTGCGGTGGAAATTGGCGACCCGCTGGGCCTTGTCCGTCACTTCCAGCGCCCGCTGGCGCAAGGGGTCCTGGGTGGCCACGCCGGTAGGGCACTTGTTGGTGTGGCAGCTCTGGGACTGAATGCAGCCGATGGCAAACATGAAGCCGCGCGCCGAATTGACCCAATCGGCGCCAATGGCCAGCACACTGGCGATGTCGAACGCGCTGACGATCTTGCCGCTGGCACCCAGCTTGATCTGGCTGCGCAGGCCAGCGCCCACCAGCACGTTATGCACGAACAACAGGCCTTCGCGCATCGGCATGCCCATGTTGTCGGTAAACTCGCGAGGCGCCGCCCCCGTGCCGCCTTCCTTGCCGTCGACCACGATGAAGTCCGGCTGTACCCCCGTCTGCAGCATGGCCTTGACGATGGCCATGAATTCCCAGGGGTGGCCCAGGCACAGCTTGAAGCCTACCGGCTTGCCGCCGGACAGGGTGCGCAATTGGGTGATGAACTCCAGCAACTGCAACGGGGTGCTGAACTGTGAATGACGGGCGGGCGAGATGCAGTCCTCGCCCATTTTCACCCCGCGGGTGCTGGCGATTTCCTCGGTGACCTTGTGTTTGGGCAGGATGCCGCCATGGCCCGGCTTTGCGCCCTGGCTCATCTTGATCTCGATCATTTTCACCTGAGGCTGGCGTGCGGTTTCAGCAAAGCGCACCGGGTCGAACTGCCCGCTGAGCGTGCGGCAGCCAAAATAGCCACTGCCGATTTCCCAGATCAGATCGCCGCCGAACTCCTGATGGTAAGGGCTGATGCTGCCCTCGCCAGTGTCATGGGCGAAGCCGCCGAGCTTGGCCCCGCGGTTCAAGGCGCGAATGGCGTTGGCGCTGAGAGCACCGAAACTCATGGCCGAGATGTTGAACACCGAAGCGCGGTAGGCCTGTTGGCAGGCCGGCCCGCCGATGGTCACATGAAAGTGCCGTGGGTCGCAGGCATCGCTGGGCAGCATGGAGTGGCTGATGAACTCGAACCCTAGTTGGTAAACATCGGTCAGCGTGCCGAAGGCCTTTTCTGCCGGCTGGTTCTTCGCTCGCTGGTACACGATCGAGCGCTGGGCGCGGGAGAAGGGCAGCTTCTCGTCATCACCCTCCAGCATGTACTGGCGGATTTCCGGGCGGATGGTTTCGATCAGGTAGCGGGCATGGCCCAGGATAGGGTAATTGCGGCGCACCGAATGCTGGGTTTGCAGCAGGTCATATACGCCGATCAGGCTCAGTACCCCGGTGATTGCCACCAGCACATCGAGCCCGGGTGACAGCGTCAGGAAAAAGAGGCCGAACAGGGTGAACAGGACACAGCCGGTGAACACGGCGTAGCGGCTCAGGAGCGATATTTTCATTGTCATTTTCTCACGGTACGGTCGCGGCATCTTCAATCGGCAGCGCCAATTTCACGGATTTCGTCATAGCGGGCTTGCAGTTGCTGGCGTTGCTGCTTGCGCAACTGGCCCTGGGCATAGCGGCGCAACTCGACGGCGGTATCGGGTACCAGCGGTCGCACGGGGCAGGGGCGGCCGTCGGTGTCGATCGCGACCATGGTGAAATAGCAACTGTTGGTATGGCGCACGGTGCGCTCGTGAATATTCTCGGTCATCACCTTCACCCCCACTTCAAGGGAGGTCCGGCCGGTGTAATTGACCGAAGCGAGAAAGGTCACCAGTTCGCCCACATGGATGGGCTCCTTGAAGATCACCTGGTCGACCGAGAGGGTGACCACATAACGGCCGGCGTAACGCTTGGCGCAGGCGAAGGCGACTTCGTCGAGCATCTTGAGCAGCGCGCCGCCGTGCACGTTGCCGGAAAAGTTGGCTTTGTCGGGGGTCATGAGCACACTCATGCTCAATTGGTAGCTACCAGGTTCCATGAAAACCTCATCACGTCAGGCGTTGTGGCCCGCCGCCGTGTGGCCCGGCGATTCAGGCCTGGGGGTGCAGTGTTGGAGCCCTAGGACGGTATCAGTGGGACAAGATAGTTAGCTAGCTAATATTGTGAAAGGGTGCGTTTCCCATCGGGTAATAATGCGCGGCGCAGGGGCGATTGATTCGCTTTGTGACGGTGGCGGCTGCGCCGTCATTTCTTGAAATACTCTGCCTGGGTTTCTGGGCATGAAACCCATCACTACCCGCCACCCGGGAAGGCATAATGGCGCGCCACTGCCTAGCGTGGGCAGTCCAGTCGCGAGCGCGCCACAAGGTACACAGTCAATGATCTGGTTTCTAGAAGGACAGGCTTCCCAGCGCGACATCATCCTGGGGGCCCGCGATGCCTTGCCACCCGGCACCGCCATCCACGCTTCCCACCGCGGGGACCGGGCCGAAATCACTGGCCTGGCGGATATCAGCTACCAGGAGCCCGCCGATCCGGCCGAGCGTCTGGCTTTCATTCTCGACACGGCCCTGGCCCACGGTATCCGGGTAATCGTGGCCGGCCGCGCCGGCGCCGGGTATGAAGTGCACCGCGAGGTCTTCCAGCGCGCCGGCCTGGTGCTGGTGACCGGTGGCACTTCCCTGGAGACGTTCGAACGGGTCGATGACAAGAGCCAGTTCACCGCGCAGGCGCAGCGTGCCGGCCTGGCCTGTGTGCCCGCCATCACGGTGACCAACGCCGATGAACTGGTGCAGGCCCATGCCGTCGTTTCCGCCCAGGGCGAGGCCTGCATCAAGCCGGCCGTGGGCATCTACGGCCAGGGCTTCTGGCGGTTCAGGCCGGGCGTCGACCGTTTCCGCTGCTTCGCCAACCCCGACGCCCGCGAGGTCAGCTTCAGTGATTACCTGCAGGCTTACACAGCGCAGGCCACGCGCCCCGCGATGCTGGTGATGCCCTACCTGGCCGGCAGCGAATGTTCCATGGACATGGTCTGTGAAGCGGGGCGGGTGGTGGCCTGCGTGGGCCGCCGCAAGCAGGGCGGTTACCAGACCTTCGAACGCGATGGCGCCGCGGTGGAGCTGGCGGTGCGGGCCGCCGAGCATTTCGGCTGCGATGGCCTGGTCAATGTGCAGACGCGCGACGACGCCCAGGGCGTGCCCCACTTGCTGGAGATCAACCCGCGGTATTCGGGTGGCATTGGCTACACCCGTGCCACCGGCGTGAACCTGGCCGGTATTTTCGCCACTCGTCGGCTGGGTTACCCCGAGCCGCCTCGGCAGTGGGTGCCTGGCGTGCGGGTGAGGGCCATCACGGTGGCGGCAATAGTGTCCGATTGATATTGCTAAGCCTTCTTATTTGTTACACTTTCGACGCGTAGCTTGTACATGCACGGACAAACGCACTCAGGGAGAGTTACCTCATGCTTCTGGCCACCGGCGCCAATGCCGTTCTAGCTTCAGCCACGACTGCCTGGGTGCTGGAAACCGAGCGTGCCGACGCCATGGGTGCCACGGCCGCGGTCGCGTTGCTGGCGGTGGACGAAAAGCGCCAGCCCAAGGGTGAGCCGGCCCTGTTCCATGCTCCCCAGCCGGCCTGGATGGAGTGGCGCGGCGACCCGGGGCATGTCGGTTGTCAGCTCACGCTTGCCAACCTGCCCGCGGGCGCCGACCGCGTGCTCATCGTGTTGTACACCTATGCGGCCACGGGGCCGGTCAGCGACCTGCTCGGCTGCACGCTGCGCCTGAATGGCGCTCTTGAACACCGTGTCGACCTGCGCGGCCATGGCGAAGCCGCCATCATCCTGGGCGAGTGCTACCTGCGCGCCGGGCAGTGGAAATTCCGCGCCCTGGCCGAAGGCTCGGCGTATGGCCTGGCCGCCCTCGGGCGCCGGCTGGGCGTGGCCCTCGATGAAAGCAACCCCGAGCGGCGAGGGCCCGGCCGCGAGCGCGCCTCCAGCGGCGCCACCGGCACCGGTTTCGCAGTGTCGCAGCGAGCCTTGCTGACCTGCGCGCATGTCATCGAGGGCATGCACGAAATCCATATCAGTTCCTTCGAAGGCCGCCACCGCGCCGAACCGGTCATGGTCGACAGCCGGAACGACCTGGCCCTGCTGCGCGTGCAGGACGTCGTCCTGAACCCGGTGCGCTTCGCCGGCGGGCAGGGTTGCTCGCTGGGCGACTCGGTGGTGGCGGTCGGTTACCCCATGGCCGGGCTCGCGGGCGCTGGTGCCCACGTCACCCAGGGTGGTGTATCGGGCCTGTTCGGCCTGCACAACGATTCGAGCCTGCTGCAATTCACCGCCGCCATCCAGCCCGGCTCCAGCGGTAGCCCGCTGTTCGATGCGGCCGGCGAGGTGGTCGGCATGGTCACTTCTTCGCTGCCTGATGCCCAGAACATGAACTTCGCCGTCAAGGGCGGCCTGCTGCTGGCGTTTCTGCAGGCCTGCCACCTGGAGGCGGACCAGGGCGGGGAACGCACCACGTTGAGTGCCAGCGACATCGCCCGACGGGCACAACCCGCGCTATGGAAGATTGAAGCGCGCAACTGACCGGCCACGGGACTTGTCGCGCAGTACGCAGTACCGAACCACTACCATCGCACACAGGGAAACAGTCATGGAATTTCACGGAGCGACCTCAGCGTCGACCACACTCAGCGCGACACTGGTGCGCGGGTGCCTTCAGGTTGATGTGGCCGCCTCATCCATCGCCCCTGAGAGCCTGTTCGGCTTTGCCGAACGGCGCAACCCCAAGCGCGCCTTCCTGTTCGTGTCCCGGGTGCTGGGCAAGCATATTCCGGTGAAACCCTCGGTGATGCAGGCCAGCTATGACAGCCTGGCGGCGCAACTGCCGGCCGACCTGCCAGGGCCCGTGCTGGTGGTGGGCATGGCCGAGACCGCCGTCGGCCTGGGTGCCGGCGTGCACCGGGCCTACAGCCGCACCCGGGACGATGCCTTGTACATCGTCAGCACCCGGCACCCGGTCGGCACGTCGATGTTTGCCCGCTTCGAAGAGGAACATAGCCACGCCAATGCCCACCTGATTCACCTGCCAGTGGACCCGGCCCTGCGCGCCATGATGCTCGGGGCCCGTTCGCTGGTGATGGTCGATGACGAAGCGTCCACGGGCAAGACCTTCATCAACCTGCACCGAGCCCTCATCGACGCCGGCCTCCACCAGGTGGAGCGGGTGGTGACCTGCGTGCTGACCGACTGGTCCGCCGGGGCCGTGTCCACCAGCATTGGCCAGCATGCCCACCAGGTGTCGCTGTTGCAGGGGGCCTACCGCTTTACCGAAGACCCGGCGGCGTTGCTGCCTGAGATGCCCGAGACCGGCACCGTGGAAGTTGGCGAGTGGCCCATCGACCCGCGGAACGACTGGGGGCGGCTGGGCGTTCGCGCCGTGGCCGACACCCTGGCGCCCAACCTGCAGGTGCAGCCCGGTGAGCGCATCATCGTCATTGGCACGGGCGAATTCGTGTGGAAACCGTTCCTGCTCGCCGAGCGCCTGGAGCGCGCCGGGGCGCAGGTGCATTTCAGCTCGACCACGCGGTCGCCCATCGCCATCGGGCACGCCATCGACCACGCCTTGTCGTTCTCGGACAACTACGGGCTGGGCATCGTCAATTTCCTCTACAACGTTGCGCCTGGCCAGTTCGACCGGGTGCTCGTCTGCAGCGAAACGCCCGCGCTCGCGGTACCGGCCGGGCTGGTCGAAGCCTTGAACGCCGAGGTGATCGTCGATGGTCAATAAGCGTCCACTGGCGTTGGTCGACCTGGACGACACGCTGTTCCAGACCGCGCGCAAGATGCCCGAAGGTAGCGTGCGATACCCGGCTTCCTATGACACCCACGGGGCTGTCAGCGGCTACATGAGCAACGTGCAGAACAGCTTCGTCCAGTGGCTGCTGGCGACCACCGACGTGGTCCCGGTAACCGCGCGCAGCGCCGAAGCGTTTCGCCGGGTGCGGCTGGGGTTCAGCCAGGGCGCGGTGTGCTCCCATGGCGCCGTCATTCTCGACCCGGACGGCGCCGTGAATGCCGACTGGCAGGCCCTCATGGGCGAGCGCTTGAGCGCCTTCCAGCAGCGCCTGCCAACCTTGTGTGCCAGCGCGTTGCAAGTGGGCGATGGACTGAACATTTCGTTGCGCGGGTGGGTGGTGGAAGAGGCAGGGCAACAGCATTACGTGGTCATCAAGCACAACAGCGGCACCGATGCCGACCTGCCGCGCGTCGCCGAGCACCTGCGCCAGCGGGGGCTGATCGACGGCATGCATGTGCACCTCAACGGCAACAACCTGGCGCTGCTGCCCGACGGCCTGGGCAAGCGTGTGGCGGTCGAGCACCTGCTGGCACGCGACCGGGCGTTGCATGGCGAGCGTCCTGTGCTGGGCTTTGGCGACAGCATCACCGACCTCGGCTTCATGGACCTGTGCAGCTATTGGGCCACGCCTGCGCGCAGCCAATTGGCCAACCTGGTGGAGGGCGCCGTGCATGGATAGCCCATTGCCGGGTTACACCACCGTGGGCAGCGGCAGCTACCGGCCCACCGACGTGCATTTTTTGCTGCAGCCAGTGGCCATGGACATGACCGATGTTCTGGAGAAGGAGCGCCTGATCCAGAGCCGGCAGAAGCATTATTCGGAGATGATCAGCGAAGAGTCGGCACCGTCGGCGCTGCACATGGCGCTCTATGAGCAGGCCATGGCCCAGAACGGCGCGCGCATGGCCGATGATGTCCAGGCGCTGGCCCACACACTGGCCGAGCAATATCGCGGGCCGAGCATCGCCCTGGTCTCGTTCGTGCGGGCCGGCGTGCCGCTGGGGGTACTGCTGCGCCATGCCCTGGTGGAACGGGGACGCGATGCCCACCACTACGGCATCAGCATCGTGCGCGACCGGGGTATCGACACGGTGGCACTGGAGGCCATCATCGCTCGCCATGGGGCCGCCAACATCGTCTTTGTCGACGGCTGGACCGGCAAGGGCGCCATCGCCGGTGAAATCGCGCGCAGCCTGGGCGACGACCCCCGCTTTCCCCTCGGGCCACGCCTGGTGGTGCTGGCCGACCCGTGCGGCCGTGCCTGGCTGGCGGCCTCGGCGCAGGACTGGTTGATTCCGTCCGGTATCCTGGGCGCCACCGTGTCTGGCCTGGTGTCGCGCTCGATCTGGCCCGCCTCGGGTGGCTTGCATGGCTGCGTGGTGTACGACCACCTGGCCGGGCACGATGTCACCCAGGGCTTCATCGAGCGCATCCAGGCCGCGCGCCCGCGCCTGGACACCCCGGCGGCCTCGCCGTGGACAGCGGCTCAGGCCCTTGCACTGCAGGCCGAGGCTGTCGACGTGGTCACCCGCCTGGCCACGCGGTTCCAGATCAGCAACCTGAACCGGATAAAACCCGGCATCGCCGAGGCCACGCGCGCGGTGCTGCGGCGGGTGCCGTACCGGGTGCTGGTGCGCGAGCGCGACGATGCCGACATTCAACTGTTGCTGCACCTGACGGAACGCGCCGGCATCGAAGTGGAAGAGGCAGGCGCTGAACTGGGGCCTTACCGGGCGGTGACCATCATTCGGAGCGTAAGCTGATGAGTCGTATCTCCCCTCATGCGCTGGGCGCCACGCTCTACATGCCCGCCACCCGCGACGACATCCTCGACGTGGTGCTGGGCCGCAAGCTGCCTGAATTGCGCTCGGTGGTCATCTGCCTGGAGGACGCCGTCGCGTGCCTGGACGTCGAGACTGCCCTGGCCAACCTGCGGCAATTGCTGCTGCGCATCGAGGCCCACGGCGGCCGGCCGGCCAACGGGCCGCTGGTGTTCGTGCGCCCGCGGGACGTGACCATGGCGGCGCGGCTCAACGAATGGCCCCGCATGGCCCTGATCGACGGCTTCGTGGTACCCAAGCTGACGCTGGGCACGTTGCCGGCCTGGGCCCGTGCCGTTTCCAACCCGGCGCTGGCACTGATGCCTACCCTGGAAACCCGCGAGGTGTTCAGCCCCAACGCCATGGTCGAACTGGGCGAGGCCATGCGCCAGACACTGGGGGAGCAGGTAATCGTCGTGCGTATCGGCGGCAATGACCTGATGGGTTGCCTGGGCTTGCGCCGCGACCCCGAGCGTACCCTCTACCAGACGCCCATGGGCTACGTCATTCCGATGCTGGCCGGCATTCTCGGGGCCCAGGGGTTTGCCCTGACCGCACCGGTGTTCGAGCTGATGTCCGCGCCGCGGTTGCTGGCCGAGGAACTGGCCCTGGACATCGCGCACGGCCTGGTCGGCAAGACCGCCATCCACCCCGCGCAGGTCAGCGTTATCCAGGACGCGTTGCGGGTCAGTCTCGAAGACCTCAATGGTGCCCGGTTGATTCTGAGCGAGGCGGCGCCCGCCGTGTTTCGGCATAACGATGCCATGTGCGAACCCGCCACTCATTTCAACTGGGCCACGCGGATTGTCGAACGCGCCCAGTGGCATGGCGTCAAACAGGGTGACGCCACATCCATTGAGCCAGTACGCCTGGCAGAGGTAAGTCGATGACACAGGACATGCTGGAAGCCGGCCCCGCGGGGGCCAAGGTGCTGTCAGTGTTTGACTTTGACGGCACGCTGACCCGGCACGACAGCTTCGTGCCTTTTCTGAAATTCGCTTTTGGCAACCGCGCCTTTACCTGGCGCATGGTGCGCATGCTGCCCTCGGCGGTGCGTTACCTGGGCAAGGGCCTGAGCCGCGATGAACTGAAGGCCACGTTGATTGCGTCGTTTCTCACCGATGTAGAGGTCAGTTGGCTGGAACAGAAGGCCGGGCAGTTCCGCGCCCACTTCTGGGGGCGCCTGATGCGCCCGGCCGGCGTCGCCGCAGTGGCGGCCGAGCGGGCGTCCGGTGCGCAGGTGACGTTGTGCTCGGCTTCGCCGAGCCTGGTGCTCAAGCCCTTTGCCGAGCACCTGGGCATCCGCCTGATCGCCACGGAGCTGGAAGTTGCCAACGGCCGGCTGACCGGCCGTATCAGTGGCAGCAACTGCCGGTGCGAAACCAAGGTGCTGCGCCTGGAAGCGGTGTACGGCCCACTGTCGCAGTACCGCCTGCGCGCCTGGGGTGACACCCGTGGCGACCACGAGTTGCTGGCCGCCGCCCAGGACGCCCATTGGCGCCATTTTCACCCTGCCTGGCAACGGGGTCGGTTTCGTATCGAGACCATCGGCAGCCAGGTCAAGCGGGCCACCCCCGAAGACTCTTCACGAAAAAACGGGCCTGGCTCCGGCCAAGGCCCTGATGACCAACAAGGAGCGTAACCATGGCACTGACGTTAGCCAAGAATCAGTCGATTTCCCTGGAGAAAACCGCTGGAGGCGGGTTGAGCAAGATCACCCTCGGGCTGGGTTGGGACCCCGAGAAGACCGGCTTTTTCGGCAAGCTGATGGGCAACAGCGGTGATATCGACCTTGATGCTTCCTGCATCCTGTTCGATGAGGGGTTCAAGCCCGTGGACCTGGTCTGGTTTCGCCAGTTGAAGTCGCGGGATGGCTCGATTCAGCACTCGGGTGACAACCGCACCGGTGAAGGCGACGGCGACGACGAGTCCATCGCCGTCGACCTGGGCCGCCTGCCGGCAACCGTGAAACACCTGGTGTTCACCGTCAATTCGTTCACCGGGCAGACCTTCCAGAAAGTCGAGAACGCCTACTGCCGTATCGTCGACAGCGGCGCCAACAAGGAGCTGGCGCGTTTCAACCTGTCCGAGAAGGGCGGCCATACCGGTATCGTCATGGCCAGCCTCACCCGTGGCCCGGCCGGCTGGGACTTCAAGGCCATCGGCAAGACCACCAATGGCCGTACTGCCGATGACCTGGTGAACCTGGCGGTCGAGGCGGTGCGCGCATGACCGTGCTGGTACCGGGTGGCAATGCGCCGGTCGCCACCGGCTCGCTTCGCGTGGACATCCATTACGGCACCATCGCCGGCGCCGATATCGATGTATCCGCCTTCGCCCTGACCGCCCAGGGCAAGGTGCGCGGCGATCAGGACATGTGCTTCTACGGCCAGCCCAACGTGCTGGGCGGTGCGCTTCAGCTCACGGATGCCTCGCCTGGGCGCGCGGCGTTCACCCTGGACCTGGGGCGCCTGGACGCGGCCGTCGAGAAAGTGGCGCTGACTGCTACCATCCACGAGAACAAGGCCAGCTTCGAGCGTGTCTCGACCTTGTCGCTGCACGTGGCGGGCGGTATCGAAGCGCAGATCCCGACTGCCGGGATGAAGGAAACCGCGCTGATCCTCGGCGAGTTCTACCTGCGCCAGGGCGCCTGGAAATTTCGCTGCGTGGGTCAAGGCTTTGCTGGCGGCCTGGCGCCGCTGGCCACCCATTTCGGGGTCGAGATCGCGGCTGCTCCCACGCCTGCCGCTGCCCCGCCGGCACCCCCGGCGGCGCCAGCCCCGGCGCCGGCGCCGAAGATCAGCCTGAGCAAGGTCACCCTGGACAAGACGCGCTCATCCATCAGCCTGGAGAAGACAGCGGCCGGCTTCGGCGAGATCCGCGTCAACCTCAACTGGAACAAGGGCAAGTCCGGCGGCCTGTTTTCCCGCAGCCAGGCCATCGACCTGGACGTGGGCTGCCTGTTCGAACTGCAGGACGGCTACAAGGGTGCCGTCCAGGCCTTGGGCAATGCCTTTGGCGACCTGCAGGACGAGCCCTACATCCAGCTGATGGGCGATGACCGCACTGGTTCCGTGGCCGGTGGCGAATGGCTGCACATCAACGGCAAGAAGTGGAGCGAGATTCGCCGCATTCTGGTGTACGCGTTCATCTACGACGGCGCGCCGAACTGGAAGGAAACCGACGGCGTGGTAACCATCCACGTACCGGGCCAACCGGAGATCGAAGTGCGCCTGAACGAGGAGGGCGGGCGGCTGGGCATGTGTGCCATCGCCCTGCTGGAGAACGACAACGGTGCGGTCAAGGTGACCCGCCGGGTTGATTTCCACAAAGGCCACGAACCCATGGACAAGGCATACGGCTGGGGCATGCGCTGGAGCGCGGGCTCCAAATAACACCCTGAATTCGCGGGGCAGTTTGCCCCGCCTGCGAGGACTGCACCATGCTGGAATGGCTGAAAACGAACGCGGCGAAAGCCCGTGAAACACTGACCACCGAGGTGGCGAAGTTCAAGAACCGCAGCTTCATGGATGCCACGGCATCGGCCTGCGCCATGATCGCGGCGGCGGACGGCGAGGTTTCCTCTGCCGAGAAGATGAAGATGGCCGGGTTCATCAAGAACTCGCCGGAGCTTAAGGTGTTCGACCTGACGGACGTGATCAAGTCGTTCAACGATGCGGTGGGCAAGTTCGAGTTCGACTACCAGATCGGCCAGGCCGAGGCGCTGAAAGTGATCAACAAGATCAAGGGCAACGACGGCGCCTCACGCCTGCTGGTGCGGGTGGCCTGTGCGATCGGCGCTTCGGACGGCAACTTCGACGACAAGGAAAAGGCAGCCTGCCGCCTGATCTGCCTGGAGCTGGGCCTGAACCCCGCTGATTTCGAACTGTAAGGTATTTGAACGTGGACACTCACATCGGTTTTCCCCCGCTGACCATGGCGGTTTTCGCCGGGATGGCCATCGGCGCCATGCTGCTGGACATGCTCACCCACCGTGGCGACAAGCCGGTTTCGCTGGCCAAGGCCTCGGTCTGGTCGCTGTTCTGGATTGCCCTGTCGCTGGCCTTCGCCGGTTTCCTGTACGTGCAGCATGGCCCGGAAGTGGCCAGCCTGTTCGTCACTGGCTATGCCTTGGAAAAAGTCCTGAGCGTGGACAACCTGTTTGTCTTCATGGCGATCTTCGCCTGGTTCAAGGTGCCGGACGGCCTGCGTCACCGGGTGCTGTACTGGGGCATCATCGGCGCCATCGTGTTCCGGGGCATCTTCGTGGCCATCGGCACCGGGCTGCTGGCCTTCGGCCCGTGGGTCGAGGTGGTGTTCGCCGTCATCGTGGCCTGGACTGCCATCATGATGCTCAAGGGCGGCGGCGATGACGAGGAGGAAGAGGACTACTCCAGCCACCTGGCCTACCGCTTTGCCTCCAAACTTTTTCCCGTGTGGCCCAAGCTGTACGGCAACCAGTTCTTCGTCAGTCGCAAGACCCTGGAGCGCGAAATCGGCAAGCCCGAGCACGCGGGCCTGAGCCTGGCGGCCAAAGGCGCGATCTTCGCCACGCCGCTGTTCCTGTGCCTGGTGGTAGCCGAGGTGTCCGACGTGCTGTTCGCGTTCGACTCGGTGCCGGCGGTGATCGCCGTCAGCCGCGAACCGCTGATCGTGTACTCGGCCATGCTCTTCGCCATCCTGGGCCTGCGCACCATGTATTTCGTGCTCGAAGCCTTGAAGCGTTACCTGGTGCACCTGGAAAAGGCGGTGATCGCGCTGTTGTTCTTCATCGCGGCCAAGCTGGCGCTCAACGCCACCGACCACCTGTTCCAGCACGGCTACAGCATCAGTGCCAATACCAGCCTGCTCATCGTGATGGTAGTACTGGTGATCGGCATCCTGGCCAGCGTCATTTTCCCGGGCAAGGACGACGGTCAAACCGAGCCCAATTGATTCCCTCATCGGCAAAACAAGGAGTTGTAACATGGCATTGTCTCTTCAGAAGGGCGGTAATCTTTCCCTGTCCAAAACCGACCCGTCGCTGACCAAATTGCTGGTCGGCCTGGGCTGGGACCCACGCGCCACCGATGGCACCGAATTCGACCTGGACGCCAGTGCGTTCCTGCTGAGCAGCACCGGCAAGGTTCGCGGTGAAGCCGATTTCATTTTCTACAACCAGCTCAAAAGCCAGGACGGTTCCATCGAACACACCGGTGACAACCGCACCGGCGCCGGTGATGGCGACGACGAAGTGCTGAAGATCGACCTCAGCCGCGTACCGGCCGACATCGACAAAGTGGTGTTCACCGTGACCATCCACGACGCCGAAGCGCGCAAGCAGAACTTTGGCCAGGTGGGCGGTGCGTTCATTCGCGTCGTCAACGAAGTCACCAACGCCGAAGTGGTCCGCTACGACCTGGCGGAAGATGCGTCCACTGAAACTGCGATGATCTTCGCCGAGCTGTATCGCAACAACGGCGAGTGGAAGTTCCGCGCCATCGGCCAGGGTTATGCTGGCGGCCTGAAGGCCGTGGCCAACTCCTTCGGCTTGAACTTCTAATCACCCGCAACCACAAGGAATCAGACCATGGCTGTAAGTTTGTCCAAAGGCTCCAACGTCTCGCTGTCCAAGGAGGCCCCGGGCCTCAGCGAAGTGACCGTGGGCCTGGGCTGGGATGCTCGCGTCACCGATGGCCAGGAATTCGACCTGGACGCCTCGGTGTTCGTGGTAGGTGAAAACGGCAAGGTCCTGGACGATGCCAGTTTCATCTTCTACAACAACAAGAAGTCCGTTGATGGCTCCATCGAACACCTGGGCGACAACCGTTCGGGCGCCGGTGAGGGTGATGACGAACAAGTGGTGGTCAAGCTCACCGGCCTGGCGGCCGCGGTGAAGAAGTTGGTGTTCGCGGTGACCATCCACGACGCGGAAGCGCGCAAGCAAAGCTTTGGCCAGGTTGGCAACGCTTACATTCGTGTGGTCAACAAGGCGGACGGCAAGGAACTGGCCCGTTATGACCTGTCCGAAGACGCCTCCACCGAAACCGCGATGATTTTCGGTGAGGTGTACCGCAACGGCGACGAGTTCAAGTTCAAGGCCATCGGCCAGGGTTTCGCCGGCGGCCTCAAGCCATTGGCTGAAGCCCATGGCGTCAGCATCGGCTGATACCCCCCAGCGCTGACAAGAAACCCTGCCTTCGCGCAGGGTTTCTTGTGTTGCCCGTGTGGCTGCTCGACGCGGCTACAGCCCGTAGCGGCCGCCAGGCAGGGCACAAGACAGTCAGCCGAGAATGCCTTTCCCTCTGGCCTCCTTGAGCCAGCTGGGAAACTCGTTCATCAACTTGTCGTACAGCGCCTCTTCACTCACATCATGCAGGTCGTCCAGGGCGAAGAACCCGCAGTTGTCGACCACCCGGCCGGGCAATGTGTCGAGCTTTTCCAGAATGCCGTAACTGGAGCCGCCCAGGCCCACGAACTGCCAGAACACCGGGTAGCGTGCCGCCTCGACGATCAGTTGGGTGATGGCCTTGTTTTCATGCACGCCACCGTCACTGATGAACATCACGTAGACCGGCGTCAGATCCCCGGAGCGTTTGTAATAGTCGATCACCTGGCGAATGACCTTGGGCTCGTCGTTCACCCGGGCCCCCAGGTTCCAGCGTTTCCAGCCACCTTCCACGGTGTTCACGTAGTCCTTGTGGTTGGCCAGTGATACCGCTGGCAGTTGCTGCGGCTTGGCCGCGAACCCCCAGCAGTCCAGTTCGCCGTCATCATCGAAGTGCACGGCCAGCGGCACCAGGCGGTTCACCACTTCCTGGACCCGGCCCTTGTTGTATTGGCCGTTCATGGAGCCTGAGACGTCCAGCACCAGCGCTACCCGGGCCTTGACGTTGGCCAGGTTGTTCTTTTCCAGGCTCAGTTGGGCTTTCTTGGCCAGGCTGAGCAAGTGCGGCGCGGCGTCGGCGATTTTCTTCTCAAGGGAAATTCGGGCGGGTGCCACCGGTTGTTCCAGGACTTCGCCGCCGAAATGGCGCACCAGTGCGTCCAGGCCGTCGTTGAAGCCCTGCAGGTTGGCCTGCAGGCGCCAGGCGCCGTCCTTGCGGTACAGGTCGGCAACCATGATGGCCTTCTCGCTGGCAAAGTCCCGGCCCTGAAACTCGCACGTCGCCGCGGTGGCGCCATTGGCTGCCTGAACCGCAAAAGCGCTGGGCGCCAGGTCGCGCATGGCGCCGTTGCCGTCGATGGCGGCCGTGAACACCAGGCGCTCGATGGTCGCCGGCAGGGTCGCCAGGTTCAGGCTGAACGCACCTTCGTGAGCGAGCCGAACACTGGCGCAGGGCGTGGCAGGCTGGTTGAAGAAGACCATGTAGCGGTCATCCGACAGCTTGCCGGCGGCATCGATGCCAAAGCACGCGTAGTCGATGACATGGGGGGACTTGAGGGTGAGGGACAGGGTGAGCTGGTCACCCTGGAGGATACTTGACAGTGGCAGTCGTTGCCCTTGCGTAAGCTGCATGGCGCTTCCCTGTGTTGGCGTGAAAAGTATCGCCAATCATACAGGCTCGGCCCGCTGGTGTGGCCTTCAGTCAGCCTGTTCATCCTTGACTTTTTGCGCCACGTCGGCCGCAGCGGTGGCGGTGATGGTGCCGACGCTGGGCACTGTGTGGGTCACGGTGGTGGTTACTGTCGTCGTGATGTTGCGGGTATAGGCGTCGATGCGCATGCCATTGCGCATGTGGCCGGATACGGTCTGCGGGGTGATCAGGGTGCGGGTCAGGCTCGAGCCGACGGTGCGGAACAGGTTGCCAAGCGCCGAAACGATCGACACCACGGTTAGCACGCAGAAGGGAATGGCCAGGAACATGATCGACAATTTGAACCAGGCCAGTTCCGGCTCCAGGTGGTCAAGGGTGCGGCAATACAGAACGGCAACCGCGAGGTAGGCGAACGCCAGGCCGGCAATGGCCAGCGGGGTGTGGATATCGAACATTACCCGGGCGCACAGCAGGGCATAAATGACGATGCTGACCAGCGCATCGGGTACCAGGCTCTTCAGCCCGTCCACGGCGCGCGCGATGTTGTAGATCAGAAACCCGATGATGGCGATCCAGCCCAGCACCGGAATCATGCCCAGCGCCATGACCAGCAGCGACAGCAAAAAGCCGCGGATGATGTCGTGGTGCAGGTTGTGTTTGAACAGGTAATACAGAAAGTACGGGCCTGCGAACAGCACGACAATGCTTATCGAGATGGCAACGGCTTCCGGGGGCAGGAAGAAGCTGAGGCAGCCAATCAGGATCATGAAGGCGAGGCAGGGAATACCGGCTTGGGACATGGAGATCTTCCGTGGGGGAGGAACGAATGAAGCAGGCAGGGGCGTTGCCGCCCTTGCCTGTCAGGTCAGTAGGGGAGTGGTGTCGAACTCGAGGCAGTCGGCAAGCGAGGTGAACGTCGGCCGCCGGCACAACCAGGCCGTCAGGGCCGTGTACGCCAGTGTCAGGCCGGCGATCTGGGCGCGGGTGGCCCGTTTCTCGCGACGGTTGCGTGCGTCGGCCCGGGCCTGGGATTCGCCTTGGCGGCGGGTGTTGACGAACAACGAGGCGATCAGCAAGCCGATCAGCACGTAGAACACCGAGATGAACGTCAGTTTTGTCACGATGACCATGACGGTGTTCAAGGCGCCGCGGTTGCTGCGTATCGAGGCATAGACCGCGTACAGGATTGCCAGGGCGAAACCCGTCACGCCGGCGCTGTACACCAGTACGGCGGGCAACTCCAGCCATCGACACAGCGCACCGATGATCACGCCGGCAGCCGGCAGCAGGTTGGTGATGGCGGCGTCCGTGTAGTCGGTGTAGAGGGTGGCCACCTGGGCGTGGTGGCGCCGCAGGGTGACCGCCGTGATGCAGGCCCCGATCAGTAGCGTGTACTTCCAGCCGGGGCCACCGAAGAACCATTGCCACAGCGTTTGCGCGGCAGCGGGTTGAGCAGCCGGGGCAGGAGCCTGGTAGCGCGGCTGAAGGGGGGCGGCGGGCGCCAAAGCGTGCGGCCTAGGCTGTTGCTCAGCCGCCGCCCGGGCCTGCTCGGCGCGCTGCGCTGCCAAGGCATCTTGCGCCTGGCGTTGCGCTTCACGCTGCTGGGCCTGAACCCGCTGCTCAGCGTCATAGGCCTTGGCCTGCTCATCGGCGGCGTAGTGGTCAAGCACCTGAATACGCGCGCCCAGCGCCTTGTCCAGGCACTGCTGAGTGGTGCATTGGTCACGCTGGGCCAGCCACTCACGCTGGGACTGGCGTAGCGCCTGCGGATCGGCGGCAGCGGTCAGGGCCTTCTTGTAGGACGTGGCGAGCACGTTGTCCACTGTGGACAGATAACCATCGGCGCAGATGGATTTTTCCGCGAAGGAACTGGCCTTCGAACAATCGAAGCTGGCAGCCATGCCATTGCCAGCCAGAAGCGCCAGCAGCAGTGCGGTGGTGTGGCGGAGCGTCATCCTGTAGTCCCTTATCCTGGTAAATGCCGAGTCCTGTGCAAAGGCAGAGCCTGTATCGGCGGTGCGCGTGAATTCCTTAGTGGCTTTTCGCTATGGGCGATCTAGGTTCCAGTCTTCTTGTCCTCAGCGCTCTGCTGCAATTTGAGCTCGATTTCCACTCGGCGATCGATAGCCAGGCATTCACGCAGGTCCAGACCCTTGAGGTCCCATGGGCAGGTTGCTTTCGGCTCCAGGGAGCCGCGTCCGACAATGTCGACGTGAACATGGTCGAACAGCGGTGCTAGCTGAGTGAAGACTTGTTTTGCGCGGCGGATGGATAGCTTGGTGTTGGAGTCGTTGTCTTTGGCAATCGGCACTCGGTCGGTGTACCCGATAATGCGTGCGGACAGTATCGCCAGGTGCGCCTCCTTGAGCCTAGCCCCGGTACGCTCGGCAAAGTTTTTCAACTCCACTTTGCCCTCATCGTTCGGGGTATCCGAATAGTTATCAAATAACGTGTCGGTGTTGAGGGTCACGCAGGTGTTGAAGCTGTTTTCCTTATTGGTAGGCGTCACAACTTTCAGGCCCGCCTGATCAAGTTCGATTTTCGCCTTGGGCACCCACTCCTGGCCTTCCTTGGCCAATAGTTGAACCAGGCTACGCTCCCCCAGCCCATGCCACAGTACGTTGAAGTGGTGGACCATGTTTGTCTGTGCCGATCCCATCGAGCACCCATAGACAGATAGATCGAGTTCTTTTGCCACGTCGTTGACGATACGCAGATTGTCGGCGTTCAGTATGAGTGAAACGTCTTTTTGCTGGACGCCGATTACACTGAAGGTGCCATTGATTATTTTTTCCATCATAGGCGGGGCTAATGCCGCAGGTAGCAGGATGGCGATCAGGATGATGGCGATACGAAAGCGCCGACGCTCGCGGTGCTTGGCCGCACTGATGCGGGGAAGCGTTTTCCATTCGGAAACCGCCCAGTGCAACAGTAAACCACTGTAAAGTGCCACAGCGAAGACAATGGCATTGTTCAACGCAAATGCGATGATCGCCTGGACCGCCAGTAGGGCTATGCACCCCAACCCAGCAATGATTTTGCCTAGGATTGCAGGTTCGCGCCAAGCAGCCTGACCTGTAGAAAAAACAAGGGTGCCAATGGCCAGCCAATAGAAATACAGCAGGCCGAAACCCAGCGCGATAAAAATGAACACCAGGCTGTCGGCAACACTAAGCCCGGCGGGAAAGAAATGGATGATAAAGGTGCAGTAGCTCCAGGTGATAAGCACGCCCAGCGCCACGATCAGTTTGGCCAATAGTGACCCATGTTTATTCAGTGCTTCCAGCAACTCATTCACACCTTCATCCTTGGAACCTGCAAAAAGATGCGTGGCACTATGCCATATCGGTGTAATCGTTTCAAAATCGACACATGCCGAGCAGGGCTGAGTTCCCGGGACGCTGGGCGAAAGACTTGCGTTGTGGGACCGGGCGTAAGCTCGGGAAGCAGACAACGCGGTTGACCTGGCGGGCCTCTTCCGAAGCTTTATCCGGTGCCACAGGGTTGCCGCGATGGCAGGAAATGGAGGGGCGATCCCGCCATAGGCGCTGTTGCCCCACCAACACTTGATCGGCAGTTTGCCGCTTTCCGCCCTCGCCAACCCCCGCCAAAGCCCTTTGAACCGGGCCTTTCAACCCGGCACGGCTTGTGCAATCCCCTAGGCCAGAACCATTCGCCGAGGGACGCCCGTGCATCCAACCTTCAAGACTTTCACCCTGGCCGCGCTGTGTGTGGCGCTGGCGGCGTGCGACCGCAGTACCCAAGTGGCACAGCGCAGCACCACGCCCGTCAGCGGCGGCACGCTGGTCTATGCCACCGACCGCGAGCCCACCTGCCTGGACCCCCACGTGTCCGGCGACATGCCCCAGGTGTTCGTGGGGCAGCAGTACCTGGACTCGTTGGTGTCCATGGACGAGAACGGCAAGATCGGCCCTTGGCTGGCCAAAAGCTGGGAGGTCTCCGCCGACGGAACCACCTATACCTTCCACTTGCGCGATGACGTGCATTTCACCGATGGCACGCCGTTCAACGCCGCCGCCGTGAAGGCCAACCTCGACCACATGGCCAACCCCAAGACCCAGTCCAGTACGGCCGGTGGCTATATCCGCCAGTACGTCAGCACGGACGTGGTGGATGAGCACACCGCCGTGGTGCACCTGTCCTCACCCTATGCCGCGTTCCTGGAAGTACTGGCGCAAGGGTTTCTGGGCATCGAGTCGCCCACCGCGCTGCTGCGCTCGCGGGACGAAAATTGCCAGTCGCCGGTGGGTTCGGGGCCGTTCAAGGTGGTCAAGTGGGACCGCCAGAGCCAGGTTGAGCTGGTGCGCAACCCCGATTACAACTGGGCGCCGCCCACGGCCCATCATCAAGGGCCAGCCTATCTGGACCGGGTGGTGTGGAAGTTCATCCCCGAACCATCGGTACGCTTCGCTTCGCTGCAGGCCGGTGAGGTGGACGTGATCGAGGCACTGCCGCCCGAGTCCCACGCAGCGGCCCGGCATAACCCGGACCTGAGCCTGATGATTGCCCTGCGGCCCGGCAACCCCACCAACGGCACCCTCAACACCCGCCGGGTGCCCTTCAACGACGTGAAGGTGCGCGAGGCCTTTGTGCGCAGCGCCGATGTGGAGGGCGCGCTCAAGAGCGTGTACTTCGGCGAGTTTCCGCGGGCCGGGGCGCCGTTGAGTTCAGCCACGCGGTTTCACAGCGCTGACTTCGAGCACGCGCAGGACTATGACCCGGCCCGGGCCAACCACCTGTTGGATGAGGCCGGCTGGACGCGGCGCGACGGCCAGGGTTACCGCACCAGGGACGGCCAGCGCCTGCAGGTGCATGTGATCATGAGCAATGAGACCCCGCCCTCGGAGCAGACCCTGTGGGAACAGGTGCAAGCCACCACCCGCGCCGTGGGCTTCGAGGTGTTGATCGACCAGATGAGCGCGGTGCAGGCCACCGACCACCAGGCCAAATGGGACTACGACGTCATTCCCGAGTACTGGAACACCAACACCGCCGACGTGCTGCGCATCATCTTCAGCTCGCAGTTCCTGCAACCGGCGGGTGTGGGCGGGTACCACCAGAACACCGCAGGCTTTGACGACAAGACGTTCGACCAGACGCTGGAGGGCGCCCTGGCCACCCAAGACCCGCAACAGCGCCAGGCCCTGTATTACCAGGCACAGGCGATCGCCAGCCGCAACTACCTGCAACTGACCACCTACCCGCAAAGCACGCGCCTGGGCATCTACAAGACCACCCAGGGCGTGCGCATCGAGCCCTCCCTGGCCGTGACCTACCTCTATGACGCATGGGTGAACAAATGAATGCCATCGTGACGCTGGAAAACCCGCGCCGTCAGCGCTTGGCCCACCTGGGCCGGCGTGCGCTGCTGCGGCTGGGCGGTGCCGTGCTGGTGCTGTGGGCCGTGGCCACCCTGACGTTCTTTGCCCTGCGGCTGATGCCAGGTGACCCGGTGCTGGCCATCCTGGGCGGCCCCAGCGGCAACCCGACCCCGGAGACCATCGCCGAAGCCACCCGCGAGTTCGGGTTGGACAAGCCGCTGGCCGTGCAATACGGCCTGTACCTGGCCAAGCTGGTGCAGGGTGACCTGGGTGTCTCCTATTCGCGCCACCAGCCGGTGACCCAGGTGCTGGCCGAGCAGAGCGGGGCGACCCTGGAGCTGGTCGTGGTCGCCCTGTTGCTGGCCTGGGCGCTGGTGCTCGCCTGGACCCTGGTGACCGCTGGCCGGCGGGGCTGGCTGAGCCAGTTGGGCTCGCTGGTGGAAACGGTGTCGGCGGCACTGCCGCAGTTCTGGCTGGCGATCATGTTGCTGGCGGTGTTCGCCTTCGGCCTGCGCTGGTTTCCGCCGGCGGGCAGTGACGGTATCGCCACCCTGGTGTTGCCGGCGCTGGCGCTGGCCCTGCCACTGGCCGGTTTCATCGGCCAGGTGACCCGCGAATCCCTGGAATTGACCCTGGAGCAGCCCTTCGTGCTGACTGCCCGTACCCGTGGCCTCAGTGACCTGGCGGTGCGTTTCCGGCACGCCCTGCGCCATGCGGTGCTACCGGGGGTGTCACTGTCGGGCTGGGCCATCGGCGCGCTGATCAGCGGCGCCGTCGTGGTGGAAGTGATCTTTTCCCGCAAGGGCCTGGGGCGCCAGCTGTACCAGGCGGTGCAGGCCCAGGACCTGCCCCTGACCATCGGCATCAGCCTGGTGGTGGCGGCCGGCTATGTGCTGGCCAACATTCTCATCGACCTGCTGTATGAGTGGATCGACCCACGCCTGGCGGAGCAACGCCCATGAGCCAACTGATTCTCGAAGCCCCCGCGCTGGACCTGGCCCGGCCCCGTTTCACCCCGCGCTGGGGCACCTTGCTGGCAGGCCTGTTCCTGGCCTGGCTGGTGGCCGCGGCACTGGCCCCGGGCCTGTTCAGCCACAGCGATCCGCTGGCCATCGTGCCGCGGGACGCCTTTCAGGCGCCTGGCTGGGCGCACTGGTTCGGTACTGACCAATCGGGCCGCGACATCTATGCACGCATCGTCTTCGGTGCCCGCCAGTCGCTGCTGATCGGCATTGCCGCCACAGCGCTGGCCATGGCCGTGGCCATCAGCCTGGGGCTGCTCGGCGGGCTGTTGGGCGGCGCGACCGACCGCGCCATCGGCTGGCTGCTGGAAGTGCTGTTCGCCTTTCCCAGCCTGGTACTGGCCCTGCTGTTCGTGGCGGTATTTGGCAGCGGTATCGGGCCGTTGATCATCGCCACCGGCATCGGCGGCGCGCCGGGCTACGCACGCATGGTCCGCGGCCAGGTACTGAGTGTGCGCAATGCCGGTTATATCGAGGCGGCCCGCGCCTTGGGCCACCGCCCAGCGCGGATCATCCTGCGCCAGTTGCTGCCCAACGCCCTGCGCCCGCTGGTGGTGACCATGACCATGGGCGTGGGCCAAGCCATCGTCTGGGCTTCGGCCCTGAGTTTCCTGGGCCTGGGTGCCAAGCCGCCCGCACCCGAGTGGGGGACCATGCTGTCCATGGGCCGCGACTTCGTGGTCAACGCCCCCTGGCTGACCTTCGTGCCCGGGCTGTTCATCGTCTTGACCACCTTGTCCACCACCGTGGTGGGCCGTTACCTGCAACAACGCCTGGAGGGCCGCCTGTCATGAGCCAGAAGACATTGACTGTCGAGGGGCTGTCCATCCGTTTCGGTGACCACAGCGTGGTGCGCGATGTGAGTTTCACCCTGGCACCGGGCAAGACCCTGGCGCTGGTGGGCGAGTCCGGCTCGGGCAAGAGCGTGACCGCGCGCAGCCTGATCGGCCTGGCCGGTGCCGGCGCGCAGATCAGCGCACGCACCCTGCGCTACGGGGATCATGACTTGCTGGCCTTGAGCGAACGCCACTGGCGACGCCTGCGTGGGCGCGACATTGGCTTCGTGCTGCAGGACGCCCTGGTGTCCCTGGACCCGTTGCGCCCGGTGGGCAAGGAGATCCTCGAAGTCCTGAGCACCCATCAGTGGGGCACCGCGGCCAGCCGCCAGGCGCGGGTGCAGGAGCTGCTGACGCGGGTGGGTGTACCAGAGCCGCAGTTGCGCGCCCGTCAGCGCCCCGACCAACTGTCCGGTGGCCTGCGCCAGCGCGCGCTGATTGCCAGCGCCCTGGCCCTGGCCCCCAGCCTGGTGATTGCCGACGAACCCACCACTGCGCTGGACGCCACGGTGCAAGCGCAGATACTGGAAGTGCTGCAGGGCATCAAGGCCCGGGGTGCGTCACTGGTGATCATCAGCCACGACTTGGCGGTGGTCGCGCAATTGGCCGATGAAGTGCTGGTGCTGCGCCATGGCGAGGTGGTGGAGCAGGGGCCCATCGATCAGGTATTGCGCACCCCCAGCCACCCGTACACCCAGGCACTGCTGGACGCCGTGCCTGGCGAACACCAGCGTGGCACGCGACTGTCACCCGGCGGCGGCCCGGCCCCACGGGTGCGGACGCTGGCGGTGGGCGAGCCGTTGTTGCAGGCCAAGGGCCTGGGCAAGCGCTATGAGGGCCCTGACCGTCAGGTGCGCCAGGTGGTCAATGACGTCAGCTTCGCCCTGCATCCCGGGCAGACCCTGGGGATAGTCGGTGAGTCCGGTTCAGGCAAGACCACGGCCGCGCGCATTGCCCTCGGCTTGCTGACCCCGGATGCCGGTACCGTGACCTTCGCCGGCCAGCCGTGGAACGGCACGGGCGAGGGGGCGGTCAGCGAGGCGCGGCGACGCTTGCGTCGGCGCGACATCAGCGTCATCTACCAAGACCCGCTGAGCTCGTTCGACCCACGCTGGAATGTCGGCCAGATCCTCGTCGATGCCCTGGACGTTGCCGGCGTGGCGGCGCACGAGCAAGCGGCACGGGTCGCCCGCCTGCTCGACCAGGTGCGCCTGCCGGCTGCCCTGGCCAGCCGTCGCCCTTTGCAACTGTCCGGCGGCCAGCGGCAACGCGTTGCCATTGCCCGTGCCATCGCCAGTAACCCCAAGGTGATCGTCTGCGACGAACCGGTATCGGCGCTGGATGTGTCGGTGCAGGCCCAGGTGCTGGACTTGCTGGCCGACCTGCAGGCCGAACTGGGCCTGGCCTACCTGTTCATTTCCCACGACCTGGGGGTGATCCGCCATGTCAGCGACCAGGTATTGGTGATGCGCCACGGCCAGGTGGTGGAGAGCGGCAGCGTCGACCAGGTGTTTGATCACCCGCGCCATGACTACACCCGCCGCCTGCTGGCCGCTGTGCCGCGCTTGCCCGGTGCCGGGGTGGCCTGGCAGGCACCGCCGGTGGAAGCGGAAAACCCGTTGTGGCTCTTCGATGAGTCGCGCCTATGGAAAATCGCCATTTGAATCGCCCAGGAGTCACCATGTCTGTACAGGCCTTGAAAGACCGCATTTACGCGCTGCTCCCACGAATCGAAGCGGGTGCTGCTGCCCGCGAGCGCGACCGTCAGTTGCCCCATGAGGCGGTGCGTGCGCTGGCCCAGGCCGGGCTGTTTACCCTGCGCGTGCCTGAGGCTGCCGGTGGCCCGGGGGCTTCAGTGCGTGACGTGATCGAAGTGCTGCTGGCGGTAGCGAGCGTCGACTCCAACACCGCCCAGGCATTGCGTCCTGGCCTGGCCTTCCTGGAAGGCCTGCTGACCGGTGCCGAAGACGATGCCGACAGTGAGCGTGACCGCTGGTTCGCCCGTTACCTGGATGGCGCCGTGCTGGGTAACGCCGGCTGGGAAGTGGGTGGCGCCAACGGCGCCATCAGTGCGCGCATCGTGCGCCAGGGGGATCACTACCGGGTTACTGGCAGCAAGTATTACAGCACCGGCGCCCTGTACGCCGACTGGATCAGTGTGGTGGCGCTGGACGAAGACGACCAGCCCCGGTCGTTCGTGCTGCCACGCGACCGCCAGGGCCTGGTGCTGCTCGATGACTTCGACGCCATGGGCCAGCGCCTGACCGCCAGCGGCACAACGCGCCTGGACGAGGTCATCGTCTACCCGGACGAAATTCGCGCCCGCACGGTGCAGGAGGGTACCCGCACCATCGTCACCCCATTCCTGCAGTTGTTCCTGGCCACGGTGCAGGCGGGGATCGCCCGCAACGCCCTGAATGACGCCGTGCGTTTCGCTCGCGACCACGCACGGCCGATCAAGCACAGCAGCGCCAGCCGCTCGGTGGACGACCCATACGTGGAATTGAGCGTTGGCGAGATCGCGGCCCGCGCCTATGCCGCCGAAGCGGTGGTACTGCGCGCGGCCGACACCATCGACCGCGCCTGGGCGGCGGGGCAGGCTCCCGCGTTGGTGGAGCAGGCGGCGGTGGAAGTGGCCCAAGCCCAGTTCATGGCGGCAGACAGCGCATTGAAAGCGGCCGAGCGGCTGTTCGACGTGGGTGGCGCGTCTACCACCAGCCGCCAGCACAACCTGGACCGCCACTGGCGCAACGCCCGCACCGTGACCAATCACAACCCGCGCGACTGGAAGGCCGCGGCGGTGGGCGCCTGGGCACTGAAAGGCACGCCACCGCCCACCTCCGGGCTGTTCTAAGCCCCTCACGGCACCGCGCTGGCCCCGAAGCACCGCGCCTGGCGCCCGGTCCCACAGCATTGGTCGCGCCGGCGGGGCTTGTCTGTGGGACCGGGCGAAGCTCGGGAAAAGGGCACTGCGTAACGTCAGGCTATCTGCGGGCCCAGGTTCTTCAGGTACATATGTACCAAGTCTGGCACATTTCATGATTGTCATGGAGGCCGTCGTATCCTCCGGATGTCCCGCCAAGGAAGTGCTAAATCATGCCCCAGAGCACCACAACGCCCGAAAACCCTCGCCCGCACTGGAAAATAGAACACCTGCCGGATACCCCCCTGGCCTTCGTCATGGTGTTCCTTCGGCGCTTCAAGGGCTGGTACCTGGCCATCCTGTTGCTACAGATTGGCGCGGCCGTGTGCACTATCCTGGTTCCCTGGGGGCTGGGCCAGTTGACCGGGCTGGTCAGCCGCCTGCCAGCCATTGACCAGGCTTTCGATGCGCTGCGCACCCCTTTGTTGCTGTTCGGTGCGTTGCTGGTGGTCGAAATGCTGATGATGCGTATCGGCAACGGCTGCCATATCCATGTCGTACCCATTCAGCGCCGTGCCGTCACCCAGACCCTGTTCGCCTACCTGCAACAGCATTCCCATCGCTTCGTCAGCAGCGAGTTCGCCGGCGCCCTGGCACATCGGGTATCGGAGGTATCGCTGGGGGTCAACATGGCGATCGCCATCGTGCTGTTCGACCTGATCCCGGTGCTGGTCACCCTCAGCGTCTCCGTGGTGCTGTTGTACCTGGCCGCACCGGTGCTCGGCGAGTTCATGCTGGCCTGGGCGATACTGTTCATCGCCGTCAGCTACTGGCTGGCACGCCGCAGCCAGCCGCTGGCGCAGCAGTTTTCGGCAGCGCGCAGCCTGTGCAACGGCAAAGTGGTGGACGCGGTCAGCAACCTGACCAACATTCGCCTGTTCGCCCGTCACGCCTTCGAATACGACTACCTCAACAGCTTCCTCAACCGTGAGATGAAGGCCGCCTACCGCGCTTTCATCTACATGGAGAAGATCCGTTGGCTGCTCACCGGCCTGAGCGTGGTGCTCAAGCTGGGGATGGTGCTGCTGGCCCTGTACCTGTGGCAAGCACAGCGCGTGGACGTGGCGGGGTTCGTGATGGCCACCAGCCTGTCATTGCTGATCGTCAACGACGTGGCCAACCTGGCTCGGCGGCTGCTGGACTTCTTCGAAGCGGCCGGCAACATCAGCAACGGCGTACGTACGCTGACCCGCCCCCACGAAGTCACGGACCGTGCCCAGGCACAACCGTTGGAGGTCAAGCGCGGGCAGATCGAATTTCGTCAGGTGACGTTTGGCTACGGCGTTGGGCAGCCCATCTTCCAAGGGTTCGACCTGACCATCCCGGCTGGCCAGCGGGTAGGGCTGGTGGGTTCCTCCGGCTCTGGCAAGTCGACACTGTTGAGCTTGCTGCTGCGCCTGTACGACGTGCAGGGCGGCACGGTACTGATCGATGGCCAGGATGTGCGCCAGGTCACCCAGCACTCGTTGCATGCCCAGATAGGCCTGATCCCTCAGGAACCGGGGCTGTTCCACCGCACCATTCGTGAAAACATCCACTACGGCCGCCTGGACGCCAGCCACGAAGAACTGGACGCCGCCATCCACCGGGCCGGTGCCGAGGGTTTCATCGGCCAGATGGAGCACGGCTACGACTCGCTGGTGGGTGAGCGTGGGGTGAAACTGTCGGGCGGCCAGCGCCAACGCATTGCCATTGCCCGGGTGATTCTCAAGGGCGCGCCGATCCTGGTGATGGACGAAGCCACCTCCAGCCTCGACTCGATCACCGAGCGGTTCATCCAGGACAAGCTGGATGAGATCATGGAAGACAAGACCGTGCTGGTGGTGGCCCACCGCTTGTCCACCGTGGCGCACCTGGACCGTATCCTGGTGATGGACCAGGGGCGGTTGGTGGAAGACGGCAGTCACGACGAGCTCCTTCGTCGGCGCGGGCACTATTACCGGTTGTGGAGCCGCCAGGCGCAGGGGGTGGAAGAGCCGGCATGATCGCCCGCAGCGGACCTGGCCGCGTCACGAACGCCGCGCAGTATCCGCCATACCGCATGTACCGCCGACGCGGCCAGGTCCGCTGCCACTTTGCTTATGCTGATCAGGAATATCAAAAGCACAATCAATTCCTTTTGATTTTAAATGACCTGAGGCACATTAAACCCATCGCGGCACTGGCCGCAGCTTTCATCACAAGGGAACCGTGCCATGACCATTAAAGCCATCAACGTTCGCAACCAGTTCAAAGGCGTGATCAAGGAAATCATCGAAGGCCCGGTGGTGTCTGAAATCGACGTGCAGACCGCTTCCGGCATTGTCACCTCGGTGATCACCACCCGCTCCATCCATGAACTGGAGCTGAAAGTGGGCAGCGAAGTGATCGCTTTCGTCAAGTCCACCGAAGTGTCCATCGCTAAGCTCTGAGCCTGCCAGGCACGCTATCCATTGACCGCGCGGCGCCACGGGCAGAAGATCGTGGTGCAGCCGGCAAAGGAGAGATGCCATGAACAAGTTTGCCCATCATTCGCGTAACCTCCTGGGGCGCGATTTTGCCGTGGGCGATATTCATGGGCACTTCGAGCGTCTTCAGGTGGCGCTCGACAGTGCTGGCTTCAACCCGGCCATCGACCGTCTGTTCAGTGTCGGTGACCTGGTGGACCGCGGCCCGCAAAGCGAACACTGCCTGGAGTGGCTCGACCGCCCCTGGTTTTTCGCCGTGCAGGGCAACCATGAAGCCCTGGCCATCCAGCACCACGCCAATATCAGCGTCGACGAGCGCATGTACCGGGCCAGCGGCGGCGCCTGGTTCCTGGATGCCAGCCCGGAAAAACAACGCCTGTACGCCCAGCGTTTCGCGCAGTTGCCCGTGGCCATGGAGGTCGAGACTTCCAGAGGCCTGGTAGGGCTGGTGCACGCCGATTGCCCTTACCCGACGTGGCGGCAGTTGCGTGAATTCGTGCAGCATCGCTGGCCGGACGATACCTACACCGACGAGGGCTGCCAGTGGTCACGGGCACGGATCAAGCGTGGGGACGGTTCCGGCATTCGCGATGTACGCGCGGTGATCGTCGGCCACACGCCCCTGCGTCGCCCGCGTCGCCTGGGCAATGTCTGGCACATCGACACGGCAGGCTGGAGCGAGGGTTATTTCACCCTGATGGAGCTGGCGGCGCTGGAAGCGGTCAACGTGCCGGAGCGGCCGGTGGGGTAGGCCCCGTCACAACGCCGCCTCGCTCTGGGCGTGGCGCACCTGGTGGGGCGGGAACATACGGTTGCGCCCTTGGCTCTTGGCCTTGTAAAGGGCTTCGTCCGCCGCTTGCACGAGTGCATTGGGGTGCGTCTCGTTGCCCTCCGGCATCCATACATGCACACCGGCGCTCACCGTGACCAGCCCACCATCGTTGCCGGCATGGTGAATCGCCAGAGCACGCACGCTGTGCAGAATCTTTTCGGCCACCAGCCAGGTGCCGGCCCAATCGCTTTCGGGCAACAGCACCAGCATTTCCTCGCCGCCGTAGCGCACCACCAGGTCGGTGCTGCGGCCCACGCAATCAAGCACCGTGCGGCCCACGTCGCTCAGGCACTGGTCACCTGCGGGGTGGCCATACAAGTCGTTGAAGCGCTTGAAATGGTCAACGTCGATCATGATCAGCCCCAACGGCTTGCCGCTGCGCCGGGCGCGGCCGATTTCATGGGGCAGGGCGGCGTCCAGTTGACGGCGGTTGGCCAGGCCGGTCAAGGCGTCCTGCATGGCCAGGATCTCCAGCGCGGCGTGGGCGTTGCGCAGCTTGGCCTCGGTCATCAGGCCGCGACGGATCTCGCGCAGCAGGATGACCCCGAACACCGACAAGGCTCCGCCCACCAATAGCAAGAACAGGATAGAACGCACCAGGTTGGCGTACCAGGTAGCATAAATCGCGTCCTTGGACTGGGCGGCTTCCACCACCAGGGGGTATTTGTCCAAAGCCTTGTAGCTGAACAGGCGGGCCACGCCATCGATCAGCGAGGGCATCATGCTGCTGCCCGCGGGCTGGTTGGGCAGCAGCTCGCTGAACACCCGGCCACGGGCCAGGCTGGTGCCGATCACGTGTTCGTCGAAAGGCCGCCGGGCCAGCACCGTGCCGTTGCTCAGGGCCAGCAGGATCACGCCCTGGTGGTCCAGGTCGAAGGACTGGTAGAAGCGGTTGAAGAACTCCAGGTCGAGGGTCGCCAGCACCACCCCGGCAAACGTCCCGTCGGCGGCATCGATGCGCCGTGATACCGGAATGACCAATTGGTTGTTGGTGCGGCTGCGGATCACCGGGCCGATGTGCACGGCCGTGCTTCGGTTGAAACGGTGGAATTGAAAATATTCACGGTCGGCATTGTTGACGCCCTGCGGGTCGACGTCGTTGGCGGTCGCGAGCCAGTTGCCGTTCTTGTCGTACAGGAACAGACCATGCAGTTGGTTGAGTTCGTGGGTGCGGATTTGCATCAGCCGGTGCAGACGGACCAGTTGTACAGGGCCGATGCCGTCGACCTGCACCCGCTCGACCAGGTCGCTGAGCACCGTGTCGGCTTCCTGCACGGTGCTCTCGGCGTGCTGGGCCAGGGAGCGCGCCAGGTTGTTGGTGTCGGTGTGGGCTTCGCGCAGGACGTGGTCGCGAGCCGTCCAGATCTGCCAGGCGTCCAGGCCCAGCAATGACAGGAGCACCAGGGCCATGAAGCCAACGGCGAGACGTTGAGCCGAAGGGCGAGCTTTGGTGATGATGCGCTGCTGCAGGTTATCCAGCATCGGCGACCGGGGATGTCAGTGGGCGTGTTCATGAGTGTAGCTGCTTTACGGGACACTTTATGCAGGTGGAGCAACCGACGCCTGCGCCCCTTGGTCACCGCCTTTGTACCGCAGTCTTGTAGCAGCGGACCTGGCCGCGTCGGCGGTGCCTGCGTTGTGTCTGGCTGTACGCAGGGGGCGTGACGCGGCCAGGTCCGCTGCTTGGGCGCTTCAGGCCTGGGGCACCATGGCGAAGCCTACGCCAAAGCGGTTCCAGGCGTTGATGGTGGCGATGGCCAGGGTCAGGTTGACCACTTCCACTTCGCTGAAGTGCTCCAGCAGCGCCCGGTACTGGTCCTGGGGGGCATGGTGGATGGACAGCAACGTCAGGCTTTCCACCCAGGCCAGGGCGGCGCGTTCGCGTGGGGTGAAGAACGGGGTTTCCTGCCATACCGAGAGGGTCTGCAGGCGGGCTTCGGTTTCACCTGCCTTGCGGGCATCATTGGCGTGCATGTTGATGCAGTAGGCGCAGCCGTTCAATTGCGAAGCGCGCAGGCGCACCAGTTCCAGCAGGTCGCTTTCCAGGCCGGACTTGGCCAGGGCCATTTCCAGGCCGACCATGGCTTTGTACGCGTCGGGGGCTTGCTTGGACCATTCGATGCGAGTGCTCATTTCGGTGTCTCCGGGTAAGTAGGGTGTGGGAGATACCTTAACGAGCCGGGGCGTGAGACCGAATAGCCAATTGGCCCCTTTATGCAGGGGCCAATTGCTGAAGGATGCCATGCACCCGGTCCAGCGCCGGGTCGATGTCCAGGCGCTCTATGGCCCCGAACCCGAACAGCAATCCTTGCCCAGCGGGTGGTTGCCCATAAAACGGCATCAAGGGGTAAAGCCCGACCTCTGCCTGGCGCGCCACCTGCACCAGCAGGGGCAAGTCCACCGGCACTTGGGCCAGTGCGCTCAAATGGTAGCCTGCCACCGCTGGCACCGCCTGGAACCAGGGCGCCAGATCACTGTCCAGGCGCTGCAGGATGCGCTCGCGGCGGCCGCTGTAGACATCGAAGCAGCGGCGGATGTGCTTGAGCAATTCTCCCTCGTTGATGAACTTTGCCAGCGCCCACTGGTTGAGCGTGGGGGTGTGCCAATCGCTCAGTTGCTTGGCCACCCGCACGGCCTGCAACAGCGCATGGGGCAGTACTGCATAGCCCAGTCGCAGTTCGGGCAGCAAGGTCTTGGAGAAGGTGCCCAGGTAGGCGACCAGCCCTTGGGTGTCCAGGCTCTGCAGGGAGTCGGTAGGCGGGCCCTGGTAGCGGAATTCGCTGTCGTAGTCGTCTTCAATGATGATCGCCCCGAGCTCCGCGGCCCTGGCCAGCAAGGCATGGCGCCGGGCCAGGCTCATGGGCATGCCCAGGGGGAACTGGTGGGAAGGGGTGACGTAGATCAGCCGGGTGCCTTCGGGAATCAGCTCCACGCGCAGCCCCTGGTCATCCACCGGCACGTTGACCACGTCCGCGCGCTGGGCCGTGAACAGCAAGCGCGCCGGGGGGTAGCCCGGGTCTTCCATCACCACCTTGCAGCCTGGCTCGATGAGCACGCGAGACACCAGGTCCAGCGCCTGCTGGGCGCCGTTGGTGACCAGCACGCTATCGACGCTGGCCTGCACGCCACGGGCGAAGCCGATGTGCCGGGCCACGGCTTCGCGCAGCTCGGGCAAGCCCTGGGGGTCGCCGTGCAAGGAGGCCGAGCGGGTGCACTGGCGCAGCGCGTACAGGGTGCAACGGCGCCAGGTGTCGAACGGAAACTGGCTTTTCAGCGATGCGCCGCCGATGAAGTCGTAGCGGGCGCGGGTCTGGGCGGCGGCATGGCTCATGGGCATGGGCATGTCGCGCCACAGGGCGACGACCGCGGCACTGGCCAGCGGCGAGGGTGGTTGCGCAGGGTGATGGGCGGCGGGGCGGGGGCTGACGAACGTGCCGCTGCCCACGCGGCCACTCAGGCGGCTGTCGTAGGTCAGGCGTGAATAGGCTTCGGCCACGGTCTTGCGCGACACCCCCAACTGCGTGGCCAGCAAGCGGGTGGGTGGTACTTGGGTGCCCGCGGCCAGGCGACCGCTGTCGATGGCATCGCGCAGTTGCCGGTAAAGCTGTTCGCTCAGGTCCTTGCGGCCCTGAAAGGTGATGTGCAGTTCCATGGTGATGCGGCCGGCGGCAGAATATCGCGACAGCGTACGCCAACCGCGCGCTGGCAGGCCAGCGCTCACAACACCGGGGTCACACCAGCGGCACGGGGCTCAGGGTGCCCAGCAGTGACACCGCGGCGATGGCCGCCAGCCCACACAACCATTCCACCAGCACGGTCTGGCGCAGGGTGTTCAAGGCAATGCGCTGGTTATTCAGCGCCGCGCGGTTGAACAGGGCCAGCAACAGCATGCAGATCACCAGCGACGCCTTTACTGCCAGCACCAGGGCAAAACCGCCCGTCAGCGGCGTGGGCCATAGCGCACCGGTCAGTACCCGAACGTTGATCAGCCCGGTAACGATGATACCCGCCACCAGCATCAGGCCATATCGGCTGAAACGCAGCAGTGTGCCGCGCAGGTCATAGCCGTTTGGCCGGGCCTGCACAAAGATCAACAACAGCAGGGCGCCCATCCAACCGGCCACGCACAGCAGGTGCACCAGTTGGTTGAGGATCAGCAGCATGCCCGGCAACCCGCTGAGCATGGCCGCGTGGCCCACGGGGGCCAGGGTCGCCAGTTGCACCGTGCTCAGGCCCATGGGTAGCCAGGGCGGCAGGCGCAGCGGAATGCGCAGGCACATCAGCAGCACCAGGCTGGCGAACAGGTGCACGAACCAGGCCTTGCCGAAGAAGGTCTGGGTCAGCACTTTCATGATCATGTCGCCTTGCAGCGCCGACTGCCAGTTGCCGGTCATGTCGGCGGTGGTCAGCATCAGCCAGGCCACCGCGGTGATCAGGCCGATGCCCGCCAGCAGGCACAACAGCGGGTCAAGCCACTGGCGCATGCGGGCCTGCTGGCGAGGTTCGCCCAGCAGCAGAGGCCGGAAAAGCAGCGCGCCGAACACCAGCAGCACCACACAGAAATGCAGAAAACGAACCGCTACCAAAGCACTCATGGGGTTACGGGGCCACCTTGAAGCTGTAGCTGCCTTCGCTCTTGTGAGTGTCTACCGACACGGCATGCCATTTCACCGTGTATTGGCCGGGTGCCAATGGCGCGGCCGGGGTCACGATCAGGGTTTTCTTGTCGGCGCCCTGGGTCGCGATGCTCTTGACCAGAACGTCCTTGCCGTCCTGGCTCAGCTCTACCTTGGTGAAGCTTTGCTCGACGCCTTCGGTAAACACCAGGCTGAGCTCGGCAGGCGCACTGACCGTGGCGTCGGCCGCCGGAATGGCGCTTGTCAGGTGAGCGTGGGCGAATACCAGTGGCGACAGCGCGCAACCCAGCAGCAGGGCGGCACCGCTGAGGAGCTTTTTCAGGGGCAGGGCAGTCATGATGAGAACCTCGGGCAGTAAAATTGGCGCAATTAAACACGATCTGAGGGTAGCAGGCGGGTGAAATGTTTTACTTGAAGTCACACTTGCGGCAACCTCGCAGCCCTCTGAGCCGCTTTCCATTCTACCGGACCTCGTGCCTTCATGACTTTTGCGTACCGCCGCTGCACCCTGTTCGCCCTCGGCCTGCTGTTGGCTGTGCCCCTGGCCATGGCCGACGAGGTGATCATCACCTGGCCGGCCGGCTGGGAGGTCGAGAGCTTGCCTGACCCTGCTGGCTCCACGGTGCACCGCCAGCGCGCGGCCATCAATGATGCGAACGGTGACCCGCAGATGGTGGTGGAACTGACCCGCACCGCCCTGACGCCGGACCATCAGGTGAACCTGGGTGGCGTGGTGCTGGAAATGCGCAAGGCCTTGCAGGTGAATTTCAGCCATGGGGGCTACCAGAGTGTGTGCACCAAGGTGCACGACGCGAAGCTGGGGGACATCGCGGCGGTGGAAACCACTTGCAAGATCAGCCTCAACGGTGGCCACGTGATGACCCAGACCCTGGTGGCGGCGAGTACGGCGGGGGCAGCGTATTCCTTGTCGTATGCGGGCTCGGCACAGGGCTATGAGGCCCATGTTGCCGAGGTGCAGACGATTCGCGATGGCCTCAGGTTGCAACTGCCGTAGCGCCCTGGATCCAGGGGCTTTGGCGACCACTGATCCGTTATCGGTGACCTTCCGCGCCCCCCGTGGTCGGAAATAATTCATTGGGCGAGTAAATTTTCGCAAAGCCGCTACGTTCTGGTAATAGGCGCTTTGTTTCGCCGGTTATTTCCGATTCAGTAAAGCGAAGCGCGACCTTGAACACTGATAACCATCAGGCCGACTACTCGGCCCGCCATCGGCGCCCGTTGCCCCATGCCGCCCGCCCCAGTCTGGGGGCGATGAACGGCAGTGTCGCCGTGCCCGCGAATGGCCATTGGCTGCGCCGCCTACTGGCGTTCGCCGGGCCAGGCTACATGGTAGCGGTGGGGTACATGGACCCAGGCAACTGGGCCACCGACATCGCGGGCGGTTCGCAATTCGGCTACACCTTGCTCTCCGTTATCCTGCTGTCGAACCTGATGGCCGTACTGTTGCAGGCACTGGCAGCGCGCCTGGGCATCGCTACCGGCCTGGACCTGGCCCAGGCCTGTCGCGAACATTACCCACGGCCTGTGTGCGTTGCCCTGTGGCTGGCCTGCGAGGCGGCCATCATCGCCTGCGACCTGGCCGAAGTAATTGGCACCGCCATCGCCCTCAAGCTGCTGTTCGGCATTCCCATGCTCTGGGGCGCGATTCTGTGCGCGCTGGACGTGTTTCTCATCCTGCTGTTGATGAACCGCGGCTTCCGGGCGCTGGAAGCCTTCGTCATCGCCTTGCTGACCCTGATCTTCGCCTGCTTCGCTGCGCAACTGGTGCTGGCCCAGCCACAATGGCACGAGGTATTCGCCGGCTTCATTCCCCAGGCCAGCATCGTCACGCACCCGGCAATGCTGTACATCGCCATTGGCATCGTTGGCGCCACGGTGATGCCCCACAACCTGTACCTGCATTCCTCCATCGTGCAGACCCGCGCCTACCCGCGTACCCCCGAAGGGCGCAAAAGCGGCCTGCGCTGGGCGGTGGCCGACAGCACCATTGCCCTGACCCTGGCACTGTTCGTCAACGCGGCGATCATGATCACCGCCGCGGCGGTATTCCACAGCAACGGGCACACTGACGTGGTGGAAATCGAGCAGGCCTACCACTTGCTATCGCCCTTGCTGGGCGTGGGCATTGCCTCGGTGCTACTCGGCGTGGCGCTGCTGGCCTCGGGCATCAACTCGACCGTCACGGCCACCCTGGCCGGGCAGATCATCATGGAAGGCTTCCTCGAGCTGCGCATCCCTGACTGGGCGCGACGTCTGCTGACGCGGGGCATCGCCATCGTGCCAGTGGTGGTCGTGACCAGCCTGTATGGCGAGCAAGGCACCGCGCAACTGCTGGTGTTCAGCCAGGTGGTGTTGTCGATGCAGCTGCCGTTCGCGGTCATTCCACTGGTGGCGTTCGTGTCCAACCGTGAGCGCATGGGTGCGCTGGCCATCGGCCCAGTCACCAAGGTGCTGGCGTGGTTGGTAGCGACGGTGATAGTCGCGCTGAACCTCAAATTGCTATGGGATACCGTGGCCTGATGCATATCAGGTCAAGCTGCTGTTGAGCGAGCCAGGCGGACCAGGCAATCCCACAGGCATAACTGGCCCGAAACAGATGTAGGAGCGAGGGGGGGGGCGCCGAGCCCTTGCTCGCGAAGCGCCGCGCGGGCGGCGCACGGTCTCAAGGGCGCCGGAAACCTTGAGCCATGCACCTGGCGGCCTTGATACGGTTTCAAGCCGGAAAAACAAGGCGGTCGAGGCAATCCCCCAGACATAACTGGCCCGAAACAGATGTAGGAGCAGAGCTTGCTCGCGAAGCGCCGCGCGGGCGGCGCACGGTCTCAAGGGCGCTACAACACCATCGACTAGCGCTTGGTGGCCATGATGAGATCTCCGGTGGGGCCCTAAAAGCCTGTCATGAAACCGCATCATGGCCTCTAGGTGCATGGCTTGGGTTTCTTCAGCGCCCTTGAGACCGCGCGCCGCCCGCGCGGCGCTTCGCGAGCAAGCTCTGCTCCTACATCTGTTTCGGGCCAGTTATGTCTGTGCCATTGTCTGGACCGCCTTGATTGTCCGCCTGGAGATTGGGTCAGGGCCGCCAGGTGCATGGCTTGGGTTTCTCCAGCGCCCTTGAGACCGCGCGCCGCCCGCGCGGCGCTTCGCGAGCAAGCCCGCTCCTACATCTGTTTCCGGCCAGTTATGTCTGGTGGATTACCTGGACCGCCTTGGTTGTTCGCCTGGAGATTGGGTCAGGGCCGCCAGGCGCATGCCTTTGTTTTTTCGGCGCCCTCGAGACCGTGCGCCGCCCGCGCGGCGCTTCCCGGGCAAGCCCGGTCCCACATCTGTTTCGGGCCAGTTATGTCTGTGCCATCACCTCGTCCGCTTTGTGTCACCGACAGCTATCTGCGTGACGATTTCGTACTGTATTACGTACCATGTAAATACATACAAAAATTGGTGATTGTTTTGGATTTTATGAGCTATTTAACATATTTGATAATATGGGATTATCAAATGTCATCTCGATTTTGAACCTACACACCCCTTAAAACGGTACGAAAAGCCTCCCCGCAAGCGGCATTGGCCACGCTCCGTGTTCCATGGCATCGCGCACAACCTATTGATACCCGGCTGCGGCCGCCTATCCTGTAGGGGCCAGAACACCCACAAGGAACGCCTTCGATGTTTGCCGGATTCAACAAAACGCACCGCCAGGTCAATGGCGTCGATATCGCCTACCGCATTGGGGGCAGTGGCCCGGGGCTGTTGCTGTTGCATGGGCACCCGCAGACTCATGTGATCTGGCACAAGATCGCCGAGCCACTGGCCAGGCATTTCACCGTGGTCGCCGCCGACCTGCGGGGTTACGGGGATAGCGACCGGCCAGCCGCCAGCGCTGATCACGCCGCCTACAGCAAACGCACGATGGCCCAGGACAACGTGGCCCTGATGGCGGCGCTGGGCTTCGATACTTTCAGTGTGCTGGCCCATGACCGGGGTGCCCGGGTGGCCCACCGCCTGGCGCTGGACCACGCCGAGGCGGTGCAGCGCATGGTGCTGCTGGACATCGCACCGACCCTGGCCATGTATGCCCAGACCACCGAAGCCTTTGCCCGGGCGTACTGGCACTGGTTTTTCCTGATTCGGCCGGCGCCGCTGCCTGAGACCCTGATCGAAGCCAACCCCGAAGGCTACCTGCGCAGTGTCATGGGCAGCCGCAGCGCGGGGCTGGCGCCCTTCACCGACGAGGCTTTCGCCGAGTACCTGCGCTGCCTGCAGCGGCCGGGTAGCGCGCAGGGTATTTGCGAGGATTACCGTGCCAGCGCGGCCATTGACCTTGAGCATGACCGTGCGGATATTGATAACGGCCACGTGTTGACGCTCCCATTGCTGGTGCTATGGGGGGCCGAGGGCACCGTGGGCCGCTGTTTCGAACCGCTGGAGGAGTGGCGCAAAGTGGCCACGGATGTGCGCGGCAAGGCCTTGCCCGCCGGCCACTACATTGCCGAGGAGGCCGCGCAGGTATTGCTGGAAGAAGCGCTGGCGTTCCTGCGCCCAGCGCCATGAGTACCCCTCGCGCTCCGTTGCCGCTGCCGGAAGACCTGCGGGTATTCCTTATGGTCATCCGCAAGAACGGGTTCGCCACCGCGGCCGAAGCGCTGGGGTTCTCCCCGGCGTACGTGAGCAAACGCATTTCCACTCTCGAAACCACCTTGGGGGCGAAGCTGTTGCATCGCAGCACGCGGCGCATCGCCCTGACCGATGACGGCGAACGGGTGCGGGTGTGGGCGCAGCGGCTGCTGGGGGATATCGATGACTTCCTCGGCGAAATTTCCGAAGCGCGCCAGGCGCCGCGCGGTGCGCTGCACATTTGCAGCAGCTTCGGGTTTGGCCGCAACCACGTGGCGCCGGCGATCTCGGCCCTGTCCCGGGCTTACCCGCGGCTGGATATCCGCCTGGATGTATTCGACCGCGTGGTCGATGTCGTCAACGAAGGCTTCGATCTGGAAATCCGCGTAGGCGACGACCTGGTCGGCGAACACCTGGGCAGGCAATTGCTGCACAACTACCGGGTGCTCTGCGCCGCGCCTGACTACCTGCGGCGGCGCGGCACGCCCCAGTCCCTGGAGGACCTGGTCGAGCACGACTGCCTGGTGCTCAAGGAGCGCGACAATGCCTTCGGCGTGTGGACCCTGAGCCGAGAAGGGCGCGCGGAGTCGGTCAAGGTCAGTGGCCCGCTGTCGTCGAACAACGGTGAAATTGTGTTGCAGTGGGCGTTGGACGGTGCCGGAATCATTCTGCGTTCGCTGTGGGACGTCAAACCCATGCTTGATCAAGGCCGCCTGGTGCAGGTGCTGAATGACTACAGTCAGAGCGCCAATGTCTGGGCCGTGTACCCGACACGCCTGAGCCAGTCGGCGAAGTTGCGGGTGTGCGTGGAGTTTCTCGAAACCTACTTGCGCAACCTATCGCCGGTTTTGTAGCAGCAACTGTCTTCGTGGGAGCCGAGTTGCAGGACCGGGCGCAGCGGTAGGCCTGAACCACCGCGATGGCCCTTTCCCGAGCTTCGCCCGGTCCTTCAAAAACAGCACGCGCAACCCTGTGGGACCGGGCGCAAGCTCGGGAAGCAGGCGCCACGCCGTATCAGGCACACCGCGGACGCGGTCACTCGGCCACTGCTACAGGTTCAACCACGGGTTGTCGCGCAGGTGCTGTCGCTCGAACGCGCGGATCTGCTCGGCGCGCTGCAGGGTCGCGCCAACCGCATCCAGGCCCTGCATCAACGCTTGCTTGCCCAATTCATCAATGAGGAAAGGTATCACGGTGCCATCCGCCAGCCGAATCTGCTGGCGGGGCAGGTCGACGCTCAGCTCAGCGGTTGCCGGTTGGCTGACCACCTCGGCGATATTCGCCAACTGCGCCTCGTCCAACTGAATGACCAGCACGCCGTTGCGCTGGCAGTTGTCCTGGAATATTCCAGCAAACCGGGTGCCGATCAGCGCGCGAATACCCCGTTGCCTGAGCCCCCACACCGCATGCTCACGGCTGGAGCCGCAACCGAAATTGGGCCCGGTCACCAGGAAGCTCGCCTGCTGCCAGGCCGGCTGATTGAGGATGAACCCAGGATTGGGTGTGCCATCGGGCAGCAAGCGCAGGTCGAAGAACACGCCCTGCGCCAGGCCGCTGCGGTCAATGCCCTTGAGGAATTGCTTGGGCATGATCACGTCGGTGTCGATGTTGGCAGCCAATAGCGGTGCGGCGCTGCCGGTAACGGTGTCAAAAGGTTGCATGGTTCAGGCCTCCGGGGCAAAGGTGCGAACGTCAGTCAGGTGCCCGGCGATCGCCGCCGCCGCGACCATGGCCGGGCTCATCAGGTGGGTGCGCGCACCGGCGCCCTGGCGGCCTTCGAAGTTGCGGTTGGTGCTGGAGGCGCAACGGTCGCCGGCGGCGAGCACGTCGTCGTTCATGGCCAGGCACATGGAGCAGCCGGACTGACGCCATTCGAAACCGGCGTCGAGGAAAATTCGCGCCAGGCCCTCTTGCTCCGCTTGTTCGCGCACCAGGGTGGAGCCGGGCACGATCATCGCCCGCACGTGCGCGGCCACCTGTTTGCCCTTGACCACCCGGGCGGCGTCGCGCAAGTCTTCCAGGCGGGCGTTGGTGCAAGAACCGATGAAGGCGTGACTGATCCTCACATCGTGCAGGGCCATTCCAGGCTCCAGCCCCATGTAGTTCAGAGCGCGCTGCTGGCCCTGGCGCACGATGGGATCGGGCTCGTGCAGGGGGTCTGGCACATGGCCGGTGATGGCGGCGGCCTGGTCGGGGCTGGTGCCCCAACTGACCATCGGCGGCAGCGTCTGTACGTCCAGTTGTGCTTCACGGTCGAAGGTGGCGCCCAGGTCAGTGTGCAACTGTCGCCAACTGTCCACCGCCGCCTGCCAGAGCGCACCTTGGGGTGCGCGTGGGCGGCCTTGCAGGTAAGCGAAGACCTTGTCGTCGGGCGCCATGAAAGCGCCCCGCGCGCCGGCTTCCACCGCCATGTTGCAGACGGTCATGCGCGCTTCGACGCTGAGGGCATCGATGGCTGGCCCGGCGAATTCAATAGCGTAGCCGGTGGCCCCCGAGGCGCCTATCTGGACAATCAGCGCCATGATGATGTCCTTGGCCGTCACCCCTGGGCCCAGCTCGCCGGTGGCCCATACGCGCAGTGTTTTCAAGCGCCTGTACACCAGCGTTTGGGTGGCCAGCAGGTGCTCGATTTCAGAGGTGCCGATACCGAAACCGAACGCGCCCAGCGCACCATAGGTGGTGGTGTGGCTGTCGCCGGCGGCCACGACCATGCCGGGCAGGATGAAGCCTTGTTCGGGGGCGACCACGTGCTCGATACCTTGGCGGCGGTCAAGCACGTCGAACAGCGGGATACCGAAATCACGGCAGTTTTCGCTGAAGTACTCGACCTGGCGAGCCCCACCGGCATCGCCCATGACGGCGGTGCGCCGGGGTGTGGTGGGGTTCACGTGATCCACCACCGCCAAGGTCGCGGCTGGCCGCCAGACCGGCCGCCCGGCCTCGCGCAGGCCGCTGAAGGCCTGAGGACTGGTGTATTCGTTGGCGACCTGACGGTCTATATACAGCAACACGTGGCCCTGGTCGTCCAGGGAACACACGGTGTGGCTGTCGATGTGTTTTTGATACAGGGTGCGGGGGCTGCTCATGGCAAGGCTCGCTTTCATTGTTTACAGCAGCATATGCCTTGGAGGGGTGGCATCAATGGCCTGCCGGGAATGGCCTGCATCACGTTTCGTGCGCAATGGCGCGCCGTTGCGCCGTATACTGGGCGCATGTTCCTTCTTGCGCTGAGGCCTTTGCCCCGATGGTTTCCGACGTAGACCGCTACATTGCCGCTGGCACCCGGGAGAACACCCGGCGCAGCTACCAGTCCGCGGTCGAGCACTATGAAGTCACCTGGGGTGGTTTCCTGCCGGCGACCAGCGACGCTATCGCCCGCTACCTGGCGGCCTTCGCTGGCAAGCTGTCGCTCAATACCTTGCGTTTGCGCCTGGCCGCGCTGGCCCAGTGGCACGCCAGTCAAGGTTTTCCGGACCCGACCAAGAGCCCCCAGGTCAAGCAGGTGATGAAAGGCATCCGTGCGGTGCACCCGCAACAGGAAAAACAGGCCGAGCCCCTGCAGTTGCTGGCATTGGAGCGTTGCGTGCGTTGGCTTGACGGGCAGATAGAGGGTGCCCGCGGGGCAGGCGACAGCAAGCGGCTGCTGCGCTGCAGCCGAGACAAGGCGTTGATCCTGGTGGGTTTCTGGCGGGCGTTTCGCAGTGACGAACTGAGCCGCCTGGACGTGCAGTTCATTCAGGCCAGGCGGGGGGAAGGCATGCGCATCTTCCTGCCCTGGAGCAAGGCCGATCGCGATAACCGCGGCACTACCCATTCGGCTCCGGCGCTGGAGCGGGTGTGCCCGGTGGACGCTTACTGCGACTGGCTGCAAACCGCCGGCATCGCCCACGGGCCGGTGTTTCGCGGCATCGATCGCTGGGGGCGGCTCAGTGATAGCGCGTTGCACCCTTACAGCGTCATGCACCTGTTGCGCGACGCGCTGCAAGGCGCAGGGCTGGACGGTGATGCCTACAGCAGTCACTCGCTGCGTCGTGGCTTTGCCAACTGGGCGAGCCAGAGCGGGTGGGACCAGAAGTCACTGATGACGTACGTGGGCTGGAAAGACAGCAAGTCAGCCCTGCGGTACGTCGACGCCCAGGCCGACTTTCGCCTGCCGGCGCTAGAGGCGCCCTGACGGCCACTGCCACAGGTCACTGGAAGTCAGGTACCCGCAGGTGCATATGCGTGGTGCGCCACACCGGGTCATCCTCGGTATCGACCGTGACAAACCCCTGCTTGTGCCAGAACTCGATCGCCCCAGGCAGAAAGGGGTGAGTATGCAGGTACAGCACTTGCACCTGGTCTGCTTGCGCCAATGCCTTCAACGCTTCGTACAGCCGTCGGGCCACGCCCAGCCCGCGCTGCCCGGGGCTGACATACAGGCGCACGATTTCGACGGTGTTGAACCCGCGGTAATCCAGCTGGGCGAAGCGATGGTCGTAGGGCAGGTAACCGATGGCGCCGACAATCTCGCCCGCCAGCGTAGCGATCAGAAAGCGCCCCTGGGTACCCGCCCCATAGGTCTGGGCAAAGTTCGCCAGGTCTGCGGGCAACACGCTGGCGTCGAGCATCGGGAAAATCTGTGCCCGGGCCTGCATCACGTAGTCACGGGTGCTCGGTATGGCCTCATCGGTAACTTCACGCAGTAGAACAAGCGTTGGCATACAGGGCAGTGTCTCGGCTGAAACGGCCAGTCTACCTGCCTCGGCGGGTGATTGCCGTGGTATATTCGCCGGCCATACAGAATACGTAACGCAGTACACCGACAGGAGCACACATGGCACGCGGCGGGATCAACAAGGCAGTGGTGCAAAAGGCGCGTGAAGCGCTGCTGGCCCGGGGGGAAAACCCCACTATCGACGCTGTACGCGTGGCAATGGGCAACACTGGCTCCAAGACCACCATCCACCGCTACCTCAAGGAACTGGAGGATACGGACCAGCGTCGGCTGGCCCCGCGTGAGCACCTGACCCAGGAGCTGGGCGAGCTGGTAGGGCGCCTGGCCGAGCGTCTGAAGGAAGAGGGCGACGAATACGTACAGCAGGCGCAGGCGCGTTTCGACTTGCAGAAAGCCGTATTGCAGGCCGACCTGGACACCGCGGTCAAAGCCCAGGCTGCCTTGCAGCAGCAATTCGAGATACAGGCCGAGGCGCTGGCCAGCGAATCGGAACACCTGTCGGTGTGCCGCACTTCGTTGCAGACCGAGCACACCCGCAATGCGCGCCTGACCCAGGAGTGCAGTGACCTGCAGATCCGCCTGGGCGAAAAGGACGAGCACATCCGCTCCCTGGAAGAAAAGCACCAGCACGCTCGCGACGCGCTGGAACATTACCGCCAGGCCGTCAAGGAGCAGCGCGAGCAGGACCAGCGCCGCCACGAAGCCCAGGTGCAACAGGCACAGGTGGAAGTGCGCCAGTTGCAGCAAGGGTTGATCGTCAAGCAGGACGAACTGATGCGTTTGAGCCGCGATAACGAACGCATGCTGGTGGAAGCGCGGCAGGCGCGCAAGGATCAGGCGGGCGCAGCCCAGGCGCTGGCCGACAAGGTGGCCGAAACCACTGGGCTGACCACGCAGTTGGCCCAGGCCCTGGGTGTTCGCCAAGCGCTGGAGCAACAGATCGAGGTGTTCCGCCAGGAGCAGGCCGCGCAGGTCAAGGCGGCGCAACAGCACGTACTGCGTGAAGCCCGGCTGGAACAGCAACTGCAGCAGGCCAATGCCACGCTGGCGCAGTGGCGGGCCGACCGGGCGGCCGCCAGCGCCGAGTAGCCTGCCTTACCCTGGCAGGTCGTCTGGCCCCGCCGGGTGCAGGTTGCTGCACAGCCGGCGCCGGGCTCGGGCCACTTGCTCGGAGGCGCCAGGCACGCCATTGCCAAGGTCCCGCAGCGCCTTGGCACACCCCTGCAATCGCAGGACCGCGTCACCCGGCAGGTGCACGGCCTTCACCACGAAGGCCAGCAGGTTTTCGCCCGGCTGTGGCCCCTCGAGGATCTGCCGAACCACGTATTCCAGCGCCTGGGCGTACTGCCCGCGGTTGCCCAGGGCACCGCAATCCACGTCGGTGCCGGCGAACGTCTGCTGGGCCAGTTGGCGAAAGTCGTCATCCAGCGGGGTCGGGTCGCGGCCATCGTCGGCGAATACCCGGCCGCGGCGCAGGGGAACGATATTGTCGTGGTACTCGGTCATGGAGGCTCCTGTACGCGACGCTTACCCTTGGAGTATGCGCCATTGCGTTGACCTGTCCAGAAACGCGGCCGTGGTGTCCAAGCCAGGCGCTGAGGTTTGCGCGCACACTGGGTGCCATAACCAAGCCATGGAGCCCAGCATGACCGAGTACATCATTGCCCCGCCGCCTGCCGCCAGCGTCGCGATTGCCGGCGACAGCCGCCGCTTCCCGATCCGCCGGGTGTTCTGCGTGGGCCGCAACTATTCCGAGCACGCCCGGGAAATGGGCCATGACCCCGACCGCGAACCACCGTTTTTCTTCTGCAAGCCCGCCGATGCCGTGGTACCTGCCGAGGGTGTGATTGCCTATCCGCCGCTGACCGAAGACCTGCACCACGAAGTGGAACTGGTGGTGGCCATCGGTGAGGGCGGTGTAGACATCGAACCGGGCCAGGCGTTGGCCCACGTGTGGGGCTATGGCGTGGGCCTGGACCTGACCCGCCGCGACCTGCAAGCCCAGGCCAAGAAACAGGGCCGGCCGTGGGACTGGGCCAAGGGCTTCGACGAATCGGCCCCTTGCACCGCACTGATCCCCGCCAGCCAGCTGGGCCACCCGGCCAAGGGTGCGATCTGGTTGAAGGTCAACGGGCAGGCTCGCCAGCAGGGTGACCTGGCTGACCAGATCTGGGCGGTGCCCGACGTGATCAGCTACCTGTCACGCTCGGTGGCCTTGCAGCCCGGCGACCTGATTTTCACTGGCACACCGGCAGGCGTTGGCGCCCTGCAACCGGGAGACAACGTCAGCGCAGGCATCGACGGCATCGGCGAACTGGAGCTGCGCATCGGTCACTGACCCGGCAGCAGCGTCGGCTTCCCAGGCTCCCGCCCGCCGGAACCTGGCTCGTAGGAGCACAGCTTGCTGGCGAACGCTGCAGCGCGGTGTGTCAGGGATACCGCGCTGCTTGTGTCGCTGGCAAGCCACGCGTTCACAACGACAGTTGCTGCTACACCTTGGGCGCCGATCGCTTTAGACTGGCGGCGTCCCGTGCCTGCCCGAGGTTGCCTGCCATGTCGTCCCTGTCCCGCGTGCCCACCTATGGCATGCAGCAGCGCAGCAACCGCGACGATTTCTATATCCGTGACAAGCACGAGCGCGAAGCGCTGACAGCGCCACACCGCCACGAGTACTTCCAGATCCAGATCAACCTGGGCGGTGACACCGTGCAGCATATCGGCGGCGCCGTCAGGCCGTTTCCGCGCAACGCCCTGAGCTTCATCCTGCCCCACCGGCTGCACCTGATCCCACACCCCGAGCACGGCAACTTCATGCTGATCAACTTCGCCCAGGGGTTTCTGTTGCCGCATTTGCCATGCGACCCCCTGGACCTGGAAGACGTTGCCCTGGATCAAGCGCCGGAGCTGGCACCGTTCCAGTTTCAGGAACACCTGGACTTCATTCTCGACGACCCCACCTTCGCCAAAGTGCAGGCCCTGCTGGAGCGCTTGCGGGAACTGGACCGCACGCGTGACTTCGGCACCAGCACGTTGCTGCGCGCCGGCCTGCTGGAGCTGATCGGCCTGGTCAGCCGGCAGTTCGCTGAACCCCTGCAGCAGTTGGCCAGCGAGCGTGCCACCCACCGCGGCCGCCGCGACGCCCTGGCGCGGGTTACCGCCCACATCCGTGCGCATATCGCCGACCCTGGCCTGACGCTCAAGGATGCCGCCGCCGCGGCGTTCCTGTCGCCCAACTACCTGACTCACCTGTTGCGCAAGGACACCGGCAGCACCTTCAGCGAGCTGGTGCTGGAACGGCGCATGCGCCTGGCGCGCACCTACCTGCTCAACAGCGACGAGGCCATCAGCCACATCGCCCAACGCTGCGGCTTCGCCGACGAAGCCTATTTTTCCCGGCGCTTTCGCCAGACCCAGGGCTTGGCACCGGGGCAATTCCGCCGACAGCAGCGCGCCCATCGGGCTGATCAATGATGGTTAGCGCAGTGCCGGCCATTTGCTAGGGTAGGGCGCATACAGTCAAGCGAGCACGGACGATGGATACCCGACAACACCGCCTGGATGTCAACGGCATCACCCTTAGCCTGCACAGCGCCGGCCCCGACCAAGGCCTGCCCGTGTGGTTGCTGCATGGGTTTCCCGAATGCTGGTATTCCTGGCGTCACCAGGTAGCGCCGTTGGTGGCGGCGGGGTACCAGGTGTGGCTACCGGAAATGCGTGGCTACGGCGCCAGTTCCGCGCCCCAGGCCGTGGAGGCCTATGACCTGCTGACGCTGTGCGCAGACATTCAAGCGGCAATGGACGTGCTGGGCCACCATCAGGTGTGCGTGGCGGGTCATGACTGGGGCGCGCCGGTCGCCTGGCACCTGGCGTTGCTGGAGCCGCAGCGGGTCAGGGCGGTGGCGGCGCTGTCGGTGCCCTTTGCCGGCCGGCCGCGACAGCCCGCCATCGACAGCCTGCGCCAGCACTTCAAGGACCGTTTCAACTACATGCTGTACTTCCAGACACCTGGGGTCGCGGAGGCTGAACTGGACGCCGACATCGCTCGCACCCTGCGGCTGTTCATGCAAGGTGGCGACAACGGGGACCTGATCCTCAACGACAAGCCGGCCAGCGCCACCCTCTTCGAGGGCGTCAACAGCCCTGACCAGTTACCCTCATGGTGCAGCCTCGAGGACTTTCAGGTGTATGTGCAGACGTTCGCCGGGCGCGGCTTCGGTCCGGCACTCAACTGGTACCGCAACTTCGAGCGCACCTGGCAGCGAACCCAATGCCTGACGGATGCGGATGTGCAACAACCCGCGCTGTTCCTCATCGGCGACCTCGACCCCGTCGGGGTGCTGGAGGCGCATACCCTGGTGCGCATGCCGCGCCGCGTGCCACACCTGGAACAGCACGTCCTGGCCCGGTGCGGGCATTGGCTGCAAAGCGAGCAGCCGGAGACGGTAAATCGACACCTGATCAAGTTCCTGAAGACCCACTTCCCTGTCGTTGAATGAACATTTATTTAATCGTTCAACTGATTGATTCAATGAGGTTTCCTATCGTCCTTCCGACGCCCTGGGCCTACGGGGTATCCGCTTGGACTCCAGCAAAGGGCGGGCCTGCAACAGCGGCAGCAGTGCGGGTGGCATTGTATTTTCCAGCGACAATTGTGCCGTGCCCGACTTCGACCACTGGGCGCTGCAGGGGCGCGTTCAGCCTGGCGGGTTGTCGTGCAGGTAGTGCTGGGTGGCATCGAGCACCCGGACGATGGCGTCGATGTCCTTGGACATCGACGCTACCAAGGCCGGGTCGTCCAGCAGCATCAGCCGCAGTTTGAGCCGTGACAACGGCGTGCGCAGGTCATGGGAGACCGCGCCGAGCATGCGTCGGCGCATGTCCACCTGGTCGCGTATGGCCTGCTGCATGCGGTTGAGCCGCTTGGCGACCTGGCGAGCCTCGATGCCCCCGGTTTCCTCCAGCGGTGCGCTGTCCAGGTCATGGCCCAGACGTTCGGCGGCACGGCTGAAGCGCTTCAGTGGCCGGGTCAGCGAGCGGCTGACGTACCAGGCGATACCGACCAGTGCCAACCCCTGGAACGCCAGCATCGCCTTGGGCCAGACCAGTACATAGTGGGAGCTGGCTTCCAGCGCCTGGGCCGGGTCCAGGGTCTGGTCGGTAATGCCCAGGCGCGGCGGTGGCGGGATGCGGTAGTGCAGGATCCACAGGTATGTCAGCCCATGGGCGAGCACGATCGCACCCAGCGAGACAGTGAACAGGCGAGCAAACAGGGTGCGGGAAGGATTCATCGCGTACGGCCAGGCAGGCATTTATTAAAACCATAACATTCTGTTCGCAAATCGACGTATCTCGTTGGTATCGGCCGTCACGGCAAGCACTGCCGGCCGCCGGCGCAGGCCCTATACTCAGGACAATACCTGTAACCATGCCGATACGGAACCGCGGTCATGATCCTGCGCGCACTGGTGGTGGCCCTGTTTTTACTGCTGAGCGCCTGCGCCGGGCGCGGCACGCTGGTGGAACCGGTGGTCAGCCCGGTGACCTGGCAGCAGGTGGACGCCGCACTGCTGGCCGCGTCCGACGACGCCAGGGAACAGGCCAGGGTCTATGCCCGTGGTTCCCTGGACCACTGGCGCACCCGGGTCTACCAGCAGACCGACGAGGTGTTCGTCCCCTGGTTCAACAGCTACTGGACCCAGGAATGGCTGTCGATGCGGGTCAGCTGGTACACCCTCAGCAGCGGCCATGACCCCGCGCAGCCCGGGCAGCGGCTCGAAGCCTACCTGCAGAAACAGTATCACGACCGGGTGCTGGCGCCGGTTGCGGTGGAAGTCGAGCCCAACGCCATTGCGGTGGACGCGACCGATTTCTACATGCAACTGCTCAGTAGCCAGGTGACGGCCATCGGCGAGCAGTATCGGTTGCCCAAGGCGCAATATGCACAGCACCTGGGCGCCATCGTGCTGCTGCCGCCGGCCAACGCTTCCCTCCATGAGTTGACCCACACCCAGCCGCCCACGAAAGTGCGGGCCTACGCGGCACTGCTGCAGCGCTTGCGTGCCGGTGCCGAGGCCTCGCCCCAGGGGCTGGGCAATGTCGCCAAAGCCACCAACAGCAAGCTTCAGGCGCAGATGAGCACCCGCGGCGCCGGCAGCGTGGCGGCCGCGGTAGCCGGCAAGATCGCCGGGCCGCTTATATCCCTGGGCATGGCCGGTATCCGCGCGCTCGCCCATGCTGGCGAGCGGCCGGACACCGAGGCGCAGTTACGTCATGACCTGGGCATTGCCTTCGACCAGGCCTGGCTCAAGGTGCTCAACGACCCCCAGGGCGGCGTCATGGCGGGGGTCAACCAACTGGCGGACGGGCTGCAAGCGCAACTGGCTGCCGTGAGCGCCGCGCAACCGCTTGATAAACATGCGCGGGCGAGGCGCACAGGGTTTCTGGCACCATGGCCGGCATTCGCCACGAACAGGAATTGACCATGGGTTTTGAAGCGTTCTGGTATATCGATCTGCTGGGAACCTTTGTCTTTGCCCTCAGTGGTGCCCTGGCGGCCATCGACAAGCGCCTGGACCTGTTCGGCGTGGTGGTGATAGCCTTCGTCACCGCCTGTGGCGGCGGGCTCATCCGCGACCTGTGCATCGGCGCCTTGCCGCCGGCGGGGCTGGTCAACCTGGCCTACCTGGGCGTGGTTGGCCTGGCGGTGGCGCTGGCCGGCTTATTCCAGACACGCCTGTTGCGCCTGGCCCAACCGACGCTATTCTTCGACGCCATCGGCCTGGGGTTCTTCGCCGCCTTCGGTGTGCACAAGGCCTACACCCTGGTGCCCGACATCGAACTGGCCGTGCTCCTGGGGGTAGTCAGCGCCGTGGGGGGCGGGGTGCTGCGCGACGTGCTGCTGGGCCGGGTGCCAGTCATCCTCAGCAAGGATATCTACGCGTCGGCAGCCCTGGTCGGGGCGCTGGTACAGCTGACCGGCGAATTGCAGTGGCTGCCGCTGCACATCAGCGCCTGGCTGGGTATTGGCCTGTGCACAGCGCTGCGCATGCTGTCGCTGCGCTATGGCTGGAACCTGCCGGCCATCAAGAAGGTGGTGTGATCATGGCAGCATCTGCGCTGCATTGGCCTGAGCGGCCGTGTGCACGTGGCGAACAACTCCGTGGGTTTTCCCGCGGTCCTGGCCTGGTCGGCGAAGCCCGGGCGCACTGAGCACGACGCCATACCCTTGATGCAGGAAACCTTTCGGTTGAATCAGTTCCCCTTGATTGAGGCCATCAGCGTGTCACGGCACGATAACCCGGGCACAGGATGGCTGCTTGAAACGCTGAACTACGCACTGAACCCCGGTGATCGAGTCGCCATCACCGGCCCCTCTGGCGCCGGCAAGAGCGTACTGTTGCGCCTCCTCGCAATGCTCGATGCCCCGGACAGTGGCGAACTGCGCTACCGGGGCCAGGCCATCGCGGACCGGCACATTCCCGACTATCGCCGCCAGGTCTGCTACATCGCCCAGAAACCGGCCCTGCTGGATGGCAGTGTCGAGGACAACCTGCGCTACCCCTACAGCCTCAAGGTTCACGCCGGTAGCCGCTATCAGCGTGATGCGGTACTGCGCTTGCTGGAGCATGCTGGCAAACCGGTCGGTTTTCTGACTCGTCACGCCAGTGAACTGTCTGGCGGCGAAGCTCAGGTGCTGGCCTTGGTGCGGGCCCTGCAGCTCAACCCCCAGGTGCTGTTGCTGGACGAGCCCACGGCGGCCCTGGACCCGGTTTCCGTGCAGCAGGTCGAAGCCCTGGTGGACGCCTGGTTCGACGCCAGCCGGGCGCTGGTCTGGGTCTCCCACGACCCTGCACAGGCCCTGCGGGTCAGCCATCGCCAGCACGTCATGAAGGCGGGGGTACTGGCGTGAACTACCAGAGCCTTTCAAACCTGGATATTGCCATCGCCGCCGCGCTGATCTTCATCAACGGCGCACTGTCGGTGTGCCTCAAGCTGGGCCTGGGGCGCCAGTTGTTGATCGCGGCCCTGCGCACCGTGGTGCAATTGCTCGCCATCGGGTATGTGCTGAGCTGGATCTTCGCCAATGCCCAGTGGTACGTGGTATTGCCCGTGATGTGCCTGATGACCTTGATCGCCGGGTTGTCGGCGGCCGGGCGTGGCAAGCGTACCTACGCTGGCCAGCGTCTGGACAGCATTGTCTCCATCTGGGTCAGCAGCTGGCTGGTGGCGGCCGTGGGGTTGTTCGCGGTGATCCGCATCCACCCCTGGTATGAACCGCAGTACGCTATTCCCATTCTGGGGATGATTCTGGGCAACACGCTGACCGGCGTGTCGCTGGGCATAGAGCGCATGATCCACGAACTCACGGCAGGCAGGGGCCAGGTGGAAATGACCCTGGCGTTGGGCGGTACCCGCTGGGAAGCTGCGCAACTGGCGGCACGCCAGGCGGTGAGGGCGGGGATGATTCCCACGCTCAACCAGATGTCGGTGGTGGGGCTGGTCAGCCTGCCGGGCATGATGACAGGCCAGGTGCTGGCAGGGGAAAGCCCGCTGCAAGCAGTGCGCTACCAGATCATCATCATGTTCCTGATCGCCGCGGCCTCCGGACTGGGCACGGTGGTGGCAGTGCTGTTGACCTACCGACGGGTGTTTTCGCCCCAGCACCGCTTCCTGGCGTGGCGGTTGCATAGGCGTGATTGAGGCTGGCGCAATACTGGCCCCCTGAATGATTTCCTGAAGGCAAAATCACCCTACTTTCAGGTGCTTGGGGTGGGGTTTGAATGCGAAACATGATGATCGCGTTGTCGGCTGTGGTGCTGACGGGGGCCGCTGCCTGTGCTGAGGCCAGGGAAATTCGTGCCGGCGACCGCTACATGTGCAGTTGGGGCGCCGGTACCGCCGCCAAGGCCCAGGAGCTCAAGTTGAGCGGAGTTTCGCTGTATGCCGCGCGGCAGAAGATTCAGACCTACAAGTTCAGCAAAGGCTGGATGCGCATGATGGCGCTGGGGATCACCGAACAGACCTACGACAGCGCCTCCAAGGCCAAGCCCGCGGTCGTGCGCGAGACCTTTTATGACGGATGCATTCACTACAGGTTGGTGCAAAAGTAACGCACACGGGCATCAGCTGAACTGATCGGTCTAATGGGGCTTTCCTGTTGCACCGTCGGTGAGGCAGGGCAGGCATTATGCGGTGCTGCCCTCCCGAGCTTCGCTAGGTCCTGCAGGTGTGGTGGCTGCTCTGTGCATTTCGGGGGCCGTCCTTTACCATGGACATCCCGCCCCCCACCCTCAAAGGAATGAGAAACACCTCATGCGCACGCTTGTCGTATTCCCTCTGCTGTTTGCCCCCTTGATCGCTTTCGCTGACTGCAGTGAACACCTGTCCGGCTGGGCCACGGCCTTGCACCCCAAGCTGGCGTTCGACCGCGAACACGCTGTTTGCAAACCCAACCCCGCCGACGCGACGCAGGTGGTGGCGGCGCTGACATTCGCCAAAACAATCGATGAAAACAGGCAAGGTGACTATGACCTGGACGTGCTGGTGGCTGACGCTGCCAGCGGCGCGGTCATCGCCCACCATTACCAGCGCGCGGCCATCAGCTCGGACGCTATCCAGTTCGCCAGTCTCAGCCTGGATACCGCCCGCTATCAGCTCAGCCCGCAGGTGCGGGCTTTCGGGGTGCGCGTCACCTACGACGGCGCATCACGCGTCAACCCGTTCAGCAGCACCACCCTGAACCTTTACGCCCTGGACGGGACGCGCTTGCGGCGCCTCATGGACAAGCTGACCGTCAGCCAGGACGGCGGCGAATGGGATGGTACCTGCACCGGCGACTTCAGTCAGACCCGCCGCACGCTGTCTTTGGGGGAACCCGGCAAGCACGGCTTCGCCAGCCTGCGGGTCAGCGAAAAAACCACCACCAGCCACGCCGCGGCCAAAGGTGACGACTGCCAAGAGACCGACGCCAAGCCCACTACTGCCACGTTCACCCTGGACTACGACGGTAGCCAGTACGGGGTGCCGAGCGGGCTGTCGTTTCGATAAGGGGACGGTACGGCAACCGGCCGGCCCCTTGCCTGCGGGCCAGTGGGTACCGAGCAAAGCGCGCTGATCACGCCTATCCTTGTTGGCTAACCCGTGAACACGGAGGCCACCATGCCCCTGAACGCAGACACCTTGATCGACACAGCCCAAGCCCTGATGGCGCCTGGCAAGGGCATCCTGGCAATGGACGAGAGCCTGGGCACCTGCAACCGCCGGTTCGCCCAGGTGGGCATCGGCCAGAGCGAGGAAAACCGCCGCCGCTACCGCGAACTGCTGGTTACGGCGCCTGGCCTGGCGTCGCACATCAGTGGCGCAATTCTGTTCGAGGAGACCCTGTACCAGCGTACCGCCGATGGCGTTCCATTCGTCGAGGTCCTGCAGGCGGCCGGCATTGTCGTGGGTATCAAGGTGGACGCCGGCGCCCAGCCGTTGGCCGCATTCCCCGGTGAACGCATCACCGAGGGCCTGGACGGCTTGCGCGAGCGCCTGAAGGCCTACGCGGGGCAGGGTGCCCGTTTCGCCAAATGGCGCGCGGTGCTGAACATCACCGAGCAACTGCCCAGCCGCTTCGCCATCCAGGCCAATGCCCAGGCACTGGCCCGTTACGCCGCGCTGTGCCAGGAGGCCGGGGTGGTGCCCATCGTCGAGCCGGAAATTCTCATGGACGGCGACCACAGCCTGGCGCGCTGCCAGGCCGTGACCACTGAAGTGCTGGGGCAGGTGTTCGAGCAGTTGCACCAACACCGCATCCTGCTGGAAGGGATGATCCTCAAGCCCAACATGGTGCTGCCCGGCCAGGACAGCCCCGTCACCGCTACCCTGGAAGCTGTGGCGCAAGCCACGGTCGAAAGCTTTCTGCGCACAGTACCGGCGGCCGTGGCCGGCATCGCTTTTCTATCAGGGGGGCAGTCTTCACCCCTGGCCACGGCGCATCTGAATGCCATGCACCAAGGCGCCCCCTTGCCGTGGCCGCTGACGTTTTCCTACGGTCGGGCGTTGCAGGACGAAGCCTTGCACGTATGGGCGGGCGACGATGCCCATGTGGAGCGCGCTCAACAAGCCCTGGTACAGCGGGCCCGGTGCAACGGCGCCGCCGCCCAAGGCCAGTACTACCCCTCGATGGAAAACTGAAAGCGCGGTCAGGCCTGGGCCACGTCCACCCACTGCGCATTGACCAGTTCCGCCATGCGTTGAGGGCATAGCCGCACGGCGGCGTTGGTGGCACCGCCGGCGGGCAGTACTTCATCGAAGGCCTGCAATGACACGTCGCAGTACACGGCCACGTCGTGGGGCAAACCGAACGGGCACACGCCGCCCACCGGATGGCTGGTGTGAGCCTGGACTTCGGTGGCGTCGAGCATCTTGGCCTTGACCCCGAACCGCGCCTTGAACTTCTTGTTGTCCAGGCGCGCATCGCCGCGGGTCACGATCAGGATGACCTGGTCGTTCACCCGCAGGGACAACGACTTGGCAATCTGCCCGGGCTCGACGTTATGGGCCGTGGCAGCCAGGGCCACGGTGGCAGTGCTTTCGGCAAGCTCGATGACCGACAGGTCGGGGGCGTTGGCTGCCAGAAAGGATTTGACGGTTTCCAGACTCATTGCTGCTCCTTGGGCACGGTTCAGGAATCGGCCTTACCTTACCATGCCGTTTATCTACACTTACCCCCAACAACAGGAGGCCGCATGCGTTATGTCCTTGCTCTATCGAGTTGCCTGATGCTGAGCAGTTGCGCGAATGTCACTGTGCAGCAATACGCCAACGAGCGTCCGTCCCTGGACCTGGTGGCCTTCTTTTCCAAACCGGTGCAAGCCTGGGGTATGTTCCAGAAGCGCTCGGGGGAGGTGGCCAAGCGTTTTCACGTCGACATCCAGAGCCACCGCGACGGTGAACGCCTGATCCTGGACGAGCGTTTCGTCTACAGCGATGGCACGCGCCAGGAGCGCATATGGACCCTGCAACCCGATGGCCCCGGCCGTTGGCGCGGCCGCGCCGGTGATGTAGTCGGTGAAGCCCGCGGGGAAGTGGCGGGCAACGCCTTGCGGTGGCGCTACCGCCTTGACCTGCCGGTGGACGGCAAGCATTGGCTGATGGACATGGACGACTGGATGTACCAGATGGATGACGATACCTTGATAAACCGCACCACCATGAGCAAGCTGGGCGTGGAAGTCGGGCAGGTCACGCTGTTCTTTCGCCGCCAGCCCTGAGGCCCGCGGTCATGGCCTGCGAACCCCCAAGCCGTCGACCCAATACCCTAAGAGAACACTGTGATTTCGCACCGCATAACGCCTGTCGCCCTCACCGTTGGCGCTTCCCCGAGTCTGCCCAACCCCCAGTGGCAGGCGCGTCAGGCGCGGGTCGGGTTTATCCTGCTGGAGCATTTCTCGCTGCCTGCCTTCACCCAGGCGCTGGACACCCTGGTGACCGCCAACCTGCTGCGGCCCGGGTTGTTCAGCACGACCACCTTGGGCCTGCACGCCGGTGAGGTGGTCAGCGACCTGGGGTTGGTCATTCGTCCCGATACCAGCCTGGAGGCGGCCCACGCCGCGGACTTCGACCTGCTGGTGGTCTGCGGCGGCCACCGCACCGGGCTCAAAGGCAGCCCACCCTTGAGCGCGTTCCTCACTAGCGCCGCACAGGCCGGCCGCAGCCTGGCCGGCCTGTGGAATGGTGCCTGGTTTCTGGGCAGCGCCGGGTTGCTGGCCGGTTACCGCTGTGTGGCACACCCGGAACACCGGCCGGCCCTGGCGGAAATCGCCAAGGCGGCGCACGTCACCAGTGAGGCCTACGTGCTGGACCGCGACCGCCTCACCGCCTCAAGCCCCGCAGGGGCTTTGCAGATGACCCTGGAGTGGGTCAAGGGCCTGCACGACAAGGCGCTGATCGAAGGCATCGAAGACATCCTGGCGTTCGGTGAATCGCGCTACCGGCGCCTGACACCCTCGGCGAAGCTATCGGTGAGCCCAGCGCTGCGCGAAGTCATCGACCTGATGGACAGCAACCTGGAAGAACCCCTGGAACTGGCCCAACTGGCCGCCTACGCCGGCCGCTCGCGGCGGCATATCGAGCGGCTGTTCAAGGAGCAACTGGGCACCACTGCGCAACGCTATTACATGGAGGTTCGCATCATCGAAGCACGGCGGTTGCTGCAGCACACCGAGCTGTCGATGGTGGAGGTGCTGGTGGCCTGCGGGTTCGTGTCGCCCAGCCATTTCAGTCGGTGCTACAGCAGCTATTTCGGTTATCGGCCGTCCAAGGAAACGCGGCGGGTCAAATAGGCAGCGCCTTGGTGTACCCACTCCCACAGGAACCCGGACCGAAACACCGGGTTCGAACAGCCGCTTCGGTGCAGGTTCAGGTGTTACCGGTAAACCCTGGGCTCATCGCCCAGGCAGATCGTGAGCTGGTTGCCCGCCTTGTCGAAGCTGCAATACGGCAGTGGCTCGCTCAGCCACTCATGCAACGGCACCCCCAGGTAGCCAAGGATCAGCGCCAGCGCCATGACCGAGCGGGGGGCCATCGCGGCGGTGCCTACGCGCACGCGCGCCGCACGGCTGCGCCACACCGCCAGGGCGGTCGTGCCCAGGCCAATGACGATCGCACCGGTGATGTCGCCCGCTTCCGGCAGGTAGATCAGGTTTTCCTCCGTGGGGTAGCCCACCCGCCACCACAGGCCGATGCCCACCTGCAGCACGCCCGCGGCGCCCCAGGCCAGCCGGTGGCCGGGCAACCCCACCAGGCTGCACACCCCCAGGCCGGCGAGGGTGACGCACCACCGCATCATGTACATCAGTTGCCCGTAGCCGCCCCCCATCAGCGTGCCGCTGACATCGATAGGCATGAGGCCCCAATACAGGACGTAGGCGATGTCCGCGAGTATCGAGCACAAGGCTAGGGCGCTGATGGCCTGGTAGGCACGAAGTTGAAGTGTCGGGGGCAGAAGGGGCATGACGAGCGTCCATGTTCTCAAAGGCGCGAATGATGCCCGAATGACAGATGAAAACAACCCGAACCGCTTGTTAAAGGCTGGAGTACAGATGTACTCCTGGTCAGGAGCCTCGACGTTTGCCATCCACCGGACGAATACCACCCACCTGAAAAACGGATTGGTGGCAGCGCGAGCCCACGGGTAGTGTCTGCTGAACACTCGCCCCGCTGGAGAAAGCGCTCGATGTCATCAACGGCCCCACACACGCAACAGCTCCTCCCCAACCCGCTGTTCTCCCTGCACGGCAAAGTCGCCTTGATTACCGGCGCTACCCGCGGCATCGGCCTGGCGATCGCCCGCCAATTTGGCCAGGCAGGCGCGCGGCTGGGCATCAGTAGCGAAAGCGCCGAGGATTGCCTTCACACTGTTTCGCAGTTGCAAGCACAAGGCTTCGATGCCTTTGGCGTGGCGGCTGACCTCAGCCGTCAAAGCGAGGTAACGGCGCTGGCGGACGCCATGCAGGCGCGCTTCGGTCAGGTCAACGTGCTGGTGTGCAATGCCGGTGTAGCGCCACACATGGGGCCTCTGGCCACAGCCAGTGACGCCCAATGGCAACTGACCCTGAACGTCAACCTGCGCAGTGCCGTGTGGCTGACCAACGCCTTGATACCCGGCATGGCGGTGGCGGGCGAGGGCAGTGTGGTGCTGATCGCCAGTATCGCTGGCGTGCGAGGAAACAAGGGGCTGGGCCTGTATGGCCTGTCAAAAGCGGCACTGGCGCAACTGGCCCGCAACCTGGCCGTGGAGTGGGGGCCGGCCAACGTGCGGGTCAACGCTATCAGCCCGGGGGTGATCGAAACTCACTTTGCCCAGCCACTCACCCGCCAGCCTGAGGTAATGGAGCGGCGCCTGGCGCTGACCCCGCTGCGGCGCGTCGGCACACCCGACGAGGTGGCGGCCCTGGCGCTGCTGCTAGCTGCCCCAGGGGGGGCGTTCATGACGGGGCAGAACATCATTGTCGACGGTGGCACCACCATTGGCGATGGCAATTGAGCAGTGGGGCATTCGTTTGGCCCGTTCCCGGTATCTGCCGAGCGGGGCCGGGACCTGCGATTACTTCGCCCCCATGTGGCCGGTGCTGCTTCGATCAATGATGGTAAAACCCGTGTCAATACACACCGGCGGCGCCTTTACCCCCGGCGCCGCGCGCAATCGTGCCAGCAACGCCTCCGCCACCTGCTGGCCAATCATCGTGCCATTGACCCGCACTGTCGAAAGGGGCGGGTGCACATGGGCGGCGCTGCTCAAGTCGCCGAAACCCATCACGGCCAAATCCTCGGGCACGCGAAGGCCGCGACTCGCCGCCTCGGCCAGCACGCCCTGGGCGATGGTATCGGAGCTGCACACCACGACCTGCGGGCTGTGTCCCTTTTCCAGCATGCCCTGCAAGCCCAATCGACCCGAGGCCAGGGTGGCGGGGGCGGGAAGTATTTCGGTGGGGGTATCGATGATGCCGTGGGCCTGCAGCTCCGCTTTCAGGCTGGCGACACGCCTTAGCCCGCGCGGGTCGTCGAGGGTCACCACGGCGAAGCGCCGGTAGCCTTTTTCCAGCAGGTTGCGGGCGATGCACACGCCCACCTGTTCGTGGGAGAAGCCCACCAGCATGTCGATGGGCGCCTCGCTCAAGTCCCAGGCTTCCACCACGGGGATGCGCGCCGAGGCCAGGCGCTGGCGACTGGCCTCGGTGTGCAAGGTGCCGGTCAGCACGATGCCATCGGGGCGGCGGCCCAGCACGGCTTCCAGCAGTGCCTCTTCCTGCTCGGCGCTGTAACCGGTCAGGCCGATCAGGGTTTGGTAGCCGGCGGCGGTGAGACGGTCCATCACCGCCTGTACGGTATCGGCGAAGATCGAGTTGGCGATGGTGGGCAGGAAAATCGCCACCAGCCGACTCTTGTTGGTGGCCAGGCCACCGGCCAGCATGTTCGGCACATAGCCCATGGCCCGTGCAGCCTCGCGCACCTTGTCGCGCGTACGCTCGCTTACCAGTTCGGGGCGGTGCAGCGCGCGTGATACGGTGATGGGCGAGACGCCAGCCACGCGTGCCACGTCGATCAATGTGTAGCCGGGCACACCTGTGGGGTCACTGCCGGAAAGTGAAAGGTCCTTGTTCGACTTCTTGGCCATCAGGGGGGCGGGTTCCAGCGTGGAGTGGGGACCTTATCTTACCTTGTGGCGCCTGAGTTGTATGGTGTCGCGTCAGCCGAAGTCATCGTACCTCCTCGTCGGAATGCCTTGAATGATTGCGCAATCAGTGTAAGCTCAGGTTCATTGGCTGCGGCACCTGATGCATGTGGCCGTTTTTATCGATTCAAATGATTGCGCAATCATCAGGCCGCTGAAAAGTCGTGCACCGATCCACCGCAGTACTCACAACAAGGAAAATAACAAGTGAACCCAACCATGCCGCCAGTCGCCAGGACCCGTGTCCGCTACCTGATCCTGAGCCTCATTTTCATCGTTACGGTATTCAACTACGTCGACCGGGCCACACTGTCCATCGCCGCCCCCAGCATGCGCGGCGACCTTGGCTTCGACGCCATGACGATGGGTATCGCTTTCTCCGCCTTCGGGTGGGCCTACACCGCCATGCAACTGCCGGGCGGGGTGGTCCTCGACCGCTACGGCTCTCGGGTGGTGCTGGGCGCTAGCCTGATCCTGTGGTCGGCATTGACCTTCCTGCAGGGCTACGTCGACTACTTCGCCTCGGCGTTTCTGGTGCTGTTCGGCCTGCGCTTCCTCATGGGTGTAGCCGAGGCCCCGGCGTTTCCGGCCAACAACCGCCTCACCGTCATGTGGTTCCCGCGCCAGGAGCGTGGCCTGGCTACGGCAGTGTTCCAGTCGGCCCAGTATTTCGCCCTGGCCGCGTTCACGCCGCTGATGGTATGGCTGGTCAGCACCTGGGGCTGGCAGCACGTGTTCTGGGTCACCGGCCTGGCCGGCATCGTCATTGGCCTTGTGTGGTTCCGCCTGGTGCGCGAACCGCGCAAGGACCACCGCGTCAACCAGGCAGAAATCGACTACATCGAGGCCGGCGGCGGCCTGCCCACCATTGGCGACGTGAAAACACCGTTCAGCTGGAAACGCGTCAAGGCCATCGGTGCCAACCGCATGATGGCCGGCATCTACCTGGGCCAGTTCTGTCTCACTTCCATCACCTGGTTCTTCCTCACCTGGTTCCCCACCTATCTGATCGAAGCCAAGGGCATGACCCTGCTCAAGGTCGGCCTGGTGGCGGCTATCCCACCCATCGCCGGCTGCCTGGGCGGGATGGTGGGGGGCGTGTGGTCGGACTGGATGCTGCGCAGGGGCTTCAGCCTGACCGCCGCGCGCAAGACCCCGATCATCTGTGGCCTGCTGCTGTCCAGCAGCATCGTCATCGCCAACTACAGCGCCTCGCTCACCGTGGTGATCGCGGTTATGTCCCTGGCCTTCTTCGCCAAGGGTGTCGGCAACCTGGGCTGGTGCATCGTCGGCGACGTGTCACCCGCGCGGGCCATGGGCGTCAGCGGCGCCATGTTCAACTTTTGCGGCAACCTGGCCAGCATCGTCACCCCCATTGCCATCGGCGTGATGATCAATCAGTTGGGGTCTTTTGACGTGGCGCTGATGTACGTGGCCGCCATGGGACTGCTTGGCGCCTTTGCCTACCTGTTCATTGTCGGGCCACTGAAGCGCCTGGAGCTGGATGATTTTCCCGAACCGCTTGCCCAGGCCACCCCTGTGGCGACACCTGATTCCTTCCCTTCCCGTTAACAAGGAGAGCGTTCATGCTCGCACAACAACAAGACTTGCCCACCGGTGATGACGACGCCATTGCCTGGGTTCGCGTGTCCTCGGTGTTCCTGCCGCTGGCCAACCCCATCAGCGACGCCAAGGTACTCACCGGGCGCCAGAAGCCGATGACCGAGATCGCTATCCTGTTCGCCGAGATCGAGACCAAGGATGGCCACCGCGGCCTGGGCTTCAGTTATTCCAAGCGGGCAGGGGGGCCGGGGCAATTCGCCCATGCCCAGGAGATCGCCCCGGCCCTGATCGGCGAGAACCCCAGCGACATCGCCAAACTATGGACCAAGCTGTGCTGGGCAGGCGCCTCGGTGGGCCGCAGCGGTCTGTCCACCCAGGCTATCGGCGCTTTCGACGTGGCCTTGTGGGACCTCAAGGCCAAGCGCGCCAACCTGTCACTGGCGCGCTTGCTGGGGGCCCAGCGTGACAGCGTGCGCTGCTACAACACCTCCGGCGGCTTTCTGCACACGCCGCTGGATCAGTTGTTGAAGAACACTGACCTGTCCCGGGAAAAGGGCATTGGCGGCATCAAACTCAAGGTGGGCCAGCCCGATTGTGCCATCGACATCGAGCGGGTCAGCACAGTACGTCGTCACCTGGGCGACAAGTTTCCTTTGATGGTGGACGCCAACCAGCAGTGGGACCGGCCTACCGCCCAGCGCATGTGCCGGCAGTTCGAGCAGTACAACCTGATCTGGATCGAGGAACCGCTGGACTGCTACGACGCCGAGGGCCACGCGGCATTGGCGCAACAGTTCGATACGCCCATCGCCACCGGTGAAATGCTCACCAGCGTGGCCGAGCACGCCGAGTTCATCAAGCTGCGCGGCGCCGACTTCCTGATGCCCGATGCCCCGCGCGTGGGGGGCATCACCCCATACCTGAAGGTGGCTGCCATGGCCGAGAACGCCGGCCTGATGCTGGCCCCGCACTTTGCCATGGAACTGCACGTGCACCTGGCCGCCGCGTACCCGACCGAGCCTTGGGTGGAGCATTTCGAGTGGCTGGAGCCGCTGTTCAACGAGCGCCTGGAAACCCGCGACGGCCGCATGCTGGTGCCCAAGCGGCCCGGCCTGGGGCTGAGCCTGAGCGAGCAGGTCAAGGCCTGGACTGCCCAGCAGGTGGAGGTGGGCAAGCGTCCTTGAGTGTCTCGACCGCGCCAGGCCCCTGGCGCGGTTGTCTGTCCCGTGAATAACGACCTACAACAACGACAAGATGAGGACGTCCATGTGGAACATTCCAATGTTGCAGAACCCGCGGTACCCGTTGCCGACACTGTCGCCCGCAGCAAGGTGCGCTATATCATTCTGGCCATGCTGTTCATCGTCACGGCCATCAACGTAGGCGACCGCGCCACCCTGTCCATCACCGGCACGGCGCTGACCCAGGTGCTGGGCATCGACTCCATCACGCTGGGCTACATTTTCTCTGCGTTCGCCTGGGCGTACGTCATCGGCCAGTTACCCGGCGGCTGGTTGCTGGACAAGTTCGGTTCGGCGCGGGTGTATGGCACATCGCTGTTCCTCTGGTCGGCCATTACCTTGGCCCAGGGGCTGATCGGCTTTCTGTCGGTACCGGTGGCGGTGGTCACGCTGTTTGCCTTGCGCTTCCTGCTCGGGTTGATCGAGGCGCCGGTGTACCCGGCCAACAACCGCATCGTCGCGGCCTGGTTCCCGCTGCAGGAGCGCGGGCTGGCCACGGTCATCTACAACTCCTCCATGTACCTGTCGGTGGTGCTCCTGGCGCCGCTGATGGGCTTCATCGCCCACACCTATGGCTGGGAGCATGTGTACTGGTTCATGGGTGGCCTGGGCATTCTGGTCAGCCTGGTGTGGTTCCGCCTGGTCAAGGCGCCTGGCGACCACCCGCTGGTGAACAGCGCCGAGCTGGCACACCTCAAGAGCGGCGGGGCGGAAGTGGACATGGACAAGCCCAAGGTTGCCGGGGCATTCAAACCGAGATTTTCCGACCTCAAGGTGCTGTTGAAAAGCCCGATGATGTGGTCGATTTACCTGGGCAAATACTGCGACACCTCGCTGCAGTATTTCTTCCTCACCTGGTTCCCGATCTACCTGGTGAAGGGGCGCGGGTTGAACATCATGGAAGCCGGTGCCATCGCCGCGGTACCGGGTGTGTGCGGGCTGCTGGGCGCGCTTTGTGGAGGGGCGGTGTGCGACTACCTGTTGCGCCGAGGGGTCTCGCTGACCGTGGCGCGCAAGATCCCGCTGGTGTGCGGCATGAGCGTCGGGGCCACGCTGGTGCTGTGCAATTTCACCGATTCGGTGTGGGTGGTGACGCTGCTGATGTCGCTGGCCATCTTCGGCAAGGGCGTGGTGGCGGTGGACTGGACACTGGTGTCCGACACCGCGCCCAAGCAGATCACCGGCATGGCGGGCGGGCTGTTCAACATGTGCGGGAACATTTCCGGCATCTTCACGCCGATTGCCATCGGCTACATCGTCCAGACCACCGGGTCGTTCGAAGGGGCGTTGTATGTCGTGGCTGGGCATGCGTTGGTGGGGGCGCTGGCGTTTCTGAGCATGGGTACTTTGCGCAAGCTCGTGCTGGAGCGGACGTAGCAGAAGCTTTGTGCTGCATGCCGCGGCGCCAGGGGGCGGCGCCGCGACTATCGCCCACGGTCATTGGCTCCGCACTCTTCTTATCAAGACTAACCACGGTATCGCCCCGGTTTGTGCCAGCTGATCAGGATAAAATTCATCGCCAGCGTGCCGACGAACGACCACGCCAGCTTTTCGAGCGGCAAATAAATGGCTGCCACCAGAAACAGCACACAATCGCATGCCAACTGCGAGACGCCGGCGTTGATGGAAAAGCGCCGCTGAATCCACAGCACGATGGCGCCCGTGCCCCCCACCGATGCGTTATGGCGGGCCAGGCAAAGGATGCCCATGCCCAGGAAGGTGCCCCCTAGTATGGAACCGATGCCTGGGTGAATGCCGGAGAGGTTGAGCACTGGACTGACCAGGCTGATGCCCAATCCGAGCGCAAGGCTGACGATAACGCTCTTCAACGTGAATGCGCGGCCCATGCTGACCAGGGCGAACAGCAGAAAGGGAATGTTGATGACCGGCACCAGCACCGAAGGCGTGTACGGGGTGATGAAGGAAACGAGCAGGGCCATCCCTGCGATACCCCCCGTGATCAACCCGCTTTTACCCAGAATGGCTATCCCGGTAGCAGCCAGGGAAATCCCGATGAAGATGCCGTATGCATCATCCAGTGCACTATGTTGGGGGTAGGGTTTCATGGCCTCGGTTGGATCTTCCGGGACGGCCCGGGTGCCGATTTCATCTTTTCGGTGTTCGACCTGATGCATTGCTTTTCCTTGTGGGAGGGCAGCCCGTTTGGCGCAGCGCCGGTGGATCGCACCAGCGGCTACGTTGCGACCCGATGGGGGCGCAAAGGCAAGCCTGAGTGTTGAGCTGTTAGCCGCACAATAAGTTTCTGCATTGCGCGGGCAGGCGTCCAGACCAAGCAAAATTCATTCCCGGTACCCTGCAGCCGCGTGCATCGGATTTCGCGGCTGGTCTGTCCGCAACGGTCAGGCTTTCGCCGGACCAACCCTTCCCTCGAAACTCGAGAGTGGGAGCTGGTTTGCCAGCGAGCGGTCAGAGACCCTATAGCTTGCCGGCAAGCCAGCCCCCCACAAGATCTTTGGGCAGGCTGGCCTGGAGAACAACGATCACTCGCTACGTTTGTCCACCGGAACGTAAATATTGTCCGGGCTAGGAAAGGCCCTGGCACGCACGTGTGCAGCATAGGTGGCGACGGCGGCATCGATCCGTTGTCCCAGGGAATCAAACTGTTTTACGAACCGCGCCGTGCGTTCAAACATGCCCAGCATGTCATCGACGACGAGCACTTGTCCGTCACAATGGGCAGAGGCGCCAATTCCCACGACAGGGCACTGCACCGCCTTGGTCACGGCGATGGCGACAGCTTCGGCTACCCCTTCAACCACGACGGAGAAAGCACCCGCCTCAGCCAGTGCCTGGGCATCGGCGACGATTTGGTGATGCTCTTCCGGCGTTCGGCCGCGAGCGCCATATCCTCCAAAGGTGTTGACGGATTGCGGCGTCAGGCCTACGTGGGCCATCACCGGGATACCACGTTTCGTCAGGAATGCCACTGTCTCTGCCATCTCGGCACCGGCCTCGAGCTTGACCGCCGCAGCCCCGGTCTCTTTCAGGATCCGCGCGCAGGCGTGAAACGCTTGTTCAGGGCTTGCCTCATAGCTGCCGAATGGAAGGTCGATGATGATCAAGCTTTGCTTCGCCCCGCGCACCACCGCCGCACCGTGTGCAATCATTTGCTCCATAGTCACCGGCACCGTACTGGGCAAACCGTAGATCGCTTGCGCCAGGCTATCGCCCACCAGCAGCGCATCACAGTGCGGATCAAGCAGCTCCGCCATTCTGTAGGTATAGGCGGTTAGCATGACCAGCGGCGCTCCGCCTTTTCTGGCGCGAAACGAAGGAACAGTCATTTTTTTTGCAGGTGTGGATGAGGCGGATGACATCGTGTTACCTAACTGAGGAGAGGGGTAATATCGCCAGACGGTGATGTGCAGTCCTTGCTCAGGTAGGGCAATGGCAGCGCAAAAAATACCGTGAGTCGATACGTAACTCCTTAAAATATAAGGCCATTCTCAAAATGGCACATGTATTATCTGAATGTTGACCATCGGCAAAATCGATGGGGCTCCAGCAACTCCCGTTACCCCTTGGGTGTGCGCAAGGTCACGAACTCTTGAGCGGCCGTCGGGTGTACACCGATGGTTTCATCGAAGACCTGCTTGGTGGCCCCGGCTTTCAGCGCAATGGCCAGGCCTTGAATGATCTCCCCAGCGTCCGGCCCCACCATATGGCAACCCAACACCGTGTCGGTTTTGCTGTCCACCACCAGCTTCATCAACGTACGCTCATGATCCTCGGTGAGGGTGAGTTTCATGGGCCGGAATTCGCTTTGGAAAACCGTGACCTCGTGCCCCTGGGCCCTTGCTTGTTCCTCACTCAAGCCTACCGTGCCAATGGGCGGTTGACTGAACACGGCAGTGGGAATGTGCGCGTAATCCACCGGACGATATTGCTCGGGCTTGAACAACCGACGTGCCACGGCCATGCCTTCAGCCAGTGCCACCGGAGTCAATTGGACGCGGCCAATCACATCGCCCAGTGCCAGGACCGAGGGCTCCGTGGTCTGGAACGACTCATCCACTTTTATGAAGCCTTTGTCGTCCAGATCGACTGCCGTATGTTCCAGGCCCAGATTGTCGAGCATGGGGCGCCGGCCGGTTGCGTAGAAAATGCAGTCTGCCAGCAGTTCGCGGCCGTCGTTGAGGGTGGCCTTGAGGGTACCGTCAGGCAGCTTGTCGATACGGGCGATGTCGGCATTGAACTGCAGGTCGACGCCTGCACGGGTCATCTCGTCGCGTAAATGCTGACGTACCGAACCATCAAAACCGCGCAGAAACAACTCTCCACGGTACAGCTGAGTGGTGTGTGCCCCCAGTCCATTGAAGATCCCGGCAAACTCCACCGCGATATAACCACCACCCACGACGATGACGCGCTTGGGCAACTGCTCCAGGGAAAAAACCTCGTTGGAACCGATGGCGTGTTCACGACCAACAATGTCGGGAATGGCGGGCCAGCCGCCGGTGGCCAGCAGGATACGCTCAGCCCTGTAGCGCTGGCCATTGACCTGCACCGTGTGGGCATCCAGCATCTGGGCATGACCTTCGTGCAAGGTCACGCCACTGTTGACCAGCAACGTGCGGTAGATACCGTTGAGGCGTTCGATCTCGCGATTTTTATTGGCGATCAGCGTCTGCCAGTCAAACGATCGCTCGCCGAGCGTCCAGCCATAGCCTTGGGCGTGTTCGAAGTCGCCGTTGAACTGGGCGCCATACACCATCAGTTTTTTGGGCACGCAGCCCACGTTGACGCAGGTACCGCCCAGGTATCGGCTTTCGGCCACAGCCACCTTGGCACCAAAGCCTGCGGCAAAGCGCGCGGCGCGCACGCCTCCCGAGCCGGCACCGATGACAAACAGGTCGAAATCGTAAGGCATTACCAAGCTCCTTCTGATGGGCAATGGGCCGGCTCGGTGACGAAACGAGCCATCACGCTTTCGAGTCGACCCAGCCAGTAGATCCCCTGGGGCGACCTAAATGGCTATGTCGTCATGCAGATTGACGCCGCTGCGCTCTGCCATCCGCACCCGGTAGGCATTGACGGCCGGCGGATAGATGATGCCTTGCACGATGGACAGGCTGCGCAAGGTCGCAAACAGGTGGATGTCATCTTCCGACAGTTCGCCATTCACCGCGTCGGGCGACTGGATCAGTGGCTCAAGGGCCAACAGGTGACGGTTCAAGGTGGCAATGTAGTCAGGGCTGGCTGCCATGTGATCCTTGAAGCTGCCAATCATGCGCTCCTTGTTGCGGGTGAAATACGCTCGCGCAGCAGGGGTGGAGAACTCGTGGAAGTCAGCGGCTGCCCAGCGCGGCAGTGCCAGCGAAAACAGCGGACCGGAGGCGTCGTTGGTCCACTGTGTCACAGCCGGGTTGCGCGGGCCGCAGAGCAGCTTGGCACCTGACAGGTTATCGATGCGCGCGACGATATCCATGCTTTCGGCGATGCAATGCTCACCGTCCTGCAGAATCGGCGTCATTTTCTTGCCGATCATGCCAATGGGGGTGGCCTCATCGTCATTCAGAAGAATGACAAGGTCGAAGGCTGTTTGCGTCAGCCCAAAGACCATGCGTGCTTTAACGCAGAAAGGGCAGTGGTCGTAAACGAAGAGTTTCATGCGATTTTGATTCCAGGTAGATAAAGGTGTGAGTGCCATGTGCCGAACGAAGGCGGAATGGGGCAGTACATGGCCAAAAGATTGAACGTTATGCTGCTTCTTGTGCCTGCGCAGGGAGTGCACTTGATGAGGAAGAAGTCCGCGATGGCGTAAACCACACCAAACCAAGACCCATCACAGCCAGCAAGGCACCGACGGGGGTGACCCACGCGTACCCAAGGCCCGCATCGATGACGAAGCTGCCGGCTGCCGCGCCCAGTGCATTGCCCAGGTTGAAGGCACCAATGTTGACTGATGACGCCAGGCCCGGCGCCTCATGAGCGTCGTGCATCACGCGCATTTGCAAGGGCGGTACCAGCCCGAACGCTGCGGCGCCCCAGATCAGCAGCGCAATGCCAGCGCCTGTTTCAGAGCGTGCAAGTACCGGGAAAGCAAACATCGAGACGGCCAGCAACAGAAAGAAACCCAACAATGTTCCGCGCGGCCATTTATCGCTCAGCTTGCCGCTGATGGCGTTACCCAGGGTGAAGCCGATCCCGGTCAACACCAGCATTGCCGTGACGAAGTTAGCCGTTGCATGGGTAATATCTGCCAGGATCGCGGCCAGATAGGTGTACAAGGTGAACATTGCCCCCGCGCCCAGAACCGTGGTCAACAATGAGCGCAGCACGTTGGGGCGCGCCAGTACGCGCAACTCGGCCGCTACGTCAGGACGGGTGCCGGGTTCACCCTTGGGCAAGGCAAACATCAACGCGGTGAAAGCCAGCAGGCCCAGGCCCGCCGTGCCGGCGAACGATATACGCCAGCCCACCACGTTGCCGATCCAGGTCGCGACGGGCACACCGCCGATGTTGGCGATGGTCAGCCCCAGAAACATGGTCGATACCGCCGCCGCACGTTTTTCTTTCGCCACCAAGGCAGCCGCCACCATCGACCCCAGGCCAAAGAACGCACCATGGGCCATGCTGGTCACCAGCCGTGACAGCAGCAGGGTGAAGTAGTTGGGCGCGACAGCCGATAACAGGTTGCCGAGTGTGAATATGGCCATCAGCAGCAACAGGGCGTTTCGGCGGCGGGTTGCACTGAGCAGCAAGGTCATCAGGGGGGCGCCGACCATTACGCCTATCGCGTAGGCACTGATCAATAACCCTGCCGAGGGTATTGATACGTGGATGCCGTCGGCAATGACCGGTAGTAGGCCCATGGGGGCGAATTCGGTTGTGCCGATTGCAAACGCAGCCAGCGCCAATGCAAATAAAACGAACTTCATCGGGCATGCCTATCAGGAAAGAGGGTGTCGTGGGTCAAGCGGAGGTGGCGATTCGTCACGTCAATTTGCGTAAGCAGCAAAGTAATTGATATCGGGTTTGCCAATCATCAAATGTTCAGCATCGCGCTCAAAGGTGTGGAAGTGAGGTTGAGTGAGGTGTAAATCAAAAGCGGCGCGGTCACGATAGATCTCATGAAATACCACATAGCTCTCATCATCTTCTGGAACCAGGATGTTGAACGCAATACAGCCCGGTTCAGCGGCCAACGAGTCCCGCGCGTCCGCCGCCGCCACGGGCAGGAACGCGGCAAGAGCCCCTGGATGCAAAGCAATCTTCGCGATAACAACAAAAGTGGATAACGACACGTTGATTCTCCATTGGGACCGACATCAGGCGATCGACAGAATGTCATTGTCGCCTTGTGTGGACCTACTCTAGGCGCCGCAGGATTGAAACGGAATGCCCGCTGGTGAGACTTACCCTTTCATAAATGAGAGGCTCGCTAGTGCACGGATGAAGGTAAATACCACCAGAGAGCTGCCTCGCCTGCGGTCCCTGGGTATGTCGTTACCCTGAGCACGGGCCAATGCACAAGGTATCGCGCAGATCATGATCTGCTTGATACCTTGCGTGGTTGAAACGGAACCCATGTTGATGGGATTATTCCTTTCAGAAATGAGAGGTGTTTAAAGTGGATCTGAATGCAGTCCAAATGCTGGTAGCGATCGTCCAGGCGGGAAGCATGACGGCAGGGGCTGAACGGCTGGGCATACCATTGCCCACCGCCAGTCGAAAAATCCGCGCACTCGAGCAGGCACTGAAGGTGGAGTTGCTGGAACGTTCAGCCCGAGGCGTGAAGCTGACAGAAGCCGGCGCACGCCTGTTCGACCATGCCAGCCGAGGGTTGGAACTGCTGCAGGAAGGGCATGACGCGGTCGTCAGCGATCAAGCCCACGTTGAAGGAAAGTTGCGTCTTTCAGTTCCTCCCTCGTTCTCGCCCTGGTGGCAACTGATCTCAGAATTCCAGAACGATCATCCCGATATTCGCGTCCATCTGCTCTCGACGGAACGTCGTGTCCACCCTGTGGAGGACGGCGTCGACGTGGCACTTCGTGTGGGCAAGGTCGAGCACGAAACCTTGATCGCCAGGCACCTGCTCGACTACCGGCATGTGCTGGTCGCCAGCCCGCGATACCTTGCCTCCCATGGCACGCCGAACCATCCAGAGGAATTGGTCAATTATCCTTGTGCCACTTGGAGCCTTGGCACCAATACCAGCAGTACCTGGCGTTTTCCCGAATGTCCAGTCGTGCCCAACGCCGTGTTGTCGACCAATGACAGCATGCATCTTCTGCACAGTGTGCTGGCAGGGGAAGTGATGACTGAACTGCCGCCCTTCATCGTCAAGGAGGCCGTTGAGAAAGGCTCGCTGGTGCCGTTGCTCACGGATCACCCGTTGCCCGAATCTTCATTGAATCTGTTATATCCCGCGCATCGCCACCCGTCAGCCGTCGTTCGTACCTATCTCGAATATTGTCGTCGGCGAATTCCATGGCTGGTAGAGGCGTGTACTGCTGTCGCCCACGCAACTTAAGTTCGGCGTCAGAAGCGGCGTATAACGTGGCAAATGCCGGGGTGGCGGCAGCTGCCGCCGTGCTTGAACCGTCAACCCCGTGGTGAGGCTCAGCTGCCGGCAGCCAGTGCAGCGGCCGCTTTCTCGGCGAAGGCGCCATCGTCCGACGACACGCCGCCTGCCACACCTACCGCACCCGCCAGTTGGCCGTTGATTCGCACGGGGACACCGCCTTCCATGGGCAGGCTTGCAGGCAAATCCAGGAAGCCTGGGTGGCCCTGCACGGCGTTCTGTTCCAGCACCTTGGTGCTCGCGCCGTAGCCTGCCGCGCCTTGCGCCTTCAGAATGGACGCTTCCACCATGCTGCTGGGAACGCCATCGGCGCGCTCCAGGTACACCAGGTGACCGCCGTCATCGACAACGCTGATCACGAAGGGCGCGTGATGTGCCTGGGGGAGCGCGGACACCGCCGACACCGCTGCCTTCGCCGCGGCCAGGCTGATGACGGGTTTGGTCGGTGCAGGTGCGCCGAGGGCGAAAGGGGTGAGCAGTGACGAGGTGGCAAGGGTGATGCACAGGGCGGGCAATTTCATGACGTATCTCGATCGAACAACGAAGTGGAGCACCCGGTGGGTGAGAGGGCTCCAGCTTATAGTGTGGCTGTCAGAGAAAAATGCACGGAAGTGACTTTGACCGTTCCACCGCGCGAGACAATCGCGCGGTGGAGAGCAGGCTTACGGGGTGGCGGGGGGGGGTAGCCGGTTCAGCGCTCCAGCCCCCGCCCAGGGCGCGGATCAGGCGCACCGTGGCGATGGACTGCTCACCATACAGCGCGGCGAGGCTGCGCTGGGCTTGCAGGGTGCTGCGGTCGGCGTCCAGCACACTCAGGTAGTCACGCGCACCTTCATGGTATTGCGCCTGGGTGATACGACTTGCGCCCTGAGAAGCGGTGACGGCGACGGTTTCTGCTTGCGTCTGCTGTTGCAGCAGGCGCACGCCGGCCAGGTTGTCTTCTACTTCGCGCAGTGCATCCAGTACAGTCTGACGATAACGGGCCACCTGCTCCTGGTAGGTCGCGCGAGCGTTCTTCAGGTCTGCTTTGCGCTTGCCACCGTCGAACAACGGCATATTCAGCATGGTGCCTGTCAGCGGGCCGAGTAGCCACGCCTTGCTGCCGCCCTCAAACAGCTTGCCCAACGTATTGCCTTCGTAGCCAGCGCTCCCGGTGAGTGTCAAAGACGGATAGTAGGCCGCCTTGGCCACCCCGATTCGCGCGTTGGCCGCCGCCATCGCACGCTCCGCGGCGGCGATGTCGGGGCGCCGCTCCAGCAGCGCCGACGGCATGCCCGCCGGAATGCGCAAGGCCAGCGGTTCGATGGGCCGGGGTGCGAAGGTGAAGGCCCCCGGTGCCTGACCCAACAGTACCGCCAGGCTGTGCTCGCTGACGGCCCGTTCACGGCTGAGTGCCAGCGCATCGGCCTGGGTGCTGGCCAGTTCGGTTTGCGCACGCATCATGTCCAAGTCGCTGTCCTGGCCGTTTTCGGCGCGGCTACGGGCGAAGGCGAGGGCGTCCTGGCGCAGCTTGAGCGTATCGTCATAGACCTTGATCTGCGCGTCCAGGCTTCTGATCTGGTAGTAGTTCACGGCGACGTCCGCCTGCAGGGCGAGCAACACCGAGTGATAAAGGGCGCTGCTCTGCTGAGCCTCGGCGCCCGAGGCCTTGATGGCGTCGCTCACGCGGCCGAACAGATCGGCCTCGTAGGCCACGTTCATCTGTGCCCGCCAGTAGGTGGTGGCCGGTTGCGGGGCATTGGTCGAGGACTGCGAATCCAATTCGCGCGACGGGCCCACGCCTGCGCTCAGGGCCGGCAGCCGGCGGGCTTCCACGCCCTGGTGATACGCCCGCGATTCCTGGACCCGGGCCATGGCCTGTTTCAGCCCCTGGTTGGCGGTAAGTGCCTGGGTTTCCAGGTCGTCCAGCGCTGGGTCGGCGAAGGCTTTCCACCATTGGCCACGGGGCAGTTGATCGGCCGGCTGGGCGGTTTTCCAGCCAGCCAGGGGGGCCATGTTCTGTTCCTTGAACTGCGCGGACATGGTATCGGCCGGCACGCTGTAATCGGGTGCCAGCGAATGGCAGGCCGACAGCGAGAAAAGCGCCGAGCTGGCCAGCGACACGCTGGCCCAGTGTTTGATTGCGGTAAGGTTCATGGTGTATCAGGCCTCGATATCAGCGGCGCGCAAATGCTCGGCACGCAGCGGTTTGCTGCCGGACAACTTGCGCAGCAGCACGTAGAACAACGGGGTCAGCATCAAGGCGAAAACGGTCACCCCCAGCATGCCGAAGAACACGCTGACGCCGATGGCATGGCGCATCTCGGAGCCGGCGCCGGTAGCGGTCACCATCGGTACCACGCCCATGATGAAGGCCATCGATGTCATCAGGATGGGGCGCAGGCGCAGGCGGCTGGCCTCGATGGCCGCGTCGGTAATACTGCGTCCCTGCATTTCCAGCTCGCGGGCGAATTCCACGATCAGGATGGCGTTCTTGGCCGACAGCCCCACCAGCACCACCAGGCCAATCTGGGTGAAGATGTTGTTGTCGCCATGGGTCAGCCACACGCCCAGCAAGGCGGACAGCAAGCTCATCGGCACGATCATGATCACTGCCAGGGGCAGCGACAGGCTCTCGTACTGGGCCGCAAGCACCAGGAACACCAGCAGCACGCAGATCGGGAAGACCATCATCGCCGCGTTACCGGCCAGCTGTTGCTGATAGGCAAGGTCGGTCCATTCAAACTTGATGCCGGGTGGCAGCGTCTCCTTGGCGATGCGCTCAATGGCCGCTTGCGCCTGGTTGTTGGAGTAACCAGGGGCGGGGCCTCCGTTGAGGTCCGCCGCGGTGAAGCCGTTGTAGCGCACCACCATCTCCGGCCCGTAGGTGGGCTTGACGTGCAGCAAGGCGTCCAGCGGCACCATCTCGCCGGTACGGCTGCGGGCCTTCAACTGGCCGATGTCCTGGGCGAAGGCACGGTAGCGGGCATCCGCCTGCACGCGCACCTGGTACACCCGGCCAAAGCGGTTGATGTCGTTGACGTACAGCGAACCCAGGTAGATCTGCAGGGTGTCGAACACCTCATTCACCGGAACGCCCAGTTGCTGCGCCTTGACCCGGTCGACTTCCACGTCCAGCTGCGGAATGTTGATGTCGTAGCTGCTGAACAGCGGGGTCAGTTCCGGTGCTTTCGCCGCAGCAGCGATGAAGGCTTCGGTGGCGTCGTGCAAGGCCTGATAGCCCAGCGCGCCGCGGTCTTCCAATTGCAGCTTGAAGCCGCCCAGGGTGCCCAGCCCCAATACCGGCGGGGGCGAGAACACGGTGATCTTGGCGTCCTTGATGTCCGTGAATTTATGGTTCAGCGAGGCGGCGATGGTGTCGGCGCTCAGGTTGGCGCCATGGCCGTAACGCTGGTCGAAGGCGGTCAGGGGCAGGAACATCACCACCGAGCTGGACGATGAGGTGAAACCATTGATCGACAGGCCTGCGTGGGCCACCGTGAAGCCAACGCCAGGTTCCTTGAGGGCCATGCGCCCCATTTCCTGGGACACTTCATCGGAGCGCGCCAGGGTGGCGCCGTTGGGCAGTTGCGCGACCGCGATCAGGTACTGCTTGTCCTGCGCCGGCACGAAGCCACCGGGTACGGTATCACCCATGAACACCGCCAGGCCCAGCAGCAGGGCGTAGCCGATCATCATGGCGCCCTTGTGTTTGAGGGTACGCCCAACGCCATTGCCGTACGCTGTGGAGCCGCGGTTGAACAAGCGGTTGAGCACACCAAAGAAACGCCCGAACACCAGGTCCATGCCGCGCGTCAGACGGTCTTTGGGTGCGTGCGGGCTGCGCAGCAGCAACGCCGACAGGGCCGGGGACAGCGTCAGGGAGTTGAAGGCGGAAATGAGGGTGGAGATGGCGATGGTCATCGCGAACTGCTGGTAGAACTGACCGGTCAGGCCCGACATGAATGCCAGGGGCACGAACACCGCCACCAGCGTCAGGCAGATGGCGATGATCGGGCCGCTGACCTCGTCCATGGCCTTGTAGGTGGCCTCCCGGGGGCTCAGGCCGTGCTCCAGGTTTCGCTCGACGTTTTCCACCACCACGATGGCGTCGTCGACGACGATGCCGATGGCCAGCACCATGCCGAACAATGACAAGGCGTTGATCGAGAAGCCGAACGCCAGCATCAGCGAGAAGGTGCCAACGATGGCCACCGGCACGGCCAGCAGCGGAATCAGCGACGCGCGCCAGTTCTGCAGGAACAGGATGACCACCAGCACCACCAGGGCGATGGCCTCAAGTAGGGTATGGACCACCGCTTCAATACTGGCGACCACAAAGCGGGTAGGGTCGTAGTTGAAACCGTAGCTGACCCCTTTGGGCATGTCCTTGCCGATGTCGGCCATTTCGCGGCGTACATCGTCAGCAATCTGCAGGGCGTTGGCGCCGGGTTGCTGGAACACCCAGATGGTCATCGAGGTCTTGGTGTTCAGGTGGGTGCTCTGGGTGTAGTCCGCCGCGCCCAAGGCCACTCGCGCCACGTCACGCAAGTAGGTCACACCGCCGTCCGGGTTGGTCTTGACCACGATGGCCTCGAACTCTTCCGGGGTTTGCAGGCGGCCCTTGACGTTGATGTCCAGTTGCATCTTGACGTCTGGGGCGCTGGGCGTGGCGCCGACCATGCCGGCCGACACCTGGGCATTCTGGGCCTGGATGGCGCTGACCACGTCAGTGGCCGACAGTTGCCGTTCGGCCAGCTTGCGTGGGTCCAGCCAGACGCGCATGGAGTAATCGCCACCGCCCTTGAGCTGCACATCGCCCACGCCCTTGATGCGGGCCAGGCGGTCGCGGATGTGGATCAGGCCGTAGTTGTGCAGGTAATCCACGTCGTATTGGTCATTGGGCGAGAACAGCGTGACCGCCAGGGTCATGGTGCTGTTGGCCTTGATCGTGGTCACGCCCAGTTTCTGTACCGCTTCAGGCAGGCGCGGCAGGGCCTGGGACACACGGTTCTCGACCAGTTGCTGGGCAAGGTTGGGGTCCATGCCCAACTGGAAAGTGACCGTGGTGGTCATCTGCCCGTCGCTGTTGGCCTGGGATTGCATGTACAGCATCTTTTCCACGCCATTGATTTTCTCTTCAATGGGCGCGGCCACGGTCTCTGCAATGACCTTGGGGTTGGCACCGGGGAACTCGGCGTGCACCAGCACTTGTGGCGGTACCACTTCGGGGTATTCGGCAATGGGCAGCTTGAACGCTGCGATCACACCCAGTAACAGGATCACGACCGACAATACGGCGGCGAAGATGGGGCGATCGATGAAAAAACGGGAGAACTTCATCGCAAGTTTTCTTCGGTAATAGGCGAGCGGCGACGCGCAGCGAGTGCCGCATCGGTAGGGCCTGGAAAGGTTGAGGTAGCCGTGGCTTAGCGTTGGGCGGCCATGGCGGCGGGGTGGGTGTCCATGGCCACGACACGCGCATTGACGTCATCATCGGCGTGCACGCGCTGCACGCCGTTGACGATGATTCGATCCTGGGCGCTGAGCCCGCTGTCGACGATGCGCAACCCATCGTACAGGTCACCCAGCTTGACTTCGCGGTAGTGCGCGCGACCCTGGGCATCGACCACCATCACGTATTTGCGGTCCTGGTCAGTACCCACTGCGGCGTCGTTGATCAACACGGCGTCGCGGCGTTGGCCGGCACTGACTTTGACGTGTGCATACATGCCGGGTACCAGCAAGCCCTGCGGGTTGTCGAAGCGCGCCCGCACACGGATGGTGCCGGAGGTGCCATTGAGCTGGTTGTCGATGGAGTCCACCACGCCCTGGCGGCCAAACGCGGCTTCATTGGCCAGGCCCAGGGCCACCTTGACAGGTTGGGCATGGGGCTGGCCGAGGAAGCGCACGTAGGTTTGCTCGTCCACTTCAAAGGCCGCGTAGATCGGCGAGATGGACACGATGTGCGTCAATACAGGGGCATTGGCGCCGGCGGCCACTACGTTGCCCAGGGTCAGTTCGGCCCGGGACACGCGGCCACTGACCGGCGCCACCACGTGGCAGTAGTCCAGGTTCACCTGGGCAGTGTGCAGGCGTGCTTGCGCCCCCTTGAGCTCTGCGGCGCTGGTCTGTTCCAGCTGTGTGGCTGCGTCGAGATCGCGCTGGGCGATAGCGTTCTGGCCCAGCAGGCGTTTGGCGCGGGCCGCATCGGTATGGGCGTAGGCATTGCGGGCGCTGGCGGCGGCCACGTCGGCCAATGCCTGGTCCACGGCGGCCTGGTACAGGCGCGTGTCGATGGTGAACAGCGGATCACCGCGTTTGACCTGGGCGCCATCCTTGAAATGCACGCCGGTGATGGCGCCCGACACCAGCGGCCGAATATCGACGCTATCGATGGCTTCGAGTTTGCCCGAATACGTCTGGTATTCGTTGATGGCGGCGGCGACCGGGGCGGCGATGTCCACCTCCGGACGAGGGGCGGCGGTCGTTTCGCTGGCCGCTGCCACATTGTCATCCTGGGACCCCAACAGGTGACATCCGCCAGCGGCGATAGCGGTCAGGGCGATGGTCAGGGCAATGGGACGTTTTTTGATGAGTTTCATGAGCTCGACAAATCAGAGGGTGTTAGTAAGAAAGGTCGGCATGCTAAGGTAGATATAGAGATCGATAAACACGCTGAAAATCCTCAAACTGTATCCCTAAGGTTTCCAATTAGATTTAGCCATGTCTACCCCTGAAAATTTCAACGGCATTCACACCTTCGTGACCACGGCCCGCTCCATCAGCTTTACCGAGGCCGCCGAACGCTTGAACATCTCCAAGTCGGCGGTGGGCAAGGCCATCGCCCGCCTGGAACAGCGCCTGGGTGTGATGTTGTTCCATCGCACCACCCGCAAACTGTCCCTGACCGCCGACGGCGAGGCTTACCTGGCGGCCTGCAGCGGCGCCCTGGACGAGATCCGCGACGTGGAAAACTGCCTCATGTCCAAGGCGCACGAGCCGTCCGGGCAACTGCGGGTGGACATGCCCGTAGCCTTGGGGCGTCAGTTGATCCTGCCGGTGATGATGGAGATCGGACAGCGTTTTCCGGGGCTGTCGTTCACGCTGACGTTCAACGACCACTTGATCGATCCGGTGGAGGAGGGCGTGGACCTGGTCATTCGCTTTGGCGACCCCGGAAACCACCAGGGCCTGATTGCCCGTCCGCTGACGCGCCAGCGCCTGATTATCTGCGCAGCGCCTGCTTACCTTAAGGCCAGAGGTGCGCCCCAGACGCTGAGCGAGGTGCATGACCATGCTTGCATCGTCACATTCCGACGCGGCCAGCCACTGGGCTGGCGGGTGATGGACGACGGCGAGGCACGCCGCGTGGTGCCGCCGGCCACACATCAGATTGGTGATGGGCAGGCGATGATCGACGTAGCGCTTGCCGGGCTGGGGTTGTGCCAGATGCCGCTGTGCGTGGTGCGCGAACACCTGGAGGCGGGCAGGCTGGTCAGCGTGCTGGATGACTTTGAACCCGAGCCATTGTCGGTGTATGCCTTGTGGCCCAAGACCGCGCATTTGCGGCCAAAGGTTCGTTGCCTGATCGATACGCTGATTGAATTGGGGGAGGCAGGGCGGCTCGCGTGACGCCGCCCGGCAAGGTCACATCTCCTGACTGATCCACTGCGCCACCGAGGCGTGCACGGGGGCCCAGTTCAGCTCGGCGCGCGCCCGGGTGGCGCGAACGCGGCTGTTCACGCCCAGGGACTTGACGGCCAGGTAGCTGCCCAGCTCGTGGGTCGCTTGTTCCTGGTCCCAGGTCGCCGGGCCCGGCAGGTCGAAGCGCCGGGCAATGGCGGCGCCCATTTCCTCGAATGAGGCTTCACCGTTTTCGGCGAAGAAGAAGGCGCCGGCGGGGCCCTTTTCCAGCGCCAGTTCATAGAGGTCCAGCAAGTCCTCCAGGTGCACGTTGGACCATACGTTCTTGCCGTTGCCCACCGTGCCGACAGTGCCATGGGCTTTGGCGTACTTGAGCAGCATCGGCAATTGCACGCTGTCTCTGGCCAGGCCCAGGCCGTGGCCGTAGATCAGCGCCGGGCATATCACCATCGCGCGGATGCCGCGTGAAGCGCTCTGCTGAATGGAAACGTCCAGCGCGTGCCGGCTGACCCGCTCTTGCAGTGGTGTGTAGGGGGTGTATTCGTCGTAGATCACGTCGGCGCAAAACGCCCCGGCAGCGTCGTCGGCCATCTTGCCGGCGCCGCTGGTGTGGATGAAGGGCTTGCCGCTGTCTTGCAGGCCATCGAGCAGGGCAATGATCGCGCCTCGATGGTCACTGTCTGCGGCGTTGATCACAGCGTCCGCGTGGCTGGCGGCGTGCTTGAGCAGTTCGGCATTGTCGAGGTCGCCGACCACGGGCTCGATCCCCCGGGCGCTCAGCAGCTGCGCTTTCTCTTGGGTGCGCACCAAGCCGCGCACGGTATGCCCTTTGCTGACCAGCCGCGTGGCCAGTGAGCCACCGATGTAGCCGGTGGCGCCGGTAATGAAAATATTCATGAAGGGTGCTTCCTTGTGGGAAAGGGTTGATGGGTGTATTTCGATAGTTCGATGGTAATCGAACTATGGTAATAAACGGAAGCCCTGTTATGCTTGGCTCATGAGCAATATCCTGCCCCCAGAGTCGAGCCAGTTGGTCCTCGAACGCGTCCTTTACGCCTTGAGCGATTCCGTTCGTCTTGAGATTGTCCGCGCCTTGGCCGATCGAGGGGAGGCGACCTGTGGCGACCTGGATGGTGGCCGCCCCAAGTCGAGCATGTCACATCATTTTCGCGTGCTGCGCGACGCCGGCCTCGTGCAAACCCGCCGTTTGGGTACTGCGTATTTGAATTCATTGCGCACCGAGGCCGTCGATCAACGGTTCCCAGGGCTACTGACCTCGATTCTTGCTCAGGCGTGAACCCTGCAGGGACCATTCTCAGCGCTTGGGCTTGTGGGGCATATTTCGATAGAGGGTGTTGCGCGACACGCCGAGCACCTTGGCTGCCTTGCTGATATTGCCACCCACGCTGCGCAAGGTCTCGCGCATGTGCACCTGGGATAGCGCATGCAGTGAGCCGCTGTCACGGGTCGACGCATTGTTGGCCAGCCCCGCCGCGGTGTGTTCGCCGCAGGCTTTGGTGTAGAAGACAATGCCGTTGTGCAAACTGGACTTGAGGCAGTAGCCATCGACCACCACCAGGTCCTGCTGAAAGACTTGGGCGACGTTGCAGCGGCGGCTGAAGGGGTCGATGTCGTCAAGCATTTCCCGGGCGTTGCGGGTGGCCGAGACCAGATCGCCAGAGGCGTCGATGGCAATCAATCCTGCCAAGTGGGTGTCGATGAAGTCGGCGTCGTAGTGGATCTTGAACACGGTATGCCCGTGATGAGCTTCAAGAAACAGCCGATTCTCGATTTTCACGGCCGCGCTCGCCAGTTTGCGTTCCACCAGGCGTGACTTGAACGCCTCGCTGCCGGTGATATTCAGCACCCCCACCAACGTTCCCCAAGGGCCCCACAGCGGAACGGCGCAACAAAAATAGTCGGCGAACTCATCCAGGTAATGCTCTGCGCCCACCAGGGTCACCGCCCGTTGCTCCTCGATGGCGCACGCCGGTGCCGTAGTACCCAGGTCCGACTCCAGCAACCGCCGGCCCACGTGCAGGGCAAACGCGTGGGACAGTGGGTTGCTGCCATGCCTGACCCGGGTGATCAAACCGTGGGCGTTGGTGCAGTACACCGCCCAGTTCTCGCCGCCGAACGAGTCCCAGATCGCGTCGATCTCTTCGCCGGCCACGGTGGACAGGTGGCGGTCGGCATCGTCGATCACGTACAGGGGGTAGTTGACGGCCTGCAACCGGCGATCGTCGCAGCGAATGCCGTGGGCATGGCTACGTTGCCAGGAACTCAGCAGCCCTGGGGCAATGGACGACTGGACCGGCGCCAGCCCGTTCATGATCGCGTTTTTGGCTGCACGCAGCCCTGCCACGTACTCGGTGAAGTCGCTAACGGCTTGGTGCATTTTTACGGCGCCTCCCAAGGTGAAAGATGGAGTGTTCCATTTTGGAACAGTAGAGAGTGAAACAACCGGTTTCAGCCGGCGAAAACGCGATTTCGCTCCCACTATCGTCCTCTGCCGCCCGCATCGCGCGACTCCAATAATGGGCACTCGACAGCAAGTTGATGCGGACGGTAAAAACAACATGACAAATAAAAGCTTTGACGTGCTCATTATTGGTAGCGGCGCCGCCGGCTGCGTGGTGGCGGGCCATCTGGCCGAACACACCAATGCCAGTATCGCCATTATCGAAGCAGGCGCAAAGGACGCAGACCCCCTGATCCATATTCCTGCCGGTTTCGGCAACATCCTGGCCAAAGACAAACATGTGTGGCGTGACAGCACGGTGAACCAGCACGGCACACCGCGGCGCTTTCGCTCCGGCAAGGTGCTGGGCGGTGGTACCTCGGTCAATGCCATGTGCTACGTGCGGGGACAAAAGCGCGACTTCGACGCCTGGGAGCAGGCGGTGGGCGGGCTGGGCGGCTGGTCCTACGAGGGGATGTGGCGCGCGTTCATCGAACAGGAAAAAAACGACAGCTTCCACAATGAACACCATGGTATCAACGGCACCCTGGCCGTGCAGTTGCCCAAGGGCATCAACCTGCTGAACCAGCACTGCCTCAAGGCCTTCCAGGAGTACGGGCTGCCCTATAACCCGGACTACAACGGCGCCAGCCAGATCGGCGTCTCGCCGGTGCAGTCCAATATCGAGAACAGCCGCCGTTGCAGCGCGGTCGAGGCGCACTTGCGGCGCCACCTGGACAGTGGCCGCGTCACGCTGTTGAGCAAGACCACGGTCACCCGCGTGCTGATCGACAACCACCGCGCCGTGGGTGTTGAAGTGCTGACCGGCAGTGGTAAAGCCGAGATCCAGGCCAAGCATGTGGTGCTCAGTGCCGGTGCGGTGCATAGCCCCAAGATTCTGATGCACTCGGGCGTCGGTTCTCGGGCGCAACTCAATGATTTCGGCATCCCGGTCAAAGTCGATGCGCCAGGGGTGGGCGAGAACCTGCATGACCACCCGATCATCCCGCTCAGTGCCTACGTCAAGGGCGACCTGGGCTATCAGAAGGTCGCCCAGGGGCTGGGAACCCTGAAGGCCGGCGTGCGCTACATCCTCACCAAGGACGGCCCGGCCTCGGGCAACGGTATCGAGACGGTTTCCTACTGGGACCCTCTGGACTTCCAGGGCGAGCCCACGGTGCAGTGCTATCACGTGCCGATCATTTCTCAGGACGGCTTGAGCCCCACCGGCTCCCGTGCCGGGGTGACCTTTGAATTGGTCGTGCTGCAGCCCAAGAGCCGCGGCTGGGTGCGCCTGGCCGACGCTGACCCGACGTCCATGCCGCTGATCAACCCCAATTTCATCGGCCATGAGTTCGACCTGAACGTGGCCGTGGAATCGGTGAAGGCCATGCGTGCGGTGATGGAGCAGCAGTCGCTCAAACCGGTGATCGACGAAGAGGTCTCGCCGGGTCGCAGCGTGCAGACCGACGCGCAGATTGGCGAGTGGGTCAAGCGTGTTGCCACCACCATGTGGCACCCCGTGGGCACCTGCCGCATGGGCATCGACGAGGGCGCAGTGGTTGACGAGCGCCTGCGCGTCAGGGGCGTGGAGCACCTGCGGGTGATCGATGCCTCGATCATGCCCAACATCACCAGCGGCAACACCAATGCACCTACTCAGGCCCTGGCCCTGCACGCCGCCAAGATGCTGGTGGCCGACCACTTCTGATTCTCCCTTCAATCAAGGCACCACGGGCTCTGTGCGGGCCTGTGGTGCTCGGGAACGCCCATGACACGAACTAAAAACAATTACGTGCAAGCTCTGCTGCTGGGCAGCGTCATACCGGTACTGCCAGCCACCTGCCTGGCCCTGGACATCGATGGCGGCGACTACACGCCGCTGCCGGCCGGCACCAACATGGCACTGCTGTATTACCACCACAGCCATGCCGACAATGCCTACGCCCACGGCCGAGGGGTAGGGGGCAGCACGCACTTGAGCCAGGACATCGGCACCCTGCGGATGATTCACTTCATGGAAGTGGGCGGGTACATCATCGACCCGCAATTGCTACTGCCCTTCGGCCATATCGACGGCAAGGAAGGCGGCAGTGACCTGGGCAGCGCCAATGGCCTGGGCGACCTGATCCTGGCCAATACCGTGTGGTTGGTGAACAACCCGGCTGCCGGCACCTACTTTGGTGTTACCCCCATGATCACCTTGCCCAGTGGCAGCTATGACAAGGATGACTCGTTGAACCTGGGCGAGAACCGCCACAAGTACACGCTGCAATTGGGTCTTAGCCAGAAAATCACGGATCGCTTGGTGCTGGACGCCGCCTTCGACGGCACCCACTTCGGCGACAACGATCGATACGGCAGCACCAGGAGCACGCTGTCCGAGCGCGCGCTGTACCAGGGCCAAGTGATCGCTCGCTACAACCTGACGCCCAGCCTGGACGTGCGCACCGCCTACTCGCGCCAGTGGGGCGGCGAACAATTTGTCGATGGGGTCAGCCAGGGGCGCCCTGGCGAAAGCAAATATTCCATCGGCACGGCCTACATGCTGCCCAGCAAGACCCAACTGATTCTCGGCTGGGGCCGGGACACCAGCATCGACAACGGTTTCAAGACGCAGAGTCAACTGAGCGTTCGCATCGCTCAACTTTTTTGATTGCCGAGGAAACGCTGCATGAACTACCTACCTGCAACTGCCATCGATGCGCTGTTCGCGCGTCAAAAGGCGTTTTTCGCGTCGCGACAGACCCGCGGCCTGGACGTTCGAAAAGACGCATTGCACCGCCTCAAACAGGCCATCGAACTGCACCGCGAAGACCTGTACACCGCACTTGAGGCGGACCTGGGCAAAACCCGGGAAATCGTCGACATGGCCGAGATCGGCGCTGTCATCCACGAGATCGATTTCGCCCTGGCCCACTTGGATGAGTGGGTGAAACCTCAGGCAGTACCGACGGCCGAGATCATTGCCCCTTCCACGTGTGAGGTGGTCCAGGAGCCGTTCGGGGTCAGCTACATTATCGGGCCGTTCAATTACCCCGTGAACCTGACCCTGACGCCTCTGGTCGGTGCGATCATCGGCGGCAATACCTGCATTCTCAAGCCTTCTGAAACCACGCCACACACCTCCATGGTGCTGGAGGCCATCATCACTCAGGCCTTCGAACCTCAGTACGTCGCCGTGGTACAAGGCGGACGGGAGGAAAACACCCATTTACTGAGTCTGCCGTTCGATTTTATCTTCTTCACCGGCAGCCCTGGCGTGGGCAAGGTGGTGATGGAAGCTGCCGCCAGACACCTCACGCCGGTAGTGCTGGAACTGGGTGGCAAATGCCCGCTGATCGTGTTGCCGGATGCTGACCTTGACCAAGTGGTTGAGCAGGTGATGTTCGGCAAGTTCATCAACAGTGGCCAGACCTGCATCGCCCCGGACTACCTGTACGCTCATAGCAGTATTCGCCCTGCGCTGCTGCATAAATTGCTCGAGCAGGTACGCGAGCGGCTGCCAGAACTGGGTTCTACCGGCAAGCTGGTGACCTCGCGGCAGGTGGCCCGTTTGCAGGCCATGGTCGACGAAAGCCGCGGGGAGGTGTTGGTGGGTGGTCAGTCCGATGCGCAGGCGCGCTTGTTCAGCGCCACCGTTGTCGACCATGTGCAATGGGATGATCCGCTGATGGCGGAGGAACTGTTCGGACCTATCCTGCCGGTGTTGAGCTTTGATGATACCGAGGTAGCCATTGAACTGATCAACCGGCACCACCCCAAGCCGCTGGCGGTCTACGTGTTTACCCGTGATGCACAACTGGCGCGGCCGATCATCGAGCAGATTCAGTCGGGGGATGCCCAGGTCAATGGCGTGATGCTGCATGCGTTTTCGCCCTACCTGCCGTTTGGTGGGACAGGGGCCTCCGGGATGGGGGAATACCACGGCCATTACAGCTACCTGGCGTTTACCCATCGCAAGTCCATCCGCTTCGTGCCCTGAGCGCCATCACCCGGCGGCGCGATCATCGCGCCACCGGGTTGAGCCAGGCCCCTGTTACGGCTCTTGCGGGGCCAATTGTTCAGACAGGTACTCGATCAGCGCTCGCACCCGCTGCGGCATGTAGCGGGTGCTGGGCAACACGGCATAGATGCCCAAAGGGCTGGCGTCAAACGCCTGGAGGATGACTTGCAGTTGGCCTGCGTTGATGTAGTGCTCCAGGATAAAGTCCGGTTGCACCGTGATGCCCATGCCGCTGACGGCTGCTTCGGCGAGGGCATCGCCATTGTTGGCTTGCAGGCGAAAGGGCGGATAGAGCGCCTCGCTCTCGCCGTTGATCATGTAGGTCCAGGGGCGGTTGGTCATCTGCGGTGAGTAGGTCAGGCAGGCGTGGCCCTCCAATTCGCCGGGGTGGCGGGGCGTGCCATGTTCGGCAAGGTAGGCCGGAGAGGCGACCGTCAGCAACCTGCACTCGCCCAGTTTGCGCACGATAGCTCCAGGCGCCAGCAGGTCGGTGATTCGTATCGACAGGTCGATACCCTCTTCGGCAAGGTTCAGGGTGCGGTCACTGAAGTCCAGCGCCAGCTTGACCTCAGGGTACCGGCGGCAGAACTCGTTCAGCAGCGGCACCAGCCGACGCAGCCCGAAACTGAGCGGCAAACTGATGCGCAGCCGGCCACGCAAGGTACTGCGCTCTTCCATCACCACCGATTCGGCTTCTTCCAACAGGCCGAGAATCTCCCGACACTTCTCCAGATAGGCATGGCCCGCCGACGTCAACGACACGTGGCGGGTGGTGCGCACCATGAGTTTGGCCCCCAGGTACATTTCCAGCGAAGCAATCTGGCGCGTGACCAGTGAACGGCCGATACCCAACTGCTCGGCCGCTGCGGAAAAACTCGCCAGCTCGGCGACTTTCACGAACATCATCATTGCATCAAGGCGATTCATTGTTGCTGAACTAGTAAACAGACAGTTCTACATTGTCTACTTTTTCGCATCAATGTAAATGCTTAAGATGCAGCCCTCGCTACTTGCACCTGCTTGTCCCCTTACTGAGCGTCGATCGTGAGCCAGCATTACACCCGCACCGCCAAGACACTGCACTGGACCCTGGCCATCCTGATTTTCGGGTTGCTGGGCCTGGGCTTTTATATGCACGGCCTGGCGATCTCGCCGGCCAAGCTCAAGTACTACTCCTGGCACAAGTGGGCGGGGGTGACGGCATTCCTGCTGGCCGTGATTCGCCTGTTGTGGCGCGCGGGGCATCGCGCCCCGGCATTGCCGCAGGGCATGCCGGCGGTGCATCGGCTGGCCGCCCACGTGGGGCACCTGGTGCTCTATACCCTGATGTTCGCCATCCCATTGTCCGGTTGGGTAATGAGTTCAGCCAAAGGCTTCCAGACCGTCTGGTTCGGGGTGCTGCCGTTGCCCAACCTGGTGGCGCGCGACAGGGCATTGGGCGATCTGCTGCTCAATGTTCACCTGACCTTGAACATCGTCCTGATTGTTGTGCTGATCGGCCATGCCGCCGCTGCATTGAAACACCATTTTATTGATCGCGATGACATCCTGATCCGGATGCTGCCTCGATTGTTTTCCCGTCATTGAGAGGAGCCCGCGTCATGAAATCCCTTGCACTTGCCATTGCGTTGCTGACTGCTGGCACTGGTTCGGCCTTCGCTGCCACGTTTACCGAACTTCAGGCGGACAAGAGCTCGGTCGCCTTCACCTACGAGCAAATGGGCGTCTCCATGGACGGCCATTTCAAGACACTGTCAGGCCAGGTGAGCTTCGATCCCGCGCACCCTGAAAGCGCCAAGGCCGTGCTGGACATTGATTTGGCAAGCGTCGACACCGGCTCGCCGGAGAACGACGACGAAGTCGTCGGCAAATCCTGGTTCAACACGGCTTCGTTTCCCAAAGGGCATTTCGAGCTCACCCGCCTGACCCCCAAGGGGGGCAACCAGTTTGATGTGGCCGGCAAGCTGACCATCAAAGGCATCAGCAAGGATGTCGTGGCCGCGGCCACCTTCACCGAGCAGGGCAATACCGGCGTTTTCGAGGGCACGTTTGTCCTCAAGCGCGGCGACTACTCGATCGGTGAGGGCGAATGGTCGTCGTTCGACGTCGTTGCCAACGACATCAAGATCAAGGTTCGCATCACCGCGACCAGCAAATAACCCCAAACGTTACCGACACATCCATCGAATCCAAGGAAATGACCCCGTGAAAGCACTGACCAAACTTACCGCAGCGCTGCTGTTGGCCGGCACCGCCAGCGTTGCCGCCACCTCCGCCATGGCAGCCCCTGAAACCTTCGTGATCGATAACTCGCACACCTTCGAGCGCTTCTCGTACAGCCACTTCGGCATGTCGACTCAGATGAGCAAGTTCAACAAGACCACCGGTAGCGTGACTATCGACACCGCGGCCAAGACTGCCAAGGTTGATATCACCATCGACACCACGTCGGTTGACACTGGCTTCGACGTGTTCAATGGCCACATCCAGGGCCCTGACTTCCTGGATACCGCCAAATTCCCGACCGCTACCTTCAAGGGCGACAAGGTTCACTTCAAAGGCGACACCCCGGTTTCGCTGGACGGTGAGCTGACCATCAAGGGCGTGACCAAGCCAGTGACCCTGACCATCACTCACTACGTGGCCATGCAGCACCCAATGCTGAAGAAAGATGCCATCGGTGCCAACGCCGAGGTGGTCATCAAGCGTAGCGACTTCGGTGCCAGCAAGTACGTGCCGTACGTAGGTGACGATGTGACCATCACCGTATCGCTCGAGGCGGTTGCCAAGTAAGGCCACCCCTTTGCGGTATGCCTTGTTCAAGGCATGAAAAAACGCCAGCCCGGCTTGCCGCGGCTGGCGTTTTTGCATGTTGGGAGGTTGCGTGAAGCCTCAGCGAACGGAGAGGGGGGAGGCCAGAGTGGTCTGATTCAGGTCGGCCGAGGGGAGCCCGTGGGTCGAGCGCACGTGGAAGTAGTATTCCAGGCTTGCCGCCAGCCACATCGAGTACGCCAGCAACTCCACGGCTTCTTCTACCGTGGTTTTAGCCAGACGTGCATAGCCCTGGCCCAGGATCAGGTGCCAGAGGCTGCCCATGCCGAACACTCGCGAAAACAGCAGCACGCCAAAGCCGGTGGCCAAGGCACCAAAGGCGCGCGTGCGGGTAAAGGCTGCCAGGTCCGCCAGTGTGGCCTGGCGGTTGCGAGTGTTGGCCGCGATGGTGACGCAGACCAACGCGATGGCCATGAACGGCCAGCACCAGGCACTGTGGCTGATGGGGTCAAACAGGCCGTCGAGCTCACGCATCAGCAAACAGGCAAAGAAGCCCCCCGCCAGTGTCTTGAACCCGGCGTGCCCGGTGTCCGCTGGCAAGGTCCAGAACAGCAGGGCGCACGCCAGGAGCATCAACTCCTGGGTGATTTCCGTGAAGGATAGTTCCAGCATCTGTGTATCAAAAACGGCGATGTCCAGCCAGATCATCGCCAATGCCAAGCACACCAGGGCTATTCTCAACAACAGGGAATAGCCGGCATGCTTGAGATCGTGCAGGTAGAGGGACAAACCAAACTCCGAGGGTATTTGAAAGGAATTCCTATTTAACGATATTTTGACATTTGCAAGTGATGCTCATCTTCGATGGTTACTATCAATGAAATTGATGGTTCCACGCTTAAGGGTGTTGACAGCTTATTCCAGTCAGGTTGTTTAATGTCTTGTTTTAAATTGAATATTATTGACGCCTGGCAACCCCGGTAAAGTGGCGGAAGACATAACTGATGATTCGGATGCGTTGATCTATCATGCAGACTGATCTGTTTTCATCCGCGCCAGGCACATTGAACCTGCTACCGGCCGACGGCCAGGTCAATGACCTAGGGCTCATTGTGTCGGGTCGCGAAGCAGACATCATCTTGCGCTGCCTGACACTCGATGTGCCCTGGCAGGCAGACACGGCGCTGGTCAATGGCCAGGTGGTCACCAGCGGACGGCAGGTTGCCTGGTACGGCGACCAGCCTTATCGGTATTCACACTCCGGCCTGTTGCGCCAGGCCAGGGCCTGGGACCTGCCCATCCTTGACGCCATCCGGCAACGGGTCGTGCAGGCCACCGGCGGTGCGTTCAACAGTTGTGTGCTCAATCGCTACCAGGACGGTAGCCAAGGAATGGGCTGGCACAGCGACGCGGAGGCGACAGGGGCGCACAGCCTGATCGCGTCATTGAGCCTGGGGGCCACGCGCAAGTTTGCTTTCAAGCACAAAGTCTCAGGGGATCGTCGTGCGTTGATGCTCGAGCATGGCCAGTTGATCGTCATGGGCGGCGATACCCAGCGGCACTGGCTGCATGCGCTGATGCGCACGTCGCTACCCGTGGGGCCGCGCATCAGCTTGACGTTCAGAATGTTCCCCGAGCACGAGGATTGGTCCGGAGCGTGACGCCAGGCAGCGTCACTTCAACGCGTGGGCATGGTGTCGCAGGTGCTCTTCAATGAACGTGGCAATGAAGTAGTAGCTATGGTCGTAACCGGGTTGCAGGCGCAACGTGATCGGGTGTCCGGCTGCCTCGGCTGCTCGGGTCAGTGCACCAGGCATGAGCTGGGTTTCAAGGAAGTCATCACTGCCTCCCTGGTCGATCAGCAGTGGCAGGCGTTCGCTGGCCGTCTCGATCAGCACAGAAGCATCCCATTCACGCCACAGGTTGCGATCACTGCCCAGGTACCGGGAGAACGCTTTTTCACCCCACGGGCATTTCATCGGATTGGCAATGGGCGAGAACGCCGATACCGAGCGGTAACGCCCCGGATTTCGCAGGGCACACACCAACGCCCCGTGGCCGCCCATGGAGTGGCCGCTGATGCTGCGCGCTTCGCTGGCGGGGAAATGCGCTTCCACCAGCGCCGGCAACTCGCTCACGACGTAGTCGTACATTTGATAATGGTGGGCATATGGCGCTTGGGTCGCATTGACGTAGAAACCCGCTCCCAGGCCGAAGTCCCAGGCGCCGTCCGGATCCCCTGGCACTTGTGCGCCACGTGGGCTTGTATCAGGGGCGACGATGATGATCCCCAGCTCAGCCGCAATGCGCTGAATGCCAGCCTTTTGCATGAAGTTTTCGTCCGTGCAGGTCAGGCCGCTCAGCCAGTAAAGCACGGGAAGTTTTGCGGCCTGCTCAGCCTGGGGAGGCAGGTAAACAGCGAATATCATGTCGCAGTCGAGTACGGTTGATCGGTGCTTGTAGCGTTTATGCCAGCCACCAAAGCTTTTTTGGGAAGAGACGATTTCAATGCTCATCAAGTGCTCCGATTAAGAGGGGTGTGGAAACAGGTGTCATGGGTAAGCGCAGACGGACCCAACCCGCGAGATAAGCTGCACAATAGAAGCCTGTACTGAGTGCGGCAATCCAGAACGTGGTTGGCCAGTCGGTATAAAAAGCCAACGTGATGCCCAGCCAGGCCTCGACCAGGGCGATCACCATCGACAACACAATGCCTCGCAGGACGTTGTTGCTCAGCCGCAACGCGGTGGCTGCCGGGCCAACCATCAGGGCGAAGACCAGCAGGACGCCGACGATCTGAACGCTTTCCGCCGTCGCCAACGCAGTGATAACCAGAAAAACGATCGAATAAAGCCTTGGACGAAGCCCTTTGGCCTCCGCCAGTTCCGGCTGCAGACTTGCAAAAAGCAGTGGTCGAGAGATGATTGCCAACAACGCGAGGCTCAAGATGGCCAGCACAAACAAGACCTTGATCGTCTCGACGCTGACCGCCAATACGTTGCCAAACAGCAGGGCGGTGGCTTGGGTTGCCGAGGTTGTCATGAAGTGCAGGAACAGCAAGCCAATGCCCAGCGCAAGCGAAAGCACCAAGCCGATCGCCACGTCGCGTTGCGCCGATTTCTCGCCCATCGCCCCCATCCCGGCGCCTGCCGCGACACTCGCCACGACGAGCCCGGCCAAGGGAGGGAAGCCAATCAATAGTGCGCCAGTCGCGCCAGTGAATCCAACGTGGGCGAGGGCATGCCCAGCGAAGGTCTGGCCACGCAGCACCAGGAAATACCCCACGGCCCCGGCCAATATGGCGACGATGGTCGAGGCCATGAACGCATGCCGGATGAAATCGTATTCAAGCATAGTGACGCGCCTCCTGTTGGCTTGGCTGGCGACGCACGTTGGCGCTGTAGTCGGGATGAAGGTCAGTGACATCGGCACCGATACCGGGTACGACAAAGATCCGCCCGTCTGCGCGGATCACCTCCATTTTCGATGCGTACAGGCGTGACAACACGGGCGAGGTGATCACTTCATCCACCGTCCCGAGTGCTGCCTGACCACGTGCCAGGTACAACACCTTGTCCATCGCACCCACCAGTTGGTTCAAATCATGGGCGCTGAGGACAACGGTGATTCCCAACTCCCGTTGCACGCGCCTGACAAGCATCAGCATGTCGTGTGCCCTGTGAGGGTCGAGGCTGTTCAATGGCTCATCAAGCAACAGCAGCTCAGGGGCGCCTATCAGCGTCTGTGCCAGCAGCAGGCGCTGTCGCTCCCCCCCTGACATTTCGTTCAGTGACCGCTTCGCCAGCGCGCCAGCGTCTACAAGCTCCAAAACGTCTCGAATCTCGGCACGCTGTGCTTTGCTGTGAAGCGGCAACCCGAAGCGGTGCCCCTTGACCACGCTGGCGACGAAATCCCAGCCACTGAGTCTCATGGTGCCTGATGAGCCACGAAGTTGGGGCATGTACCCAATCTTCGTGCTGCCGCGGGTGACGGGACTGCCAAACGCGGATATGCGTCCCTGGAAGGGGTTGGCCAGACCAAGTATTGAACGCATGAGCGTCGTTTTACCTGCGCCATTGGGGCCCAGCATGCCCACGAGTTGCCCTTGCGGGATGTCGAAACTCACCTGGCTGAGCACCGGGTGATTGCCCAGGCGAAGGGTGACGCCCTCGAACCTTACAGCGGTAGCGGTAGTCATTTCTCCAATGCCTCCTGAAGGGCGTCGAGACTGCGAAGCAGCCAGGCCTGGTAGGTCAGCCCGGCAGGCGGCATCTCCGTCACAGCGACGCTGGGTACACCAGACTGTCTGGCGATCGCAAGCATCCGCTCTGCCAGTGGCGACGTTGTCTGCTGGTTGTAGACGAGCGCCTTGACCCGGTGGTTTTCCAGATCGTCCTGAAACGCTGCGACATCACTGGCCCTCGGTTCTGTTTCATTCATCACCGATAGCTGAAAACGCTGATTGCGAACGTCTGCACCCAGGGTTTGCAGCGCATAGCCGTAAACCGGCTCTGTAGCCGTGACGGCGAACGTTGGAAAGCGCGTTCGTAGCCCGGCAACCTGAACCGCAATCGGATCAAGAGATCGAAGAAACACGCTCAGCCTTGCTCGATAATCGGACGCGTGCAGAGGGTCACGCGCACAGAGTTGCGCCGCCAATGCGTTCGCGAGTGCAGAAATGGCGTCCGTGGAATACCAGACGTGTGGATTCTCGCCATCGTGCTTGCCAGCCAGGTCTGCAACGACAATGGCCGTGCGATCAGGCCTTGGCGCGGCGCTCAACAGTTGCTCGATCCATGGGTCGTAGCCAATGCCGTTATAAATTACCAGCGACGCATTCGACAGGCTGCGTGCCACTGACGGACTGACTTCGAATTGGTGAGGATCCTGGTCAGGGTTGTTCAGAATGCTGGAGACATCCGCATCAGGGCCCGCAATCTGCTGGGCCACATCGCCGTAGAAATTCTCTGCGGCGATGATCGAGATCCGGTCAGTTGCCTGAGCCTGGAGGGCGGAGGCCATGAGTGCCAACCCGAAAAATAGCTGCTTCAACGTAAGTGCCTCCGATATTCCACACAACCCAAGGCTGTCAATGCAGCTTCAGCGCGGGTTTGATTCGGTTGCCTAGAAAACCACCGATGACAGACAGAGCGGTTCTCACCACGCCATACAAGGCAACCTGGTGCATCTGATACAGCGACATGTAGAAATACCGGGCCAGATGCCCTTCGAGTTTCATGTTGCCCATCACGTTGCCGACGGCTGAAAAACGGGACAGGGACACCAAAGATCCATAGTCCTTGTAGTTGAACGTCGGCAGGGATTTACCCTTGATTCTGGCTTCAATCGATTTGACCAGCGTCGAGGCCTGCTGATGAGCAGCTTGTGCGCGAGGTGGCACGTTTCTCCCGGTAGCGGGGTCGAAGCATGCCGCACAATCGCCGAAGGCAAAAATCGAATCGTCACGCGTGGTCTGTAGCGTAGAACCCACCACCAACTGGTTGATGTTGTTGGTTTCCAGGCCATCCAAGTCCTTGAGGAAGGCGGGGGCTTTGATACCCGCCGCCCACACCGTGAAGGAGGATTCAATGCGTTGGCCCTCTCGCGTGGTGAGACCCGTCTCGTCGACGCTGGAGACCGCCGCATTCAGCATGACGTTGACCCCCAGGCGCTCCAGCGTTTTCAGAACAGCGTCGCCGATACGTTCCGGCAGCGCTGGCAGGATCCGTGCGCCAGCCTCTATCACCGTGATCTTCAGGTTCTCGGGGCTGATTTGCCCAAGGCCATAACTGGACAACTCCCCGGCTGCATGGCGTAGCTCGGCGGCCAGCTCGACACCGGTCGCCCCGGCCCCCACTATCGCGATAGAGATTGAGCCAGCCAGGTCGGGATTGCTGGTGGACGCCAGGTAGGCATTCAGCAATTTGCGATGGAGCACATCGGCCTGCTTGCGGCTGTCCAGGAACACGGTGTGCTCTTGGGCGCCTGCAATGCCAAAATCGTTGGACGTACTCCCTACAGCCACGATCAACGTGTCGTAGCTGAGGGTACGGGCAGGTATGAGCTGCTGGTCCTGCTCGTCCAGCACGGCGGCCAGGTGCAGTGTCCTGGACTTGCGATCAAGGCTTTCCATTCTGCCCAGTTCAAAGGCGAAGTGGTTCCATTTGGCCTGAGCGTGATAGTTCAGTTCTTCAGTGGCCGAGCTGAGGGCGCCGGTTGCCACTTCGTGCAGCAAGGGCTTCCAGATATGGGTGAGGTTGGCGTCGACAAGTGTAATGGAAGCCTTGTCTGATTTTCCGAAGCGCTTGCCCAGTTTGGTCGCAAGCTCCAGACCGCCAGCACCACCGCCGACGATAACGACTTTATGTTTCATGAAAGTGCTCTAAATAAAATTGAAAGAAGTACTGAAAAAAAAGGTGTACTTGCTCGCCAGCTTTTCTACGGGCGAGCAAGTACGTTCGATAACACTCAGTGTTATCGCAGGTGCGGTTCAACGATTAGCGGTGTTGCAAGCGTGTCAGAGCACGCCGTTCTGCTTGGCGGTGTGGGTCGCCAGTGCGTCCATCAGCGCCGGGGACAGGCAGTCATAGGGTTCCAGGCCGATTTCACGGATACGGGCGCGGATGCCATCCATTTCAGCCGGTGGGGTACCGGTTTCGATCACCGAGGACACGAACGCGGCGAACGCCGGGGCGCACCAGCCGGTTTGCGGCGACAGTTCGGTGTGCACGAAGTCCAGGCCGTGGAACGCGTGGCCAGTGTTTTCGATGCGACCGTACAGGTGCGCGCCGCATTCCTTGCACGCATGACGCTGAATGGTGGCGCTTTCGTCGACGATGGCCAGTTTGGCCGCGTTGGCGGTCACGCTGACTTTGTCGCGAGGTACCACGGCAATGACCGCAAACTTGGCGCCGGCCGGTTTCCAGCACTTGCTGCAGCCACAGGCGTGGTTGTGCAGGGTCTGGGCGTCGATTTTCACTTCCACTTTGTCGGTGGCGCACAGGCACTGCAGGGTGCCGCCGGCGAAGTTGGCATCAGCGGGTTTGAAACCGTTATCCAGCGACGGGTGTAGTTTTACATGGCTCACGTTGGTATCTCCAGGTAGAGCTTCAAGGGGATTCGAACCGGCCTGGGGCTTGCGCCCCAGGCGCAGCCATCAGTACTTGATGACGGTACGAATCGATTTGCCTGCATGCATCAGGTCGAACGCTTCGTTGATACGTTCAAGCGGCATGGTGTGGGTCACGAATGGGGCGAGTTCGATTTCGCCTTTCATCGAATCTTCGACCATTTTCGGCAGTTGGCTGCGACCTTTGACGCCGCCGAACGCCGAGCCTTTCCAGGTACGGCCGGTGACCAGCTGGAAGGGGCGGGTGGAAATTTCCTGACCCGCACCGGCCACACCGATAACGATGGATTGACCCCAGCCACGGTGGGCGCATTCGAGCGCGGCACGCATGACATGGACGTTACCGATGCACTCGAACGAGTGGTCCACGCCCCAACCGGTCATCTCGATGATCACTTGCTGGATCGGCTGCTCGTGATCTTTCGGGTTGATGCAATCGGTGGCGCCGAACTGGCGAGCCAGGTCGAACTTGGCCGGGTTGGTGTCGATGGCGATGATGCGGCCGGCCTTGGCCTGACGGGCGCCCTGAATAGCTGCCAAGCCGATGCCGCCCAGGCCGAAGATGGCCACGGTGTCGCCCGGTTGTACCTTGGCGGTGTTGTGCACCGCGCCGATGCCGGTGGTTACGCCGCAACCCAGCAGGCACACATGCTCCGGGTTGGCATCAGGGTTGATCTTGGCCACCGACACTTCGGCCACCACGGTGTACTCGCTGAACGTCGAGCAGCCCATGTAGTGATACAGCGGCTGACCGTTGTAGGAGAAGCGGCTGGTGCCGTCCGGCATCACGCCCTTGCCCTGGGTCGCACGCACGGCGGTGCACAGGTTGGTTTTGCCAGATTTGCAGAACAGGCACTCGCCGCATTCGGCGGTGTACAGCGGGATCACGTGGTCGCCAGGCTTGAGGCTGGTCACGCCTTCGCCCACTTCCACCACGATACCGGCACCTTCGTGGCCCAGGACCACGGGGAACAGGCCTTCGGGATCATCACCCGACAAGGTGAAGGCGTCGGTGTGGCAAACGCCAGTGTCGGTGATCTTGATCAGGACTTCGCCGGCACGGGGCGGCGCAACATCGATTTCCACGATTTGAAGCGGCTTGCCAGCCTCGAATGCTACGGCAGCACGGGATTTCATAGGGTCTCTCCTAGTGAGGGTGCTCTTTTAACCGAGGGGTCGCGCCCGTCGACGAGTGGCGAGGGATCTACTTGAGGTACGTACGCACCAAGGAGACCACTTCATCGATCGAGGAGCGCTGTTCCTCGGTTGTTTCTACCAGATTAGTGAACTCTTCCCTGAGGTGGCTTTCCAGTACGCCAGCCATCAGTCCATTGATGGCACCGCGCAACGCGGCGATTTGCTGCAATACGGGGGCGCACTCGGCACCCTGTTCCAGGGCCGCCTCCAGTGCATCCAATTGGCCTCTGACACGACGAACCCTGACCAGAACGCGTTTCTTTTCGGCAGGTGAGTGGGGCATTGATCTTCTCCAGTAAGTGCCTGGTAAAGAGTGTACTCACGATACTGGTAGGGGGTATCTGTTAAGTACTGGGGGGGAGTATATTTTTGAATGTGTGCGGCAACAAGGATGCGTTCGTTTGGAGACTCGCTCGAATTTGTTTGGAATGCGCCGGGGCGGGCAATAACGCGTGTGGGAGCTGGTTTGCCAGCGAGCTTTCATGCTTCAAAAGCTCGCTGGCAAGCCAGCTCCCACACGGAAAAGTTGCTACCGGCTGGTTTTGCATGCAGCGCCTAACGCTGAAGCTGTTGCACCAGGGCCGTCTTGAAACGCTCGATCACCGCCTCGTTGCCAGGAATAGGGGGGCTGGCAGCATAGATGGATTATTGTCGGTGGGGGTCAGGCCCGGGGCGTGACGGCGCACGCCCCGCGCTGTCAGGTGAGCAGGTCGGCGATAGATTCGGCGGCGATCTGGTAAGAGCGGCACCGTGCCTCGGAATCATGGATGCGCGCGTCGATGATCACCTCGTCCGCCTGAGTGGTTTCGATGAACTGACGTAGCCAACTGCCCACATCATCCTTGTCGCCCACGGCCGTGCAGGCCATGGCCTCGGCCAAACTGTAGCGGTCTCGATCCGACAGGCTCTCCATGAAGCCTTCGGTTGGGCGCGGGAGCGGCCCAGGCTTGCCTGCATACAGATCGCTGACCCAGTGCCGGTGGGAGCTGGCCAGGTAGTCAGCCTCGGCGCGGGTAGGGGCGGCGAACACATTGGCGCCCACGATCACATACGGCTGGCTGAGGGTTGCCGAGGGCTTGAACGTGTTGCGGTAATGGGCAATGGCGTCCATCAGCATGCGCGGTGCAAAGTGCGAGGCGAACGCGTAAGGCAGCCCGGCTTTGGCGGCCAGGTCGGCGCTTTGCAGGCTTGAGCCCAGCAACCACAGCGGCATCTGGTGATTGCCGGGGATCGCACGCACGGGCTGGTGGCCATTGTCGGCGAGGTAATCGCACAACACGCTGATGTCGCGCACGAAGTCGCGCTCCGGCGCACCGCCGCGCAACGCTCGTATCGCCGGGCCGGCAGAGCCGGGAGCGCGACCAATGCCCAGGTCGATACGGCCGGGAAACAGGGTGTCCAGGGTGCCGAACTGTTCAGCGACCACCAGGGGGGAATGGTTGGGCAGCATGATGCCACCCGAGCCCACGCGCAGGGTCTTGGTGGCTGCGGCCAGGTGCTGGATCAGCAGGGTGGTGGCCGACGAAGCGATCCCTGGCAGGTCATGGTGTTCAGCGACCCAGTAGCGCGTGTAACCGTGCTGTTCCACATGGCGCGCTAGCGCCGCAGCATCATTCAGTGTATCGGCGAAGGTGTTGCCTTCGCCGATCATCATCAAGTCAAGAACAGAGAGCGCTGTCATCGCAGCCTCCAGATCAGTTAGGGGAAAAGGATTACTTCAGCGCAAAGTCTGCCCAGGCCGGGCGGCGTTCAAGGCGCTGGTCGATATCACGCAGGGTGGTCAGGCAGCGTTGCAGCTTGAGATAGATGTCGCCGCCGTAATCCCAGCCCAGCACGCCGATGCTGCCGGTGTAGCCGATACGGTCCAAGGCGGCGATAACGGCAAAATTATCCATTTCGCCGCGGTCCACCGGCTCCATGGTGGCAATGCCACCCCAACCCAGTTGGGACAGTGCGCTGCCCGACGTCACCACCTGCATCAGCCAGGGCTTCATGGCTTCCAGGCGTTTCTCCAGGTGGCCCTCCTGGCTGCCGTACCAGTGGTAGGCATTGAATGAGGCACCCAGGCGGGGGTGGTTGAAGTACTCGCAGATCTGCACGACTTGCGTGGTGGTCTGGGTAACGTGATGCAAGTGCGGATAGAGGGCAATGCGCAAGCCGCGACGTTCGGCAATCGGCAGTATCGACTCAATGAAGCGCAGGATACTGGCGCTGCCGTTGATCGATGTCTGAACCGCCAGCTCGATCAATTCCACACCTTCTACAGTTTCGATGATGCGGCGCAGCTGCGTGTCATTGCGGCCTTCGTGCAACACCAGGTAAAGCGCCTCCACTTTCAGGCCGTGGGCTGCAGGCACCCCAGGCAGCAGGCTCAGATCGGTATAGGGGGTACCGCCCCAGGCCGAGACGGTGATGCCGTCGTAGCCCAGCTCGGCCAGCATTTCGCATTGGCTCTGGAACGCATAGATACCCATCGACGAGTAGAAGAAGGAATCCAGCGCATGGATGGAACGGGCCATGGGTTCTGCGCCTCAGTAGGGCAATTCGTTGATAAGAGACCATTCAGGGTGGGCGGCCAGGCGCTGTTCCATGGAGCGGAACGCTACGCTTGAGCGGCGCAGGTTGCCGTACACGTCACCACCCATGCTTTCCCAGCCCAACACGCCGACGCGGCCGTCGAAGCCACGACGCTCCAATGCGCCCAGCAGGACAAAGTTGTCCATTTCGCCTTCATCCAGTGGCTCGATGGTCGCCAAACCACCCCAGCCCAGTGGCGAGCGACGGGTTCCGGCAATATTGACCTGATGCAGCCAGGGCCATACGGCGTCCAGGCGTTGCTCCAGGGCTTTTTCTTCCATGGCGTACCAGTGGTAGCCATTGAAGACGATGCTCAGGTTGGGGTGGTTGAATTCCTCGCATAGCGCCACCGCCTGCGCTGTCGTCTGCATGCCATAGCGAGCATGGGGGTAGAGGGCAATGTGGATGCCACGACGCTCGCAGATGGGCAGTACGCGTTCCAGCATGCGCCGGTCCAGGTCGGTCACGTCATCCCCGGAGTGCAAGGCGAGTTCGATCGTGGTGCAGCCCTCTACTGACTCGAAGATGTTGGTGACGAACGACTCCAGGCCTTCGCGGTAAATCAGGTAGATCGCGCCCACGTCCAGGCCCCAGTTGGCTTTGACCAGAGGGATGGAGGCGAGGTCCTTGCTCCAGGCCGACATGGTCAGGCCCTGGTAGCCGGTTTCGGCCAGCATTTCGCACTGGGCGGCCAGCGGGTAGGTGCCCAGCCGGGTCTGGAAGATGAAGTCCATATGGTGCAGGGGGAGATTCATGGATGTTTCTTTGCCTCTGGCGGTGAAAGGGGGAGGGGCAAGCTGGGAAAGTGCGGCAAGAGGTATTCACCCAGCTCGTCGATGACTTCCGAGGCGTGTCGGCGTTGTGGTTTGAAATGCAGGGCCACGTGGGACACGCCCTGTTCCTGCTGGCGTTTCCACAGCTCGATGAGGGCGTTGCGCCCTGCACGCAGGACGCGCCCGGGTTGGAGCGGATGATGGGGGTCGCGGTCCAGGTCAAACAACGTGCCGTAGCCATAAGGTTTATAGCCATTGCCGGCACAGGCGGCCTGCCAGCGGTCGATCACCTGGGGCAGGGTATCCGGGTTGGAAATATAGGAGATCATGCCGTCGGTGTGCGTACCGATCCATTCCAGGGACTGCCCCGCATAGCCGATGACCAGCGTCGGCAAGTGGCCACCGACCGGTTTGGGCACCAGGTCGATCTTGCCGCTCAATTGGCCGTAGAACTCGGACCCATGGGTGGCCCAGTGCCGTTCGGTGGCCGCGCGGATCATCGCCAAGGCATCGCGGAAACGTGCGGCGCGGTTGTCGAAATCCAGCCCGAATGCCGGGTATTCGACCGGACGGTCGCCGGTAGCCAGGCCCAGGATGAAACGCCCCCCCAGCAGTTGGTCAACGCTGGCCGCCTGTTTGGCGACAATCAGCGGATCGCGCAGGGGCAGGACAATGCCGGCAGTGCCCACGGTGATCTGGCGAGTGGCGGCGGCCAGGTAGCCGGCGTATACCAGCGGGTCCAGAATCTGCCCCACGTCGCCAAATGTGGGGTCGTAGAACGGCACGTCGCGCAGCCAGATGGCAGCGAACCCCGCCTCATCGACCTTGCGGGCCATGGCCATGTGGTCGCGCAGTGTCGGGGCAGGGCTGTTGGGGTAGCTTTCCAGTGGTGCGATGAAACCGAAGGTCAAATGCCCAGGCTGGAACACGCGGGCGTAACCCGGGTGGTGCATCAGCGCCTGCGACAGGTCTCGGGGAGAAGGCTGGGGCGTCATAGTTCGACTCTCATCCGAATGTATTTGGATGAAAGCGACTATAGGCGCGTTGGCGATAAAGAAAAATAAGCTAGAATTCCGAACATTCAGGAATTCAAAGATAAAATAAAGGATGGTCTGATGGATCATTTCGGTGCGTTGGGCGCGTTTGTTCATGCGGCGCAGACCCGCAGTTTCACGGAGGCGGGGCGCCGTATCGGAGTATCCTCTTCGGCCGTTGGCAAAGCAGTGGCGCGGCTGGAGGAGGATCTGGGCGTCAGGTTGTTTCACCGCTCGACCCGTGCCATCACCCTCACCTCCGAGGGGGCGCTGTTCCTGGAGCGCTGCAACCGCATCTTCTCCGAATTCGAAGTAGCCAAGCGTGAGCTGACTCAGGCTGCCGGTAAACCTCAGGGCAAGTTGCGCGTGGGGTTGCCCCAACTGGGCATGCGGCTTATGTCGCATCTGATTGCCTTCCAGCAGGCTTACCCTGAGGTGGAACTGGAGCTGGAGTTCAGCGACCGGCTGGTGAATGTCATCGAGGAAGGGTTTGATGCCGTGATGCGCATCGGTGAAGTCCAGGATTCGCGGTTGATGATGCGCAAGCTCAGTGGCTACAGCCACCGGTTGGTGGCGTCACCGCGCTACCTGGCGACCTGGGGCGAACCAGCACGCCCGTCCGACCTGACCGCGCACTTGTGCCTGCGCTACCGCTACCCCTCCAGCGGCAAACTCGACCCCTGGCCCTTGGTGTCCAAGGGTGGGCAGGGTAATGCCGACCTGCCGCAATCGGCAACGGCCAATGCCATCGAGCCCTTGATGGCGATGGCCGAAGCGGGTCAGGGCATTGCCTGCCTGCCGGATTTTTTTGTCGAGCAGGCGGTTCTGGAGGGGCGCCTGGTACCCGTCCTGGAGCGCTACGTTCGTGATCACCGCACCTTCAGTATCCTGTGGCCGTCCAGCCGTCAGCCGTTGCCCAAGATCCGGGCGTTTGTGGAATTCATGACGGCCAGGCTGGCTTGATTCTCCTTGGCAATACACCCCACCCTGCAGCTGACCTGGCCCCGTTCCGGAAGGGGGGCGTGGCGAGCTAGCGTGTGGCCTCGCGAATCATGTTGCGCGCGATCACCACCTGCTGGATCTGAGAGGTGCCTTCATAAATGCGGAACAGGCGCACATCACGGTAAAACCGTTCGATGGCGTACTCACTGATATAACCCGCCCCGCCATGGATCTGCACACAGCGGTCGGCCACGCGGCCGCACATTTCGGTGGCGAACAGCTTCGCGCAGGAGGCTTCGGTGCTGACGTTCTGGCCATCGTCACGACGGCGCGCGGCGTCCATCACCATGCAGCGGGCCGCGTAGATTTCTGCCTTGCTGTCCGCCAGCATCGCCTGGATCAGCTGAAACTCGGCAATGGCCTGGCCAAACTGCTTGCGCTCCACGGCAAAGCGCAGCGCATCGGCCAGCATGCGTTCTGCTGCTGCGACGCTGACCGCAGCGATGTGCAGCCGCCCCTTGTCCAGCACCTTCATGGCGGTCTTGAAGCCAACGCCCTCCACGCCACCAATCAACTGGCTGGCCGGCACCCGCACATTGTCGAAAATGACGTCGCTGGTGTGGGCACCTTTCTGGCCCATCTTGTGGTCGGGTTTACCCAGCGACAGACCGGGTGTGCCGCGCTCGACGACAAAGGCACTGATACCCCCGGCGCCCTTGATCGCAGGGTCGGTCCTGGCCATGACCGTGTACAGGCCGGCATGGGGCGCGTTGGTAATGAACCGTTTGGTGCCGTTGATCACGTAACTGTCGCCATCGCGCACTGCCGTGGTTTTCAGTGACGCGGCGTCCGACCCCGAGTCTGGCTCGGTCAGGCAGAAAGAGCCGATCAATTCACCGCTGGCCAGTTTTGGCAAGTAGTCGCGTTTCTGTTCTTCGGTGCCGTCCAGCAGAATCCCCAGCGAGCCAATACCGTTGTTGGTGCCGATGTAGGAGCGAAAGGCGGGGGAGGTGCGGCCCAGTTCAAAGGCGATCGACACCTCTTCCTCCATGGTCAGCCCCAGGCCGCCATAGGCTTCGGGCATGGTCAGGCCGAACAGGCCCATGTCGCGCATCTGCTCGATGATGTCCGGCGGTATGCGGTCGTTTGCCTCGACCTCCTGCTCGCGGGGGATCAAGGCCTGGTCGACGAACTGGCGTACGGAATCGATCAGGATCTGCAAGGTTTCAGGGTCACGAATCATGGCTGGGCTCCAGGCATCGATGGCGTTCAAGTCGCAACAGCGTAGGTTCAGCCTGCGGTAAAAATCAATCTAATAAAATCTAGTTCCGCATAGCGAAACATTATGTCTCATGCAAAGTGGCCTTTGATTTGAAGGTTTACACCTTCGGTTGAACGTGGCTATTCTTTTTTCGATTCTAATAAAACATAGTTCCGCACTGCGGAACATTGCGCGAGGAAGCCATGAGTTCAGACCACTCGGTTGTCCAGGTAGAACAGGTCGGGGCAGGGGTTGCCGTCATCCGCCTCAATCGCCCCGAAGCGCGCAATGCGCTTAACACCGACGTGCGGGAACAGTTGGCCATGCATTTCAGTCGTCTGAGCCTGGAACCGTCGGTCAAGGCGGTAGTGCTCACCGGCAGCCCCACCTGCTTTGTCGCCGGCGCGGACATCCGCGAGTTCGCCTCGGCCAGCGCCATCGACATGTACCTGCGCCATACCGAGCGTTTGTGGGACGCCATCAGCCGCTGCCCCAAGCCCATCATTGCCGCTGTCAATGGCTATGCCCTGGGCGGTGGCTGCGAGCTGGCGATGCATTGCGACGTGATCGTCGCTGGCGAATCCGCCCGCTTTGCCCAGCCGGAGGTCAAGCTGGGCCTGATGCCCGGCGCGGGCGGTACCCAGCGCCTGGTGCGGGCCGTGGGCAAGTACCAGGCCATGCGCATGGCGCTGACGGGCTGCATCATTCAGGCGCCCGAGGCCCTGGCCATGGGCCTGCTCAGTGAAGTGGTTGCCGATGACCAGGCGTTGCCCCGGGCACTGGAACTTGCCACGCAAATCGCCAGCCTGCCGCCGCTGGCGGTGGCGCAGATCAAGGAAGTGATCCTGGCCGGCGCCGACCTGCCGCTGGACAGCGCGCTGGCCCTTGAGCGCAAGGCATTTCAACTGCTGTTTGCCTCTCGCGATCAAAAGGAAGGGGCGGCGGCGTTTCTGGAAAAGCGCCCCGCCCACTTTGTCGGAGAATGACCATGGAATATTCCATTACCGTGATCGGTATCGTCGGCACCGGTGTCATGGGGGCGGGCATCGCCCAGGTCGCGGCCCAGGCCGGTCACCCCGTGATGCTGTTCGATGCCCGGCCCGGTGCCGCGCAGGCAGCCAGGGATCAACTGGCCCGTACCTTCCAGACTCTGGTCGACAAGGGCAAGATCAGCCAGGCGGATGCAGGATCGGCGCTGTCACGGCTGACCGTGGCAACTGAGCTTGACGCACTGGGTGATTGCGACCTGGTGATCGAGGCGATCGTGGAAAACCTGGAGGCCAAGCAAGGGTTGCTGCAGGCCCTGGAGCAGGTGGTGCCGCCGTCGTGCATTCTGGCCACCAACACCTCATCGCTCTCGGTCACCCGCATCGCCAGCAGTTGCCAGCACCCTGAACGGGTGGCGGGGTTGCACTTCTTCAACCCCGTGCCGTTGATGAAAGTGGTCGAGGTGATCGACGGCCTTGCCACCGCCCCGGCCGTGGCAGACGCGTTGCAGGCGCTGGCGGCGCGCATGGGCCACCGCGGCATCCGGGCCACCGACTCGCCCGGGTTCATCATCAACCACGCCGGGCGGGCTTACAGTACCGAGGCGCTGCAGATACTCAAGGAGCGGGTGGCGAGCCCCCGCGATATCGATCGGATCCTGCGCGAGGGCATGGGTTTCCGGATGGGGCCGTTCGAGTTGTTCGATCTGACGGCGCTGGACGTGTCGCACCCGGTCATCGAGTCCATTTACCATCAGTTCTACGAGGACCCGCGTTATCGGCCCTCGCCCCAGACCCAGCGCATGCTGGAAGCAGGTTTTCTGGGGCGCAAGACGGGCCGGGGTTTTTACCGCTACCCCAACGTGCCTCAGGAGTCGGTGGCCGCGCCGCCAGCGCTGGCGGTGCCACCCATATGGGTGGGCGCAGAGTCGGCACAGGACAAGGCACGGTTAACCGCATTGTTGCTGGAACTGGGCGCGGAGATCGAGTCCTCGACCCGGCCGTCGGCGCAGGCGCTGTGCCTGTTGGCGCCTTATGGCACCGATGCCACCCAGGCATGCCTGGACTTCGACACGCCAGCCTCGCGCACCCTGTGCATTGATCTGTTGCCGGCGCTGCAGCGCCATCGAACGCTGATGACCACCGTGGCTACCACCCCCGACATCGTCGCTGCCGGCCGGGCGCTGCTGGGGCGCGACGGCGTCGGCGTAACCGTCATCAAGGACAGCGTCGGTTTCGTCGCCCAACGAGTGATGGCAATGATCGTCAACCTGGCCGGTGAAATCGTCCAGCAGCAGATAGCCAGCGTCGAGGATCTGGAGGAGGGCGTTCAGCGCGGTCTTGGCTACCCGCAAGGCCCGCTGGCCTGGGGGGACGCGCTGGGGCCTGGGCGTGTGCTGCAGATCCTGACTCGCCTGTGCCAATTGACCGCCGACCCGCGCTACCGGCCCGGCCTGTGGCTGCGCCGGCGCGCGGCACTGGGCCTGTCGCTGTGCACGCCAGCGGCCACCGTCGACTTATAGACACAATGACTGCAGGGGGTATTGATGGGAGCGTTGACGGGGTATCGCGTGCTTGACCTGAGCCGTGTCTTGGCCGGGCCCTGGTGTGGGCAGATTCTTGCGGATCTGGGCGCCGAAGTGATCAAGATCGAGCGGCCTGGCGTGGGGGATGATACCCGCGGCTGGGGTCCGCCGTGGATGTCGGACGAGGCCGGGCAAGCCACCTGCGAGTCCTCGTACTACCAGTCCGCCAACCGCGGCAAACTGTCGGTGGCCCTGGACATCGCCACGCCCGAAGGCCAGGAACTGGTGCGGGCGCTGGCCACGGACTGTGACGTACTGATCGAGAACTACAAGGCCGGCTCCCTGGCCAAGTACGGCCTGGACTATGCTTCGCTGGCCGCGATCAACCCCCGGCTGGTGTACTGCTCGGTGACCGGCTTCGGCCACACCGGGCCGCGGGCGGCCGAACCGGGCTACGACTTCATCATCCAGGGCCTCGGCGGGCTGATGAGCATCACGGGCGAGCGCGATGACCTGCCGGGGGGAGGAGCGCAGAAAGTCGGCGTGGCGTTTTCCGACTTGATGACTGGACTGTATTCGACGGTGGCCATCCAGGCGGCCTTGCTCAGCCGTCATACCAGCGGGCAAGGGCAACACATCGACATGGCCCTGCTGGACGTGCAGGTCGCCACGCTGTGCAACCAGAGCCAGAACTACCTGGCGTCGGGCAAGCCGCCTGGCCGCTATGGCAATGCCCACGCCAATATCGTCCCCTACCAGGTGTTCAGCGCCAATGATGGCGAGTTCATCATTGCCTGCGGTAACGATGGGCAATTCCTGCAGCTGTGCGAAGCGATCGGTTTGCCGCAGTTGCCGAAGGACCCCCGGTTCAAACGCAATCAGGATCGGGTAAACAATCGCGCGGTCATCGTCGAGATCCTCGCCAGCCACTTCCGCACCGATTGCACCCGTGCCTGGGTGGACAGGATTCACCCCAGGGGCGTGCCCGTGGGCCCGATCAACGACATCGCCGCAGCGCTTGCCGAGCCCCAGGTCGCGGCCCGGGGCATGCTGGTGTCGATTGCCCACCCGCTCAAGCCGGACTTTGTCACGGTAGGCAGCCCGCTTAAATTGTCGGGCACCCCTGTGCAGTACCTGCGCCCCGCGCCCATGTTGGGTGAGCACACCGATGAGGTGCTGGGCCAGCGACTCGGCCTGGATGGTCGGCAGCTGGCGGCGCTCAAGGAACGAGGGGTAATCGAGCAGCTGGCGGAGGAAAAGCGCGGCGATTGAAAACCTGGCGTTTGCAGTGTCGGTTCGTTTTGCGTCTTTAAGTGGGCCACGTTCTAATTTTCAATGATCGATGGCGTGGACCGCAGGGATCGCTGTCTGAGATCCGCCCAGCGGCGATCCGGCGTTCAACGGCCAACCTTGTTTCCCATTGAAGGCCGCACATGATCCAGAAATCACTACTCGCGCCCCTCGCGGCAGCCGGCCTGCTGGCCTGTGCCATGCCCAGCCTGGGGGCGACGCTGCACGTTGAGCAGGGTGCCCTGAGTGGCAAAACCAGCGACGGCGTGGAGGCTTACCTGGGCGTGCCCTACGCCGCACCACCCACCGGTGCCAACCGCTGGAAGCTGCCCCAGGCGGCGCCGTCGTGGCAGGGCACCCGTGCCGCCACCACGTTTGCCAGCAGTTGCCAGCAGGAGCTGAGCACTGGCTTCGGCCCCTACACACCTGAATACATGGTGCCGGGTTCGGTCAGTGAAGATTGTCTGTACCTCAATGTGTGGCGACCCTCCAAACCGTCGAAAACGCCTCTGCCCATCCTGGTGTGGATTCCTGGCGGCGGCTATGTGACAGGCTCCGGTTCGGTACCTGTCTACGATGGCCGTGCCATGGCGGCCAAAGGCGTTATTGTGGTCAACCTCAATTACCGGCTAGGCGTGTTCGGCTACCTGGCGCATCCGCAACTGGCGCACGAAGGCGTGGGGGCGGGCAATTACGGCATTGCCGATATCCTCGCCGCCCTCAAGTGGGTCAACACCAACGCCAAGGCGCTGGGTGGCGACAGCCGGCGAATCACCCTGGCTGGCCAATCCGCTGGCTCCATGGCTATTCATGACCTGATCGTCAACCCTGGCGCCAGGCACCTGTTTACCCAGGTGATCTCCGAAAGCGGCCCAGGCATGGGCAGGCCGCCGGTGCCGTTGGCGGTCGCCGAGACCACGGGGCAGCAACTGATGGACGCCACCGGGGTAAAAACCATCGAGCAACTGCGTGCGCTGCCTGCGGACAGGATCATGGCCGCCGAGAAAAGCCTGGGCCCAGGTCTGCTGCGTTTCGCCCCGGTGGTGGATGGGCAGTTGATCCCCCGCAATCCCTACGCCGGCGCCACCCAGGCCGATATCGATACGCCCATGCTGGCGGGTATGAACGCCGATGAGGCGTTCAGCCTGCCGAGCAAGGACCTGGCCAGCCTGCGCAGCGAGACCCAGACGTTTTTTGCCAACCTGGCGCCACAGGCCGATGCCTTGTATGGCGTGCGGGAGGGTAGCGACTATCAGGCGACCAGTCGCCTGCTGCGCCGCGAGCGAGGGCTGGCATCGACCAGTCATTGGGTAGAAAGCCGTGCGCGGTCTTCGAGCCAGCCGGTTTACCTGTACCTGTTCAACCATGTCGAGCCTGGCACCGAGGAGTGGGGCGCCTTCCACACCTGCGAGGTGCCCTATGCGTTCGACAACCTCAAGCAGGCTCCGCAGCGTGACTTCACCGCCGCCGACCATCAGGTGGCAAGCAAGGTTTCGGCTTACTGGGTCAATTTCGTCAAGACCGGTAACCCCAATGCCGGCGCTCTACCTGACTGGCCTCGGTTCAATCCCGACGCGCCGGCGATTATGGCACTAGGCGTCATTCCGGCGATGCAGCCCCTGCTGACCCAGGACAAAATGGACTTCTACCATCAGGTCAGTGCTCAAGGTGGACAGTTGTCGCTTTTCTGAGCCCATGCGGGCTCGTGTATCCAGTGGCGCCGCCAACGTTGCGGCGCACTGTTTTTTCATCACACAAGGACAGGATTGATGCGTGCGAAACATTTTCTCTGCCAACCCCGTAACGCGATGCTGGCCATGCTCGGCAGCCTGCTCATGACCACGGTGCCCGCGCAGGCGCAGGATCAACCCGCACCGTTCCGCTGGGGCGCAGCCTCGGCGGCTTACCAGGTGGAAGGGGCGATCAACGCCGACAACCGGGGCCGGTCGATCTGGGACGAATACCTGGACGACAAGAGCCTGGCCGGCCCCGGCATGTCGGGCGCCACCGCGATCAACTTCTATGACCGCACCCAGTACCTCAAAGACATCGCCCTGATGAAAAAGCTGGGCCTGACCAGCTACCGCTTTTCCATCTCCTGGCCGCGGATCATTCCCGATGGCGTGGGGCCGGTCAACCCGGCGGCAGTGGCGCATTACCGCCAGTTCATCACCGACCTGAAAGCGGCCGGCATCAAGCCCATGCTGACGCTGTACCACTGGGACATGCCGTTGTCGCTGGCGCGTGCGGGTGGTTGGGACAATCGCGCTTCGGTGGACTGGTTCCGCCATTACGCAGAGGTGGTGTTCGACAACTTTCATGACCAGGTAGACCTGTACGTGCTGGTCAACGAGCCGCTGGTGGAGCACGCTATGAAACTGCTCGCCGAACAGCGCATGGCCGGCAAGCCGGGGCAGTTTGCAATCGTACCGGCAAGCCCCGACCTGCCTGGCGCGTTACGAACCTTCAACCACCTGCTGCTGGCCTCCGCCGCCGCGAAGCAGAGCTTCGACGCCCGAGGCTACAAAGGCCAGCTAGGCCTTGCCTTGCCGTTGTTCCCGACCCTGACGGCCCCGGGCGCGAGCGCCGCAGACCGCGACTCGGCCACGCTGGCAGACGGGATCATGAACCGCTGGTTCCTGGATGCGATGTACAAGGGCCGTTACCCGGCTGACGTCCTCAGCGCAGCCCAGGCCGTGGGTGGCGACATGGATATCCGCGCGGACGATGCCGCCACCATTGGCAAGGCACGCTTTGACTACCTGGGCATCAATTACTATGCGCCCTTGTTTATCCGTCGACCCTCCCAGGCTTCTGGGGCGGGCTATGCGGCCGAGTCGTTCCTCCCTGAGGGTACCTATGCCGCCTACAACGGCCCCGTCAGGCCTGATCAGTTCCGCGCCCTGTTGAACCGCATTCGTACTGACTATGGCAACCCACCGGTCTATATCACCGAAAACGGGGCCGGCTTCCCGGACGATGACAAGAAGGTAAAGGGCGGGGTGCCGGACGTTCAGCGCTGCAAATACCTGGTTGAGCATATCGATGCCATGCACGCGGCCATGAAAGACGGCGCCGATGTGCGCGGTTATCACGTATGGTCCAGCCACGATAACCTGGAGTGGCTATTCGGCTATGGAAGCCGCTTTGGCATCATCCATGTCGACTTCAATACCCAGGCGCGCACGCCGAAGTTGAGCGCCCTGGTATATTCGGACATCATCAAAGGCAAGCCAGTGACGACCGCCGACTGCCATGCGCAATGAGCTGTTCGCGCTGAATGAATGAAAAAACCCCGGGGCCAGAAGCCCCGGGGTTTTTTCTTTCCCGCGAAACCGTCAGCTCAAGGCTTTGGTCGAAGGCTTGGCGGCGAACTTGCCGTCACCCAGCAGCGCCACGACCAATGCGGTCACGGTCAGGTAGATCGGGTATTCCCAGCCGCCGTTGGCGTTGGTGAAGCTCCAGCCGTTGCCGAAGTGGACGGTGGAGGCGACGAACAACTGCACCACGGCGATGGCGGCGACCCAGCGGGCGTAGACGCCCAGGACCAGCATCAGGCCACCGATGACTTCAAAGGCCATGACCGGGTAGGCGAGGAAACCCGGAAACCCGATGGACTCAAAGAAACCTGCGGTGCCCGCCGGGGTGAACACCAGCACCTTGGTCAGCCCGTGAGCGATGAACATGATGCCCAGCGCCAGGCGCAGGATAAATGCAGCGTAAGGAACAGTGCGTGTATCGATCATGATGAAGCTCCCGTTTTTTTAGTTGGAAAGGTGCAGCGTGGTATCAAGCCATTTGGAAAAGTCGGCGAGTTCTTCGCTGATGATCTCGTGGCCCATGTTGTACAGGTGGGTTTCGTGCTGCACGCCAATGCGCTCCAGCCAGGCGTCAGCCTCTTGCGCCCATTCCACTGGCAGTACGTTGTCTCGGTGGCCGTGGGCAATGAAGCCACGTACATGTTCCAGGCGAACCGGAGGGGCGATCTTTGGCGCGATTTCGCGCAGCATGCGGCCGCTGAGCAGTGCGAAGCCCTTGACCAGTTCAGGTTCGGTGACGGCGACACTGGCGCTCATGATGCCGCCCTGGCTGAAGCCTGCGATCACGGTCGGCAGTGGCGGCAGTGCCTGGATGAACCGTTGCAGCGTCTGGCGGCTGGTTTCGGCCTGTTCCTGATTGAACGAGGGACCATTGCCGGTGAAGGTCACCTGGTACCAGGCGAAGCCTTGAGGGCCGACCTGGATCGGGCCGCGCAGCAGCAGTACTTCCAGATCCTCAGGCAACGCTTCGGCCAATGCGGCAAGGTTGGCTTCGTTGGAGCCGACACCGTGCAGCAACAGCAGGCGACCTTTGGGGGCGGTAGCGTTGCAGGCCTTGCGGAAGAAAATGCCCGATTCGGGTTCGCGGGCGGGTTCGGAGAAACTGATATCACGCATGGGATTAGGCACCTTGAATCGAGTGAGCAGGTTCGTGTTCAGCCGCAGGGGCTGAAGAAAACAGGTAGCTGTCCATGGCCAGAACGCCATAGGTCACGCCGCCTTCCAGAACCCGTGTGTCGTAGTGTTCGCCGGCGGCGCCCAGGGCGATGAACAACGGCAAGTAGTGTTCATCAGTCGGGTGGGCACGCTCCGCGGAAGGGGCGTATTGCCGGTAATCAAGCAATTGTTCGATGTCGCCGGTTTGCAGGGTCTGCGCCGTCCAGGCCGCGAACTGCTTGACGTAGTCCGCACCGTGGGGTGTGGCCCCGCGAAATTCGTACAGGTTGTGGGTCAGGCTGCCCGAGGCCACGATCAACACGTTCATGTCGCGCAAGGGCCTGAGCGCTTGGCCCAGATTCCAGGCGCTGCGGGTGTCCAGGGTTGCCGGCATGGAAACCTGAACCACTGGGATATCGGCGTCGGGGGCCAGGTACAACAGGGGCACCCAGGCACCGTGGTCCAGCCCGCGCACCGGGTCCAGGCGGGACTTCCAGCCTGCCTGGCCGAGCATGTCGACGATCTTGCCGGCCAGCGCAGGAGCGCCCGGCGCCGGATAATCGATTTCGTACAGCGCGTCGGGAAAACCGCCAAAGTCATGGATGGTTTTCGGGGCGGTGCTCGCCGTCACGCTGACCTCGCCGCGGGTCATCCAATGGGGCGAGAGGATGACGATGGCGTCGGGGCGTGGCAGTTCGCGACCGAGCTCGGCCAGTTTTGGGCCAGCCAGCCCGGGCTCGATAGCGAACATGGGAGCACCATGAGACACAAACAGCAGGGGGAAAGACGTGTTCATGGTGATTGCTCCTGATTGAATTACTTGGTCAGCCAGACGGGGGCGATGGAAGTGCCCAGGCCTGCGCCATAACCCAGATAGATATTGAAACCGGCAAGTGGCTCCAGGTAGCGGGCATTGACCAGGCCGCCTGCATCCACGGTGTTCCAGCCCAGGCTGCGGGCGAGGGTGATGGCCGTCTGTTTGGCGCGTTCACTGTCACTGGCCACGAATACGCTGCCGGTCTGGTTGTCTGCGAACGCCGGGCCATCGGCCAGCACCTGGGCGAACAAGGTGTTGAACGCCTTGACCACCTGGGCCTGGGGAACGGCCTTGGCAATTTCCTCGGCGGCGCTGGTCACGTGGCCCACGGTCAGCGACATGTAGTCGGCGCTCAGCGGGTTGGTGATGTCGATGACCACTTTGCCGCTCAGGTCTCCCAGGCTTTGCAGGGCGTCGACGGCGTCGCCGAAGCCGGTGGCCAGGATGACCACGTCGCTGTCACCCAGTGCCTGTACGGCAGGGAAGGCGCTGACGTTGTCGAACTGGGCGGCCACGGTGGTGGCCTTGTCGATGTCGCGGCCGGTGATGCGGACGGTGTGGCCGGCGGCGGACAGTTGTTTAGCGAACGCCGAACCCATGTTGCCGGTACCCATTACTGTGATTTTCATAGCGACCTCGTTAGGGAGTGTTGCGTTGTGATGGGGCTAGTTTATAGATTGCGTATCTGAGATAAATCGGGCTGAATATGATTAACAGTTCCACTAAGTGAGATAATCATGGATCGTGCGTTGGAGATGCAGGTATTCTGCATGGTGGTGGACAAAGCCAGTTTCGTGGCGGCCGCCGAACCGCTGGCGTTATCCAAGGCAGCGGTATCGCGGTATGTGAGTGCGCTGGAGGAACGCCTGGGTGTGCGCCTGCTGCATCGCACCACCCGACGTCTGTCGTTGACGGATGAAGGGCGCCAGTTTTATCACCAGGCCCGTGAGGTGCTGGCGTTGATGGATCAGGCGGAGGAGGCGGTGTCCTCGGCGGCGCCGGAGCCCAGCGGCGTGCTGCGCATCAACGCCCCGGTCAGTTTCGGGGTGCTGCACCTGGGGCCGGTATGGGCTGATTTCATGAAGCTGTACCCCAAGGTCGAACTGGATATCAGCCTCAATGACCGCTTGGTGGACCTGGTGGAAGAAGGCTTTGACGCAGCGGTACGCATCGCGCGCATGGAGAGCTCCTCCCTGGTAGGGCGGCGCCTGGCGGGCACGCGCATGTGCCTGTGCGCGTCACCGGATTACCTGGCCAGCCATGCCCCCATCGTGAAGCTCAGTGACCTTGCCGATCACGGGGCAGTGGCCTACACCAACTTTGCCAGTGGCAGTGACTGGGACTTTGACGGGCCCCAGGGGCCTGAAAGCGTGCGTACACGCTCCATTGTGCGCTGCAACAACGGTGATACCTGTCGCAGCATCGCTTTGGCCGGGGGCGGCATCTCCCTGCAGCCCAGTTTCATGGTGGCGCAGGATCTGCGCGCAGGCACCCTGGTCGAGATATTGCCGCAGTACACATCAGTGGAGTTGGGCATCTACGCAGTCTACCCGTCCCGCAAGCACCTGGCGCCCAAGGTGCGGGTGTTGATCAACTTCCTGGCGCAACGGTTCGCAGCTCCGGCCTGGGAATTCTAAACGCTGGCGACCTGCCCTCTAACCGCGCCATCACTGTCCTTGTGGGACCGGGCGAAGCTCCGGAAGCGGCACGAAGACGCCGGTTGAGGTTTTAGGGGGAACACGGAAAAAAGTCCCGGCTGATGAAAATGTGGGGGAGCGCTCAGCCGGGCAAAAGGAGTTCTTGGAAACATTGGCCAGTTGGCAGGCCGAGGGGAGGGCTACTGTAAAGGTTTGAAAAATGAGATAAATACGCAAATGCGGAATGAACCATTTCGCTATCCGGAACAATCATGCATCGAGTAGCGGTGATCCCTTCCTCCGTGGGTTGCAAACGAGCTGTTTCGACACCCGACCCCAAACGAGCATTTTTCCCCTGCGGCCGCTCATCTACAGTGAGGCCACGCTTTTCATTACGGGCCCACCATGATGCTTGCCAAACCCCGATTGTCCGCCCAACCGGCCCACGACGATTTCACCCTTTCCGGCGTGTCGTTGGCGTGCGGGCTTTACCAGGGCAGCGATGCCTTCGAGATTCGCATGCCCGCGTCCAGTTATCAGGATCCCCGTGTCGAACAGCTCACCGACCGTGACTTCATGGCCTGGCTGCCAATTGATTTCGGCGACGGCATGATCGAAGTGGAGGTGGCCAGTGTGCTGGCCCCGGACGCCCCGGACTATGCTCGTGGTTTTGTCGGCGTGTCCTTCAGAATCGATGGTCAAGGCCGCTTCGAAAGCATCTACCTGCGCCCCACCAACAGCCAATGCGACGACCAGGTACGCCGTAACCATTCGGTGCAGTACGCGGCTTACCCGGATTTCAGGTTCAACCAGTTGCGGACTGAGTTTCCGGAAAAATACGAGACGTACGCAGACATCGAACTGGGCCGCTGGACTCACCTGAAGCTGGAGGTATCTGGCACACGCGCCGCGCTTTACCTCGACCACCAGGCCAAGCCTGCCTTTATCGTCTCCGACCTCAAGTTGGGCCCTGGCCAGCGCGGCGGCGTGGGCATCTGGATAGAGTCAGGCACCGTGGCGTATTTCAAGCATCTGAACATCACCCGAGCCTGACATTCGTTGGCCGGCCTCAGGCCTTGTCGAGGAACGCGCGCAAGTCGCGGGCAAACTTCTCCGGGTTCTTGAAGGCCAGAAAGTGGTCGCCTTCTTCTGCCTTGCCGTACACATGCAAGACCGCGCCATCGATGACCGACGCCATCCAGCGCTGGCTTTCCAGCCAGTCGCTGTAGTCGCCGGAAAAGATGGCGGTAGGTACATCGATTTTTGATTCGATCACGTCGCGCCAATCGTTGGTGGTGTGATCGAACAATACGCGGGCAGCGAATGCCATATCGTCGTGGACCATGTGCTGCGCAAGGCCGATGATGTTGTGGTAATACGGTGAATCCAGGTTCATGGCCCGCTCCAGCACACCGTTGGCGGACACCAGTTTGTTGCACGGTGTCATGGTGGCGTAGGAGGCGATCATGCGTTCCGGCGAAGTGGTGAATGCGCCAGCCTGCAGGCGCTCCTGCTCTGACCAGTCGGCATGGCAGTAAATGGACGGTGCCTGGTCGATGATGCTCAACGTACGGATGCCGTGGGTGCCGAACAGATCGATGTAGGCCCACATGATCGACGCGCCCATGGACCAGCCGCAGAAATGCGCCTTATCCAGTTGCAGGTGGTCGGCGAACTCCTTCACGTCCATGGCGTAGCGCGCGATGCGGTTGCCATGGGCGACCTTCTCGGAAAGGCCCTGGTTGCGCACATCCAGCACATAGACGTGATAGTGCTTGCTGAGGATGTGCATGAGGTGAAAGTACATGGCGCCGTTGGCCGACCAGCCGGGGATGAACACCAGCGGGGCGCCGTCGCCGGCCTCCCAATACGCCAGGTTGACCTGGTCGCTGGTCTTGAAGCTGCTGATGCTCAGGCCGTCAAAGTCGCCTGCGCGGGTCGGATGCCCCTCGATGTCGTGGGGGAAGGTGAAGTCCTGGTCCAGCAGCGAAGTGATGGAGCGTTTGTTCAGTGGGAAATTCACGGGCGGTACTCGCGATAATTGAAGGGGGTCACAGGCCAATCCAGGTAGGTGAACTGGGCATTGCCTTGACCCGATACGCCGATTTTCATTCATACCCCTCCATCGAATCAGTGCGTGCACGATAAGACTTGAAACCTATTGAGATAAATACCCAAAATGGGTAGATATTTGAAACGAGTTGTAGGTAATGGATCGAATCACAAGCATGATCGCGTTCGTCAAAGCTGTGGAAATGGGCTCTTTCAGCGCAGCGGGCGAAGTGCTGCAGATGTCTGCACAGTTGGTGGGCAAGCATGTCAACCATCTGGAACAGCGGCTGGGCTTGCGCCTGCTGAACCGCACCACGCGCCGCCAGAGCCTGACCGATTTCGGCCAGGCGTTTTACGAGCGCTGCAAGATCATCCTTGCCGAAGTGGAAACCGCCGAGAGCATGGCTGCGCACACCCATGCAACGCCCAGTGGGCGTTTGCGCATCAACGCGCCGGTCAGTTTCGGCATGCAGACGCTGGCTCGTCGGCTGCCAGAGTTCATGAAAGCCAACCCGCTGGTGAAAGTTGAATTGAGCCTGGCCAACCGCGCCGTGGATTTGATCGACGAAGGTTATGACGTGGTGTTCCGCGTGGGCCAGCTGTCCGACAGCGGCCTGGTGGCCCGGCCTCTGGCGCCTTACCGGCTGGTGTTGTGCGCCGCCCCGGCCTATCTGCAGGGCAAGCCGCCCATTACCACGCCCTGGGATTTGCAAGAGCACGAGTGCCTGGGGTTCTCCCACACTGAATTGCGCACGCACTGGACCTTCGACGGGCCAGAGGGCAGGATCATGGTGCCGGTCAGTGGCCGCCTGATGGCCGACCATGGCGAGCCTTTGTTATGCGCGGCGTTGGCGGGGCTGGGGGTCATGCTTCAGCCGCTGGAACTGGTGGAGCCTTACCTGCAGACGGGCGGATTGGTGCCGTTGCTGGCGGATTTTCCCGTGCCTTCGCGTCCGCTCCATGTGCTGTATGCCCCGGACCGCCGGCTGACCCCCAAACTTCGAAGCTTTCTGGACTTTGCGACCCTGGCGTTCGGACCGGATGCCGTTCCAAACGCTGTGTTGTAAATCTTGCGTCGTAATGGGCGTTTATCATTGTGTGCCGGTCCAATACAGTGACTCCATTGAAAAAGGTGAGCACCGTGCTCCCGCTGACATGGAGAAATGATGAACATCCAACTGAACGGCAAGTGCGCGTTGGTCACCGCATCCACGGGCGGTATAGGTTTTGCCATCGCCAAAGGCCTCGCAGAAGCGGGTGCCAGCGTGATCGTCAACGGTCGCAGCGAGCGCTCGGTCGCCGAAGCGGTAACCCGCCTGACCGCCGCCGTGCCCACCGCCACCATCAGGGGTGTGGCCGCTGATCTGTCTACCGGGCAAGGCGTGGCCGAGCTGGCCAGCGGCATCGGTCAGGTCGACATTCTGGTCAACAACGCAGGTATCTACGAGACCCAGGACTTCTTCGACGCCGGCGATGACGTGTGGGACAGCTACTGGCAGACCAATGTGATGTCGGGTGTTCGCCTGAGCCGTGCATTGCTACCGGCGATGGTTGAAAGCGGTTGGGGGCGGGTGGTATTTGTCGCGTCCGAATCGGCCCGCAACATTCCTGCCGACATGATCCACTACGGCGTGTCGAAGACCGCGCAATTGGCCCTGGCCCGTGGCTTGGCCAAACGCATGGCCGGCACCGGTGTGACTGTGAACAGCGTGCTGCCCGGCCCGACCTTGTCTGACGGCGTCGCCCAGATGATGAAGGGTGAAATGGAGCGCACCGGCAAGTCCCTCGACACAGTGGCGTCCGAGTTTGTCATGCAGCATCGCCCAAGCTCCATTATCCAGCGCGCCGCCAGCGTGGAAGAGGTGGCCAACATGATCGTCTATGTCTGCTCGACTCAGGCCTCCGCCACTACCGGCGCCGCCCTGCGTGTGGATGGCGGCGTGGTTGACGATATCGTCTGATGCTACTTGACTGCTGGTGCCGCCTGGCGGCCACCGGCGGTCGTCAGGTGCCTCAGCGGTGGCTGCGGTGGGCGAAGCTCAGGTAGGGCGTATGGGAGAAAGACTGGCTGCGCGCTGAGGGTGTCTGTCTGATGCGGTTGAGCAGCAGGCGAGCGATGGCCTCTTCGTCAGCCGGGACCGTTGTTTCTGCGCCGGGCAGTCGCAAGTGCCAGCCGCCATCGGTCCCTTCCGTAATGGTCATGCGGTCATCCAGGCCGCTGCGAACGATGACCTGCAGGGAACTGACGCCGTCCTGATGCTGAATTTCGGGAGTAAAGTCCAGCTCCATCCCCGCCACCTGGACCTTGATGCCGGTCAGTTCAAGCTCAACGCTCAATGCGCCTTGAGTGAGTACCATCATGCGTACCACCCTCACATGGCTCAATACCTTGGCGTTGCGGGGTGTGCTCAAGGCTGCTTCGACGATCGCCACGAATGCCTGGCTACGGCGCGTCAGGTCAGTTGCCTTGCGCTTGACCCCGTCCCGTTCGAGGTCGTGTTTTCTTGAAATTTCCAGCAGGTGTTGGGTCAGTTCTTCTACCGCGGTCATAAGAAACTCATCTTGGTCACAAGGGAAGCGTGCGTGGGGATGGTAATCTTGAAGCCGCTGGCTGATAACGGACCGTTTGGATAATGCAGCATTACGCAAGACGTAAAAGTTGCCACGGGGTGTACCATGGATCTGTTCAACAGTTTGAAGGTGTTTGTGCGTGTGGTTGAGGGGGGCAGTTTTACCGCCGCAGCCAGTGCGTTGGACATTTCCACCGCACAGGTGTCGCGCCTGGTGTCGGAATTGGAGCAGCACCTGCAGGCGCGGCTATTGCAACGGACCACGCGGCGGATCAGCTTGACGGATGTGGGCGAACGCTTCCTTCCCAGGGGGCGCAGAATCCTTGAGGAGATGGCGGGTGCCACCGAAGAGGCCCGGGGCGCTCATCTCAAGCCAGCCGGGCGTTTGCGCGTGCATACCATGACTGCGCTCGGCACGTTGATCACGCCCCTGATCGCGCGCTACTGCGAACAATACCCCGAGGTGGTGTTTGAACTGACCCTGTCCCAGCGCCATCCGGATGTGTTGGAGGACGCCCAGGACATCGTCATTTCCATTGCCCCCAGCTTGCCTGATTCGCAGTTCGTGGCCCATGAACTGGGACAGATCTACAGCGTACCCTGTGCCTCGCCGGCATACGTCCGTGCCCAGGGTGCCCCTGGCCAACCCGCGGACCTGGATCGGCATCGTTGCCTGCGGCTGATGGACCCGCTGTACGGTGAGGACTGGCTGTTCACCGACGCGAAGGGCGACTACGTGATCAAGCCCGACAAGACGTTTCAATGCAACGTCGCCGATGCGATGGTGGGCGCCTCTGAGGCGGGCATGGGGGTTAGCCTGTTGCCTTTCTACGTGACGACTCGGTCGTTGAGCGAGGGCACCTTGTTGCGCCTGCTGGGCCAATACCGCCTGCGTGAGCGATCGGTGTTTGCGATCTATCCATCCAGGCGTTTTCTGGATGCCAAGGTGCGTACCTGGATCGAGTTCCTGAAGGTGGAGCTGCCGAAGCTGTTCGCCGAACACGAACAGATTCTCCAGGACTCGCGTTACTGGGCATGAGACCGGGGCGAAGGAGAGGGGGGCGATACTGGTGATCATCACACCGATGACGCCACCCCTTGCAATTTTCGTGAGCTTCGCAACCTCCGCGCAAAGCCATCTGCCATCAATTCAGCCTTTGATCCAGCTCCCATCCTCTTGGGGGTCAATAGGAATGTTAAACGTTTTAATGTAAGCGGACAGCATCCGGTAATAACCGATCACAATGATAGCGTCGCTCAGTTCTTCCAGCGAGAAGTGCTGTTGGGCATGTTTGAAGAGCACGCCCGGCGCCATGCCCTTGTCGAGAACAGCTTGACCAAACCTTAGCAATACTCGCTCCGCCTCGGTGAAGGCTACTGCATCGTCAATCAGACCTTCAGCGATGGCAACGAATTGATCAGGACGAACCCCGACTACCTGGGCGATGGAAACATGCTGCTCCCACTCATAAGCCACGCCTTCGTGCGCGGCCAATTGCAACACCAGCATCTCCTTGTGGTAGTCGGAGATGGTCAAATCCCGGAAGATTGCATTTGTAAGGTCGATGGTAGGAATGAATGCACCCGCGCTATGGCCTAGCATTCGGAAGAAATTAACTTTTGTCGGCAGCCCCTCGAATTTCTCACGGACTTTGCTGGGGAGCTTGCTGAAGTCGGGATATTCGACAGATACTTCCGAGCTGATCGTGTCTTTCGCGCGGGATGAACTGGACATAAAGAACTCCTATGAAGTTGCGACGTTTTTAAACAGCTACACAGTCGAGTGATCACAGCTGTTCAAGCATGACATGGCGATGTACGGGGACGAGTCAACGTCAGATTGGCGACGATACAAACCAACAATGCCCCCACGCACACCCGCATGGAAAGGGACATGCCATTGGCAAAAGCAGCAGGTGCATCCTGCGAAATCAGAATCCCGAAAACTGCGACCCCGATGACACCCCCGAGTTGTCGGGCCGATGACATCAATCCAGACGCCATGCCTGCATCGGTTTGACTGACCGCCGCCAACATCGAGTTGTTCATGGACGGAACGGTTGAAGCGCTGCCAATCCCCACAATCATCAGCGCCCCGTTGAGCAACCAGGCAGAACTATCGGGACTGACGTGGGCGAGCAGTAGAAAACCAACCACCTGCAAAGCTGACCCGGTGGTCATGATTTTCAACGCGCTGATGCGCCGAGCGACCCGAGCAGAGGTGAGGGAGGAAACGGCCATCACTGCCGTCAGGGGAATAAAGGCGAGCCCGGTGCGAACTGCATCGTAATGCAGAATGGTCTGAAAATAGATGCTGAGAACAAAAACCACACCGTAAAAGGTGAGGTTAATGACTGCGCCGGTAAACATCATGGCCAAGAGCACATTATTACGAGCCAACCGGGCCGGTAGCATCGGCGCGCTCACCCGCGCTTCAATGACCATGAAGACCGCCAGCGCCAGGGCCGCCAGGCCCATACTGGACAACGGGACCGTGGTCCATCCCAAGCCGCTGGCTTCCGTCAAACCATAGGTAAGCAGCGCGAGGCAGGTCGCTATGCTGAACTGTCCCCAGACGTCAACCTTGTTATCGGTGCGCGGTGACGCAGGCGTAAAGCGCCAGGTCAGATAGATGGCCAGCAAGCCCAACGGGACATTGACCAGAAACACGCTTCGCCAGCCCAGATACTGAATCATGAAGCCGCCCAACACGGGGCCGGCAGCCAACGCGATACCTCCGCACGCCCCCCAAAGAGCCACTGCCGAGCGTCGTTTGTCTGGATCGCTGAAGTTCTGCCGAATGAGGGTTAGCGAGGTCGGTATCAGGAACGCAGCGCCAAGCCCTTGCACACAACGCATCGCAATCAGCGTCGGCATACTGTCGGCCAGACCGCAACCTATGGAGGCGAGGGTGAAGACGACAAAGCCGAAAACGAATACGCCTTTCGCTCCCCATTTATCGCCCAGTCCTCCACCGAGGATAAGTAATGCCGAGAACACCAGTGCGTAGCTGTTGATCACCCATTGCAGGCCGGTGAGGTCCGTACCAAATGCCGATTTCAGAGCGCCCAGGCCAACGTTCACGACGCTGACGTCTAACTGAACCACGAGGAAACCCAGGCAGGTCGCAATCTGGATAGCGACCAAATTCAACGTCTTTTGCATTTTCAAGCCGATAGTGAACGGTAGATGAGTCATGCTAGACCTTGACCAGACATGCGTAAATATACAAACATGCAGCCATTCCATGCATAGGCGCATAGATATGAACTGGGAAGACCTGCGTTATTTTGTGGCCATCGCCAGCGCTGGAACGTTATCCGGGGCCGCGCGGCAATTGAAGGTGGATCAGGCGACAGTCAGCCGCCGGTTGGCCATACTCGAAACAGACTTGGGCGCACGTCTGATTGATCGCCAGCCACGCAGGGCTGTGCTCACAACGCTGGGGCAAAAAGTTCTGGCCCACGCAATTGAAGTCGAGAACAGTGTATTGGGGGTCCAGCGGCTCGCGGTGAGCGCGATCAGCGAGTCACGCTCCAAAGTCACCATCACTGCCCCCCCTATCCTGGCCCGGCATTTTATTGCGCCACATATGAATCAACTCACGCATAGTTATCCTGACCTGCAAATTTCTGTCTTGAGTGAGCCACACTTCGTGTCGTTGTCGAGAATGGAGGCGGATGTCGCATTGCGATTGTCCGCGCCTATTGAAGACAGTGATATTGCCAAGAAAATCGGCACAATGAAGTTTGCGTTATATGCAAGCGCTCACTATCCCGAACGTGATAGGCCTCCCGCGTGGGCATTTATTGGCTATAACCAGCGGCAAACTGACTTTGCCCATAAGCGCTGGCTGTACGAGGTGATAGGACAGCGGCGAGTGGCCTGCGAAGTCGCGGACCTGAGTAACCAATACGAAGCCGCGTGCACAGGCATCGGTGTGGCGGGGCTACCGTGTTATCTGGCGGATGCCGACCCCAGGTTGATCAGGCTGCCGGACGAGCCGGCGGTGTCGATGCTGGCACTTGATATCTGGATCGCCAAGCATCCTGATCGACGCGATGATCCGGTGGTGCGTGCGGTGTCACAGAGGCTCGAGACGCTGGTGATCGCTGCTGGCCTGAAGCTCGATCAGCGCTGAGTGCAGCAGCGGGTCGACCCCGCCGCTGCAAGCCACGACGTCACACGAACTCGAGGACTTCCTTGACCGCCTTGCGAGGCTTCTGGGGCCAGTTACCAGCACCCGGATAGCCGACGGTCACCATCATCACCGGGATTTCATCGGCGGCCAGGTTGAACTCGGCGGCTACGCCGGCCTGGTCAAAGCCGATCATCGGGGTGGACAGCAGGCCTTGGCCCTTGGCCGCCAGCATCAGGGTCATGGCCGCCAGCGAGCCGGAGCGAATGGCTTCGTCACGCTGCAGTTGCGGGTTGTCCTGGTACATGCCGGTGGCGGCGCCTACCCACATATCGAAAATCGACTGGTCGAGGATGCCGGCGTCCACGGCCGGCTTCAGCGAAGCAGGCAGGGTCTGGTGCGGGTTCAAGGTGCCGCAGACGATGAAGGTTACCGCCGACTCGACGATTTTTTCCTGACCATAGGCCAGTGGCAGCAGGCGCGCCTTCGCCTCGGCACTGCGCACGGCCACAAACCGCCAGTTCTGCAGGTTGAAGGCCGACGGTGCGTGAGTGGCCAGTTCGATCAGCTCAGCGATTTGCTGATCGGACAATTGACGCTGCGCGTCATAGCTGTTGGCGGAAATGCGCGATTTGATGACATCGACGATGTTGGACATAGGGTCCTCGTGGTGCAAATACGAATGTTGTTTGACGATTAGCGGCTAAAGCCGTCGAACGGAGTCATGTAGACAGCACCGAACGGGTCCAGGCGCTTGCGGATTTCAGCGTCGGGGGTGCCGTAGACGAACAGGCTGGTCACGGTGGCCATTTCCAGGAAGCGTGCGCCGAACGGGGCGAAGGTGTTATCGACGTGGCTGACCACGCCCTCGACCTTGTAGCGCTCCAGGATGTGGGCGGTGTTGTTGGCTTCGTTGACGCTGTACTCGTAGACCAGGGTGCCTGGTTCTTTATTGGTCGCTTCGACAACCTGAGCGATCAGGGCTTTGAAGGCCGGGAATTCTTCGGGCTTGATGGACAGTTGGAACAGGCAGGAAATATAAGGGTGCATGCAGGGATCTTCCTTTATGAGCATCCGTAGATGCGAAATGCAACATGCACCGCTGACTTAGCCGGTGCAGTGACAATCAAGCGGTTCAGGCCTTGTCGGGCGCTTCGCCGAACAGCTTGCCGGCACCTGCCCAATCCGAGGCAGCGACGTCTTCGAAGATGACGTAGATGTAGTTGGCATCGGTACCGGTGTGTTCAACGATGCTCTTGGTGATATCGGCGGCAACGGCGGCTTTCTGCTTGTGCTCTTTACCTTCGAACCAGCTAACGCGTACTACAGGCATGGTGTAACCCTCTTCAAACGGTGATTGATGTCAAGCGATGGAGCCATGCTAGTGTAGAAAACCTTGGCGATAAATGGCTTGAAACTATAATCTGGGTAGATACAGATTCTACAATGAGCGCAAAGCCTTGATTCCCATAGACTCCTTTCAAGGCGTCATCACCTTTGTGGTGGCGGCCAGATCGCACAGCTTCACCGAGGCCGCCGAGCGCCTGGGGTTGTCCAAGTCGGCGGTGGGCAAGGCAATCGCCCGGCTGGAGGAGCGGTTGGGCACCCAGTTGTTTCACCGCACCACCCGGCGCATCTCCCTCACGGCCGATGGCGATGCCTACTACGCCGCCTGTAGCACCGCGCTGGAAGAATTCAACGCGGCCGAAAGTGCGCTGGGTCCCGGTACCAAGGAGCCCTCCGGTCGCTTGCGGGTGGACATGCCGGTGGCATTCGGGCGTCGGGTGGTAGCGCCTCTGTTGTTCGAAATCGCCAAGAAGTACCCGGCCCTGCAGCTCAACATCACCTTTTCCGACCATCTGGTCGACCCCATCGAAGAGGGTATCGACCTGCTGGTACGCTTTGGCGAGCTCAAGGACACCAGCGGCCTGGTGGCCCGCCGATTGGCCCGTCAGCGCTGGTCCATCTGTGCGGCGCCTGCCTACCTGGCCGCCTTTGGTGAGCCACACACCCTGACCTCGCTGGCACAGCACCACTGCATCGTTGGCCACCGCCGCGGCCAACCGTTGTCCTGGCGAGTGCAGGAGGGCGGGGAAACCGTGCGCTTTGCGCCGCCCTCCACGCACCAGATCGGCGATGGCGAGGCCATGATTCTTGCGGCGGTGGCCGGGATCGGCCTGTGCCAGATGCCCAGAAGCCTGTTTGCCGAGGACATCGAGGCCGGGCGGCTGGTGGAGGTACTGGGTGACTATGAACCGGAGCCGGTGGAAGTGCATGCTGTGTGGCCAAAGGTGTCCCACCTGCGGCCCAAGGTCAGGTACGTGGTGGACGAGTTGGTCAAGGTCTGCGAACGCTGGCAGTAGCATTACCCCAAGTGCTCATAGGAGCCCTTACCCGGCATCTTGATGCCATGCTGGTTCACCTTGCGGTACAGCGTGGCCCGGGAAACCCCCATCTCCCGTGCCGCCAGTAATGGTTTCCAGCGGTTGCGCACCAGTACCTCGATCAGCGCCTGACGTTCGGGTGAGCCACACGCCGGCAACTGCGGCGTGACGTCGCTGACCGCCTGCAAACCAGTGGGCAGATCCTCCAGGCGCAGGGTGCCGTCCTGGGTCACGGCACTGGCATAGCGCAATGCATGATGCAGTTGGCGAATGTTCCCTGGCCAGGCGTAGGTGAGCAGGCGCTCCAGTGCCGCATCACTGAGTTGCAGGGGCAGGTGGGTGCGCTGCGATTCCTCTTCCAGGAACCGGTTGATCAGGTTGAGTTTGTCAGTGCGCTCGCGCAGGGCTGGCAAATCGAAACGTGCCCCGCTGAGCCGGAAGTACAGGTCTTCGCGGAACACCCCCTGCGCCACCAGCGCTTGCAGGTCGCGGTGGGACGCGCAGATGACCTGAACGTTGACCTTTTCGCTGCCGGCGGCGCCCAGGGGCGACACTTCGCCCTCGCTAAGCACCCGCAGCAGGCGGGTTTGCAACGTGAGCGGCATGTCGCCGATTTCGTCCAGGAACAGGGTGCCGGTGTCTGCTTGCCGGATCAGGCCGCGCTTGCCTTTGGCCGAAGCCCCGGTGAAGGCGCCGGGCGCATAGCCGAAGAGCTCGCTCTCGATGAGCGCATCCGGCAAGGCCGCGCAATTGACTGCGATGAAAGGCTTGTCGTGGCGTGCGCTAGCCCTGTGCAAGGCGCGGGCGAAGTGTTCCTTGCCGCAGCCGGTCTCGCCATGAACCAGTACCGGAAGGTCTCGGTCCTTGACGCGCACCGCCTTTTGCAAGGCCTGGTGCACCGCTGCGTCGACCTCGGTCCTGCCATGCAGAACGCTGTCTACCCGGGGCCGCCGCGGTGACTCAAGTCGAACATAAAAGCCATGCTCGGGCAGGAAGTGCTGATGCTGCTGGGCATGGGCCAGCAGCGTGTCGGCATCGAACGCCTCACGGAAATGCTGCGGTAGCCGACCCAGACGCTGCACAAGGTAACGTCTGGCGGTGGCGTTCACGGCGGTAAGGCGGCCGTCGTCGTCCCAGGCCACCAGCATGTCCGGCTGGCTGTCCACGTAGCCAGGTGCTGCATGGGCGCGTAGCCGCCAGCAGTGCTGGGTGCATTGCATGAAATAGGCGTTTTCGATATCCCGGGCGCTCTGGATCACCATGTGCCGCAGCAACCGCTGACTGCTGCGATCGTCGGGCGATTTGATCGCCGATACGTCCAGCACCGCCAGTAATTGGCCGTCAGGAGCAAAGATGGGCGCCGCCGAGCAGGTCAGGTCGATGAACGCTGCGCGGAAATGGTCGCGCTTGTGCACGGTGACCGGTACCTGATTGAGTATCACCTGCGACACGCCACAGGTACCTTCCTGGCCTTCGGACCAGCACGTGCCCAGGTCCATGCCGGCACGGCGGCAGCCACGGGCGATACCGGAGTCAACGCGGTAATCGATGGTGCAGCCTTGGACGTCCGCGAGCATCACGCAGTAGTCGGCATCGCGCACCTTGAAGTGCAGCCTGGCCAGCTCGTCGCCTGCAATACCCAGGAAATCCTCCACGCGTTGGCGATGTTCGCGCAGACGGTGGCTGTCCATGATCCGCGGGCCCTGGAGCGAGCCGGGGTCAAGGTGATGATGTTCGAGGGCGCGACGCCAGGACTGGACGATGAGATCAGGCACCGGCAGATCCGGGGCGCTGGAAGCGGTGCGCAGCACGCGGCTGACATGAGCCTCGTGGGCACGCGAGTAGCTTGGGAGCATGAAGCCTCCGTGCAGCTTGTCTAGTTATTGTGCCCTCATTAAAAACGCCTGCCGGGGATGGCACAAGCCGTTTCGCCGTGGGGCGCACGCTGAGACATAACCGCTCACTGTCTTGGCACCCAGGTGCGACCGAGAAGACATCATGTCTTGCCCACCCCCGATCAGCTGAATCAAGGCCCACGGCTTGAACGGCTCTGGACCGGGCCTTGACGTTGTTTTGCGCGGGTGTGGCACTGGCTTTGCTCTGTAGTGAAGGCGTGAACCTGCACAGGTCGCCTTTCAATAACAACAAAGCGAGACGGCACATGAACACTACCCACCCGATTGATTTTTCCCTGGCCGGCAAAGTAGCCCTGGTCACCGGCTCAGGCCGCGGCATTGGCCTGGGCATAGCGCTGAGCCTTGCGAAGGCCGGCGCGGACGTGGCCCTGGCTGACTACGACATCGGCATTGCCGAGGAAGCTGCCGCCCAGGTCCGCGCCACGGGGCGCAAGGCAGTTGCCTTTCAAGTGGATGTCAGCCAGCCCGACAGCGTGAACCGCATGATCGACCAGGTGGCCGAGGCCTTCGGCGGCCTCGACATCGCGGTCAACAACGCCGGTGTGGTCAGCCTCGGCAAGATCGCCGAGCTGTCGGCCAGCGAATGGGACCGCATCATGAACATCAATGCCAAGGGCGTGTTCCTGTGCTGCCAGGCCGAAGTGAAGCTCATGCGCCGGCGCAACTTCGGGCGGATCATCAACATTGCCTCCATTGCCGGCAAGGTCGGCTTCCCGGACCTGTCCCATTACAGCGCCTCCAAATTCGCGGTCATCGGCTTCACCAACGCGGTGGCCAAGGAAGTCGCCCGTGAAGGCATCACCGTCAACGCCTTGTGCCCCGGCATCGTCGGTACCGGCATGTGGCGGGGAGAGGAGGGTATCGCTGGCCGCTGGGCGCTGCCGGGCGAGACCGAGGCGCAATCCTGGGAGCGCCAGCAATCGAGCCTGCTGCCCCAGGGGGAGGCCCAGACAGTTGAGGACATGGGCCAGTTGGCGGTGTACCTGGCATCGGCGGCCCATACCACGGGGCAGGCGGTGGCCTGCGACGGTGGGTTTTCGCTCTGAACCCCACGTTGGCGACTTCATGACAACCACAATCAGGGAATCACGATGATGAAATCAGACGCACCCCATCGTTCCGCAGAAGACGACATTCAATATGACGCCATCGTCATCGGCGCCGGTTTCGGCGGTATCTACATGCTCAAGAAGCTGCGCGATGAGCTCGGGCTTTCGGTACGTGCATTCGACAAGGCAGGCGGAGTGGGCGGTACCTGGTACTGGAATCGCTACCCCGGCGCGCTGTCCGATAGCGAATCCTTCGTCTATTGCTACTCATGGGACAAGGCATTGCTGCAGGAGTGGACCTTTTCCCACCGCTACGTGGCCCAGCCGGAAATCCTGCGCTACCTCAATCACGTGGTCGATCGCCATGACCTGCGCCGGGACATCCAATTGCACACCAGCATCGAGAGCGCCGTATTCGATGAGATCAACAACCGCTGGCTGCTGAGCGCCGATGACGGCCGCCAGTACAGTGCCAAATACCTGGTGACCGCCCTGGGCCTGCTGGCGGCCACCAACGTGCCCCAATTCGAAGGCGCTGAACGGTTCAAGGGTCAGACTTATCACACTGCCCATTGGCCTGAGCACGCTGAGCTCGAGGGTAAGCGGGTGGGCGTGATCGGCACGGGATCAACCGGCAGCCAGGTAATCACGGCCATTGCTCCCATCGTCGGCCACCTCACGGTGTTCCAGCGCTCGGCGCAATACACCGTGCCGGTTGGCAACCGACCACTGCCCAGTGACACCGTGGCAGGCATCAAGCGTGACTATGACGCCCTGTGGTCGCAGGTGCGGGCATCGCGCCTGGCCTTTGGTTTCGAGGAAAGCCAGGTGCCCACCTTGAGTGTCAGCCCGGCCGAACGGCAGGCGATTTTCCAGCGCGCCTGGGACGCCGGCGGTGGCTTTCGGTTCATGTTTGAAACCTTCAATGACATTGCCGTGTGTGAAGAAGCCAACGCTGCTGCCCAGGAGTTCGTGCGCAGCAAGATCCACGAGATTGTCAAAGACCCGCACACTGCCGCCACCCTGTGCCCTCGTGAGCTGTACGCCAAGCGTCCGCTGTGCGACAGCGGCTACTACGCGACCTTCAACCGCCCCAACGTTGCACTGGTGGACGTCAAGGCCAATCCTGTCCAGGCGCTCACGCCCACCGGCGTGCTGACCCAGGATGGCGTGGAGCATGAGCTGGACGTGCTCATCTATGCCACCGGCTTCGACGCTGTGGATGGCAACTACAAGCGCATGAATATCCGCGGCCGCGGTGGGGTGCCTATCTGCGAACACTGGAAAGACGGGCCGTCCAGTTATCTGTCGGTGGCCACCTCCAATTTTCCGAATCTGTTCATGATCCTGGGCCCCAACGGTCCCTTCACCAATCTGCCGCCCACCATTGAAACCGAGGTGGAGTGGGTCGCGGATCTGATCGGCTACATGGAGGACAACGAGCTGGCGAGCGTGGAACCCCTGGACAGCGCCGAGCAGGACTGGGGCCAGACCTGTCGCGACATTGCCGAGCAGACACTGTTCGCGAAGGCCGATTCGTGGATTTTCGGTGCCAATATCCCGGGTAAAAAGAATTCGGTCTATTTCTACATGGGCGGCTTGGGCGCCTTCAGTGAGACCTTGCAGGCGGTCGCCGAGCAGGACTACAAGGGCTTCAAGTTCAAAGCCCTGAGCGTGCGCGGCGCGCGTGACATCGCGCGCGCCAGGATGCCCGGTAACGTCAATCGCTGAACAGATCGAACATCAGTTGGCGAAACCACTTGTTGGCGGGGTCGCGGTTGAATTTCGCGTGCCAGAACTGATTGATGGCGATTTCCGGCAGGGGCAATGGCAAGGGCAGGATCGTCAGCCCGAAGGGCCCCGTGCAACTGCTGGCGAAACGTTCGGGCACGGTGGCGATCAGGTCGGTGTGCTGCAGGATATGCCCCACGGCGACGAAGTGGGGCACTTCCAGGCGGATGTCACGCTGCAAGCCGGCGCGCTGCATGTGCATGTCAATTTCGCCGTGCCCGGTGCTGGCGGCCACGATCCTGACGTGGCCGTATTCGCAAAAGGCTTCCCGGCTCATGGGCACCTGGGTGAGGGGGTGGCCGTTGCGGCACAGGCATACGTAGCGATGGTGGAACAACCGGCGCTGGTAAAAGCCGGTCTGCAGGTCGGGCAGCAGCCCGACTGCCAGGTCCACGTCGCCGTCGGCCAGCGCCTGGGACAGCCCCGCGTTACTGCGCAGGGTGCTGACTGAAATGCCCGGTGCCTGTTCCAGCAGGGCCTGGATCAACCGCGGCATGAAGTAGATCTCGCCGATGTCGGTCATGGCGACCACGAAGCGTTTCTGGCTGGTGGCGGGATCGAACTCGTCGGGGCGATTCAGGGCGCCGTGCAGCGTACCAATAGCCAGTGACACCGGCTCGGCCAGCTGTGAAGCCAGTGCCGTGGGCTCCATCCCCTGGGGGGTACGCACGAAAAGATCGTCGTTGAGGGTGGTGCGCAGACGCCTGAGCGCGTTGCTCACCGCAGGCTGGCTAAGGCCCAGGTGTTCGGCAGTGACCGATACGTTCCGGTCGTTGAGCATCTGATGAAAGATCACCAGCAAATTCAGGTCGATATCACGCAAGTGCATGGCAGTGTTCTCGTTGTTGGGTGCCAGGCCGGGGAGTGTGTATTCAGGTTGGTAATAGTGTCTATAGGACTTAGACCATTTATCAATGGGGAAGTGGGGGGCATCATCGGTTCATACCAAAAACAACACATAAGGTTTTTCCCCATGAATAGCCCTCAATCTGCACTGCGTGTTTCCATTGTCGGCGGAGGTATCGCCGGCGTCGCCCTGGCACTGGACTTGTGCCGCCATCAACATCTCGACGTCCAACTGTTCGAAGCTGCCCCCGCGTTCGGCGAAGTCGGTGCCGGCGTTTCATTCGGCGCCAATGCCGTCAAGGCCATCGAGGGCCTGGGCATCGGCAAACCGTACGAGCTCATCGCTGACCGCACGCCCGCCCCGTGGGAAGACATCTGGTTTGAATGGCGGCGGGGTGTGGACGCCGGTTACCTGGGTGCCAGCGTCGCCCCGGGTGTCGGCCAGTCCTCGGTGCACCGCGCCGATTTCCTCGATGCCCTGGCGTCGCAGTTGCCTGAAGGCATCGCGCGCTTCGACAAGCGCGCCGTGCGCGTGGAAGAAACGGGCGAGCAGGTACGCGTCCATTTTGCCGACGGCACCGAGCATGAGTGCGACCTGCTGATCGCCGCCGATGGCATCAAATCCAATCTGCGCGATTACGTACTGCAAGGCCTTGGCCAGCCGCCAGTGGCGCCTCGCTACAGTGGCACCTGTGCTTACCGCGGCATGATCGACAGCGAGCAACTGCGCGCCGCCTACCGCGAAGCCGGCGTCGATGAGCACCTGATCAACGTGCCGCAAATGTACCTGGGGCTGGACGCTCACATTCTGACGTTCCCGGTCAAACAAGGCCGGCTGATCAACGTCGTGGCGTTTATTTCCGATCGGAGCCAACCCGACCCGCAGTGGCCCAAGGACACGCCTTGGGTGAAAACCACCAGCCAGGCAGAGATGCTGCAGGCGTTCTCCCACTGGGGCGACGCGGTGCGTGTGCTGCTCGAATGCATCCCGGCACCGACTCTGTGGGCGCTGCATGAACTGGACGAGTTGCCGGGCTACGTGCACGGCCGGGTGGCGCTGATTGGCGATGCCGCCCACGCCATGCTGCCGCACCAGGGCGCTGGTGCAGGGCAGGGCCTTGAGGACGCCTGGCTGCTGGCGCGGTTGCTGGCCGACCCGTCGGTACTCAAGGGCGATGCTCGCCGAGTGCTGGACGTCTATGACGAAATCCGCCGTCCCCGGGCCTGCCGCGTGCAGCGCACCTCTTGGGAAGCAGGCGAGCTGTACGAATACCGTGATCGCCAGATCGAGGGTGACGAAGCGCAGATGTCGACGACCCTGGCCGAACGCTTCGACTGGCTGTGGAATCACGACATGGAAACCGACCTCGCCGACGCCCGTCAGCGCCTTGGTTGGGCTCAACCTGCCTGAATGCACGCCCCAAGTGCCAGCCTGGGCGCTGGCACTGTTTTCACGCAACCACAATAAAAGGTATTGCCAGCATGACCGTGACTATCACCCAAACCCCCGAGGTTCAGGATTTTTTCAAGGAAGCTGCCGGTTTCAAGAACGAAAATGGCAATGCGCGTCACAAGCACATCGTCCTGCGCATCCTGCAGGAGACCGCCAAGCTGGTCGAGGAGCTCGAACTTACTGATGACGAGTTCTGGGGCGGCGTCGAATACCTCAATCGCCTGGGCGCCAGCAACGAAGCCGGGTTGCTCGCCGCAGGGCTGGGCATCGAGCACTTCCTGGATCTGCTGCACGATGCCCGTCAAGCCGACGTCGGCATCAGTGGTGGTACACCGCGCACCATCGAAGGCCCGCTGTACGTCGCCGGGGCACCGCTGCGCGAAGGTTACGACCGCATGGACGATGGCAGCGAAGACGGCATCGCCACGCCCATGTTCCTCGACGGCCAAGTGATCGACCTGGATGGCAAGCCGATCGCCGGCGCCCTGGTGGACTTGTGGCAGGCCGACAGCAAGGGTAACTACTCGCATTTCGACAAGAGCCAGTCCGAGTTCAACCTGCGTCGCCGCATCGTCACGGACGCCGAAGGCCGTTACCGCGTGCGCACCATCGTGCCATCCGGATACGGCTGCAACCCGGCAGGTCCGACCCAGGAGTGCCTCAACCAGTTGGGCCGTCACGGCCAGCGCCCGGCACACGTGCATTTCTTTATCTCGGCGCCGGGCTTCGAGCACCTGACCACGCAGATCAACCTGTCCAATGACACCTACCTGTGGGACGACTTCGCCTACGCCACCCGTGATGGGTTGATCGGTGAGGTGCGTTTTGTCGAGGACCAGGCCCTGGCAGCGAGCCACGGGTTTACCGGTCGGTTTGCCGAGATGACCTTCGATTTCCAACTGCGCAAGGCGCCAACGCCGAAGGCAGAACACCGCAGCAATCGCCCGCGTGCACTTCAGGACGCGTGAAGCACCCCCTCCAGGCAACAACAATAACCATAACGAGGAAACAGGCATGTCCCTTAGCGAGCTGAAACCCATTGATGTCCACGTCGCCGTCTTGCGTGAGGCCGGTGGCAAACTCAAGCTGGAGCGCGCCCAACTGGGGGCACCGAGCCCCACCGAAGTGCGCGTGCGCATTGTCGCCACCGGTGTCTGCCACACCGACATGGTAGTGCGCGATCAACTGTTTCCCACGCCGTTGCCGATCATCCTCGGCCACGAGGGCTCTGGCGTCGTTGAGGCAGTCGGGTCGGCGGTGACCACCATCGTGCCAGGCGACCACGTGGTGATGACCTATATGTCCTGCGGGCTGTGCCTGCCGTGCGAGACCGGGCATCCGGCGCATTGCTCGCACATGCATCCACTCAATTTTGGTGGCGGCCGCATGGATGGCAGCACGTCTACCTGCAGCTGTGAAGACAACGCACCGATCCACGACCATTTCTTCGGGCAATCGTCTTTCAGCACCTACGTGGTGGCCAACGAGCGCAACGTGGTCAAGGTATCCCGCAAAGCACCGCTGGAGCTGCTGGGGCCATTGGGTTGCGGTATTCAGACCGGTGCCGGCTCTGTGCTCAAGGCCCTGGAAGTCAAGGCCGGGTCCAGCTTCGTCGCTTTCGGCGCAGGGGCCGTGGGCCTGGCGGCAGTGATGGCGGCCAAGGTCGCCGGCGCCACCACCATCATTGCCGTGGACGTAACGCCCAGTCGGCTTGAACTGGCCCTGGAAGTGGGCGCTACGCACGTGATCAACAGCCGTGAAGAAGACCCTGTGGCCAAGGTTCGCGAAATAACCGGTGGTGGCGCCAACTACAGCCTGGAGTGCTCAGGCCGCGCCGAAGTGCTGCGCCAGGCCATCGACGCCGTGACCACCCTGGGTGTATGCGGCATCGTCGGCGCCACCAAGATGGGCACCGAAGTCGCCTTCAACATCAACGACGTGATGATTCCCGGCAAGCGCATCATGGGGATCGTGCAGGGTGATGTCGTTGCCAACGCCTTCATTCCCACCTTGGTCGAGCTGTACCTGCAGGGCCGCTTCCCCTTCGACAAATTATGCCGTTTCTATTCGTTCGACCAGGTCAACGAAGCGATGGCCGACAGCGAAAGTGGCGTGACAATCAAACCCATCCTGCGCATGCCGACGCACGCCTGATTTCCCGACTTAGTGAAGGTAAGCAAGATGAACGTGCAACTCTTGATCGATAACGTCAAACAGGATGCAGCCGGTGGCAAGACCTACCAGCGTATCGACCCGCTGGCCGCGAAAACCGTGACCACCGGCGCGGCCTGCTCGGTGGAGGATGCGGTGCGCACCGCGCAGTCGTCGCAACAGGCGTTCCGCACCTGGTCCAAGGTTGGCCCCACCGAACGCCGCCGTATTCTGCTGGCCGCTGCCGATGCCCTGGAAGCCAAGATGGGCGAGTTCTGCACCGTCATGGCCGAGGAAATCGGTGCATCCCAGCTCTGGGCGCAGTTCAACGTGGGTGCGTCGGCCAACCTGATCCGCGAGGCCGCTGGGCTCACTACGCAGATCAAGGGCGAGACCATCCCTACCGACAAACCTGGCACGGTGTCCATGACCCTGCGCCAACCCGTGGGCACTGTCTTGAGCATCGTGCCGTGGAACGGCCCGGTGATTCTCGGCGCGCGGGCCATTGCCTATCCCCTGGCGTGCGGCAACACGGTGATTTTCAAAGGCTCGGAAAACAGCCCGCGCACCCATGAGTTGCTGGTGGAGGCGTTCGTGGAAGCCGGGTTGCCCGCTGGCGTGCTGAATTTCATCATCACCGCGCCGGAAGACGCCGCGCACGTGACCGAAACGCTGATTGCCCACGACACCGTGCGCCGGGTCAACTTTACCGGTTCTACTTATGTCGGGCGCTTGATCGCCGAGACCAGCGCACGCTACCTCAAGCGCTGCTTGCTGGAACTGGGCGGCAAGGCGCCGTTTATCGTGCTCGCAGACGCCGACCTGGAGGGGGCAGTCAACGCGGCGGTCTTCGGTGCATTTTTGTACCAGGGCCAGATCTGCATGTCGACCGAGCGTTTCGTGGTCGATGAGGCGGTGGCTGATGCCTTCGTCGCCCGTTTTGGCGAGCGGGTCCGCGGGCTGGAAACGGGTAACCCGGTGACCTCACCGGCCTGCGTGGTAGGCCCGGTCATTGCTCAGGGTTCAGTCAAGCGCATCAACCAATTGCTCGACGACGCTTTGGGCAAAGGCGCGCAGATCGTTGCCGGCGGCCTCGCGGAGCATGCGTTGATGGGTGCGACGCTCGTTGATCGCGTGACCGCCGACATGGATATCTACGACGAAGAAACCTTCGGCCCGGTGACCACGGTGGTACGCGTCAAAGGTGCGGAACAGGCCTTGCAAGTGGCCAACGACACCGCCTATGGCCTGTCCTCGGCGATTTTCAGTCGCGACGTGAGCCTTGCCCTGGACCTGGCCAGCCGCCTGGACGCCGGTTGCGTACACATTAACGGCGCCACTGTGCAGAACGAACCTCAGGCGCCCTACGGCGGCATGAAGAACAGCGGTTACGGCCGCTTCGACGGCAGCGCCGTGATCGAGGAGTTCACCGAGGTGAAATGGGTGACCGTGGAGCAGGCGAACCAGCCGTATCCATTCTGATCCGCCACACCCCGCGCGTGTCCTGATGCCTCGCTTCGACCCCCTGTCGAAGCGAGGCTCGCTTGCGTCTCTCTACTTCAATGGTTGCCATAATGAATAATAAAAAAGCCTGTGCGCCTTGCCGTTTCATCAAATACATCCCGGGCCTGGTGGCTGGCTCCGCCATGGCGGTGGCCATGCCGTCTGCCCAGGCCACCGAAGGGGGCGGCTCGTCCTACCCCATGGGCGCGGAGAACTACCTGACCGGCGCCATGCCACCGCCCGGTTGGTACGGCCAGGTCTTCGCCGAGAGCTACCGTGCCGATCGTTTGCTCGACAACCAAGGGCACAAGGCGGTCGAGGACTTTCATCTGAGCGCCGACGTGATCGCGCCTCGCCTGATCTGGGTGACCGATCAGAAGGTGCTCGACGGCAACCTGGCATTCCATGTCAACGTTCCGCTGGTTGACCTGAAAGTAGACGTCAACGGCCAGCATCAACACAAGACAGGCATGGGGGACATCATTTTCGGGCCGGCACTGGGGTATCACTACAGTGAAAAATTCCACGCCATTTATGCCTTGGACATCTTCGCGCCCACTGGCCGTTACGAGCGCGGCGACCTGGCCAATATTGGTCGCAATTACTGGGACTTTCAGCCGATCGCTGCGTTTTCCTACATCGACCCGGCCGGTATCAACGCAGACGTGAAGATGATGTATGACTTCAACCTGCGCAACCCTGACACCGACTATCGATCCGGGCAGGAGGCCCATGCCGACTACTCTCTGGGTTGGGGTTTTGGTAATGGGTGGGTGGTGGGCGTGGGGGGCTATCTGTACCGCCAGACGACGGATGACCGCCAAGACGGTGATCGAATCGAGGATAACAAAGGGCGTGCATTCGCCATCGGGCCGTCGATCAAATACAGCAGTGCGTCCGGCTGGTTTATCACGGCGAAATGGCAACAGGAGAGTGACGTACGCAACCGTCCGGAAGGCGATGCCTACTGGATCAAGTTGACGCTGCCGCTCTAAGCCATCACCTGGAGGCGCTGCGGCCTTGCTGCAGCGCCCGTCCTGAACGATGATTGCGATCTTTCGCAGTGCGGAATATAGTTCCGCGACAATGGTTTAGGGCGCACTGACATGAACACTTCCCCTCACGACCCGGCCGCTCAGGATGACGAGCAGGGCAAGGACCGCAATTTCATCACTGCCCTTGCCCGCGGCATCGATGTACTGCGCTGCTTCGGCCCGGGTGCCAGCGTGCTGGGCAATCAGGAACTCGCGGCTCGCACCGGCTTGCCCAAGCCCACCATCTCGCGCTTGACCTACACCCTGTGCCAGCTCGGCTGCCTGAAGCAGGTGCCACACTCCTCGAAGTTCCAGTTGGACGTCGGCGTACTGGCGCTGGGCTATGGCTTGCTGTCGAACCTGTCGATACGCGCCGTGGCGCACCCGTTGATGGAAGGGTTGGCCACCTATGCCGGGGCGGCTGTAGCGATGGCTGCCCGTGACCGCATGCAAATGGTCTACCTGGACGTGGTACAGGGCGAGGCCAACCTGACCATGCGCCGGCAGATCGGCACATACTTGCCGCTGCATCAGAGTTCGGTCGGGCGGGCGTGCCTGGCAGCGATGCCTGACAGCGAGCGGGACTTTGTCCTCGACCACATCCGCGAACGGCACAGTGCCGACTGGCTCACCATTCGCCGGGGCCTGGAGCAGGCCTTCAAGGATTACGCCGATTATGGCTATTGCCTGTCCTTGGGTGAATGGGCCAAGGACGTCAACTCGGTAGCGGTTCCGCTGGTGCACAGTGAGTACGGCATTCTCGCCTTCAACTGCGGTGGGCCAAGCTTCCTGTTGCCGCGGGCCAAGCTTGAGGACGATATCGGGCCTCGGCTGAAACACTTGGTCAATACCCTGCAAGGGGCCGCGTTCTAGGGTCTGTATGAAATGTATGCCAGCGAAGGCCAGGCAAGGCGAAAACAGGCGAGGAAGCGGAGTTTACGTGTTGTAAATGAGCATTCCGAGCCTTTTTTCAACGCAGCATGGCCGCGTTGGGATGCAGTTCGTACAGAGCCTGGGTGCTCCGACCTTGTAGCCGCTGATGCAGCGCAGCCTACGGGGGGAAGTATTTTAGGGATAGATCGCGAATTGCTCGCCCTGGCTCAGCACTTCCTGAACCACGTCACGCAGTTGGGTTCTGAGCCATGCCAATGCCGGAGTACTTTGTGTGGTTCGCCGCTCGGCGATCACGATATTGGCCCGCGGCAGGTCCATGGGTGGCGGGCACAGGCTCAGGCGCGAACCCTGGGCCAGCGCGTACGCGGTATGGATGGGGAGGGTGGCAACCAGGGCCGCGCCTTTGAGGAACGCTGGCGCCAGGGCATGCTGGGTGATCGACACCTGAACATGGCGCTCCAGGCCCATGGCGGCCAGTTGCGCGTCCAGGACCGTGTCGCGCTCACCGGTGCGAACACTCAGATGAGACAGGCGCTGAAAGTCGGCTCTTGAAAGTGGCATGTCGGCTTTGCAGGCCCATGAGTCCAGCAGGCACGCATAGGCACAGGTGCCAATGACCTCCTGGCTGAGCCAGCTGCGCTCCGGCAGTTGGGCGACCACAGCTACGTCAATGTCGCCCGTTTCGAACAGGGTGCCGGTGGTATGTGGCTCACTGGGCACGAACTGCACTGTCGCGAAGGGGGCAAGGGTGCTCACGCGCTGCACGACGCGCGGCGCCATGGCCAATTGGAGGTCGTCAGACATGCCCACCAGAAAGCGGGTGCGCGTGCACGCCGGGTCAAAGTGGTCCGGCTCGGTGAACGCATCCGCCAAGGCCCCCACGCCGAACTTGAACTTGGTGGCCACCTCAAACGCGCGCGGGGTCGGTTCCATCATGCCGCGCACCCTGACGAACAACGGATCGCCCAGTGCCTTGCGCAGCCGTGCCAGCGCACCGCTGACCGCTGACTGCGTGAGCGACAGTTTCGTCGCGGCCTTGGATACGCTGCGTTCCTGCCAGATCGCCAGAAAGGTGATTGCCAGGTTGAGGTCCAGGCGGCTCAGCTCGCTGAAGCCGCCGTCTTGGGTCGTGGCTGTCATCACGGGACCTTGTGGTAGTGGGAGGGCAGGTTCATTTGAAGGTCTTCTGCGCCACGGACACACCCAGCGCGATGATCGCCACGACGATGACCGCCCAGAAGTACTCCATGCTGGCCACCAGCGTGGATTGCTGGTGCAGGCTTTGCGCCAGGGTCGACAGGGCTATCTGGTTGGCCGGCCCGGCGCCTACCTGAGCGGTCAAGGCCTGCGCCAGGTGCTGGGTCTGCTCCATGTACAGCGGGTCGCCCGCGGCAAAGTGGCCGTTGAGGTTGTTGTACTGCAGCGTGGTGCGCCACTGCAGGAACAAGGTGGCCACCGCGGTGCCCATGGCCATGGCGATCTGCCCCAGCATGCTCTTGATCTGGTAGGCGTGGGCAAACAGCGTATCGTGGTGGGTCACGTCACGGAACGTCTGCATGGCCGCCGTGGCCAGTACCAGCATGACGAAACAGCCGTTGAGGAACAGCGCCGGCAGAATGTTCGACCACATGTTGGCATCGGTGGTGACGGAGGAGAGCAGACAGCCAAAGCTGATCAGTGCGGCAAACCCGAGCACAAAGAATTTCTTGGGCCCTGGAAATTTCGGGATCAGTGCCGCCATGGCCAGCCAGGTCACCAGGGCGCCGCCCAGTCCGAAGGCCTGGAACGTGCCGATGGTGTCCCAGGAGTAGCCCAGGCCGGTCTGCAGGAAGTACGGCAGGATGTAGTTGTTGCTGCCCAGCACCACGTAGGTAAAGCAGAACAGCGCCACGCCCAGCACGTAGCGTGGCTGCATCAGGTCGCGAACCTTGAGGAAGGGCGCATGTTTGCTGTGTTCGGCGTGGAAGAAAATGTACATTCCCAGCGCCGCCAGCAGCGCGAACGCAACGAGGATGAAGGTTTCGTTGTAGAAGTCGTAGTAGGAGCGCTGCAGCACATACAACAGGAAGAAGCTGCTGACGGACAGCAACAGGATGTTGGCCGGGCTCGACGGGGTGCGGTCTTCCAGTGGTGCGGGGGCCGTGGGCAGGAAGCGCGTGCACAGCATCGCAGCCACCAGGGCGCCACCGATCAGTACCCAGAAGATGGCATGCCAGGTGTCCTCGACCACCACCATCGACGAGATGAACGGCGCGGACGCCGTGCCACTGGCCAGGCCCGTGGCGAACACCTTGACGCCGGTGAAGCGCCCCGGGCCCGCGGGCAGGAAGTTGACCATCAGGCGCGCTGATGTCATGAATGACGCACCGCCCAGGGCCATGACCACGCGGCCGGCGGTGAAGGCGGTGAGGTCGCTGCTGACGCCGCAAACGAAGGCACCCAGCACGTAAATGCTGATGGAACCGAGCATGAAGTTACGCCAGCCCAGGCGCTCGACCAGCCAGCGCTGCTTGGAGATCACCACCACGGCGATGCACGCATACAGCGCAGCCACCAGGGTGAACTCCTCGGGGCTGGCATCGATTTCACCGCGAATGGGCGCCGAGGCAAAGGCAATCATGCCCGCCTGCAGGTACTCCAGTGCGCACAGCAGCCCGACCGTGATCAGCAGGGCGGCGTTTTTCCGGTACATGTGGCGCCTCGTCAGAGTTTAAGGGCTTTGGCGTCGCGCCCACGGTCTTCGTTGGCGCTGATCACCTGCTCGACGACGTCGTTGGCGTCCTTGAGCTCGTTCTGGAAAATATTGGTGCTATAGGCGGGTTGCGCAGGTGCCTTCTTGTTCAGCACGGGGCCGCTGAGGTCCTGGGTGTTCACCGATACGCGCATGGACAGGCCCAGGCGCAATGGGCTGCGTTGCACTTCCTGGGCGTCCAGGGCGATACGCACCGGCACGCGTTGGGTCACCTTGATCCAGTTACCGGTGGCGTTCTGCGCCGGCATCAGCGAAAACGCGCTGCCGGTGCCCGCGTCCAGGCCCACGATGGTGCCGTGGAACACCACGTCGCGGCTGTAGGCATCGGCGCGCAGCTCTACGGGCTGGCCAATACGCAGGTCTTCGATCTGCGATTCCTTGAAGTTGGCGTTGACCCATACCTGGTCCACTGGCACCACCGACATCAGGGCCACGCCCGGGTTGATGCGCTGGCCCACCTGCACGCTGCGCTTGGTGATCACGCCGCTGACGGGGGAGTAGATCTGGGTGCGGTGCAGGGAGATAAAGGCATCACGCAGGTTGCTGGCGGCCACCAGCACATCGGGGTGGGTGCGCAACGTGGTGTTGTCGACCATGGCCAGGCGCACGGCCAACGCATGCTGGGTACCGTCCAGGCCTGCGACGGCGTTCTTCAGCACTTCCTCGGCGTGGCTGATTTCTTCGCGCGACACAGCACCGCTGGCGGCGAGCTGGTTGCGGCGACGCACGTCGTCCTGAGCCTTGCGCACATCGTTCTGGCGCTGGCTGACTTCGGCCTCCAGTTGCTGCACCTGGTAGTACTGGGTACGCGCCTGGCGTACCGCGCGCGCCAGGTTGGACTTGGCGCGCTCATACTGAATCTCTGCATCGACGGCATTGAGCGTCACCAGCGGCGAATTGGCGTCCACATGGTCGGTGTTGTCGCCACTGATCACGGTCACGGTGCCGCTGACCTGCGAGGTCACCTGGACGATGTTGCCGTCGACATAGGCGTCGTCGGTCGACTCGCTGCCCAGGCGGGTGACGTACCAGATGCCCAGGGCCACGACCAGCAGCACGATGGCCAGGATCAACAGCAGTTGTGGGCGAAAAGACGATTTTGCGGGTGCGGGGGAAGGTGCGTTCGTGGTCATGATTTGTCAGCTACGGTTGGAGTGGCGTCGGCGGTGGCGTTGATTTCAGGGCGGTAACCGCCCCCCAGCGCCCGGCTAAGGTTGGCTTGCAGGGACAGGGCGCGGGACTGCAACGTGACCAGCTGGCGTTTCTCCGCCAGCGTGGTGTTTTGCGTGGCCAGTACTTGCAGGTAAGTGGCCAGGCCTGCCGCGTATCGTTTGTTCACCAGGTCGGAGGCTGCCTGCGCGGTGGCAACGGCTTCATTCTGTTGCGCCATGCGCTCTTTCAACCAACGCAGGGACGCCAGTTGATCGGCGATGTCCCGCAGTGCATCGACCACCGTCTGGTTGTAGTTTTCCACCGCCAGGTCGTAGGCCGCGTCCTGGGCATCCAGGTTGCCGCGCAGGCGGCCACCTTCGAAGATCGGCAAGCTGATGGCCGGCGAGAAACCGAGGATACGGCTGCTGCGGTCGTTGAACGTGTCGAACGCCAGGCTCTGCATGCCGATGAACGAGGTCAGGTTCACGTCGGGATAGAAGCGCGCCTTGGCCACCTTGATCTCATGCCCCGACGCTTCCACCCGCCAGCGCTGGGCGACCACGTCCGGGCGATGGCCGATCAGCTCTGCCGGGATATGGGTCGGCAGGGCGACGCTGTTGCTGGCCAGCATGCGCGGGCGGGCAATGCTGCGGCCGCGGTCGGGGCCCTTGCCCAGCAGGGAGGCCAGCTTGTTCTGGTTAAGCTCGATCAATTCCTTCAGCGCGGCGATGTTGGCGCGGCTGGCAGGCAGCGATGCCTGGGATTGCTTGATGTCGATCTGCGTGCCCAGTTCGGCGGCAAAGCGCTGCTGGGTGAGCGTTTCGATTTGCTCTTGCTGATCGAGCAGCGTCTGGGCGACGTCCAGTTGTTCGTAGGTGTCCTGCAGGGAAATGTACGCCTGCACCACCGAGGTGGACAGCATCAGCGCCGCAGCGCGTTCGTCGACCTCCAGTGCATGGCGGCGTCCTACCGCCGCTTCCACGGCCTCGCGGTTTTTACCCCAGAAGTCCAGCTCGTAGCCGAGGTTGAACGTGGCCTGGTCAACGTTCTGCCACGTGCCCTTCACAGGCGATGGCGTGGTGCCGTTGGAACTGAAGCGCTCGCGCGTCGTGCTCATGGCCACATCAGCATGGGGCAGCAACGAAGCGCCCTGGATGTCTTCCAGCGCGCTGGCCTGGTGCACGCGGGCAGCAGCTGCCCGCAGGCTGGGGCTGCCAGCCAGTGCCTCCTGCACCAGCGCATTGAGCTGCGGATCATTGAAGCTGGTCCACCAGGTGTCGCTCGGCCAGGCAGCCGGCGACAGCGAAATGCCGCTGGCGGCCAGGGTCTGTTCGACGTCCTGGGGAGGTGCCATCTTTGCACTGGGTTTCAGGTCACTGAACGCGCACCCGGTGAGCGCAACCATCAGGACGGCCATGGGAAGGTGCGCTGCCAGGCGCAGTGTTGACCGCACATCCTTGGGGCCCTGGGGTATGGGACTGTTCATCAACGGATTTCTCTGACGTTGAAAGGGAAGGGAAACGCACGCTCGGAGCACGCGGGTGACAACAGCATCTATAAAAACCATTAGTGTCGTTAAGGTCGTGAAAAAGCGCCAAGGCCAACCCGATGGGTCAGCCGGCGCGCAAGCCCTTGACGATGACGGCTACCGAATGATCAATGTCGTCCAGGTTATCCAGGTTCGCGGTAACCAGGTGCAGCCATGACATGCCGGTCAGCATCGACACTGCCGCATCGATCGCCGGGCCATCGGCAATTTCCCCTGCACTGACCGCCCTTGCGAAGATCTTGCGCAAGGTACGTTCGCGGCGGGGCAGGAACGCCTGGCGAAACTCTTCGATGGCGTTGACGTCCAGCTGGATTTCGATGAACACGCTGCGCAGCGTTTCACCGGCACTGGAGGAACGCCACCACAACCACAACGAACGCAAATGCTCGATCAGGTCCTGTTGCAGGTTTCCGGTATCGGGCGAGGTGACGAAGGTCAGTGCCGCGCGTTCGTACACATCGCGCAACAGCGCCCCTTTGCTGCGCCACCAGCGGTAGATGGTGGGCTTGCTGGAGCCTGCGCGCTCGACGAGGGCATCCATGGTGAAGGCCTTGTAGCCTTGCTCTTCAAGGATGGCCGCTGCGGCCTCAAGAATCGCCTCGGTACTTTGCGGGCTGCGCACCGCGCCAATGGAGGATCGGCTGCGCGGCTTGGTGAGCTTGGACGGCTTGTTTTTCTCAGTCATGGGTTCCACGCGGTTCGACAGTTTGGGAGAGACTTCCCGCAAACCTTATAGATACTGCCAGTATTTATAACGTGGAATTCTTCCTCGGTCAACGCTGCGGTCAGGGTGCCGCCCAATGATCAAGGGTGTCAGCCGACGCGGCAGCGAATCAGAACAGTCGCTTGTCGGCCTCGTTGCCATTGGCCGGCAAACGCCAGCCGAAGCGTAGCGATGCCAGGCGCAGCAGAATACAGCTGGCCGCCGCCAGCCAGGGTGTCCACGCCGAGCTGGCACCGAAGTGGCTGAGGGCAACTTCGACACTGGCGCCCACCAGCGCGGCAGAGGCATAGATCTCACGTTGCAGAATGCTGGGGACGCGGGACAGCAACACGTCCCGAAGCACCCCACCGCCCACCGCGCTGACCATGCCCAGCACGATGGCGACTTCGGCACCGGCATGGGCGGCGAGGGCCTTTTTCGCCCCGGCCACCGCGAACAGCCCCAGGCCAATGGCATCGAACAACTGTACCGGCGACGTCATGCGGCGCACCGTGGGGTAGGCACATACCACCCAGGCCGCGGCCACCAGCGATACCGCCAGGTAGCGCCAGTTTGCCAGCCCGGCGGGGGGTAGCGTGCCCAGGCACAGGTCCCGGACGATGCCACCGCCGCAGGCGACGATGAACGTAATGGTGGCGATGCCAAACAGGTCCAACCGCTGTTGTCGGGCCGCCACCGCGCCGCTGATGCCAAACGCGAAGGTACCCAGCAGGTCGAGTACCGTGTAGATCAAGTGACTGTCCATCGTGTGTTACTCAGCGTTCCCGAACCAGGCAAAGGCTGCGCAGAGCATGGTTTCCAGGCCGGTGCGCAGGGTAGGGTGCAGCAACGGCGCGAACTTGGGCGAGTGGTTGCTGGGGATGCTGTTGATCTGGCGGTTGGCCTTGGCCTGTTCGTAGACCTGCGGGTCGGTGCAGCCAACGAACCAGAATACATACGGTACCTTCCAGGCACGACCGAACACGCTGAAGTCCTCGCTGGCCGCTGCCGGTGCGGTTTCATAGGCGCGGTCGCCAAACCAGTTGCCAAACGCTTCCGCTAGCTGTGTGGACGCCTTGGCATCGTTGACGGTCAGCGGGTAGCGGTTGAGGGTGGTGAACTCCGGATCACGGGGCGCGTTGGAAGCCGAGCACTCGGCGCAGCAAATGCGCTTGATGGCACCCAGCATGTGTTCACGCACGCCTTCATCGTAGGTGCGCATGTTCAGCTTCAGCGTGGCGTCGTCGGGGATGATGTTTTCCTTGGTGCCTGCCTGCAGGGAGCCAATGGTCAACACCGCTTGATCTTGAGGGGAGATTTCCCGCGACACGATGGTTTGCAGGCGCAGCACGGTGGACGCCGCCATGATCACCGGATCGATGGAGGTCTGTGGCTGCGAACCGTGGGAGCCTTGGCCAAACAGCTTGATCTTCATGCTGTCACCGGCCGACAGAATGGTGCCGCTTCGGTGGCCGACAGTACCCGCTGGGCCAACCATCACGTGCTGCCCCAGGATGATGTCGGGCTTGGGGAAGCGTTCGATCATGCCGTCGTCGATCATGTTCTGTGCGCCTACGCCCACTTCTTCACCGGGCTGGAATACCGCCAGCACGGTGCCTTGCCAGGTATCGCGATGCTCGGACAGCACCCGCGCCACCCCCATCAGCCAAGTGACGTGCATGTCGTGCCCACAGGAGTGGCAGACCGGCACTTCGACGCCATCTTCGTTGCGGGTGACCACATCGGCGGCGTAGGGCAGGCCGGTGGCTTCGGCCATGGGCAGCGCGTCCATGTCGGCACGCAGCATCACCACTGGACCATCACCGTTGCGCAACACGCCGACCACGCCGGTCACGCCGATTTCGCGGCTCACCTCGTAGCCGTAACGCTCCAGGTAATCAGCGGCGATCTTCGCGGTGCGGTATTCGCACATCGACAGTTCGGGGTTGCGATGAAGGTCTTTGTAGATTTCTTCCAACTCCGGCAACAGGGCATCGAGCGTGGGGATCAACTTTTTCAGGGACGACATGAGCTACTCCTTACAGAAAAGAGGGCAAAAAAAGCGGGTAGGGTGGGGGTGTCAGGTAGGCGCTAGCAGGCTGCCCACCAGTTTGGAAATCAGCGCATCCAAGGTTTCACGCTCCTGCTGCGACAAGGCGCCAACCAGCCGGTCTTCCAGCTCGGCGCCCACGGTGGAGGAGTCATCGGCCACCTGGGCGCCCATGGCCGTGGTGCGCAGGCCGACGCTGCGCCGGTCGACCGGATGGGCGTGACGGGAGATCAGTTCGCGGGATTCCAGCAGCGACAGGGTCTTGGACAGCAGGGTCTTTTCCAGCAGCGCACGGGCCGAGACTTCCTTGGGCGTGATGTCGGGGCAGGCCTGGATGAGGCGCAGCACGCGCAGGCCGCGCACATCCAGGTCCCAATGTTGTCGATACACGGCGTCGGCTTGCTCCATCAGCAAGGCGCTCGCCATATCGAGCTTGAAATTCAGAAAGTCGGAATACATGGAATGCTCCAGTGGGGTGACTGAAGCATAGCAATATAGTTGAATATTTCAACTATATTTTCTGAATGGGTGCGTCGCCATCGGAGCACCGGGGGTATCAGGGGTTGTGGGCCCCCTGAGCACACGCCGGGTTATTCGCCTCCGGTACCGTCAGGAACGTAATCGTGGCAGGCTTGAACTCCAGGGCGCCTGCTTCGGTTGGTGCGCCGGTCAACGCGGGCAGCTCATCACCGGTGGTCAGCTTCAGCGGCACACCGTTCAGCGCGACCTCTTTTCCCGACAACGCGGCGGTCGACGCCAGCGTGTACCGGTTCGAACGCTGCTGCAGGTAAATACGGCTGCTGTGCTTCTCATCATTGTTGATGACGAGCAATGCCACGCCACCGGCCGTGCCGCGCAGGCATTGCGCGTAGGCGTGCAAACCCTCGCGACGCTCGACCCCTGCATCCAGAACCACCGTGCCCATGAACCTGTGCCACAGCAGCGCGCCCCAGTAGTTGGGTTTGGGGGCGAACGTATTCTCGTCGAGCAACCCATAGTCGCTGGCCACCAGGGTATTGTGCGCGACCACTTCAACCCCTTGCTTGGCAAGGCGACCGAGTTGATCCAGGTACCTGAAGGTGTCCCTGAACGTGGACGCCCACGGGTTGCCGCCACAGGCAGCGTCACCGGTTTCAGTCAGCCAAATGGGTTTGCCGGGCTCGAAGCGGTCCCGCAGGTGCCGGTAGAACGCGAACGTCACGTCGGTGCGTGCCAGCCAATCCTCCGACAACGCAGCGTTCTCGGTAGTCTGGCCTGCCGGCGCGCAACGTTGCGAGACAGCGCTGTAGTGGTGGTACGAGAAGCGATCAACGCCACTGCCGGCAGCTTGCAACAGCGCCGCCGTACCTATCATGGGAATGCCAGTATTGCCCATGCCCCACCCGGCATCGTTTTCCCCCACCGACCCCGGGCCAAGAACAAGCATCTGGGGTGCCGCGTCACGGGCAAACGTATGGAATACCTTGAAATCCTGCCCGTACGCCTTGGCGTCATAGCCTTTGGGGGCTCCGCCAATGGAGGCAATATTGGGCTCATTCATGAACTCCGCGGCGGCAATATGCCCGCCGATTGATTGGGTGTAGTTCAAGAATCGTCGGGCCTGGTCCGGCTGCCAGACGCCGTTGCTGTCACGTACCCCGGGGCTGGTTGCGAAAGAGGTGATGATAGGGGCGTTCACCGTGTTGGAAAACTCGACCAGCGCCTTCCAGCGCTGCCGCGTCAGCACGCCAGAAAAGCCTGCGGGCGGTTGACTGATGGCGTTGTCGGCATCGTCGAAATACGTGTTGTTCGCCCACGTGCCGCTTGTTCTGACGTAAGCCGGCGCAAGCGCCGAGGCCAGGTTCCGCAGGCGGGTGTTGCTCAGGTCCAACGGGGGGCGATAGGCAAACATGGCGGGGTTCATGCCCGGTGGGGTCGAGGGCTTATCTCCTGCGCCTGGTGCTGGCGTGGGTATGTGAATGTCTGAATAGGGCTTCCAGAACTTTCCGCCCGTGACCTCCAGCATTTCAATGTTATAGGACTGAAACCGTTCATCAACGACGCCCACTTGGGGGAAGTTCTGTGCTGAAAGGGTTGTGCGTGCTTGTTGAGCCGATACATGACCGGCGCCCGTTCCGAGTACTGCCAGCGCAACTATTTTTGTAATTGTTGAATTTCGCTGTTTCATCCGTTCGTCCTTTACATTCAATCCATGGTTTGGTGCGGCCACACAGCGCGTGCGGCTCAGCTTGTCATACAGGCTTGAGTATCCCTAGTCACGTGCCTGGGTGTCAATGGTCGACCCTGGCTACCGCCATAATTGCTAGGCTAAACAGGGGTATGGCAGAGTGTGATGGCAGGTATCGGGAAAAACGATAGCTGCAAACGTAGTATTTTCACCGCTGCTTCGCTATAAAAACCCATCTTGTATGATGACAAATTCCAACTGCTCTTCGGCCATTTCGTAGCGGCGCCGGTGTCATTAACGTTTTGTTGCCGACTCATAAATCCAATAACAAGCGAGCGTCTAATGCTGCATCGTCGAGGAAACACTGCCCGATACTTGGCAGCGCTATGTTCATGCCTGGCTTGCCATGTAACCGCGGCTGATTTTTACGAGCAAGAGGATGCACTGAGGCTCCGTCTGCGTAATGAAATGCGACGAGCCGACAAACCCAGCGCGGGGTCGGCACATGATATCTATGCCTGGGTTCAGGGCGCTGCACTGGAATATAACAGCCCGTTTATCGGCGATACGCTGGGTCTTGATGCAGGTTTGTTCTACACCCAGCGCCTGGGCGATCACGAAGGCTGGAGCACGCGTTGGTACCTGGACGAGGACGCCAGTTTCAGCCGCTACACCGCAGCATTGAAAGTGAAGTTATCTGACACCCTGAAATTGAAAGTAGGGCGGATGGTGACGGATTCGGCGTACAGTGGGCAAGATGATATTCCCCTGATAAATTCGTCATCACAGCGCACTCAGCCGTCTTTATCGGATGGTGCATTGCTCAAATATAGCCCGCAGTTCAATATCGATGTATACGGTATGTATCGCACCGGGGTGTACAACTACCCCGACGTAGCACTGGGTGTACACAAGGCGGGGCCCATCAATCCCGACACCTATACCTACGACCTCTTGCGCCCTCAGTACCTGGTTTCCACGGTTTACCACAAAAACCTTGATACCTATGCGTTTAGCGCCTCATGGCAGGATGACGTGTCTGGCCAGGTCATGGGCCGGGTAGCGCAGCGTTACGCTATCAGCGCCGACGGGCAAAGTTTTGTAAAACCGGAATTTGTCGCGTTCTACGCCCGCTTGAATGGCATGTCGACCCGCTATGATGGCTCGGACCATACCTATGTGATGGGCGGGAAGCTCAGCTATATCAACCAGGATGGGGCAACGTTCGTGGCGGTAGGCAAGGCGGGGCCGAAGTTGAACTGGTTGGCCGGCGTTGATACGGACTTGAGCTATACGTTTGAGCTGAGCATCGATCGTAATTACAGTGACATGTGGTCTTGGCAGGCCGGGCATACCTGGGATCTGCCGCGTGACACATTTGTCGGGGTTGCCCAACTCTTTACGAGAGGCTATGAGGATTACCACCGAAACGTCCTGCTGCGTGGGGCCGCCACTGATATCTACTTTGGGTACGGCCCCCGGGAGGGGGTGCTCAAGGGCTTTCGTTCGTTGTTGACCCTCAGCCTGGCTCGCGAAAGAAGAGATGCAAGTTCGCTTGGGGATCGCCTCGACTATTTTGATGTGAAGATGACGCTTCAATACGACTTCAACTTAAGGTGAAGGCTCGTTGATGAGAGGAGGGGCCTTGTGCGCCATCCCCTTCATCCAAATTAATAACTCAACTAAATAGTTCTTTAGTTGAGTTATTAATAACACCCACGAAAGCCAGGGAAGCAGGGCATCTATCTTACAGGTCGTTCATGGAGTTGCGCACCTAGTGATCGATCATATTGCCAGGCTTCATGCATTCCTGAATGCATGCACCGATCAGGTTGACGGGCGAAGTCCTGAACTCGATTTAGTGCTATTCGGGCGCGCACCTGCTTGAAAAGCGAAGGATTCGGGCCTGCTCAACCACTCAGATTTCACGTAGACGCATGATTCAGAACGACTTTTAGCATCCGTATGAGAAAAATCGGCCGAAATCATGGCTCCGTTAGGGACAAGACATAAAAGCGTAATCGCACCGCATACCGGCCATGAACGGCTGAGACCCAATCGGTGGCTGATACCCTCCGGCCACGTTGCTGTCCGGCAAGACAGCTTATCCTTGGAAAGGAGTCACTGTGTACGTCTATAAAATGGTCCAGGTACCACCCAACATCGAAGTTCAGGCCAGCAAGCACCGAGGCAACGAAGCCGCCGTCTACCTGCAGAACGTGGTCAACGAACACGCCGCGCAAGGTTGGGAATTTCATCGGGTCGACACCATCGGCGTCTCGATCAAGGCCGGGTGCTTCGACGCACTGTCGGGCAAGAAAGACTCCACGGCCAATTACTATGTGATCTCGTTTCGCAAACCCACATGATCGCCTGGCTATCGGTGTGCGCCATCCGAGGTTACCAGCGCGTGGCACCTGGACGGTTGAGAAATGCCTGCAGGTTTGAACCGAGTTGTTCGCGGTATGCGGTGTTGGCGATTGAGAAGCATGGCGCGGTGCGTGGATGGAAGATGGCGCTGAAGCGGATTCATCGGTGCCGGGTTCCGCATGGAGGGACTGACTATCCTTGACGAGGTATTCAAGGTGGGAGCTGGCCTGGGTTTGGTGAGGGCTGGCTCTCGGAAAGCGCCACACTCGGCCTGTGGGGTTTCATACGACACTACGCATAATGTATATTATGTTAAATCGCGTATTGGGGTGTGGGTGGTGATCGTGATGATTGGCCTGCTCTGCCACTGTGGCCGAAAGTCAAAAATGATAAATCGGAAATTTAAAAATCGTACATGATTTATCAAGCGCTTAGCGGATCCTCAATGATTTCATGTCTCGACTAAGGAAGACATAGAAGATAAAACTCAACGTCTCTGTGCTCTATTGCAGCTTCGCTTCTTCCCAAGCGCCAAAATGCGGTACTCCGGGATTTGTTAAAAAAAACAGCTGCTTGCGCTACTTCTTTCACCTGCAGACACGCTCAAAAGCGTTGAAAAACAATAAGATAACGGATTCTCAATATTTAAAAATGATAAGTGGCGCTGGCCTTGATTTTAGATCTTAGAAATCAAACGCTTGCTGAGGTCCTCACTAAAATAAAAATGATAACTCTTAGAAAGGCGTAATCCGCTACTCTTAATAAACAGTTTCATTAATGCGAGCACCTTCATGCCTTCGCTTCATCCTCTATTCTCCGGGGCTGCCAGCATCGCGCTGAATACGCCAAGCTATTACAAAGCGCATCCGGGGCTTGCCGCTTATTTAGAGAGCTTTGAACCGGGCCTCAATGTGATGCAGTGCATGGATGCTGCGCGCGAATTCATCTCTAGCTATGCAAGCCCCAACGGCGCTGGAGAGATCCCCTCAAGCTTTAGGTCCTCCAGGGTGGTTATAGAGCGACTACTTTTATGGGCCTGGATCATAAAAAACAAGTCCGTCGAAACGCTAGGTTATGAAGATTTTCGTGATTTTATAGCATTCAGTTCTGCGCCTCCTTCCCATTGGGTAGGCGATGTCGCACGTCATAGGTTCCGTTGGGTGGAGGAAGTTGGATACCTCGCCAATCCCGCTTGGCGTCCTTTCTGCAAACCCATCGATGGCGGAGGCCTGCGTACTGAAAGCATGTTTGAGCTTATCGTAACGTATTGCGCATCCTTCTTTGATTTCCTCATAAATAAAAGAGTGTGTGATACAAATCCAGCGAGAAGCGTTGAAAAATTTTCGATTCAGAGTTTAACAGTTGTATCCAAGCCAATTGATCGCGGTTTGACTGTTTGGCATGTAGATCAAGTGCTGAAGGTGGGTGCTAGTTTGAAGTGTGGCAGGCATGAGCGGGCCTTGTTTGTCGTGGCTATAATAAGACACCTGTTGATGCCGCTTCGACTGATTGCAAATAGTCCGAATCAAACACCCTCGCTTAGTTTGTTCCGGAATGCGGAAGATGCTATTCACTATTTCGTCGATGGCCTGCGAGGCACCCAGGTAGTACCGGCGCCGGCCATATTCGGCACATATCTGGAGCGCTATCGCCTAAGCCGAGGGTTGCCCAGGATACCGCCCGCGTGCGAACAGGAGCCGTTGCTAGTGACGAGTCATGGTCGCGCTGGCCTGACCCAGCGCCAAATCAGGAACATCGTCTACGAACTCGTGCATGTCACAATTCAGGAACTGGAAGATCAGGGTTGTGCGAGTGAGGTAATTGCTCCTCTCAAGAGCGCGTGCCTAGATTCTATCAGGATTGCAAGCATCGCTGAGAGCCTTGTTACAAACGGGGTGTATAGTACTCAAGAAAAATTAGGTACAGAAATATTCAGCTCTGTTTTACGCCGGGGGCTATGAGTCCAGGGGGGGCTGTCATGTGCCGGCTTTGTCGGGTGATGTTGCCTGATAGTCTGCATGCCGATACCATCGGCTTTTAGCGGCGATCCGGTTGGAACAGCTGCAAACTTCCGATTACTGTCATAACTGGAAGTCTACTGTCTTCAAAAATCTGGCTGGTACTTCATGGCGCGCGCACCCCAACCCTTGTTCGAAACCCACGATAACTTCATCGAGCAAGACTTCAGTTTGCACGGCTCACCGCTGGCCTGCGTCGGCGCCTTTCTGGACGAGTGTGACGCCGCGCTGAAAGCTGACCGCGGCTACGCCGCGGTACGTTCATTCCTGCGCGCCTTTTCAGACAACGCCCAGACCTTCAACTCGTACCGCAGTCACACTGAGCGCTTACTGCTGTGGGCGCTGCTGATCCAAGGCAAACCGCTGAATCAACTCAAACGCCAGGATGCCCAAGACTATCTAAACTTCTGTCGAAACCCGCCAGGTGACTGGGTGGGCCCGGTAACCCGCAGCCGGTTCGTCAGTAACCCGCACGCGCTCGATGCCCGCGAGGCCTACATCCCCAACCCCAAATGGCATCCGTTTAATATCAAGTCCCGCAAAGTGATCGCTGCAGAAACTCCCAGCACCCAGGAGTATCATGCTGCGAACGGGACGTTGAACCAGGTGTATACGGTCTGCAGTCGCTTCTATGAGTTTCTTGTTGAAGATAGCTTCGCTCAGACGAATCCCTTTCGGCTCCTTAAAAAAGGCAATCGATTCTCCACGCAAGCGCTGGATGTTGCTTCTTCGCGGGCACTTACGCCGTTGCAGTGGGACTTTGTGTTGGATACCGCTGAGGAAATGGCGAACGCCGAACCAGACCGGCATGAGCGAACATTATTTATTGTTGCCACGTTGTTCGCCATGTACCTGCGGGTTTCAGATCTCGCCGGTCGCAAAAACTGGAAACCCACCATGGGTGACTTCCGCTTAGATGATGAAGGCAATTGGTGGTACTTCACGGTGGGTAAAGGCAACAAGGCGGCGAAGATCGCCGTGCGGGATATCTACGTAGAGCGCTATTTGAAACGCTATCGGCGATTCCTGGGGCTTTCCGAGTTACCTCATCCGGGGGAAACTACGCCGCTGATCACGACGCTCAATGGTCGCGCCGGCTTGTCTGACCGACAGATCCGCGCCCTCCTCCAGGCTGTTTTTGATAAAGCTGTAGAAAAGATGCGCAGCGAAGGCCGAGCGAACCATGAGATGGAAAGTCTGCGCTGTGCTTCCGCGCACTGGCTGCGTCACACCTCGGCGACGTTTGACGCTCCGCTGCGCAATCCTAAGGACTTGCAGGAAGACTTGCGTCACAGCAACCTCAGTACGACCCAGAACACCTACTATCACTCACATGACCAAGAGCGCGCGCATTCGGTCAAGCGCATGGGCATGCGCGACCGCGGTTGAGCTCGGATCACCTGGTCGCTGATAGCCAGCCTGGCCAACATCTCCTGGTGCTCCGGGTGATTGGAGGAGCCCATCGCCTCAAGAAAATCAGCGTAGCCCCCTTCCCCGCCGACATCCTCAGGTGGACATGCATTGGCGCCATCTATGCAGTACGGCATCTGCGGGCACTGGATGTAGGGCATCGACTTCTCGACCTTGATCTTGTGCTCCCAGCAATCCCCAAAGTCATACACGTAGCGAAACGTCTTCCGACCCTGCAACGCCTTGACCAAGGTCTTTCTGATTTCTGAATGGATCGGATCGCCCCAGCTATCGGGCTCGGGGGTGCCGTAGCGCTCGCCAGCGATCTCGTACTCATGCAGGTGAACGTCGCCCCACCCCATTACGGCTTGAATCACTCGATGCAGCTTGCCCAGCGTGATTGTCTCGGGAACAACAACACGTCGCCAGACGGCTGGGGTGATTCGCTCGAGCTCAACTTTAAGCACCATCAAGTCAGGGAGTGGCTTGAGGGGACGGGGGGTGACCGCCATTCGACTAAACGCCTGGAATTGGGTGATTGAGGGGCAATCGAAATTTCGGCGAATTGCCTCGTTCGGTCATTGAGAGGCTTTGGCTGCACGATGTGCTGCCAGATGCATCATCTCATCCTGCCAGATGGCGACGAATTTTCGCCAGTCGTGCTCGTACGCGCCCTCCGGGCTTCTAGTTGCTCCCCTGCTCGCTTGAAGGCAACGTTCGCGCCACGGTTGAGGGATGTTGACGTCTGGGACAATGGAATAGCCTTTCGCCGCTGATTCAACCTGGACGTGAGTGAGCAGGTTTTCGAGAGTTACTCGATCCACCGGCAGCGAGTCGTCGAGCTTCTCGTCTCGTTCGACCTGATAGAGCACGTTGAGCATGGTTTACCACGTACTGATGCAGAGCATCGACGACTTGTTGGGAGCCATCAATCTTCAACGTCACAATGACGTGGTGCAACGCGGCCATGAAGAACTCGTAATCGAGATGCTCGCGAGCGTATTCGGTCGAGAAAAGAGCCTTGAGCAACGTGTCGTTGAGCTCAAAAATTGAGAACGCGCCTTGCCCGCCATCGGCATTGTCTGCCGCAAGCAGATCCTTGTACTTGGGGATCCAATATCGCAGGCTTCTAACGTCATGGCTGCCAACCTCGCCTCAAGCCTGTCGATCGAGGAAGTTGCAACAGAGTGCTCTCTGTCTAGAAGTCATTTTTCCCGGGCGTTCACGCAGACGGTAGGAATGCCTCCGCGGGAGTGGGTTCAAAAAATGAGATTGGAGCGTGCCAAGTCGCTTCTACTTTTCGAACCGCCTATGAGCATTGCCCAGGTTGCAGTGGAGTGTGGCTACACCGATCAGCCGCACCTCAATCGTCATTTCAAACAGGCCTTCGGGGTAACCCCCGGAGTCTGGCGCAATCAGCACCGCTCCTAAGCAGCAGTGAGCTCTACACGAGGGCCCACCTGCGTCGACGGGACGTGGCGCCGTATTCGACGTGGCGCAGTAAAATGGGAGCCATGTCCCACCGGGCGGCATCGCCCGTTCACCTCATGAGGCTCCAGCATGAAAATCTTGATGGGTCTCACCTCCCACGATCAGATCGGGAACACAGGTCAACGAACTGGCTTTTGGCTGGAAGCATTCGCTGCTCCGTATTACATCTTTAAAGACGCAGGCCTTGAGGTAGGGTTGGCCTCACCCGCCGGTGGCCAACCGCCCCTGGATCCGAAGAGCAATGAACCGGATACGCTAAGCGAATCGACACAACGTTATTACGAAGATCTCGATGTACAGCGCGCACTTTCTTGCACCTGCCCGCTCACCGATGTATGTGCAGAAGAGTACGATGCTGTGTTCTACCCAGGGGGCCACGGCACGCTCTGGGACTTGGCTAATGACCAACAATCGATTGCGATGATTGAAGAGTTCTCTGCCAGCGCCAAACCGCACGGATTCGTTTGCCATGCGCCGGCAGCTTTGCGTTCAGTAAAACGCCCGGACGGCGCTCCACTTGTCGCAGGCCGCAATGTCACCGGCTTTTCCAACAGTGAGGAGGAGGCAGTCGGCCTCGCCACCGTTGTCCCGTTTCTCTTGGAAACGGAGCTCAACCAGCTCGGCGGCGTCTATTCCAAAGCCGCGGACTGGCAGAGTCATGTGGTAGCGGATGGGTTGCTGGTCACCGGACAAAATCCAGCGAGCTCTACAGGCGTTGCGCTGGCAATGATCAGCCTGTTTGACAGAGAGTCTGCATAGCCCACTCTGCAATCTGCCGGCGTCCCGACATGCTCAGCCGGCCGGTGCGTCTCAGGGGCAACCCTCGCTGAAAATGCCCAGCCGGGCTAAAAATTTAAACTGGCGCATCTTCGAACGTGCCTCCGATAATGCCCGGCTACCCACCTTACCGGTGGCCAACCCTGCACCGAGGAGAAAGCGGACGATGGCTTCAATGCGTCCCTCACTATATGCCCTGGCGTTGCGCCCGGATAACGGCCCCTTCATCCGCGTCTTAGCCACCGGAGACAGCCACGACCCGACCTTGGTTGATGATTGGACTGATGCTCCCGCTACAGAAAGTCGAGGTCACGCCTCGGTGTACTACAGCGACGTAGCAGCACTCGAACATGACTCGCCTGACTGGCACCTTCTCCTGGAGGTGACTCCAGAGTTGATCACTCTGTACCCCATCATTCCTCGCGCTACGCGCCACGATTACGCCCATCCCAAATACAATTCGATCACATCGATCATCGTTGCCGCACCAAAATATGCTCCTTATTCGATCCCACAGGACAGGGATGATGTCGAGGGCGTGCTTGCTTCCCTGCCCCGAGGGCTCAGCAAAGACTGGCGGTTTGGCCTCGGGTTTCTGTACGAGTACCGCTACATCCCGGACGCAATCTCCCAACTTGGAGGTGTGGATACGATCCTCATTCACGGATCGGATGGAGGGAACGATGCCCGGGTCGATGGGCATCTATTTGTGCTAGGCCAAAATCGGCTGGAAGATCTGCGCAGTAAATTGGATCGCTTGAGCCAGCGACACCAACGTGAAACAGCCGCCGACAAGAACCTGGTCTGCTACACCGGCCTGCTTCATCACGCCGCTCCTTACCTGTATCCGCCCAAAGCAAAAAAGCTTCCTCCGAATGTGCTGGCTGATCTTACCTCGCTCGGGCGAGGTCCGTCTCGGCTGTCGAGGAGCGATCAACATTCTGCTGCGAGACTTGTGCACGACAACGTAGATGTCATGGCCAAGACTGAACGTCGCACACTGTTCAACCTTAAAGCAGAAATTGAACTGGTCACGCTAGGTGAGCTGATCGAGGTTTTTGCGAAGATGCTCACGAGCAACGCCAAGGAGGCTCAATGGCAAACATTCCTGAGCGAGCATCCCTTCGTCTTGGACATGGCCTTCGGTTACCCGGTTAAAATGATCGCTGAGCGCCCCTATGTCGGCGGGAAAAGCTTTACTGGCCGCGGTGGGCAGTATTCTGATTTCTTGGTGGCAGCCAAGGCCACGGGGAACTTGGCGCTCATTGAGATCAAGCACGCCCAGCACGACTTGCTAGGCAAGCTCTATCGCAATAAAACGTACATGCCCTCCGAGGAACTGACTGGCTCTGTAGCCCAGGTAATCAGCCAGCGAGCGCTGGTTCACCGGAATATCTTGATACTTGCCGATGAGCTTGATGAGCGCGTACATGCCCACGCAGTTGCAGCCATTATCATCATCGGACGCACGCCCGACACCCGGGAAAAGCAGCGAGCTTTCGAGCAATACCGTAACAGCCTTAAAGATGTTTTGATCGTTACCTTTGACGAGCTTGAGGAACGGCTTCGAAGCATCCACCGGGCGCTAGTGTCTTCACCGCCTACCGTTCCGATTGAAGACGACGATTTGCCCTTTTAGATGGGTAAAGGTGGCGTTGCCAGTCCTACAAAAGCAGAGGTGGCAATGAGGACGGCAATTCTATGCATGGCTCCCACAGCAATGCTTATAGCGCCGGCCGCTTCCACACGGGCAAGGCTCGTTTCGTGTGAAGCGGCCCCAAAACTTTGGAAAAGGCGGAAGCGCAGTCATTATCAGCACTTTTCCACCCCCGACCATCGGCATCCATAAACAGACATGCGGCCGCTCTATTCCGGCAACTTTGGAGTATTTCAGAAGCTCAGAACGTCTTCCGTATTCCACTAAATTCCGTCCGTATCCGGGCACTGAGTGGGGGACCAGATGGGGGACCAGATTTTCACGTGAGGAGGCCTTCTGCATGCCCAAACTCACCGCAAAAC